>Ga0209699_100145_pt1 | contig 82458 bp, 67 predicted proteins | sample SynthPrep_1_END__FD_187204 | JGI IMG/M metagenome (GOLD analysis project Ga0209699, IMG submission 187204) | Synthetic microbial communities from Ohio, USA - SynthPrep_1_END_DS7_MetaG (SPAdes) (version 2) | ecosystem: Engineered > Bioreactor > Aerobic > Activated sludge | place: USA: Ohio...
TCGAATCGTTAACTCGGCGAAAACTGACTGCCGAATCAACTCCTTCGGGCTTCGATGAACTGAAGCGTAACCGCTGTCGAAAACCTCGTAACTCGTTGAATCTCAAGGAGTTTTCTGTTTCGACTGCGCCGGAAGTGGGGCGAATTATAGACTTCCAGAATCTGCCGTCAACACTTATTTTCACAAATCTGTCATATCGGTCAAAACCGCCCCTAAAAGCAAAGGCCGCCCCCAAGGGGGCGGCCTTTAATACCCTTCTACTTATTACAAGCTAGGGAAGGCGAACTGCGAGGCTTCATGGCTGGCACGCTGTGGCCAACGCTGAGTGATCGCCTTGCGACGGGTATAGAAGCGCACGCCGTCCGGACCGTAGGCATGCAGGTCGCCAAACAGCGAACGCTTCCAGCCGCCGAAGCTGTGGTACGCCACCGGTACCGGCAGCGGTACGTTGACGCCTACCATCCCGACTTCAATCTCGTCACAGAACAGACGCGCCGCTTCACCGTCACGGGTAAAGATGCAGGTGCCGTTGCCATATTCGTGATCGTTGATCAGTTGCATGGCCTCTTCCAGGCTGTTCACCCGCACGACGCACAGCACCGGCCCGAAGATCTCTTCTTTATAGATGCGCATTTCCGGGGTGACGTTGTCGAACAGGCAGCCACCAAGGAAGAAGCCTTCTTCATGGCCCGGCACGCTCAGGCCACGGCCGTCGACCACCAGTTTCGCGCCTGCCTTCACGCCATCCTCGACATAACCGCTGACCTTGTCCCGCGCCTGACCTGTGACCAGCGGCCCCATGTCCAGGCCACAGGAAGTGCCGGCACCGATTTTCAGCGCCTTGATCTGCGGTACCAGCTTGGCCACCAACGCATCGGCCACCTGGTCGCCGACACACACGGCAACCGAGATCGCCATGCAACGCTCGCCGCAGGAACCATAGGCCGCGCCCATCAAGGCACTGACCGCGTTGTCCAGGTCGGCATCCGGCATCAGCACGGCGTGGTTCTTCGCGCCGCCCAGTGCCTGCACGCGTTTGCCGCGCTTGGTGCCTTCGGCGTAGATGTATTCGGCAATCGGCGTCGAACCAACGAAGCTCAGTGCCTTGACTTCCGGCGCTTCGATCAGCGCGTCCACCGCGGCCTTGTCGCCGTGCACCACACTCAGCACGCCTTTCGGCAGGCCGGCTTCCAGCAACAGCTGGGCAATCAGCAGGGTCGAACTCGGGTCACGCTCGGATGGTTTGAGGATGAAGCAGTTGCCGCAGACGATCGCCAGCGGATACATCCACAGTGGCACCATCGCCGGGAAGTTGAACGGGGTGATACCGGCAACCACGCCCAGCGGCTGGAAGTCGGACCAGGCATCAATGTTCGGGCCGACGTTGCGGCTGTACTCGCCCTTGAGGATTTCCGGAGCGGCACAGGCGAACTCGACGTTTTCGATACCACGCTTGAGCTCACCGGCGGCGTCTTCCAGGGTCTTGCCGTGTTCTTCGCTGATCAACTGGGCGATGCGCGATTCGTTCTGCTCCAGCAATTGCTTGAAGCGGAACATCACCTGGGCACGCTTGGCCGGCGGCGTGTTGCGCCAGGCCGGGAAGGCAGCCTTGGCGGCATCGATGGCGCTCTGGATGGTTTCGCGGCTGGCCAGCGGCAGCTTGTGGATCGCCTGACCGGTGGACGGATTGAACACATCGACCGCGCGACCGCTCTCGGTCACCAGTTCACCATTGATCAAATGCGGGATAACGCTCATCGGGGAACTCCTGAAGTTGTCCACAGGCGCCCGCCAAGGGGCGCCTGCTTTATAAAGATGACTTTGAATATGAGCCGAACCACGATGGCGCCCATGAGTACGCCATCGCGAGCAAGCTCGGCTCCTACAGTTTTTGGAAATCAGTCGAGCTTGTTCAGCACTTCGCCGACGGCATCGAACAGACGGTCCAGATCCTGCGGCTTGCTGTTGAAGGTCGGCCCGAACTGCAGGGTGTCGCCGCCGAAGCGTACGTAGAAACCGGCTTTCCACAGGGCCATGCCCGCTTCGAACGGACGCACGATGGCATCGCCATCGCGCGGGGCAATCTGGATGGCACCGGCCAGGCCGTAGTTACGGATGTCGATGACATTCTTCGTACCCTTGATGCCGTGCAGTGCCTTCTCGAAATGCGGTGCCACGTCAGCGACGCTCTGCACCAGGTTTTCTTTCTGCAACAGATCCAGTGCCGCCAGACCGGCCGCGCAAGCCACTGGGTGCGCCGAGTAGGTATAGCCGTGGGGGAATTCCACCGCATACTCGGGGGTCGGCTGGTTCATGAAGGTCTGGTAGATCTCGGAGCTGGCAATCACCGCGCCCATCGGAATCGCGCCGTTGGTGACTTGCTTGGCGATGCACATCAGGTCCGGAGTCACGCCAAAGCTGTCGGCACCGAACATCTTGCCGGTACGGCCGAAACCGGTGATCACTTCGTCGAACACCAGCAGGATATTGTGCTGGTCGCAGATTTCCCGCAGGCGCTTGAGGTAACCCTGTGGCGGCACCAGCACGCCAGCGGAACCGGCCAGAGGCTCGACGAACACCGCGGCGATGTTGGAGGCGTCATGCAGTTCGATCAGCTTGAGCAGTTCGTCGGCCAGGGCGATACCGCCCTGCTCCGGAATGCCACGGGAGAACGCGTTGCTTGCCAGCAGGGTGTGCGGCAGGTGGTCGACATCCATCATCGCCTGGCCGAACAGTTTACGGTTGCCGTTGACCCCGCCGAGGCTGGTACCGGCAATGTTCACGCCGTGATAGCCACGGGCACGGCCGATCATCTTGGTCTTGGTCGACTGGCCTTTCAGGCGCCAGTAGGCGCGCACCATTTTCACCGCGGTATCGGCGCATTCGGAACCGGAGTCGGTGAAGAACACATGGTTCAGATTGCCCGGGGTCAGCGCGGTGATTTTCTCGGCCAGCTGGAACGACAGCGGGTGACCGTACTGGAAGCCTGGCGAGTAATCGAGGGTGCCCAGTTGCTTGGCCACCGCTTCCTGGATTTCCTTGCGGGTGTGGCCGGCGCCACAGGTCCACAGGCCGGACAGCGAGTCATAGACCTTGCGCCCCTTGTCGTCGACCAGCCAGCTGCCTTCGGCGGCGACGATCAGGCGCGGATCGCGCTGGAAGTTGCGGTTGGCGGTGTAGGGCATCCAGTGAGCATCGAGCTTGAGCTGGCTGGCCAGGGAAGCTGGAGCGTTTTCATGCATGTTCATGGGGCAAAACCTCGCAGGGCAATAAGCGGCGCAGGGATCGGAAAGCGTTGTTGCAGCTAAGTTGCCACGGCTATAAAGTCGGTGAAATCCAACTTTTATAACCTTCAGTCAGTGGCCTACTAAACTATGAGCAGCCGTCGCGCCGACCCGCTGGCGCAAGTCAGCGACTTTGATATCCGCCTGCTGCGGATCTTTCGCAGCGTGGTCGAGTGCGGTGGTTTCTCCGCCGCGGAAACCGTGCTCGGCATTGGCCGCTCGGCCATCAGCCAGCAGATGAGCGACCTCGAGCAGCGTCTCGGCCTGCGCCTGTGCCAACGTGGACGCGCCGGTTTCTCGCTGACCGAAGAGGGTCGCGAGGTGTATCAATCGGCCCTGCAGCTGTTGAGCGCCCTGGAAAGCTTTCGCACCGAGGTCAACGGCCTGCACCGGCACCTGCGTGGCGAACTGATCATCGGCCTGACCGACAACCTGGTCACCCTGCCCCACATGCGCATCACCCATGCCCTGGCGCAACTGAAGGAGCGCGGGCCGGACGTGCAGATCCAGATCCGCATGATCGCCCCCAACGAAGTCGAACAAGGCGTGCTCGACGGGCGCCTGCATGTCGGCGTAGTGCCCCAGGCCAGTGCCTTGTCCGGGCTGGAATACCAACCGCTGTACAGCGAACGCTCGCTGCTTTATTGCGCCGTCGGCCACCCGCTGTTTTATGTCGACGACAAGCAACTGGACGACCGGCGCCTCAACGAGCAGGACGCCATCGCCCCGACCTTCCGCCTGCCCGCCGAGATCCAGGCCCATTACCAGGCGCTCAATTGCACCGCCAGCGCTTCGGACCGCGAAGGCATGGCGTTCCTGATTCTCACCGGACGCTACATTGGCTACCTGCCGGACCACTACGCCAGCCTCTGGGTCCAGCAGGGACGACTGCGCGCGCTCAAACCCGGTTCACATTTTTATGACCTGAGCCTGGCATCGGTCACACGCAAGGGCCGTCGCCCCCATTTGGTGCTGGAAAGCTTCCTGGACAGCCTGGCGGCCACCCGCTGAAAAAACCTACGACACTATAAAAGCCCCGCCCCCATTGCCCTATAGCGGCAAACGCAGGCAATAACCTGAGCACTTGGACAGCTTTTTGCAGGGCACGATGACCTTGAACCATCAGCCCTGAGTTCCCCGTCCATGCAGCCAGACACCTTGCGCCAAAGCGACCTGATCTACGGTCTCGACGATCGCCCGAAACCACTCGCCGCGATCCTCGCCGCCCTGCAGCATGTGCTGGCGAGTTTCGTCGGCATCATCACCCCGCCGCTGGTGATCGGCTCGACCCTGGGCCTGGGCGCCCACCTGCCCTACCTGATCAGCATGGCGCTGATGGTTTCCGGCGTCGGCACCTTCATTCAGGCGCGTCGGCCGTTCGGAATCGGCGCGGGGATGATCTGCCTGCAAGGCACCAGCTTTGCCTTCCTCGGCGCGGTGCTGTCCGCGGGTTTTCTGGTCAAGCAACGGGGCGGCAGCCCGGAAGACATCCTGGCGATGATTTTTGGCGTGTGCTTTTTTGGCGCGGCGGTGCAGATCGTCCTGAGCCGCTTCATCGGCCAATTGCGCCGGGTCATCACGCCGCTGGTCACCGGCATCGTGATTACCCTGATCGGTGTCAGCCTGATCAAGGTCGGCATCACCGACCTGGGCGGCGGCTTCAATGCCGCGGATTTCGGCGCGCCGGGCAACCTGGCGCTGGGCCTGTTGGTGCTATTGACCATCATCCTGCTGAACCGCTCGAACACGCCCTGGGTACGACTGTCGGCGATCATCATCGGCCTGGCCCTGGGCAGCCTCGCCGCCTGGTTCAGCGGCAAGCTGGTGCCCCAGGCGTTGCCCGACCTGCCGCTGATCAGCCTGCCGACGCCCTTCCGCTTCGGTTTCAGCTTCGACTGGACGGCATTCCTGCCCGTGGCGCTGATCTACCTGATCAGCACCCTCGAAACCGTCGGCGACCTGACCGCCAACTGCATACTCTCCCGCCAGCCCATCAGCGGCCCTTCTTATATAAGCCGGCTCAAGAGCGGCATTCTCGGCGACGCCATCAGCTGCATGATCGCCGCGACCTTCAGCGCCTTCCCCAACACCACCTTCGCCCAGAACAACGGGGTGATTCAGCTGACCGGCGTGGCCAGCCGCCATGTCGGGCTGTACATCGGCCTGTTGCTGTTTTGCCTGGGCCTGTTTCCACTGATCGGCGCGGTGCTGCAGCAAATCCCCAAGCCAGTGCTCGGCGGCGCCACCCTGGTGATGTTCGGCAGCGTCGCCGCGGCGGGCGTGCGCATCCTCGCCCAGGCACCGCTGGACCGGCGCAGCATGCTGATCATCGCCACCTCCTTCGGCGTTGGCCTGGGGATCGCGGCGCAACCGAACCTGCTGCACCTGTTGCCCAAGGTGGTGCAGAACCTGTTCGACTCGGCGATCACCAGCGGCGGCCTGACCGCGATCCTCATGTGCCTGTTGCTGCCGGAAGACCGGGCCGCGCTGCGTGACGCAAATCCGGCCGGCGAAAGCGACACCCTGGAACCGCTTTGAGGGTTTTCTGCCCATTAAGACTTGTCTGAGGCCTGTGGGTGCGCTATCAACGCACTGGTTGCACCCACAGAACAGCTCGGAAATGCCTATGACCCTTGAAGTCCCAGCCCATGCCGGCCCTCAAACCGCCAAGCCCGCCAGCCGTATTCGTCAGAAAAACGAAGAAGCGATCATCAAGGCCGCCGAAGACGAGTTCGCCCGTCACGGTTTCAAAGGCACCAGCATGAACACCATCGCGCAGAATGCCGGCCTGCCCAAGGCCAACCTGCATTACTACTTCACCAACAAGCTTGGTTTGTATGTCGCGGTGCTGAGCAACATCCTCGAGCTGTGGGACAGCACCTTCAACACCCTGACCGCCGAGGACGACCCGGCCGAAGCGCTGACCCGCTACATCCGCGCCAAGATGGAGTTCTCCCGGCGCCAGCCGCAGGCCTCGCGAATCTTCGCCATGGAGATCATCAGCGGCGGCGAATGCCTCAGCGAATATTTCAGCCAGGACTACCGCGCCTGGTTCCAGGGGCGCGCCGCGGTATTCCAGGCCTGGATCGACGCCGGCAAGATGGACCCCGTGGACCCGGTGCACCTGATCTTCCTGCTGTGGGGCAGCACCCAGCATTACGCCGACTTCGCCACTCAGATCTGCCGCGTCACCGGTCGCAGCAAGCTGACCAAGCAGGACATGGAAGACGCCGGCAACAACCTGATCCGCATCATCCTCAAGGGGTGCGGCCTCAAGCCTGCCTTATAAAGAACACAACGCATGCCCTTTACCCTCGCCGGCCTTTGCGAATACCGCGAAGAGATTCGCAAAAGCCGCTTTATCGCCCTTGCCGCGCCAATCACCAGCGCGACCGAGGCCCAAGCCTTTATCGAACGGCACAGCGATCCCGACGCCTCCCATAACTGCTGGGCCTGGAAACTCGCCGAGCAATACCGCAGCAGCGACGACGGCGAGCCCGGCGGCACCGCCGGCCGCCCGATCCTCGCGGCCATCGAAGCCCAGGACTGCGATCAGGTCGCGGTGCTGGTGATTCGCTGGTACGGCGGCATTCAGCTGGGCACCGGCGGCCTGGCCCGCGCCTATGGCGGCAGCGCCAACAAATGCCTGCAAGGCGCCGAACGCATCGAACTGATCAGCCGCGTAGCCCTGCGTTGCGCCTGCAACTTCAGCGAGCTGGCACTGGTCAAGCTGCGGGTCGCCGAACTCGGCGGGCTGCTGGTCGAGGAACACTTCACGGCCAACGGCGTAGAACTGCAACTGGCCCTGGGCGAAAGCCAGATCGCCACCTTGCAAAGCCAGCTGGCCGACCTGAGTCGCGGGCGCATCCTCTTGCAGCGCTGAGCGCACCAATACGCACCAACGCCTCGAAATCATCCTGTGCACAACGGCCTGGTGGATAGCCGACTTGCCCACACCTGCTGTGCACCCGACTGTGGATAACCTGAGCACACTTGCCTGTAACCCTTCTGTCACGTGGCTTTGCAGCGATTGCTCACTTTTCAGCCAATCACCCGCCAAAAACATATTTTTCAAACTAAAACAGTAAGTTAGCGTTGTTTATCGCTTTTAGAAGAAAGCCACACAGTGCTTATGCCCGGCCTTCGGGCTTGCACACAAATACTGTGGAACAAGCTGTGGATAACCCGTGCAAGGCTGCGCCAGCCGCATAGAGCGCAAGGCTTGCAGGCACCTGATCATTTTTCGACCAGACCGTTCGGGCAAAACCGCCGCCGTTTCAAGCACCTTGCCCTGAACTGGTGCCGAACAGCGGTGCAGGTAACGAGCAAAGGGGGCACGAGGCCGCAGTTCATCGGGGTCTCGGCAATTTCCTGACTCAATGGCCAGGAAATTGCTTTATCCACCGGCATAACGTTCAGCAACCCGAGTCCGTCATGCCCAACCCTGTTCCCATCCCCGCTGCAACACCCCGCCTGCAACTGCGCGGAATCACCAAGCGTTATCCCGGTTGCCTGGCCAACGACGGGATCGACCTGAGTATCCAGCCGGGAGAAATCCACGCCCTGCTCGGTGAAAACGGCGCCGGCAAAAGCACCCTGATGAAAATCATCTACGGGGTGACCCAGGCCGACTCGGGCGAGGTGATCTGGCAGGGACAGCATCAGCTCATGCGCAATCCGGCCCAGGCGCGCAGCCTGGGGATCGGCATGGTGTTCCAGCATTTCTCGCTGTTCGAGACCCTGACCGTGGCGCAGAACATCGCCCTGGCCATGGGCGCCGCGGCCGGTACGCCGAAGCAGCTGGAGCCGAAGATCCGCCAGGTCTCGCAGCGCTACGGCATCGCCCTGGAGCCGGAACGCCTGGTGCACAGCCTGTCCATCGGCGAACGCCAGCGGGTGGAGATCATTCGCTGCCTGATGCAGGACATCCGCCTGCTGATCCTCGACGAGCCGACCTCGGTGCTGACGCCCCAGGAAGCCGACGAACTGTTCGTCACCCTGCGCCGCCTGGCCAGCGAGGGCTGCAGCATTCTGTTCATCAGCCACAAGCTCGGCGAAGTCCGCGCCCTGTGCCACAGCGCCACGGTGCTGCGCGGTGGACGGGTGGCCGGGCACTGCATACCCGCCGAATGCTCGGACCAGGAATTGGCGCGGCTGATGGTCGGCGAAGCCGCGAGCCTGATCACCGATTACCCGAAGGCCAAGGGCGGCGAGGCCTTCCTGCAGGTACAGAAACTGTCCTGGCCCAATCCGGACCCGTTCGGCTGCTCGCTCCAGAACATCGACCTGGACGTGCGCAGCGGTGAAATCGTCGGCATCGCCGGGGTCGCCGGCAATGGCCAGGACGAACTGCTGGCCCTGCTCAGCGGCGAACAGCGTCTTGGCCGTGCCGCCGCTTCCACCCTGCGCTTCGCCGGCCAGTACGTTGCCCATTTGCATCCCGATGCCCGCCGCCGACTGGGCCTGGCGTTCGTCCCGGCCGAGCGCCTGGGCCATGGCGCCGTGCCGGAACTGAGCCTGGCGGACAACACCCTGCTGACCGCCTTCCAGCAAGGGCTGGTGAGCAACGGCCTGATTCAGCGCGGCAAGGTGCTGGCCCTGGCCGAGGACATCATTCGCCGCTTCGCGGTGAAAACGCCGGACAGCCAGACCGCCGCCCGCAGCCTGTCCGGCGGCAATCTGCAGAAATTCATCCTCGGCCGGGAAATCCTCCAGCGCCCCAGGCTGCTGATCGCCGCGCACCCGACCTGGGGCGTCGACGTCGGCGCCGCCGCGACTATCCACCGGGCCTTGGTGGCCCTGCGCGATGCGGGCGCGGCGATCCTGGTGATCTCCGAAGACCTCGATGAACTGTTCCAGATCAGCGATCGCCTGGCGGCCCTGTGCAGCGGTCGCCTGTCGGCGCTCAAGGCCACCGCGGACACCAGCCTGGTCGAAGTCGGCGGCTGGATGGCCGGCCAGTTCGATACCCCCGTCCACTTATCCGCTCAGCCAGCGTAACGGAGCTGTTTATTTATGCTGCTTTCTCTCGAACCCCGCGGCCAGCAATCGCGCCTGATGCTCTGGTGCTCACCGCTGTTGGCCGCGGCCCTGACCCTGGGCTGTGGCTCATTGCTGTTCGTCGCCCTGGGCCACGACCCGCTGGAAACCCTGCACACCTTGCTGATCGCCCCGATCAGCGACCTGTATGGCGTCTCCGAACTGCTGGTCAAGGCCCTGCCGATCCTGCTCTGCGCCCTCGGCCTGGCCGTGGCGTATCAGGCGCGGATCTGGAACATCGGCGCCGAAGGCCAGCTGCTGCTCGGCGCCCTGGCCGGCAGCGCCCTGGCGGTAAATATCATCGACCTGCAAAGCCGCTGGGCACTGGTGCTGATCCTGCTCACCGGCACCCTGGCCGGCGCCGCCTGGGCCGGCCTCACCGCCTGGTTGCGCACGCACTTCAACGCCAATGAAATCCTCACCAGCATCATGCTCAACTACATCGCCCTGAACCTGCTGCTGTATTGCGTGCACGGGCCGCTGAAAGACCCGGCCGGGTTCAACTTCCCCGAGTCGGCGATGTTCGGCGATGCCAGCCGCCTGCCGCTGCTCCTGGAAGACGGCCGGGTACATGCCGGGGTGTATTTCGCCCTGCTGGCCCTGGTGGCGGTGTGGGTGCTGCTGCAAAAAAGCTTCGTCGGGTTCCAGATCAAAGTGCTGGGGCTGGACAAGCGCGCCGCCGGCTTCGTCGGTTTTCGCGAGAAGCGCCTGATCTGGCTGGCGCTGCTGATCAGCGGTGGGCTGGCCGGCCTGGCCGGGGTGTGCGAAGTCACCGGCCCCATCGGCCAGCTGGTGCCCCAGGTATCGCCCGGCTATGGCTATGCGGCGATCACCGTGGCCTTTCTCGGCCGCCTGCACCCGATCGGCATTCTGTTCTCCAGCCTGCTGATGGCGCTGCTGTACATCGGTGGCGAGAACGCGCAGATGAGTCTCAACCTGCCGCAAGCCATCACCCAGTTGTTCCAGGGCATGATGCTGTTCTTCCTGCTGGCCAGTGACGTGCTGATTCTCTATCGGCCGCGCCTGAACCTGCGCTGGGCACGTCGCGCCGCCAACCCTTGCGTGCAGGCAGGAGCGCTGTGATGGATATCGATCTGTTGAGCAATATTTTCTACGCCATGATCCGCTGCGGTACACCACTGCTGCTGGTGGCCCTGGGCGAACTGATCTGCGAGAAGAGCGGCGTCCTCAACCTCGGCCAGGAAGGCATGATGCTGTTTGGCGCGGTGATCGGTTTTATCGTCGCCCTGAACAGCGGCAACCTGTGGCTCGGCGTACTGCTGGCGATGCTCGCCGGCATGCTGCTGTCATCGCTGTTCGCCCTGGTGGCACTGGTGTTCAACGCCAATCAGGTGGCCACCGGCCTGGCCCTGACCATCTTTGGGGTCGGGCTGTCGAGCTTCGTCGGCGCCAGTTGGGTCGGCAAACCGCTGGCCGGGTTTGAACCCATGGCGATTCCGCTGCTGAGCGAAATCCCCTTGATCGGGCGCATGCTGTTTGCCCAGGACCTGCTGGTCTACCTGTCCTTCGCCCTGTTCGCCCTGGTGGCCTGGGTGATCCTGAAAAGCCGGGTCGGCCTGATCATCCAGGCGGTCGGCGAAAACCCCGACGCGGCCAGCGCCATGGGCCTGCCGGTGCTGCGGGTACGCACCCTGGCGGTGCTGTTCGGCGGCGCCATGGCCGGCCTGGCCGGGGCATACCTGTCCCTGGCCTACACACCGATGTGGGCGGAAAACATGAGCGCCGGGCGCGGCTGGATCGCCCTGGCGCTGGTGGTGTTCGCCAGCTGGCGGGTGTGGCGCCTGCTGCTCGGCGCCTACCTGTTCGGCCTCGCCAGCATCCTGCATCTGGTGGCGCAAGGCCTGGGCCTGGCGGTCCCTTCGAACCTGCTGGCGATGCTGCCGTATGCCGCGACCATCCTGGTGCTGGTGCTACTGTCCCGGGATGCGCTGCGCACCCGCCTGTATGCGCCGGTGTCGCTGGGGCAGCCGTGGCAGGCGGGGCGATAGATAGCGTTCGGGCGGGCGTTATCGCGGGCAAGCCTCGCTCCTACGGAATCCCTGGCAAGGGCTCGAGGCGTCTGTCCCGCTCGCGAACCGGCCACAACTGCGCCACCGCCCAGGCCAGCTCGAAAAACAGGATCACGCCGATCAAGGCCGTGCCACCCTGGGCCAGGGCGTAGATCTGCCAGGTGGCGAACAGCAGCCGGCCGGCGGCGTCGTAGCGTCCGAAGGCCAGTTGCGGATCGCGGATGCGCAGCACCGACCACACGCAGACGATCGAGCCCATCAGGTTGACCATCAGCATGTGCATGGGCTCGAACGGCGGCAGTGCGCCGGGCAGGTCGAGGGCCCGGCTCCACTGCTGCATCAGGCCGTGCAGGGCGAGAAAGCTCCAGGGGGTGACAAAGGCGGCGGTGACGATCAGGTCGTACCAACCGCTGGCCCGCACCAATTGACGGTATTGCGCTGTGCTCCACATAAAGGATCGCTCCGGATATTCAAGGAGCACACAAGCTAAAGCCTGGAGTATGCTCCAGGGTCAAGCCCTTCCGAGACTCCAGCATGCGCATCGGTGAACTTGCCCAGGCCTGCGCCGTCAGCCGCGATACCCTGCGCTTCTACGAGCAGCGCGGGTTGATCGCGGCGCAACGCAGCGCCAACGGCTATCGTGAATACCCCAGCGACACGGTGCAGCTGGTGCTCTACATCAAGACCGCGCAGCGCCTGGGCTTCAGCCTCGGCGAGATCGGCAGCAGCGTTGCCGCGATCTGGCATGCCAGCGATCCGGACAGCGCCGTGACGCAACTGCTGCAAGACAAACTGACCCTGATCGAGACCCGCATCAGCGAACTGGGCGAGTTGCGCCAGGAGCTGCGACAACGGCTCGGCCAGCGTTGCCCATTAAATCCATGATCTTCACTCATCAAGGAATCCCCGCATGTCTACGCCAAAAACCGCACTGATCATCGGCGCCTCCAGAGGCCTGGGCCTGGGCCTGGTGCAACGTCTGCTGGACGCTGGCTGGCAGGTCACCGCCACCGTGCGCAACCCGCAAAAAGCCGAGGCGCTCAAGGCCCTGGGCCCGGTCCGTATCGAGCAACTGGACATGGACGACCAGCAGGCGGTGATCGCCCTGAACCAGAAGCTCAAAGGCGAAGTGTTCGACCTGCTGTTCGTCAACGCCGGGGTCAAGGGGCCGGACGACCAGACGCCAGGCAAGGCGACCCTCGCGGAAGTCGGCCAGCTGTTCTTCACCAACGCGGTGGCGCCGATCAACCTGGCCCAGCGTTTCCTCCCACAGATCCGTCCGGACAGCGGCGTGCTGGCGTTCATGAGTTCGGTACTGGGCAGCGTGACCATGCCCGACGCGCCGGAGCTGGCGCTGTACAAGGCCAGCAAGGCGGCGCTGAATTCCATGACCAACAGCTTCGTCACCCAGCTCGAGCAGAAGCTCACCGTGCTGTCGCTGCACCCGGGCTGGGTGAAGACCGACATGGGCGGCGAAGGCGCGGACATCGACGTCGAGACCAGCACCCGCGGCCTGATCGAGCAGATCAATGCCTATACCGGCAAGGGCGGGCACCATTTCGTCAACTACAAGGGCGAGACCATTCCCTGGTAAGCCTGCACCTGTAGCCGCGGCCGACATCGCAGCGCCCAGTTCGTGGTCGAGCGCCGGACGCTATCGCGGGCAAGCCTCACTCCTACAGTCACCGCCCTGTGTAGGAGCGAGGCTTGCCCGCGATAGACCGCGCAGCGGTCTCCCCGTAAACTGCGCACCTCGCCCCCGTGGCGACCCTGGATCAGCAGACAGGGCAACACTGAGCTGGCTAACCTGAACCCACTTTCAGAGGAGCCGGCCACCATGCCTGCGACCCGTACCTGGTTAAAGAATCCCCTCGCCATTTTCACTGGCAATGCCCTCGACGCCCGTGGTGGCCTGGTGCTGCAAGACGGCCTGATCGTCGAAGTGCTCGGCGCCGGCCAGCAACCCGCCCAGCCCTGTGGACAGGTCTTCGATGCCCGCGAGCATGTGCTGCTGCCGGGGCTGATCAACACCCATCACCACTTCTATCAGACCCTGACCCGCGCCTGGGCGCCGGTGGTCAACCAGCCGCTGTTCCCCTGGCTGAAAACCCTGTACCCGGTCTGGGCCCGGCTGACCCCGGAGAAACTCGCCCTGGCCAGTAAAGTGGCGCTGGCCGAACTGCTGCTGTCCGGCTGCACCACCGCCGCCGACCACCACTACCTGTTCCCCGAAGGCCTGGAAAACGCCATCGACGTGCAGGTGGCCAGCGTGCGCGAACTGGGCATGCGCGCCATGCTCACCCGCGGCTCCATGAGCCTCGGCGAAGCGGATGGCGGCCTGCCGCCGCAACAGACCGTGCAACAGGGCGAGGTGATTCTCGCCGACAGCCAGCGGCTGATCGCCGAGTACCACGAACGCGGCGCCGGCGCGCAGATCCAGATCGCCCTGGCGCCCTGCTCGCCGTTCTCGGTAACCCCAGAGATCATGGCGGCCAGCGCCGAGCTGGCGGCAAAACTCGACGTGCGCCTGCACACCCACCTGGCGGAGACCCTCGACGAGGAAGACTTCTGCCTGCAACGTTTCGGCCTGCGCACCGTGGACTACCTGGACAGCGTCGGCTGGCTCGGCCCACGGACCTGGCTGGCCCACGGCATCCATTTCAACCCCGATGAAATCGCCCGCCTCGGTGCCGCCGGGACCGGCATCTGCCATTGCCCGAGCTCCAACATGCGCCTGGCCTCGGGTATCTGCCCGACCCTGGAACTGACCGACGCCGGCGCGCCCGTCGGCCTGGGCGTGGATGGCTCGGCCTCGAACGACGCCTCGAACATGATTCTCGAAACCCGTCAGGCCCTGTACCTGCAACGCCTGCGCTACGGCGCCGAAAAGATCACCCCGGAGTTGGTGCTGGGCTGGGCCACCCAGGGTTCGGCACGGCTGCTGGGGCGCAGCGATATCGGCGAGCTGGCCGTGGGCAAGCAGGCCGACCTGGCGCTGTTCAAGCTCGATGAGCTGCGTTTCTCCGGCAGCCATGATCCGTTGTCGGCGTTGCTGCTGTGCGGCGCGGACCGGGCGGACCGGGTGATGGTCGGCGGCCAGTGGCGGGTGATCGACGGGCAGGTCGAGGGCCTGGATGTGCGGGGCCTGATTGCCGATCACCGGCAAGCGGCGCGGGAGTTGATCGGCGGCGTCTGATCCGGCGTTATCGCGAGCAAGCTCGCTCCTACAGGGAACCGGTTCTGATCATTTCCAGAATGAATCACGCCGGATGTAGGAGCGAGGCTTGCCCGCGAAGCTTTTACAGCCCCAACAACGACAACATGATGAAGGTCGCGAACAGCACGAAGTGAGTCATGCCTTCGATGGCATTGGTCTCACCATCATTGAGGTTGATCGCGCTGACGATCAGGGTGATGAAGATCATCACCGTCTGCACCGGGGTCATCGCCATCTGGAACGGCTGGCCGGTGTAGAGCGCCATCGCCTCCATCACCGGCACCGTCAGGATCACCGTCGACAACGACGCGCCCAACGCAATGTTGACCACCGACTGCATGCGATTGGCTAACGCCGCGCGCAGGGCCGTGAGGATTTCCGGCGCCGCGGAAATCGCCGCCACCAGGATCGCCGTGATCACCGGCGGCGCGCCCGTGCCTTCCAGCCCCAGGTCGAGGGTCTTGGACATCACCTCCGCCAACGCGCCGATCAGTACCACGCCGAACACCAGGGTGGCGATGGAAAACGCTAGGCTGACAGGCGCCGGCTGATCTTCTGTCGGTTCTTTCTTGCGGCGTTTTTCCGGGTAGCTGTAGCTGAAGAAGTAGCTGTGGGCGCCGACCTGCATGCGCAGGAACAGGGTGTACAACAGCACCATGGCGCCAATGGTGAAGGCCGAGTAGAGCTTCCACTTCGACTCGGGAATGAACTCCGGCACCACCATCGACACGCCCATGGCGGTGAGGATCATCACACTGTAGGAACGCGCCGAGTCGTCGTTGTAGGCCTGCTCGCCATGCTTGATCCCGCCCATCAGCGCGGCCAGGCCGAGGATGCCGTTGATGTCGAGCATCACCGCCGAATAGATGGTGTCGCGCACCAGGGTCGGCGAGGCCTCGTTGCTCATCATGATCGCCAGGATCACCACCTCCACCAGGACCGCGGCCAGGGTCAGGATCATGGTGCCGTAGGGGTCGCCGACCTTCTCCGCCAACAGCTCGGCATGATGGGCGACGCGCATCGAGGCCGCGACGATAAAACCGATCAGCACCAACCCGGAGATCAGCGCCACGCCCTGGCCGCTGTTGAGCAGCGCATGCTCCAGCGGATAGGCAACCAGCGCCGCGAGCAGCGCCAGCAACAGAAAACTTTCTTGCTTGAGTGAAGTGAACATTGCAGTCCTTTGACCGGATAAATCGAGCAGAAAGAGATGAGCTAAAGACTGCCTGAAGTCACTAACGTTTCGTTACACCTTAGTGCACCAGGGATTGGCATGGAGTGGGCGTGGCGCACCGGGTTAGCTCTTGGGCGGCCTTGAGATTGATCGCGGGCAAGCCTCGCTCCTACAGGTTTTACGCCATGCCGGATCCCATGATCGCCGCGACTCTGTAGGCGCGAGGCTTGCCCGCGAAGGCTTCACCCTGGTGCCGAAGATTTTGTTGTCCTGTTGGTCAGCTATTTGCATTGAGCCATTCAAGCCTTAGGGCCCAGCCACGCCCCACAACAAAATGGAGTCCGGATTCATGCATAAACGTGCGTTGCAAAAACTGCTGTGCGCCCTCACCGCGGCCATCGGCCTGAGCGTCTCGCTGGGCGCCAGCGCCGCCGATCCGTTGAAGGTCGGCTTCGTCTATATCGGCCCGATCGGCGACCACGGCTGGACCTATCAGCATGAACAGGGGCGCCTGGCGCTGGTGGAGAGGTTCGGCGAGCAGATCAAGACCAACTACGTGGAGAACGTTGCCGAAGGCGCCGACGCCGAACGGGTGATCCGCAACATGGCCAAGGATAAGTACGACCTGATTTTCACCACCTCCTTCGGCTACATGAACCCGACCCTGAAAGTCGCCAGGCAGTTTCCCAAGACCACCTTCGAACACGCCACCGGCTACAAGCAGGACAAGAACCTTGGCACCTACCTGGCCCGCACCTATGAAGGTCGCTACGTCGGCGGTTTCCTCGCGGCGAAGATGACCAAGAGCAAGAAGGTCGGCTACATCGCCTCCTTCCCGATCCCGGAAGTGATCCGCGACATCAACGCCATCCAGCTGGCCCTGAACAAATACAACCCGGGCACCGAGATCAAGGTGGTGTGGGTCAACTCCTGGTTCGACCCGGGCAAGGAAGCCGACGCCGCCAACGCCCTGATCGACCAGGGCGCCGACGTGATCTTCCAGCACACCGACAGCCCGGCGCCGATCCAGGCCGCCGAACGCCGTGGCGTGTACGCCGTGGGCTACGCCTCGGACATGGCCCACTTCGGACCGAAAGCGGTGCTGACCTCCATCGTCAACAACTGGGGCCCGCACTACATCCAGGCCACCCAGGGCGTGCTCGACCACAGCTGGAAATCCCAGGACTACTGGGGCGGCCTGAAGGAAGGCACGGTCCAATTGCCGATCAGCGACCTGGTACCGGCCGACGTCAAGCGTGAGGCCGAGCAGATCATCGCCGACATCAAGAGCGGCGCCTTCCACCCGTTCACCGGGCCGATCAAGGACCAGGCCGGCGTGGAAAAACTCGCCGCCGGGGTCAGCGCCAGCAATGCAGAGCTCGCGTCGATGAACTATTACGTGGAAGGCATGAAGGCCGACATTCCGAAATGACTCGCCTGTAGCCGCTGCCGCGGGTTGCACCAAGTTCCGAAGGTCCTTTGCTCGATACCCAGAGCACGCCCCCTTCGTCGGAGTGCCGCCCAGATCGATCGCAGCCTGCGGCAGCGGCTACAGGGCAGTGAGTACCTTGAGAGCATTTATATGAACCAGCTGCCAATCATCGACATCAGCCCGCTCTACGGCGACGACGCCCAAGGCTGGAACAGCGTCGCCCAGCAGATCGACCGTGCCTGCCGCGAGTGGGGGTTCTTCTATATCAAGGGCCACCCGATCACCTCCGGGCGCATCGGCCAGTTGCTCGACGCCGCCCGGTATTTCTTCGCCCTGCCGGCCGCCGAGAAACTCAAGATCGATATCACCCAGACCCGCCACCATCGCGGCTATGGCGCGATCGCCACCGAGCAACTGGACCCGGACAAGCCAAGCGACCTCAAGGAAACCTTCGACATGGGCCTGCACCTGCCGGCCGACCATCCCGAGGTGCTCGCGGAAAAACCGTTGCGCGGCAGCAACCGGCACCCGGATATCGCCGGCTGGGAAACCCTGATGGAGCAGCACTACCTGGACATGCAGGCCCTGGCCCAGACCCTGCTGCGGGCCATGACCCTGGCCCTGGGCATCGAGCGCGATTTTTTCGACAGCCGCTTCAAGGAGCCAGTCAGCGTCTTGCGCCTGATCCATTACCCGCCGCGGCATACCGCCAGCAGCGACGAACAGCAAGGCGCCGGCGCCCACACCGACTACGGCTGCATCACCCTGCTCTACCAGGACAGCGCCGGCGGCCTGCAGGTGCGCAACGTCCAGGGCCAGTGGATCGACGCCCCACCCATCGAGGGCACCTTCGTGGTCAACCTCGGCGACATGATGGCGCGCTGGAGCAACGACCGTTACCGGTCGACGCCGCACCGGGTGATCAGCCCGCTGGGGGTGGACCGCTACTCGATGCCGTTCTTCGCCGAACCCCATCCGGATACCCGCATCGAATGCCTGCCCGGCTGCCAGGATGCCGGGCATCCGCCGAAGTACCCGGTCACCACCTGCGCCGAATTCCTCTTGTCGCGGTTCGCCGATACCTATGCCTATCGCCGGGAACCGCAAGCGTCCTGATCGCCCGGCTGGTCAGGTTTTGCCGAATAGTCCGCGTGCGCCTGTAGAATGCCTGCCCTTATGGGCGCGATTGGAACCTGACGCGCCCGCGCAGCCCTGGGAAAACCCGGGGCCGGCGCCTGTCATCGAACCTTGCGGTGGGCTTTTCGCCGCAGGATGATGGAGCGCAATACGTTCACGCAGCGCTCGACTGCACCTGATGAGATCACACCCATGTACGACTGGCTGAACGCCTTGCCCAAGGCCGAACTGCACCTGCACCTCGAAGGATCCCTGGAGCCCGAGCTGCTGTTCGCCCTGGCCGAACGCAACAAGATCGCCCTGCCCTGGAGCGATGTGGAAACCCTGCGCAAGGCTTATGCCTTCAACAACCTGCAAGAGTTCCTCGACCTGTACTACCAGGGCGCGGACGTACTGCGCACCTCCCAGGATTTCTATGACCTGACCTGGGCCTACCTGCTGCGCTGCAAAGAGCAGAACGTCATCCACACCGAACCCTTCTTCGATCCGCAGACCCACACCGATCGCGGCATTCCCTTCGAAGTGGTGCTCAACGGCATCGCCAGCGCGCTCAAGGATGGCGAGCAGCAACTGGGCATCACCAGCGGCCTGATCCTCAGTTTCCTGCGCCATCTGAGCGAAGATGAAGCGCAGAAAACCCTCGACCAGGCGCTGCCGTTCCGCGAAGCCTTTGTCGCGGTCGGCCTGGACAGTTCGGAAATGGGTCACCCGCCGAGCAAGTTCCAGCGGGTGTTCGACCGGGCCCGCAGCGAAGGTTTCCTCACTGTCGCCCACGCCGGTGAAGAAGGCCCGCCCGAGTACATCTGGGAAGCCCTCGACCTGCTGAAGATCCAGCGCATCGACCATGGCGTGCGCGCCTTCGAGGACGAGCGACTGATGCAGCGCATCATCGACGAGCAGATCCCGCTGACCGTCTGCCCGCTGTCGAACACCAAGCTCTGCGTGTTCGATCACATGTCGCAGCACAACATCCTCGAGATGCTCGAGCGTGGGGTGAAGGTCACGGTGAACTCCGATGACCCGGCCTACTTCGGCGGCTACGTCACCGAGAACTTCCACGCCCTGTACACCCACCTGGGCATGACCCAGGACCAGGCCAAACGCCTGGCGCAGAACAGCCTGGATGCGCGGCTGGTCAAGCCGTAAACCGCCATCGCGGGCAACCTGCCCGCGATCCCCCTGTAGCCGCTGTCGAACCACCCGACCACGCCGCGACCGCACTATGTAGCCGCTGCCGAAGGCTGCGATCGACCGCGAAGCGGGCGCCGCTCTTGAGGGCCTCGGAAGGTTCTTCGAACCTTATCGCAGCCTGCGGCAGCGGCTACAGATCAAACGCCGACTTCGCTCAACTCCTCCAGCGTCTTGCCCCGGGTCTCCATCCCGAACAGCCAGACCACCGCCGCGGCGACCGCGAAACACAGCGCGCCCAGGGCGAACACCCCACCCTGCCCGGTCATCGGGAATACCACGCCGGTCACCAACGGCCCGAGCAGCGACCCGATGCGCCCCACCGCCGAGGCGAACCCGGAGCCGGTAGCCCGCGCCGAGGTGGGATATAACTCGGGCGTGTAGGTGTAGAGCACCGCCCACATGCCGAACAGGAAGAACTGCATCAACAGGCCGGAGCTGATCAGCAGCGCCACGTTGCCGCCGAACACCGCGCTCTGCCCGTAGAAGAACGCCATGACTCCACCGCCCAGCAAGGTGATCACGCACACCGGCTTGCGCCCCCAGCGCTCCACCAGCCAGGCGGCCATGAGGAAGCCGGGAATCCCGCCGAGGGAAATCAGCACCGTGTAGTACACCGACTGAGTCACGGCGAAACCCGATTGCTGCAACAAGGCACTGAGCCACGAGGTCAGGCCATAAAAACCCAGCAGGGCAAAGAACCACACACTCCAGATCATCATCGTGCGCTGGCGATAGAGCGGCGACCAGATCTCGCGCAAGGCCGAAAAGAAGTGCCCCGGCACGCTCTCCACCCGCGGCAGGCGCACCGGCTCGGGCAGATCCGCGCGCTGCAGCGAGGCGCGGACCTTATCCTCGATCCGCCGCAGCACCTGGTCGGCATCGGCGTGCCGCCCGGCCTGCTCCAGCCAGCGCGGCGACTCGGGGATGAAGAAACGGATCGCCAGCACGAACACCGCCGGGATCGCCAGGACCAGGAAGATGTCGCGCCAGCCGATCAGTGGCAGCAGGAAGTACGAGAGCACGCCCGCCGCGACGAAACCCAGCGGCCAGAAGCCATCCATCAAGGCGATATAGCGCCCGCGCCGCTTGGCGGGGATCATCTCCGAGAGCATCGACTGGGCGATGGGAAACTCCATGCCCATGCCGATCCCCAGCAGCACCCGGAACAGGGTCAGGCTGTCCACCGTCTGCGCCGTGGAGCACAGGTAACTGGCGATGCCCCAGAGCACGATGCTCCACTGGAACACCGGCTTGCGCCCGAAGCGGTCGGCGAGCATGCCCGACAGCGACGCGCCGACCACCATGCCGAAGAAGCTCGAACTGGCCAGCAGGCCGGCCTGGGCCGTGCTCAGGCCGAACTCGGCTTTGATCGAGCCGAGCAGGAACGTCATCATCGCCAGGTCCATGGAGTCGAAGAAAAACGCCAGGGCGATGATGATGAAAATGACCCGGTGATAACCGCTGATGGGCAAGCGTTCCAGACGCTCTGCCGCACTGTACCCCTGACTTGCCATGCCCCGTCCCCCCGATTGAATGGTCTGCAATCGAGTGTGCAAGATCGACGCCGCCGCTCAGTGCTGGATGCGACCTGCCCGCACCCGGCAACGACGCCGCCGGCCTGGGTCAGTGATCGGCATGGGTTGGCTTGGGGTAATGCGCGGAAACTTCAGCGCAGCGCGCCTGCAACATGTCCCGCAGCAGCTTCACCGGTTTGCTCAGTTGCGCCCGATGCGCGCACAACAGGTTCAGCGGTGCCCGTTCGCAGCGCAGCTCCGGCAGCAGCACCTTGAGCCGCCCGGCCAGCACATCGGCCGCCACGTCGAGCCAGGACTTGTAGGCGATGCCCCGCCCCGCCACCGCCCACAGGCGCACCACATCGGCGTCGTCGCTGAAGCGATCACCGCTGACCGTCAGGCCGACCTCGCGCTTGCCGTCATGGAAACTCCAATGGTCATGCACCCGGCTGCCAAGCATGTAGAGCAGGCAATTGTGCTGGGCCAGTTGCTCCAGCTGACGCGGCTCGCCGTGGCGGGCCAGGTACTCGGGGGCGGCCACCAGCACCCGGCGGTTCTGCGGCGCGACAGGCAAGGCCACCAGGCTGGAATCTTCCGGTTCGCCGTAACGCAGGGCGATGTCCACCGGCTGGCGAAACAGGTCGGCGATACGGTCGCCCAGCAGCAGGCGCAGCGTGAGCTTGGGGTGCTCCAGCTGGAACTGGTCGAGCCAGGGCAGCAACAGATTGCGGCCGAAATCCGAGGGCGCGGACAGCTGGAGAACGCCGCTGACCTGATCCTGCCCGCTGGCCAGCAGGCGCCGGCCTTCCTCCAGGTTGCTCAGGGCCGCGCGGGCATATTCGAGAAACCCTTCGCCCTCGGCGGTCAGGCGCAGGCTGCGGGTCGAACGCGCCAGCAGCCGGGCGCCGAGCTGCTGCTCGATACGCTTGAGCGCAGCGCTGGCCACCGCCGCCGACAGGTCCATGACCCGCGCCGCGGCGGACAGGCTGCCGAGGTCGGCGGCGCGCACGAACAATTGCAGGTCATCGAATCGCAACATCTGGCTCACCGGGCATTATCAAAAAAATGTTGAAAGAGACTGCTGTTTTAGCCGGTTTTATCTTCAGGGGAAATAGCCAATGATCGGCCTACCGTCATATCAGCTCGTCACGCCAGCCTTTGAAGGAACTCCCTATGTCGCAAGCTTTTACCGCCATCGCCACCCTTGTCGCCAAGAGCGGCCAGCAGGCCGTGCTCAAGCGCGAACTCAGCGCCCTGGTGCAACCGAGCCGTGAAGAAGCCGGCTGCCAGTTTTACAACCTGCATCAGGACGCCGAAGCCCCAGGCACCTTTTATGTACTGGAGCGCTGGGACGACGAGGCGGCCCTGGAATTTCACAACGCCACGGCGCACTTCCAGCATTTTCTCAGCCAGACCCGCGAGGCGATCGAGCATTTCGAGCTCAAGCGCCTGCTCCTCCTCTGACCCAACCTTCATCTTCATCAGGAAAACCCACCATGAAAGCCATCGCCTACTACGCCTCCCTGCCGATCGACGATCCACTGTCCCTGCAAGACACCGAACTGCCGGAACCGCTCGCCGGCCCCCGCGACCTGCTGGTGGAAGTCAAAGCCATCTCGGTCAACCCGGTGGACACCAAGGTCCGCCAGAACGTCCAGCCTGAAGGTGGTGCCGCCAAGGTGCTGGGCTGGGACGTGGCCGGGGTGGTCAAGGCGGTGGGCAGCGACGTCAGCCTGTTCAAGGCCGGCGACAAGGTGTTCTACGCCGGCTCGATCGCCCGCGCCGGTGGCAACAGCGAATTGCACGTGGTCGACGAACGCATCGTCGGCCATATGCCCAAGAGCCTGGGCTTCGCCGAAGCCGCCGCCCTGCCGCTGACCGCGATCACCGCCTGGGAACTATTGTTCGAACGCCTGCAGATCGCCGAAGGCCAGACCGATCGGCAGCAGAGCCTGTTGATCGTCGGCGCGGCCGGCGGCGTCGGTTCGATCCTCACCCAACTGGCCAGCCAGCTCACCGGGCTCAAGGTCATCGGCAGCGCCTCGCGCGCCGAAACCCAGGGCTGGGTACGCGAGCTGGGCGCCGACCTGGTGATCGACCATAGCCAGCCGTTGAGCCAGGAACTGAAAAAAGCCGGCCAGGCCAACGTCACCCATGTCGCCAGCCTGACCCAGACCGATACGCACCTGGACGAGTTGGTCGAGGCCCTCGCGCCCCAGGGCCGGCTGGCGCTGATCGACGATCCGAAAACCCTCGACGTGACCAAGCTCAAGCGCAAGAGCCTGTCGCTGCACTGGGAGTTCATGTACACCCGCTCGCTGTTCGAAACCGCGGACATGCAGGAGCAGCACAAGCTGCTCAATCGCGTCGCCGAGCTGATCGACGCCGGCACCTTGAAGACCACCCTGGGCGAGCACTTCGGCACGATCAACGCGGCCAACCTGCGGCGCGCTCACGCGTTGCTGGAAAGCGGCAAGGCCAAGGGCAAGATCGTGCTCGAAGGCTTCTGAGGCCGGAGCGGACGGCGTCCTGCCTGCGCTAAAAAGGGGCAGGATGCCGTCAGTCCGACAGTTGATCCTTGTCATACTTGTGACCGTATTCGGGTCTACACTGGGGGCCTTTGCAATGCAGTCTTTTACGCTAGGAGGTCAGCAATGAAGATCCTGATAAAAGAATTGGCAAAATCCAAAGGCGCCCAATGGCAGGTTCAACTCGACCAGCATGCGGTGACTTTCCGCAGCGAGGCCGAAGCCCGAGCCTTCGCCAATACGCTGGAAACGCGTCTGCAAGCCCCCCACCGATTCCCCGAAAGCCAACAGCGCGCCGCCGGCTGATTTACAGCTGGGCGGCTTGCAGCGCCCTGGCGTTCTGCAATTTGCGGGTGACCATCGCCAGCGTCACCACCAGAATCCCACACAGGCTGATGACCGTTGCCATCGGCACGGCGCTGCCATCGTGCAGCACGCCCACCAACGCCGCGGCGCCGGCCGCCACGCTGAACTGCAGGCAGCCGAGCATCGCCGAGGCACTGCCGGCCCGCGCACCCTGACCGTTCATGGCGCAGGCCGAGGCATTGGGAAGGATGCAGCCCAGGCTGGCGATACAAATGAACAGCGGCGCCAGCAGCGGCCAGAGTTGTGCCGGGTGCAGCGAACTGACGGCGAGCAAGGCCAGGCCACCCAGCAGGTAGATCCACACTGTGCGTGCCAGCAGGAACGCCGGGCCACGCTTGGCCAGCAACCGCGCATTGATCTGCGCCACCAGGATGAAGCCGCCGGCGTTGATCCCGAAGAACCAGCCGAAATGCTCGGCCGGCACACCATAGAGCTTGATGAAGACAAAAGGCGAACCGGCGATGTAGGCGAACATCCCGGCGATGGCGATGCCCCCGGTCAGGGCATGGCCGAGGAACACCCGGTCAGCCAGCAACCGACCGTACTGGCGCAAGGCCCCGGACAACGGCTGGCGCGGCACATGGGCCGGCAGGCTTTCCGGCAAGCCCAGGGCTACCGCCAGGCCGGCCAGGGCGCTGAACAGGGTCAGCATGATGAAGATCGACTGCCAGCCGTAGAGATTCACCAGCAGGCCGCCGAGCATCGGCGCCAGGATCGGCGCCAGGCCCATGACCAGCATCAGCTGGGAAAACACCTTGGCCGAACCCACCGCATCGCACTTGTCGCTGACCACCGCCCGGGAAATCACCATGCCCGCGCAGCCGCCCAGGGCCTGGACGAACCGCGCGCCAATCAGCCATTCCAGGTTCGGTGCGTAGGCACAGGCCAGGGACGCCAAGGTGAACAGCCCCACCCCGGCCAGCAACGGGATGCGCCGGCCGAAGCGGTCGGCCACGGGGCCGTAGGCCAGCTGGCCGATGGACAGGCCGAGGAAGTAGGCCGCCAGGGTCAGCTGAACGTGTTTTTCATCGGTGCCAAAGGCCAGCGCCATCGCCGGGAACGCCGGCAGATAGAAGTCGATGGCCAGAGGACCGAAGGCGCTCAGGGCGCCGAGGATCAAGATTGTGCGAAGGTTCATCAGGCATCCAGGTGCGGGTCGGTCGGCAGCCCGACAGTTTATCCGCGCTTGGAGGCCTTGAACATTCCGATAGGTCGCTAACTATTAAAAAGACCGGCTAAATCCGCTCAGGCCAACTTGACCGCATAGCCTTCTTCGCTAATCAGGCTGATCACCTCGTCGGCGGACAAGCGGCTTTCCACACCCACTTCCCTGGCCCCGAGATCGACCTTGACGCTGGCCGCCGGATCCTTGCTCTGCACTGCCTGGGTGATGGCCCGGACGCAGTGACCGCAGGACATCCCTTCGACATTGAACACTTGCATGACGCTTCTCCTGTAGTGAGGGTTGCCGCCAGTTTCGACCTTGCCATCATGGCAAGGTCAAGTTCCGGATGCATCTGCCGGGCTGGCAATCGGCGACGCGCTCGGCCAAGCTTCACCCCTCAACGACACGACACTAGGAGATTCAGCCATGCGCTGGTCGGTTATCAGCCTGTTCAGCCTCCTCGGCCTGATCGCGGCATCCCCTTCGGTCAACGCCGCCGGCGAGGACTACGGCGTCCTGATCATTTCCCGGGAACGCCTGGAAGTCGCCACCTCCTGCGAAATCGGCCTGTACATCGAGGACCAGTTGGCGGGCCGGCTGTTCCAGGAACAAGCCACGTCCTTCAACCTGCCGCCGGGCAAAGTCTCGCTGCGCCTGAAACTGCTGCCGGGGCAGATGCCGGGCTGCAACCCGGGCATGCTCGCGCCAGGCTCCCAGGACATCAGCCTCAAGGCCGGCGACGTACTGAAGTTCCGCATCGCCATGAGCCCGTCGGGCCTGCTCCTCCAGCGCACCGGCCTGGGATACTGAGGCCGCGGGTCGTCGCCTGCGCCCTGTCCCTCCCCGGAACCGGCACGGGCGACGATCCGGGCGCTACCCCCGAGACAGATTGAAGCACCCCGCACCATGGCGCTTGACCTTGCCAGCATGGCAAGGTTGATCCTGTAGACCACCGTTTACAGGGAGTGTCAGTGATGTCCGAATCAACCACTTTTGACCTGCCGATTGCCGGCATGACCTGCGCCAGCTGCGCCGGGCGCGTGGAACGCGCCTTGAGCAAGGTCGCGGGCGCCGCGGCCGTCAGCGTCAACCTCGCTACCGAACAGGCCCGTGTCCAGGCGCCCAGCGACAGCCTGCCGGCGCTGATGGCCGCCGTGCAGGATGCCGGCTACAGCGTGCCGGCCCACAGCCTTGAGCTGAACATCGGCGGCATGACCTGCGCCTCCTGCGTCGGTCGCGTGGAACGCGCACTGAGCAAGGTGGCCGGAGTCACCCGGGTCAGCGTCAACCTGGCCAACGAACGCGCGCACATCGATCTGCTGGGCCAGGTCGATAGCGCCGACTTGATCGCCGCCGTCAGCAAGGCCGGCTATTCCGCCACCCTGTGGCAGGCCGAACACCCCGAGCTCGACGATCAGGAACAACGCCTGCGGCGCGAACGCTGGTCCCTGGTGCTGGCGATCCTGCTGGCCCTGCCGCTGGTGCTGCCCATGGTGGTGCAACCCTTTGGCCTGCACTGGATGCTGCCGGCCTGGGCGCAGTTCGTCCTGGCCACGCCGGTGCAATTCATCTTCGGTGCGCGTTTTTATGTCGCCGCCTGGAAAGCCGTGCGCGCCGGCGCCGGCAACATGGACCTGCTGGTGGCCCTGGGCACCAGCGCCGGTTACGGCTTGAGCCTCTACCAATGGGCCATCACCCCCGCCGGCGGCATGCCGCACCTGTACTTCGAGGCCTCGGCCGTGGTCATCGCCCTGGTGCTGCTGGGCAAGTACCTGGAAAGCCGCGCCAAACGCCAGACCGCCAGCGCCATCCGCGCCCTCGAAGCCTTGCGCCCGGAACGGGCGATCCAGGTCGTCGATGGCCGTGAGCAGGAAGTGGCGATCAGCGCCCTGCGCCTGAACGACCTGGTGCTGGTCAAGCCCGGCGAGCGCTTCCCGGTGGACGGCGAAGTGGTCGAAGGCCAGAGCCATGCCGACGAAGCCCTGATCAGCGGTGAAAGCCTGCCGGTGCCGAAACAACCCGGCGACCCGGTCACCGGCGGCGCCATCAACGGCGAAGGCCGGCTGCTGGTGCGGACCCTGGCCCTCGGCGCGGAAACCGTGCTGGCGCGCATCATCCGCCTGGTGGAGGACGCCCAGGCCGGCAAGGCACCGATCCAGAAACTGGTGGACCGGGTCAGCCAGGTGTTCGTGCCGGCGGTGCTGGTGCTGGCCCTGGCGACGCTGGTCGGCTGGTGGCTGTATGGCGCGCCGCTGGAAACCGCGCTGATCAATGCGGTCGCGGTGCTGGTCATCGCCTGCCCCTGCGCGCTGGGGCTGGCCACGCCGACCGCGATCATGGCCGGCACCGGCGTCGCCGCCCGCCACGGAATCCTGATCAAGGACGCCGAAGCCCTGGAGCGCGCCCATGAAGTCAGCACGGTGGTCTTCGACAAGACCGGCACCCTGACCTCCGGCACGCCACGCATCGCCCACCTGGACGCGGTCGACGGCGACGGAGACCGCCTGCTGCAACTGGCCGGCGCCCTGCAACGCGGCAGCGAACACCCGCTGGCCAAGGCGGTTCTCGACCTGTGCGCCGAACGCCAGCTGGCGGTAGCCGACGTCAGCGCCAGCCAGTCCCTGACCGGCCGCGGCATCGCCGGCACCCTGGACGGCCGCCAACTGGCCCTGGGCAACCGGCGCCTGCTGGAAGAAAGCGGCCTGCAGGCCGGCGACCTGGCGGCCTCGGCCCAGGCCTGGGAAACCGAAGGCCGCACCCTGTCCTGGCTGATCGAACAACAGCCGCAACCACGGGTACTGGGCCTGTTCGCCTTTGGCGACACCCTCAAGCCCGGCGCCCTGCAAGCGGTGCAGCAACTGAGTGCACGTCATATCGGCAGCCACCTGCTGACCGGCGACAACCGCGGCAGCGCCAAGGTGGTCGCCGAGGCCCTGGGCATTACCGACGTGCACGCCGAAGTGCTGCCCGCCGACAAGGCCGCCACGGTCGCCGAACTGAAAAAGACCGGCGTGGTGGCGATGGTCGGCGACGGCATCAACGACGCTCCGGCCCTGGCCGCCGCCGATATCGGCATCGCCATGGGCGGCGGTACCGATGTGGCGATGCACGCGGCGGGGATCACCCTGATGCGCGGCGACCCGCGCCTGGTGCCGGCAGCCCTGGAGATCAGCCGCAAGACCTACGCGAAGATCCGCCAGAACCTGTTCTGGGCCTTCGTCTACAACCTCATCGGTATTCCATTGGCGGCGTTCGGCCTGCTCAACCCGGTGCTGGCCGGGGCGGCCATGGCGCTGTCCAGCGTCAGCGTGGTGAGCAATGCGCTACTGTTGAAAACCTGGAAACCCAACGACCTGGAGGACGCCCGATGAACATCGGCCAAGCAGCCCGCAAGAGCGGCCTGAGCGCCAAGATGATCCGCTACTACGAGTCCATCGGTCTGCTCCGGCCGGCCCATCGCAGCGACAGCGGCTACCGCCTGTACGGTGACGACGACCTGCACAGCCTGGCCTTTATCAAGCGCTCGCGGGACCTGGGGTTTTCCCTGGAGGAAGTGGGCAAGCTGCTGACCCTGTGGCAGGACCGCCAGCGCGCCAGCGCCGATGTCAAAGCCCTGGCCCGCCAGCATATCGACGAGCTCAACCGGAAAATCGCCGAGCTGGCCGGGCTACGCGACACCCTGCAGGACCTGGTGCAGCACTGCCACGGCGACCATCGCCCGGATTGCCCGATTCTCAAGGACCTGGCCTCCGGCGGATGCTGCACGCCCCCATGACCTGTAGCCGCTGCCGCAGGCTGCGACAAGGGCCGAAGGTCCTTCTGGCGGTTTCAAGAGCAGCGCCTGCTTCGCAGTCGATCGCAGCCTATCGGCAGCGGCTACGTGATTCACGGGCACAAAAAATCCGGCCTCGGCCGGATTTTTTGTGCCCGTGAATCACTGCATCCAGGGCGGAGGCGGTGGTTCCTCGGACTTGGCCGGTGGCGCGTCGTCGGCCATGCGCATGGCCTGGCGCCGTTCCTCGTCCAGGCGCGCCGCCTCGATCTCCCGCAGCACGCCGCCGACATCCGCCAGTTCTTGCGGATCGTCGAACTCGCCGGTCAGGACGCTGGCCGGGTGCAGGGTGCCGGCTTCGTACAGGGCCCACATCTCCTTGGCGTAGCGGGTGCGTTTGAGCTCCGGGGCGAAACGCCCGAAGTAGGACGCCATGTTGCCGACATCCCGCTCCAGCATGCTGAAGGCGTGGTTGTTGCCCGCCGCATCCACCGCCTGGGGCAGGTCGATGATCACCGGGCCGTTGGGGGTCAGCAGCACGTTGAACTCGGACAGGTCACCGTGCACCAGGCCGGTACACAGCATCAGCACGATCTGGGAAATCAGGAAGGCGTGATATTCGCGGGCCTGATCCGGCTCCAGCACCACGTCGTTCAGGCGTGGCGCGGCATCGCCGTATTCATCCGCCACCAGTTCCATCAGCAGCACGCCTTCGAGGAAGTCGAACGGCTTGGGCACCCGCACCCCGGCGTTGGCCAGGCGGAACAGGGCCGCCACTTCGGCGTTCTGCCAGGCGTCCTCGGTCTCCTTGCGCCCGAACTTGGACCCCTTGGCCATCGCGCGAGCCTGACGGCTGTTGCGCACCTTGCGGCCTTCCTGATACTCGGCCGCCTGACGAAAACTTCGTTTGTTCGCCTCCTTGTAAACCTTGGCGCAACGTAATTCGTTGCCGCAGCGCACCACATAAACAGCTGCTTCTTTACCACTCATGAGTGGGCGCAGCACCTCGTCGACCAGACCGTCCTCGATCAGGGGTTCAATGCGTTTTGGAGTCTTCATCAGCTTTTATCAGGGGTCCTTTATTACCAAACACGCGAATGTCACTCGTTATACGGCAATCCTCGCACCACGGGGAGAGGTTACCGACCTACGACAGTGCCGATGCACTCAATGTGCCAGGTCAACCCGTCATGTCGACAGGCTCGACCGACCAGGATCATAGCCCAGTGCTCGGCGGCTGCCCGTTACTAAAGGCCGGGGTAGATGTGACAGAAGCTGGCGAGCGCTTCGCGCTCGATCGCGAGCAAGCTCGCTCCTACAGGGGGCCGCCACTGCGCAAACACCTGGCCCCTCAGCGCTCGACAATCGCCGTCACGCCCTGGCCACCGGCGGCGCAGATCGAAATCAGGCCACGCCCCTGCCCCGCCACCTCCAGCAGCTTCGCCAGGTTAGCGACAATGCGCCCGCCGGTGGCGGCGAACGGATGCCCGGCGGCCAGCGAGCTGCCTTTGACATTCAGCCGGCTGCGGTCGATGGAACCCAAGGGCGCATCCAGCCCCAGGCGGGTCTTGCAGTAGTCTGCATCCTCCCAGGCCTTGAGCGTGCACAGCACCTGCGCGGCAAAGGCCTCATGGATTTCGTAGTAATCGAAGTCCTGCAGTGTCAGGCCATTGCGGGCCAGCAAGCGCGGCACCGCGTAGACCGGCGCCATCAACAGCCCTTCCGCGCCGTGGACGAAATCCACCGCCGCCGCTTCGCCGTCGCGCAGATAGGCGAGGATCGGCAAGCCACGCTCCTTCGCCCATTCCTCGCTGCCCAGCAGCACCAGGGACGCGCCATCGGTCAACGGCGTGGAGTTGCCCGCGGTCAGGGTGCCTTTGTCGCTGCGTTCGAACACGGGTTTCAACGACGCCAGCTTTTCCAGGGTCAGGTCCGGGCGCAGGTTGTTGTCGCGGGTCAGACCGAGGAAGGGGGTCATCAGGTCGTCGTGCCAACCCTCGGCATAGGCGGCGGCCATTTTCTGATGGCTCTCCAGCGCCAACTGATCCTGCTCGTCGCGGGGAATGTTCCAGGTTTGCGCCATCCGCTCGCAGTGCTGGCCCATGGACAAGCCGGTCCGCGGTTCGCCATTGCGCGGCAGTTCCGGCTTGAGGTGCCGGGGGCGCAGTTGCAGGAAGGTCAGGAGCTTGTCGCCCAGGGTCTTGCCGCGGTTGGCTTGCAGCAGGATCTTGCGCAGCCCCTCGTTGACCCCGATCGGCGCGTCCGAGGTGGTATCGACGCCGCCGGCGATGCCGCATTCGATCTGCCCCAGGGCGATCTTGTTGGCCACCAGCAACGCCGCTTCCAGGCCGGTGCCGCAGGCTTGCTGGATATCGTAGGCCGGGGTGGTCGGCGACAGCCGCGAGCCGAGCACGCATTCGCGGGTCAGGTTGAAATCCCGGGAATGCTTGAGCACCGCGCCAGCGGCCACTTCGCCCAAGCGCAGGCCGTGCAGGCGGTAGCGCTCGATCAGGCCTTCCAGGGCCGCGGTAAGCATGGCCTGGTTGCTCGCGGTGGCGTAAGGCCCGTTGGAACGGGCAAAGGGGATACGGTTGCCGCCGATAATCGCAACACGACGCAGCTGAGTCATGGAAAGCTCCCTATTCTGTGAGTGGCACAACCGACAAGCGTAGGTTGTTTGTCATGGACCGAACGACCAAAGGCCCCTCGTGGTCCACACTTTGAACCTCAGTTCCTGGAGCGTGTTCCATGTCAGATCGTTACATCGACTTCGCCAACTCGTCCATCGGCCACCGCCTGGTCGGGGCCCTTGGCCTGCCGTCGCCGGTACGTCTGGAGCGCTGGCAGGCCGGCCGCATGCGCCCGGTCGAGGGGGCGCTGCTGATCGGCGGCGGCCCGCTGACCCAGCAGATCGGCGCCATCGCCCCGCGGCTGACCGAGAGCATCTACAGCTACGGCACCGATCCGACCCTCGCCACCGCCTGGATTCCCGGCCACGGCCCCAAGCTCAAGGCCGTGGTGTTCGACGCCAGCGGCCTCCTGCAGACCGACCAGCTCAAGCAGTTGCGCGAATTTTTCCAGCCGCTGATGAAGAACCTCGAACCCAGCGCGCACCTGGTGATTCTCGGCCGCGCCCCGGAAACCCTCGGCGATCCGTTCGCCGCCAGCGCCCAGCGCGCCCTGGAGGGCTTCAGCCGTTCGCTGGCCAAGGAGCTGCGCAGCGGTGCCACCCTGCAATTGCTCTATGTCGGCGAGGGTGCCGAAAGCCAGCTGGAAGGCGCGCTGCGCTTCTTCCTCTCGCCGAAAAGCGCTTACATCTCCGGCCAGGCGATCCGCCTGACCCCCTGCGCCACCCAGGTCCAGGACTGGACCCGGCCGCTGGCCGGCGCACGGGCACTGGTCACTGGCGCAGCGCGCGGCATCGGCGCCTCGATCGCCGAGACCCTGGCCCGGGATGGCGCCCAGGTGGTGCTGCTGGACGTGCCCGCCGCCAAGACCGACCTCGAAGCCCTGGCCGCGCGCCTGGGCGGCCACGCGATCACCCTGGATATCTGCGCCGAAGACGCCGCGACCCGACTGGTGGAACAGTTGCCGGACGGCATCGACATCGTGGTGCACAACGCCGGCATCACCCGCGACAAGACCCTGGCCAACATGACCCCGGAATTCTGGGACGCGGTGCTGGCGGTCAACCTCAACGCGCCGCAGATGCTGACCAAGGCCCTGCTGGACAGCGGCTGCCTGCACGACAATGGTCGGCTGATCCTGCTGGCGTCCATCAGCGGTATCGCCGGCAATCGCGGGCAGACCAACTATGCGGCGAGCAAGGCCGGGCTGATCGGCCTGGCCCAGTCCTGGGCCCCGCTGTTGCAAGAGCGCGGCATCAGCATCAACGCCGTGGCCCCGGGCTTTATCGAAACCCAGATGACCGCGCACATTCCGTTCGCCCTGCGCGAGGCCGGGCGGCGCATGAGTTCGCTGGGGCAAGGCGGCCTGCCGCAGGACGTCGCCGAAGCCGTGGCCTGGCTCGCCCAGCCGGGCAGCGGCGCGGTCAGCGGGCAAGCGCTGCGAGTCTGTGGGCAAAGCGTATTGGGAGCGTGAACATGAGCCTTCAATGGCATGAGCTGGATACTCCGCCGAACCTGCCCGAGCTGTACTGGAAGGCCGCGATCCGCCGCAAGATCACCGGCACCGAGCTGCCTGAATATGGCCTGCGCCGCCAGGTGAGCGTGCAACCGGCGAAGCTTGCGGCCTATCGCCAGGTCTGCGGCTTTACCGAGAACGGCCTGCTGCCGCCGACCTACCCCCATGTGCTGGCGTTCGCCCTGCAGATGCAATTACTGACCGCCAGGGACTTCCCCTTTCCACTGCTGGGGCTGATCCATCTGGCCAACCGCATTCGCGTGCTACGACCCATGGGTGGGGTCGGCAACTTGAGCATCGGGGTGCGTGCGGACAACGTGCAGCCCCATGCCAAAGGCGCGGTTTTCGATCTGTTGACCTACGTCGACGACGCCCTGGGACCGCTGTGGGAAGCACAAAGCCGGATGCTCTGTCGGGGTGTGCAACTGCCGGGCGAAGCACCGGCCGAAGAGCCGTCGGCCGAGGCCAGCCTCAGCGAGCTGACGCGCTGGCAAGCCCCCGCCGACATCGGCCGGCGTTACGCCCGGGTGTCCGGCGACTACAACCCGATTCACCTGAGCGCCATCAGCGCCCGAATGTTCGGCTTCCCCCAGGCCATCGCCCACGGCCTGTGGAACAAGGCGCGGACTCTGGCTGCGTTGAGCGAGCATTTGCCGGCGGCCCCTATCGAGATTGCCGTGGACTTCCGAAAGCCGGTGCGCCTGCCCAGCGAGGTGTGCCTGCTGGCAAGCGCCGCGGGCTCGAGCGGTGACCTGCGCCTGACCGGCGCGGGCGACCTGGAACATATGAGCGGGCACTGGCAGCCGCTGGCCTGAGCCCGCCTCAACCGCGACGAATCAGGAACACTCCCGCCAGGATCAGCACCAGCCCGGCAATCTTGCCGAGGCTGATGGGTGCCTCGCGAAACCCCGCCCAGCCGAAATGGTCCAGCGCCAGGGCCATGCCCAACTGCCCGGCCAGCACCAGGGCCATGAACAGCATGGCGCCGATCCGTGGCCCGGCGAAGGCCGCGGTGGCAATGAAAAACGCCCCCAGCAGACCGCCGCACCAGTGCCACCAAGTCAGGCTTTTCAAGGCCGTCAGGCCGGGCACTTCGCGCTGGGCCATGGCCAGGACCAGCAAGGCCACGGTGCCGACAAAAAACGAGATCAGCGCCGCCGCCAGCACGCTGGAAACCTGCTTGGCCAATTGGCCGTTGATTCCCGCTTGCAGGGGTAAAAAAGCACCGGCAATCACCGGCAGGCAAAGCAGCCACCAGACAGGGGCAGGCATAAAGTTTCTCCAGAAAAAAAGCCAGGCCGCGGATTATAAGGCAAGTTGACGCCAAATCCGTGGCGGGGTCGACAGGCAATTAATTGTATATATATAACTTTCGTTAAAGCACCCTGATAATTTTCAATTAAAAATCACAACATACTGATTAATAACATCTTTTAAAAAATAAATTCGTTTGCCACACCTTTGGCATTAGTCCCTCCGCAGGAGCAAAAACAGCCGATATATAAGTTGTTAATACCAAGTTGAGAATGGTGAAAAAAAGCACTTGGACCTTTTATAGCGACTACGGACGAAAACATCTCCAGCAACAGAACTGGGGAGTTATCGAAAACAACAAAACGTTGTAACAGGTGCAAGGAATCTCACTCATGAAAACTCAAGTCTGGTTGAAAACAAGCACAGCACTGGCCCTGATCCTGGCCCTCGGCCTGACCGGTTGCAGCAGCGGCGGTGGCGGCCACAAGAGCAGCTCCGGCAGCTCCTCGCCCGACAGCGCGGCAGGTACCGACAGTGGCTCTGGCGGCTCCGGCGATGGTTCGGGCGGTGCCGGCGGCACCGGTGGCGGCACCGCAGGTACAGGCGGTACCGGCGGAATCGATGGCGGCACTGATGGTACAGGCGGAATCGGCGGCGGCACTGCAGGGACGGGAGGTACTGGCGGGACCGGAGGTACTGGTGGCGGGACCGGTGGCGGCACCGATCCGACCAACCCAACGGATCCGACCGACCCGACAACCCCCACCACGACCCCGTTGGTCACCTCGACCCTGGTGTCCGACCTCGGCAGCACCATCAGCGGCGTCGGCGACGGTGTCAGCACCCTCAGCAGCGCGCTGGCTCCGCTTCCGGTAGTCGGCGGGGTACTGCAAAGCGCGGTAAACACCTCCGGTAATGTGGTCGACACCGTAGGCGATGGCCTGACCAATGGCCTCGGCCAACTGGGCAGCGACCCACAGGCCTTGAGCAAGACCACGGCCATAGTCGGCAACGTGGTGTCGGACGTCGGCGATGGCGTCTCGGACATCAGCGGCAAGCTGGCCACCAGCACCAGCAGCATTCCCCTGGTGGGCGGCGTGGTCACCCGGGTGGCACCGGTACTCGACGGCGTCGGCGACAAGGTCAGCATGCTCGGCGACACACTCACCACCGTGACCAGTAGCGGCCCCCTGGGGACAGTGACAGACAAGGTGGGCAACAACCTGCTGGTGCCGGTCGTCACCCTGGCAGAAGGCCTGACCGGCAAGGTGGTCAGTTCCACGGGCCTGAGCGCTCCGGTCGGCGGCCTGATCGACAAGGTGGCAACGACCGTCGACGGCCTGGGCGACAAAGTCACCGCCACGGGCAGTGGCAACACGCTGACCAATACCCTGGGCGGCACCCTGAACAATGTCGCCACCACCATCGGCAACACCAGCAACCTGACGACCGCCCCGAGCACCGGCGGGGGAACCATTGGCGGCGCCGGCCTGCTGGAAACCGTCGGCGGTGCGGTGGTCAACCTGGGTACCGGCTTGAATGCCGGCAACACCAACACCCTGGTCAGCGCCACAGGGGTAAGCACAGCCTCGGTCGGCAACGTCGTAGCCTCGGTGGGCGGAGCCCTGGGCGGCACGGGTGTGGCCAATGTCGGCGCCACTGCGCCACTGGCCGGTGTCGGCGCCACGGTCGGCGCAGCGTTGAACCCGGTCACCACGACCGTCACCGGCCTGACCCAGCAAGTGGGCGCCACGACCGGCACCGGCACCCCCATCGCCGGCCTGCTCACCCAGGTAGGAGGCGCCGTCAGCACGGTAGGCACCACCCTCACCGCCAGCGCCCCCAACCCTGTGGTGAGCACCGTCGGCCAGACCGTGAACACCCTGGGGGCCACGGTCACCTCGGTCGGGACCCTGGTCGACGGTGGCACCACCGGCGGCACCACGGGCAGCCTCGGTGGCGTGCTCGGCGGGCTGACCGGAACCTTGAGCGGCACCCGATAAGCGTTTTGCACCTGGCCGATTCGACGGCCCTACCTACAGCGCCTACGCTTGGTTGGAGACGAGGGATTCGATTGAGTCTCTCGTCTTTTTCTTGCCTGGAGCATGACGGTTGCAGTCCTTGATCAAGGCCAAGACCCTGACAAGCGCCGCCGACTGAAGTACCTCTCGCGTTGCTGCGACTTGACCATGGAGTGTCCTATGCGCGCTTTGGCTCCCTTGCTGTTAGTCTCGCTTTGCTCATACGTCCACGCCGAAAACCTTCCCAGCTTTCTCAATAGCAACGAAACCATCCGCAACCTGCCGGTGCCCAACCTGCCGGCCGACGCCTACCGCCCCACGACCCCGGCGCCCAAACTGGCGCCCCCCACGGAACCCCAGGCCCAGCCCCTGATGATGGGCACCACAGTCAACGTCAGCACCGTGCAGATCGAGGGCGGCACCCTCTATCCGCTGAGCGAGCTGGCAGAGATCTACAAGCCGCTGATCGGCCATGCAAGCACCCTGGGGCAACTGATCGAAGCCACCCGGGAAATCACCCGCCGCTACCAGCAGGACGGCTATCTGTTGTCCTATGCGTTCCTGCCGCAACAGAGCTTCGACCAGGGCACCGTGCGCGTAGTCCTGGTGGAGGGCTACATCAAGGACTACCAGCTGCAGGGCGATATCGGCCCGGTCTCGGCCTACCTCGACAAACTGGTGGCAAAACTCAAGGCCGAACGGCCGCTGACCCGCAAGACCTTCGAGCACTACACCACCCTGATGAGCCGCATTCCCGGGGTCACCCTGCAAGCCCAGGTGCCGCCACCGGGAACCACCGACGGCGCGGCCTACCTGATTGCCCAGGCCAGCCGCAAACCGTTCACCAGCAGCCTCAGCACCACCGACGACAACCGCAATGGCCTGCAAGCCCTGCTGGCGGTCAGCAGCAACTCGCAGACCTCCATGGGCGAGCAGGTAACCCTCAGCGGTCTGTTCCCGCCGGGGGACGATCACGAGCACTACTACCGCCTGGACTACAACCAGTTTCTCAATGACGAAGGCACCCAGCTGAGCCTGTACGGCACGCGCTACCGCGCCGACCCGGGGACCAATGTTCGGCTCGACAACGGCCTCGAACTCAAGCCCCATCGGGAGAACGATCGCTACTCCATAGGCTTGAGCCACCCAGTCATCGCCGCGCCCAACGAGCTGCTGATCCTGGGTTCGCGCCTGTATGCGGTCAACGACAAGACCCGCTATCAAGTGGTGGGTTATCCGCAGAGCGTCGAACTGAAAACCGACATTCGCGCCCTGGCCTTCGAGGGCGACTGGCGCAAGGCCAATGCACGCCAACTAAGGATTCTCAGTGCCGGGGTGTACCAGGGGCTGGACGCCCTGGGCGCGAAGACCAACGACAACCTGTACGACCTGGACTTCTTCCGCGTGCGCCTGTCCGGCGTGCAGAGCGACAAGTTCTTCGACAACTGGCAAGGAGTGCTGTCGGCGGCCCTGTACTGGAGCCGCGACAACCTGCCCGACAGCGAGCGCGCGGTGTTCGGCGGGCAGAACTTCGGCCGTGGCTACCCCGACGACCAGGCGTCTGGCGACAAGGGCTGGGGCGCGGCCTACGAGGTGAACTACAGCTTCAATCGCGAAGACCGCTGGCTGCGAATCCTCCAGCCGTACGTGGTGCTGGATCGCTCGCGAACCTGGTTCAACGAACTGCCGGTCCAGGGCAACGACCTGTCATCGGCCGCCGTCGGTCTGCGCTTTGGCGACGCCAAGTACTACAACATCTCCCTCGAAGCGGCCAAGCCGATGTCCGATGAAGCCCTGGACACCCACAACCGGCGCCCGCGCTACACCCTGAGTTTCAGCTACCAGCTGTAAAAAGCCCCTCAAGCCAAACGAAAACGACCCGCTCCAAGGCGGGTCGTTGTGTTCAGGCGAGCATCAGAAGTCGTAGCGCACCTTGGCGGTGAAGGTGTCAGCAGAGAAGTCGGTCTTGGTCAGGTAGTTGTACGAACCGCCCAGGCTCCAGGCACCGACGCGATAGGTCGCGCCCAGGCTCGTTTCATAACTGTCGCGTACCGGCGATGCGCCGCTGGTGGTGAATGGCGTGCCCCCCAGGACAAAGGTCGAGGTGGTGTTGGCCTTGTCAGCGATGAAGTCGTGCCAGGCCATGACCCTGGCTTCCGGCTCCAGGCTGCCCCGGCCCAGATCGAACGCGGCGGCCAGGCGCGCGCCAATGCCCAGCTCGCCCACTTCATAACGCTGGCTGGCGACATTCAAGGCCGCCGAGCTGCCTTTTTCGCGGTACGAATCGATCATCACGTTGGCGTAACGGGCACCGACCTGCGGTTCGAGCAGCAGGTGCCGGTCAAGGCGCAGGCTGTAGCCGGCCAGGGCATTGACGCCGAAGATTTCACTGTCGTAATCGCCTTTGGCGCGGGTGCCGGCGACGTAGCGTTTGGACTCGTTGTCGTTCCAGCCGTACATCAACGAAGCGTCGACGAAGAAGTTGTCGTGGGTCCAGTCGCCATACAGGGTCAGGGCATGGCCGGTGACATCGGTCTTGTTGCCAGAGGAAGACTTCACGTCGCTGTCCAGGTAGCTGTAGGCCAGGCCCAGTGTGGTATCGGCGTTGAGCTGGCCGTCGGCACCCACGGCAATCCCGTGGCTGTTGGCGTCATAACCCTCGACACCCTTGCGGCTGTCCTGGTCGGCGTCACTGGACAGCGCCTGGAGCCACACGCCCTTCTCGGCCAACACGTCGCCCGAAGACAAACCATTGCGAGCGCTGCTGGAGCGGTTGGTGATCACGTTGCTGACCAGATTCTGGCCGCTGGTGGCGGCATGAATCACGCCACGGCTGACGTCCGGGCCCAGGGTCTCGGAGAGCCTGGCCAGCTCGGCATCCGAGGAGGCGCTGGCAAAGGCGCGAAACACCGGATCGTTTTCATCGAGCCGTGTCATCAGGCTGTTCGACAACGGCTTGATGGCGTTCGCGGCGTTTTGCGAGCCGTCCGCCTGGATGATGTTCTCCTCGACCACCGCAGGGTTCTTGGTGGTGACCAGCGCCTTCAGGTCATTGCCTTCGATGCCGAAGCTTTTGACTTCCAGTAACGCGGACGACGACACCACATTGGCGTTCTGCGGCTCTTCCCAAGTGCCGGTGTTGATCAGGGTGTAGCGTGTGCCATCGGCTCCGGTGCGGAAATCGCTGGAGCGCGCCGCCAGTTCAATGCGGCTGCCTTCGCCGAAATAAGTAGAGCCCGTGACCTTCAGGATCGGCGTCGTCGGGTTGGTATCGTTGTCCAGCAACAAGCGCAAGATGGCGGTCGAAGAGTCCAGGTCGAGCCCACCATCGATGGTGGTTTGCGGACGTAACAGGGTCAGGCGAGCGTCATCGATATCCACATACAAGGCCCGAATGGTCGAGCCATCGAAGCTCACCTCACCACCAGCCAGCACACCGAAAAGCCCGAGCAGATCGCCTTTGACCTGCCCCCCGTCCCAGTAGAAAAAAGTACGCTGGTGATCGTCCTGAATCGCTGCGGTACCGCCCTCGATAAGACCAGCGGTCTGGACGATGGAAAAAGAAGACGGGTTATTGGCCAGGCTGATTATATGGATGCCAATGCCATCAGCCGAAATCGTGCCACTGTTGTTGATATGGCTGCGGGCAAATCCAGAGAGGACAGCGTTTTCAATTTCGATGCCCTTGGCGTTCTGCCCACGGGCGCTGATCGTCCCACTGTTGTCGATATTGGACAGCCTGGAAAGTACCAGCAGGCCATGGGCGTCATCCCCCCTGACCGCAATCCTCCCCTTGTTGAGCACCTGGCCAGTGATATTCGACTGATAGAGATCCAGGCCCGCGGCCCCCGTGGCCGACACGGAAATATCGCCTTCGTTGATCAGGTTGCCACCGATGCGGCTGCCGGAATGCAGGATACCGCTCGGCAAGGCAGAAGCATCCAGGCCGTCGATCCGGACCGAACCGCGGTTGATGAAGTCGCCGGTAAAGGTCGAAGCGGTCGACGCCTGAGAAGCGAAGAACAACCCGGCCTGGGTCGAGCCGCTGCTGAAATTGACCGCCCCGTCATTGATAAAACCGCCCTGGACCGTCAACCCCCTGAAATCGGCGCCAGTGTTCTGCGACGTCCCGCTCAACCGCACATTGTCGAAGGTCTGCAGCGTGCTGTTCAAGGCACCGCCACCGAGGTCGTAGTTCAGGTCCGCCGCCATCGACGATGGCGCATGGGGCACGGCGGCGGCCACAGACAGCGCCAGCAGCGAGCGGCGCAGGAATGAAGTATTCAATGGGGATATCCCTTCCAGAAACGCGGACGACAGGTTTCAGCAGGCGCGCCGGTGTCTTTCAGGCATCCCTACCGGCTTGTCGGCAAACGCCCGGACAAGCGGCGGCAAATGCACAGGAGCCATCATTATGACACCATCGAAAAATCACACCGACGGCGACGAAAACCGGGCATCGGGAGGAGCGCGAAGGTTCAGGGATTGACCAGATGGATGCGTGGCAGCGGGAACAGGGTGTTCAGGGTTTCCAGCAGGCGCACGTGATAGATGGGTTTGCGGAACAGGTCCAGCACTTGCAGGCGCAGCAGGTCGCTGACGTCATCCATGTCGGCATGCCCCGAGGTGACGATCACCGGCAGGTGCTGGCGGGAGGTGTGATCGCGCAGGCGCCTGATCAGCGACAGGCCACTCTCCTCCGGCATGCGCAGGTCGGTGATGACCAGCGCGATGTCCGGGTGTTGAGTGAGATGGGCCAGGGCGAGCTTGACCGAGGTCGCGGTGAAGCAGCAGAAGCCTTCACCTTCGAGCAATTCGGCGAGTTCGAGCAGAGCGTCCTCTTCATCGTCCACGAGAAGAAGCTGCTGGCGTGGAAACGAAGAGGAGCTCATGGGCAATACCTGAAAGTGACTGCGTACTGAGGGTATCGACGCCTCGTAAAGCCTTGAGGGCCCGTATTACAACTTATTCAGCCGGAGGTTCGCCTTCTAACGCCAATTTCAGAGTCTCGAAGGTGCCAGTGATAGCGAGCGAAATATCAGGTACAAATGCCGCGATGGCCACGGCCACCATACCGGCGATAAGCGCGTACTCGATCCCTGACGCGCCCTCGTTATTCTTGAGGAAACGCAGGAGCCGGGAGGCCAGAAGGGTGATCCATTGGGTAGCGAGAATGAAGAACATCTAGTTTCTCCTCAATGCATCGGGTGTTGCAGCGTTGCAACATGATTCCCCTGTGCCACCACAGCATTGTCAACAAACTTCCAGCCAACAACTGTAAGAACGAATTAATCATTAAGTATTAGCTCGTCTCTTTGACGTCAAAAAAAACGCGACATCGGACAGGGCACGGATGAGCCAAGTTATTTTCTCGACAGTAATGGCGTTTTGTTGCAGCTGTTCTACCTTCAAATAGCGAAATAGTTGCTTGTTCATAGCTGCCTGATTGCGAAATTGACTCATTGGATGTGCGAGTCGGTAATGCAGCGGGAAAGGGAGAGCCGTCATGAACAGTCGTATCACTATGGGGTTGGCTGGGGTGTTTCTGGTGGGGGCTCTCATTGCCGGTTACTGGGGCCTGGCATTGAGTCGCCGGCCCGCAGCGCAACCTGTAGCGCAGCCTTCCCCCGACGCCGTGCAAACCGTCACTGCTTCCGCCGAAGATGCGACTCGCCAACCCGTCGCGGTGCTGGTACGCGACATACCTCCGTTCGTTCCCATCAAGGCCGGCGATGTCACGCTGGAGCGGCTGCGCACCGCGCCCGCCGGCAGCCTCAAAAGCCTCGATCAAGTCATCGGACGCACGCCATGGCGGGCGTTGCCGGCGGGGACCTGGCTGAGCGAGGAAAGCTTCGAAGCCGGGGGCAGCGTGGCCCGCATGATCCGTGCCGACGAGCGCGCCCTGGCCGTCGCGGTAGACGAAGTCATCGGCGCCAGCGGGCAACTGAGCCCTGGCGACTACGTCGATGTGCTGCTGTTCCTACGCCAGGACAGCAACAACCTGCTGCCCTCGGCCCAGGTCGTGGTGCCGGCCCTGCGGGTGCTGGGCATTGGCGAGCAACTGGGCCTGACCAACGATGGCAAGCCGGGCTCGCCGCCCGCCAGTGCCGAGGAAAAACTCAAACAGGATCAGCGTCGCCTGAACGCGCGCAGCGTGTTGCTGGCTGTCCCGGAACCCTTGCTGAGCCGCTTGATGCTCGCGGCTCAAGCCGGCGTTCTGCGCCTGGCGGTACGCAGCGCCGACGAGAAGCGCCTGGCACATTACTGGGCCGGCGAAAAAAGCGCGTCGAAGCATCTGCAAAACGCCGACAGATCCTTGATCCAGTTCAACCAGTTGGCCCTGTCCACACCCTCCCCCTCCACCGTCAGAACGTTCGACGCCACATCGCGTCGCGCCCAGATAGAAGTCATACGCGGCATCGAAGCGAGCCAACAAACACCCTGATCATGCAAGGACACCTCTTCATGTCCAATGATTCCCAGCCCCTGTTCAAAGGCCTGATCCGACCCCTGATGTCGAGCGGTGTACCTGCCGGGGGCGACGCCCCGCTGCGTACGCACGACCCGAACGGGTACTCCCTGGAAAACCGCAACTTCAATCAACGCAGTGGGCTATCGCAATGAGTCAGAACCTGAGCCAGACCTTCCTCGCGATCACCCGCAACGGCACCGACCTGGAATGGCTGCAAGGCGCCCTGGCGCCACTCGGGCAGGTGGTCAGCGCTGGCAGCGGCAGCCTCGACGAATTGCTGGCGCTGGTGGATGTGACATTCGCCAGCCTGGTCTTCGTCGGTCTCGATCGCGAGCATGTGGTCACCCAGTCGGCGTTGATCGAGGGCGCGCTGGAGGCCAAGCCGATGCTGGCCATCGTCGCCCTGGGCGACGGCATGGACAACCAACTGGTACTCAACGCCATGCGCGCCGGGGCCCGCGACTTCGTGGCCTACGGCTCGCGCTCCAGCGAAGTGGCCGGCCTGGTACGGCGCCTGAGCAAACGCCTGCCCCAGGTCACGCCGAGCACCCAGCTCGGCGGCCTGACCGTGCTCTACGGCACCCAGAGCGATGCCGATGGCGCCCTGCTCGCCAGCCATCTGGCGCTGGTGGTGCAGAAGAGCGGCCAGCAGACGCTGTTGCTCGACCTCGGCCTGCCGCGCGGCGACAGCCTGGCGCTGCTGGGGCTGGAAAGCTCGTTCCACTTCGGCGATGCCTTGCGCCATCTGCGGCGCCTGGATGCGACCCTGATCGACAGTGCCTTCACCAGCACTGAAGCCGGGCTGCGGATCCTGGCCTATGCCGGCCATGACGAGCCGCTGGAGCGCACCAGCGCCGCCGAGTTGTACATGCTGCTCAGCGCCCTGCGCCAGCACTTCCAGCACATCGTGGTGAACCTCACCGGACAACCGGACAGCGAAGCCCTGCGCACCTTCGTCGGCCATTGCGACAAGTTGCTCTGGTACACCGACCAGAGCGTGCTCGACTGCCGCCGCAACCTAGCGGTGCTCAACCTCTGGCGCGAAAAAGGCATGAAGCTGGAACACGCCCGCCTGCTGGTCGACCGCTACCTGCGCGGGGTCGCTCCGGATGCGGAAACCCTGGGCAAGACCTTTGCCCTGGAAGTGATCGCGGTCCTGGCCTATAGCCCCGAGGTACGCCTCAACGCGAAAAACCAGGGCGTCACGCTGTTCGAACTGGCCCCCCGCGAAGGCCTGACCCAAGCCCTGAAGGTCCTCGGCGAGCGCCTGGCCAGACGCTCCCAAGGGCTGCCCACGGTGAAGCCCGGCTGGTTCGAGCGCCTCAGGGGAAGTCGATGAGCAGAGAAAAACTTTTCGGCGCCCAGCCCCACAGCCCGGTCGGCAACACCGATCACGAGGGTTTGAAACTGGTGCTGCATCGCTACGTCATCGACGCCATCGAAGAGTCGGGGAAAAACCTGTTGGAAGGTTCGCGCCAGGCTCTGGCGCACTTCATTACCGACAAGGTGGCCGAATACATCTCGCGCCTGCACCTGGCGATCTCCCGCTATGAAATGGAGCGCCTGGCCGAAGAACTGGTGGACGAGCTCACCGGTTTCGGCCCACTGGAAGTCTTGCTGCGCGATCCGGCGGTGACCGAGATCCTGGTCAACGGCCCGCACCGGGTGTTCGTCGAGCGCAATGGCGTGCTGCACCAGAGCGACCTGCGTTTCATCGACGCGCACCATGTGGAGCGGGTCATGCAACGCATCCTCGCGCCCCTGGGCCGACGCCTCGACGAGTCTTCGCCCATGGTCGATGCACGGATGCCCGACGGCAGCCGGGTCAACGCGATCATCCCGCCGATCGCCCTCGATGGCCCTTGCCTGTCGATCCGCAAGTTCCGCAAGGACATGCTCAAGAGCAGCGACCTGATGGCCATGCAGACCATCGACCAGGCAATCTTCGAATTCGTCCAGGAGGCCGTGGGCAAGCGTTGCAACATCCTGATCAGCGGCGGCACCGGCACCGGCAAGACCACCCTGCTGAATATCCTCAGCCAGTTGATCAACCCTCACGAACGGCTGGTGACCATCGAGGACGTGGCCGAACTGCAACTGGGCCATCCCCATGTGGTGCGCCTGGAAACCCGTCCGCCGAACGCCGAAGGCCATGGCGAGGTCAAGGCCAGCGACCTGATCCGCAACGCCCTGCGCATGCGCCCGGACCGGATCATCCTCGGCGAGATCCGTGGCGTCGAAGTGCTCGATGTGCTGACGGCGATGAACACCGGCCACGACGGTTCCATGAGCACCGTGCACGCCAACAATGCCCAGGATGCCCTGCTGCGCCTGGAAACCCTGGTGGGCCTGACCGGGCGCCAGGTGGCCGAACGCACCCTGCGGCAGATGATCTGCGCGGCCCTGGACGTGGTGATTCAACTGACGCGTCTGCCCGATGGCCGGCGCTGCGTCAGCGAAGTGGTGGAAGTGGTCGGCGTACGCGAAAACACCTACGTCACCAACACCCTGTTCCGTCTGAACCGACGTAGCGGTTTCGGCTTTCTGCGCGAAGCGGCCAACCCCGCTGGCGACAAGCTGCGACGCGACGCCGACCTGCCCGTCAACTGAGCCAGGGAGCGCCACCGCATGTTAGGTCCCGTGCTGCTTGCCCTCCTGTGCCTGACCCTGCTGGGGCTGTCGGGCTGGATGTTCTACAGCGGTCTGCGCCAGGCCCGCACCGCCCGGGTGCTCGACCGCCTGGCCCAGGGGCAACCGCAACCAAGCGAGGAAAAGACCTCGTGGAACCGGCTCGAAAGGGCCTTTCTGCGCGCGGGCCTCGGTCGTCCCACCGAACGCCTGGGGCTATGGCTGGTGGTCTGGGCCCTGGGCTGCATGCTCGGGTATGGGCTGGGCAAGTGGCCGGGGCTGCTCGCCCTGCTCGTCGCACCGCCTGTGCTGCTGCGCCTGTATATCAGCTGGCTGTACCGGCGGCGCCTCAAGCGCATGATCGAACAGCTGCCGCCATTGCTCGACCATGCCGTGCGCAGCCTCAAGTCGGGACGCACCCTGGCCGACGCGGTGCTGGGCGGCATCGAGGCCGCCGACAATCCGTTGCAGCACGCCATGGGCCGGGTCCAGCGCAATGTGCAGCTGGGGGTCAACCTGCCGGATGCGGTGGCGGACTTCGCCGAACTGTACGAGCGCGATGAACTGCGCCTGTTCGCCCTGGGGCTCAAGGTCAACCACCGCTATGGCGGCAATGCCAGCGAGCTGCTGGAAAACCTGATCAAGCTGATCCGCGAACGCGACCAGGCCGCCCGGCAACTGCGCGCGATGACCGGCGAAACCCGTATCACGGCGATGGTCCTCGCGGCCCTGCCGGTGTCATTGGCCGGCTATTTCCTGATAGCCAACCCGACCTACCTGATGAGCATGTGGAACCAGAGCGGCGGCCGGATGATGCTGCTGGCCGCCTTCGGTTTGCAGGTCATCGGCTGCGCGCTGCTGTGGCGCATGCTGCGGAGTGTTTGACATGACGGCCTTGCTGATCAGTGCACTGTTGTTTCTCGCGGCCATGCTGCTGGTGCTGGGCAGCTTGCTGGAACAGCGTCGGCGAACGCGCCAGGTGACCGAGCGCCTGCAGGGGCACCTGGCGCGCGACAACACTCTCGGCAACTGGCTGCACGTGCTGGGCGACAGCAAGGTCGGCCAGCACGCGGTCAGGCTCGACAATGAAACCCAGTTGCTGCTCAACCGCCTGGGCTGGCGCAGCGCGCGGCAACGCTCGCTGTTCGCCGCCTGCCAGATCGGCGCACCGATTCTCGCCCTGGGCCTGACCCTGGTGATCCAGGCAGTGTTTTTCCCGGCGGCGAAAAACCACTGGGTCGCCCCGCTGTTCGCCCTGAGCCTCGGTTACCTGTTGCCCAAGCGTCTGTTGGCCATGGCCGCCAGCAGGCGGCAGAAACAACTGGCGGTCGATATCTCCACCTTCATTCCCCTGGTGCGCATCCTGTTCGAGTCAGGCATGGCGGTGGAACAGGCCCTGCGGGTGTTGAGCAAGGACGCGCAGAAACTGCTGCCGGCCCTGACCCAGGAATTGCGCATGGTGCTGGCCCGGGTGGATTCCGGCCTGGAACTGGGGGACGAACTGAACAAGTCCGCGCGGCTGCTGGCCGTCGATGAGTTCACCGACACCTGCGTGATCCTGCAACAGCTGATTTACCAGGGCGGTGGGGCGATGAAGTCGTTGCAGTCGCTCAAGCTGCTGCTCGATGAGCGGCGCCTGACACGCCTGCAGGAATACATCTCGAAGATGTCGGCGAAAATGTCCGTCGTGATGATGCTGTTTCTCTTTCCGGCGTTACTGATCGTCCTGGCCGGCCCTGGCGTCAGCGCCATTGCCCGGGCTTTCGCCCACCAATAGAAGGATGCAGCGGCCTGCATGCGCAGCACACCCTCGCGACCGTCGGGGGGTGCTGCACATGGGGAGTAATCAGTGGGCGGTCACGCGCTGGCGCAACCCCGAGTTGCTCGGTGCCAGCGCCAATGCCAGCTGGGTGCGGTTGTGCATATGGGTCAGGCGCAGCACCTGGGACACGTAGAGCTTCACGGTGTTTTCCGTGATCCCCAGTTCACAGGCGATCTGGTAGTTGGTCTGCCCCTTGCCTACCAGGCGGGCCACATCCAGTTGCCGGGGCGACAGCTGATTGAAGATCGCCGGGATTTCGATCTGCTCCGCCTCGCCGCCGCCTTGGTCCGACGCCTGCGTCGTCGGTGGCGCGAGTGGCGCGCGACGTACTTTGTCCAGATCCTGGTAAAGATCGTCAATGGATTCGGAAAGGAACTGCAGCTTCTGGTTCAGGTGCCCCAGCTGCAGGTTTTTCTGCCGCTCCTGCAACGCTTCCTCCTGGCGTTGCAGACCGGCCAGCAGCTCATCGAGGTCGATCGGTTTCTGGTAGTAATCGGCGATGCCGGCGCGCAAGGCCTTGATCACATCCTGCTTGTCGGCCTGGCCGGTGAGCATGATGGCCTCGAAGACCCGATGCTTGCCGGCGATACGCTGCAGCTCCTGCACCAACTGGATGCCATCGAGATCGGGCATGTGCAGGTCGCACAGTACCAGGCCGATTTCGGCATCTTCATTGAACTGCTGGATCGCCTGGCGGCTGGACTCACAAGGGACGCAGCGATAACCGCTGCCTTCAAGAAACTCGCAAAGCTCTTCGACTATCAACGGCTGGTCGTCGACCACGAGTACTTTGATGCGGGATATAAGCTTGTTCACGCGCAACTCCATGCCTGGCAAGCCCAAGACGAATGTTCCTGCCCTGCCGCGTCTACTTCGGGCAGGTACAGAATAAACGTAGACTACTTTCCGACTATGTACATAGAGATAGGCGGCACGACTAGTGGGCCCACAGCAGGGTCAGGGCCATGCCGACCAGGACGAAAGGGGCAAAGGCGTACTTTTGCCCCTGCCGCGGATCGAGGTATCGCAAGGACCTTGCCAGCGGTTGGTCGGCCGCGGGCAACAGCCTGGGCGCGAGCAACCACCACAGGCCGCTGGCCAACGCGGCACCGATGAAGGTACCCAGCAGGTGCGGGGGGTCGGACGCCAGTCCCAGGGCCGCCAGGAGCTTCACGTCGCCGCCGCCCATCCGGCCCAGCACATAGCCCGGCACGGTCAGCAGCAACGCCAGCAACAGCGCCTTGCCCCCCTGCACCGCGTCGGCGCCCAGCCAGGTGTTGCCGGCCCACAGCAAGTACCCCAGCGCCAGCAGCGCGCCCCCCAGGGTCAAGCCGTTGGCGAGATGACGCTGGCGGATATCCTGCACCGCGCACAGCCCCAGCCAAGCCAATAGAATCCAATGCTGCATCGGTTAAAAAACATCCCTTCTGGCTGAATGATTCTATGCTGACATGACCTACTAGCAGTCAGGGTAGACGCCGCCGTGAAAGTCGACCTGCCAGAAAAACAAAAAGGTGCCGTGGCCATCGAGTTCGCCATGGTCTTCATCATTTTTTTCGCCGTGTTTTATGCCCTGGTCAGCTACAGCGTGCCGCTTCTGATGGTGCAGTCCTTCAATAAGGCCACTGCCGAAGCGGTGCGGCGCAGCGTCGCCCTGGACCCCGCCACGCCCGGCTATGACGCCGCCCTGATAGCACGCGCGAAGAACACCTTGCGCGAGCAACTGACCTGGATTCCACAGGCCTTCAACTTCAATGCCAACAACGCCAGCGATGCCACCGTGACTTACGCGGGTGGCCTGCTCACGGTCCGTGTCCACTACTCCACCGACAAGCTCAGACAGGTCATCCCCTTCCTGGTGCTGCCGGGCCTGGGCAGCGTGCCCGCACTGCCCGCGAACCTCAGCGCCCAGTCGAGTCTGCAATTTTGAGCTCGGGCGACAAACTCCTCGGGCGCTTTCTCGGCCGGACGACGCCCCAGGCGCTTCCTCCCGCGCCGCCCCTGGCCACGCCCGGGGTCGGCCTGCTGGTGCACCTGGACCACAACGCCCAGGTGCTGCAAATGACCGGCCCGCTGCGCCACGCCCTGGCCCAGCCGCCGGCCGCCGAAGGGCCGGCGCCGCTGCTGGGCTACCTGCTGGCGCACAGCGCGCTGAGTGTCGAAGGCAGCCCTGGCGACTGGCAAGGACAGGTGCTCGACCTGGACTTCCATGGCGCCGGCGGGCAAACCCTGCACCTGCGCGGCTGGGTGCAACCGTCCACCCAAGGCTGGCTCCTGCACCTGCTGGACATCGGCGACCTGTTGCTGGAACGCCAGCAGGCGCAGCAACGCCAGGACTGCCAGCAGTTCGCCGCGCAGATCAGCGAACAGCTGCGCCTGTGCAGCCTCTTCCGCCTGCCCGAGGTGCTGCATGAGCAACTCCATGCCCTGGCCCAGCACTGGCATATCCCCTGCCTCGCCCTGGCGCTGCTCGACGACCTGGAACAGGGCTGGTACATCCATGGCCTGTATCAGGCCGCCGATGCACCGCAGCTGTGGCACAAGGGCCAGGTCCTGGGCACCGGGCTGGACAGCCTGAACGGCAATGCCCCGCAGTCGCTGATCTTCACTCAAGGCCTTGGCGAACATCCGCGCCTGCAACGTGCGTTCGGCAGCAGCGAGGGCTTTGTCGTGCCCTTTCGCGACGATCACGGTGTCGCGGCCTGGCTGCTCTGCGGCTTCTACCCGGTACGCCAGCAGGCACCGCAGTTGAGCGAACGGGACTGGCTGCAATTGAGTGCCGCCCTGGCCGGGCCCTTGCTCGGACGCTTGCGCGAACAGCAGCACCATCACCAGCTGGAGCGCCTGGAGGCCTTGCAAGGTTTGCTCGGCACCGGTTGGTGGGAGTTGTTCGCGCAGGACAACGAGATCCAGCTGGCACCGCAGCTGGCCCTCAACCTGCTGCTGGAACCCCAGACCCGGCGCTTGTCGCTGCAGGCCTGGCTGGCCCTGATCCACCCCGCCGATCGCCAGGAACTGAGCAGCCGCCTGCAAGAGTTGCGACAGGGCAAACCGCTGCTGCTCTGCGTACGGTTGCAGCGGGCCGACCCGCAGTTGCCGGCCATCTGGTACCGCCTGCAGGGGCAAGCCCTGGGCATTGGCCAGAACCAGCGCTTCGTCGGTTTCATGCTGGACATCAGCGACATCAAGAATCAGGAGCAGCAGGCGGCCGCGGCCCACGCCCGGCTGGACAACCTGATCGCCCATTCGCCAGCAGTGATCTATGTCCAGCGCTATGTCGAGGGTGCGCTGCAGCCGACGTTTTTCAGCGACAGCCTGCAGCCGTTGCTCGGCTGGACCCTGAACGACTGCAACGACGGCGCCCTGGCGGAACGGGTGCATGCCGACGACCGCGACCGCTACTTCGAGCGCAACCGGCAATTGCTGCGCGAAGGCGCGGTGCGCAGCCGCTACCGCCTGCTCGACAGCCGTGGCGAATACCACTGGGTGCTCGACGAGGCCAGGCTGCTGCGCGACGACCTGGGCATGCCGGTCGAAGCCGTCGGCCTGTGGCTGGACGTCACCGACGCCACCCTGGCCGCCGAGCAGATACGACTCAGCGAGGAGCGTTACCGGATCCTGGTGGAAGACTCCCCGGCGATGATCTGCCGCTACCTGCCCGACCTGACCCTGACCTTCGGCAACCGGCCCCTGGCGACCTACCTGGAATGCCCGCCCGAACAACTGGCCGGAGCCAACCTCGGTGACTGGCTGTCCGCCGAACAACACGCCGCCTTCGTGCAACGCATCCGCCAGCTGACCCCGGAATTTCCGGTCAGCACCGCGGAAATCAACCTGCAACTGCCGGGGCGCGAACATGCCTGGTGGGTCTGGTCTGACCGCGGGGTGTTCGACGAGCAAGGACGCCTGCGGGAGATCCAGGCCGTCGGCCGCGACAACACCGAAGTCCGCCGCTCCCAGCTGCAACTCATGCAAAGCGCGAAGATGGCCACCCTGGGCGAAATGGCCACCGGGCTGGCCCATGAAATCAACCAGCCGCTGAATGTGATGCGCATGGCCATCGTCAACGTGCTCAAGCGCCTGAACAACGGCGACGTGCAACTCGACTACCTGCAGGACAAGCTCAAGCGCATCGATGCCCAGGTCCAGCGGGCCGGTCGAGTGGTGGACCATATGCGGGTGTTTGGCCGCAGCTCGGAGATCGAGCAACAACCTTTCGATCCGGCCCAGGCCGTGGAAGGCTGCCTGTCGCTGCTGGCCGACGGCATGCGCGGCAAAGGCGTTGAATTGCGTGTCGCGCCAATCGACTTCAACGTGCAGGTGCGGGGCCATGTCGATCAGCTTGAGCAAGTCTTGATCAACCTGCTGGTCAATGCCCGGGATGCGCTGCTCGGCCGGCGCGAGCAGGATCCGGACTTGCGGCCCTGGATCGCCATACGCGCCGAATATGACCCGCAGCGGGTGCGGCTGCTGGTCGAAGACAATGCCGGCGGCATCGACCCGCGCCTGCTGGGGCGCATCTTCGAGCCGTTCTTTACCACCAAGCCGGTCGGCGTGGGCACCGGCCTGGGGCTCTCGGTGAGCTACGGCATAGTCGAGAACATGGGCGGGCGCCTGAGCATGAGCAATACCGGCGAAGGCGCCTGCTTCTGCATCGACCTGCCGTTGGTACAGAGCGATCAGATCACCAGATAGGCCCGGCCGGTTTGGCCGCAGGTGAGGTTGGCGCCCACCTCGACCTTGCTCAGATCGATGCCCAACACCGCCAGGACATTGTTCAGCAATGGGTCCAGCAACGGGCCGAGCAAGGCGCCGATAGCCGTGGCCAGCAGGCCGACTACGGTGTTCAACGCCGACAGCAAGGTATTGAGCACCACCCCGAGCAGGCTGCCGATGCTGGGCGGATGCTGAATCAGAGTGATGCCGGTCAGCGACGCGCGCAGGCTGCTGACCACATTGGAGGCGGTCACGCTGTGCCAATCGTCGTCCGCCAGTTCCTGCTTCATTTTCGGCGGATTGACGAAGGTGAAATTCGGCTCGTGGGTGCCGGCAATCGAGGTGTCAATCATCAACTCGCTGCCGCCGCCGGCAAACGAGACGCGCGCGCCACAGGGGCCAAGCAGCCCCTGGCAGGTCCTCGCGCCGATATCCACCAGCGGCAACGGGCTCACGCTGACTTGAGCGGTCGAAGACGCCCAGTTGCTGGCGTCCACTCGACCGACCTTGAGCTTGACCGCGGAGGTGGTGGTGTCGACGGAAAGACTGTTGTCGCTGTCGCTGACGCAGGTATAGCCGGTGACATGACTGTCGCCGGCCGCCACTTCGAGGCTGACATCCAGGTTCGCGCCGTTCGGCAGGATCAGCAGGTCAGTCTTTACACAGGGGCCACCGAGCACACAGCTGAGATTGGCACTGAGCACCGTATTGAGCGTGACCACCACCGGCGACAGCAGGGCATTCACCGCCTGCAGCACGCTGTTGATCAGCGAGAGATCCACCGTCAGCAACGCCCGCACCTGAGCGGTACGTACATAGATGCGATTGGGTCCCAGCGGGTCGACGGCGGCCAGTTCCGGGTTGCCAATGGCGAACTCGGGAGGTGAAACGATCTTGACCCGGGTGGTGACGCCCGCCAGCCCCAACACACTCACCGGCAGCTCGACGGCCGCGGCGCTCTGGCTGCTGGCCAGTTGCAGGAACGCCTCGACCAGGCTCAGCAATTGAACGCTGGCATCCAGCCCGGAGTCCGCGGTGCCGGTCTGCAACTTCAACAGGTCACCCAGTTTCACCGGGGCCGTATTGATGGCTGCAGCCTTGATGCTGCCCAGGGCCGTCAGGACCTCGGCGGTGGCGCCGTTCTTCTGGGCCACGCTAATGCTGGTCTGGAGCAGCTGGGTAATGTCGGTGTCAACGTCGAGCAGTTCGCTGTAGTTTCCGGCGCTCACATTCAGGTCGACGGCCAACTGCTTCAGGTAACCGAGCAGGCTGATGTCGGTATCGACCAGGCTCTGCCAACCGAGCAGGCTGACATTGATCGCGCTACCCGCGAGGCCGCTGAGGGTGCCGTTCAACAGATTGAGGTCGACCAGCGTGCTGCGAATCGTCAATTGCGCCAGCGGTGGCTTGGGTTGAGCCGCTACCGCCGTGGCACTTAACGAGGTCGTGGTGCTGACGGGATTGTCGGAAAACAGATTGGTTACGCCGAGGGCGATGCTGGTGGGCACCGCTTCACTGACCACCACTCGGATGGCGCTGGCCTGGCTGGCGTTGGGGCTGAAGGTGCGCAGGTTGTCGGCACCGGTCTGCAGCAAGCCACAGGTGGCTGTCAGCGGTCTGTCGTCTCCCACCGCAAAGCCGTTGCGCGCCGCGCTTTCTCTTGCAAATACCGCCGCGCTGCCCCCCGCCAGGCAATTGCCACCCCGCGCCACCGCCTCCAGCGCGGCGTTATCGGCCACCCGCTGCAACTCACGCTGATCCAGGTACAGGCGCCCGCTGTCGACCACCACCAGGGTGCACAACACCGCCGTGCTCAGCGCCAGCGCCCCTATCAGACCAATAGCGCCACGCTGCCGAGCCGGTCCGGAAAACTGCGTGCGGGAAAACATGGAGCACTCCTTTGCCGGCGCACCGCCGGGCGCAACCTCCGCTGGGTGAAAGGAGTGTAGTCAAGGCTGGAATACAACGCTGGCGACTTGCCAGCGCTGTGTTTGGGCATGGGGCAAGGGCCCGTGCAGCCCTCGCCCCGTGGTGGAATGCAGCAACTTACCTGGGCGGATAGTTCGCCAGGATCCGGCCGACGGTCTCCCTGATCGCCGTGCTGCGATCGGCGGGGTTCGGCGTGCTGCTGAGTATCTGCTCGTCGCTGCCGCGCCACACCAGCTTGCCGTCCTTGCCATCGAGCAGGTCGATCTGGATGGTGGCGACCTTGTAGGTGATGTTGCGGGTTTCGTTGTACATCGGCGCGCCCCAGTAGCCATTCCACGGGCCACCCCAGCCGCCGCCGTAATTGGTGGTGACCTGTTGCTGGCGGTTCTCGACGATCAGGTAGGTCTGGACGTTGAGATCGGCCTTTTTGCCCGCCGCGGCTGGACGCAGGCCGCGCTGGTCGAGCTGATCGCTGACGGCCTGGCGGATGCGCTGCTCGGTGAGGTCGCTCTTGATCCGCGGATCGTCTGGGCGGTATTGCAGGGCGGGTTCCTTGAAGCTCCAGCTGCGATAGGCCGCGAAGTCGCGGCTGGCGTCGAAGTCATGGTTGACCTGGTTGGCGGCGCAGGCGCTGAGCAGCGCGGCCAGGGCCAGTAAAGCAAGAGGGCGGAACATGATGTTTCTCCAGAAGAGCAAATGCACCTGAAGGGATGTCGCTAGGGTCTGTACGAAAGTCGGCGAGCGAAGGTCAGGCAAGCCTGCTTTAACCCAGCCCAGCGTGCAGCTTCGTACGGAGCCTAACTAGGAGGATACGCCGCCATGGCCTTTTCCACAGCCTCGCGCAGCGCATCGGCGCGCTCGCTCAGGCTGCCCTGGCTCGAGGTTTCCGCGCTGGCGCTCCACACCGGCTGGCCACTGCTAGCGTCGAACAGGTTGACCCGTACCACCACGACTTCCACCTCGTAGGTACGCACCACCGGCACTGTGTTGTACATGCCGTAGCCGGGGCCGTAGCGGTTGTAGCCATATCCTCCGTAACCGTAACCATAGTCGTCCTGCACCTGGCGCAGGCGTTTTTCCAGGTGCAGGTCGGCGCTGACCCACAGGTCCGCCGGACGGTTGTCGTGCAGCGGGCGCAGGCCGCGCTGGTCGAGAGCGTTGCTGACCGCCTCGGCGACCTGCGCCGAATCGGCCCAGGCCGAGCCATTGGGCAGGCGCCCGTTGCGCCAGGCCCAACTGCGATAGCGCCCATAGTCGCGCTGGGGCGCGGGGTAGGCGCTGCGGTCGAAGGTCCCGGCCGCTTGTGGCGGCGCCGGCGGCAGTGGATTGGAACTGGCGACATAGGGGTTGGGGCTCTGGCAGGCCGCCAGCCCCAGGCACAGCACAAGCAAACCAGCGTGGCGTTTCATTTCGAGCTCCGCTCAGACCGGACGACAAATCCAGTGCAGGTAACGCCCAAGCCCGGCAAAGCTTGGGTGACGACGATGGGCCAATTCCATTTCCAACAGGTCCAGCAACTCGGCGCGGGCCTGGAATTCCACCGGCATGTAGTCATGGAAAACCCGCACCCCGCTCTGGGTTTCGACCCGCCACAAGCCGTCGAGTTGCGCCGCCAGTTCCCGCGGATCGAGGGGCTGTTGCGGGGTCAGGCTCTGCTTCTCGCCGGCCATGTCGTTCTTGCGCATCTTGCGAAAGTGGCCCTTGAGCAGGTTGCGATAGATCAGTGCATCGCGGTTATAGAACGCCAGCGACAGCCAGCCGTCCTGGGTGGTCAGTTGATGCAGCACCGGCAGGATCGCGTGGGGCTCGGCCAGCCATTCCAGCACCGCATGGCACAGCACCAGGTCATAGGGTTCGGTGAGCTGGCCCAGCAGGTCCTGCCAGGGCGCCTGGATAAAGGTCGCCTGTTGGCCGGCCTCGGCGAAGCGCTGGCGGGCGCCTTCGAGCATCGGTTCGGCCGGTTCGGCCAGGGTCACCTGATGGCCACGCTGAGCCAGCCACAGCGACATATGCCCCAGCCCGGCGCCGATATCCAGCACCCGCAGCGGGCGGTCCGGCAAGGCTTCGGCCAGGTCGGCCTGGAGCACCGCCAGGCGGATCGCGCCCTTGGCGCCGCCGTAGATCTTTTCGGCGAAGCGGGTCGCCAGCTGGTCGAAATGACGGTCGCTCATCAGCCGAACCGCCGTTCGCTGTCGGCCAGCTTGCTGCGCACCACCTGCTCCAGGTCCAGGCCCAGTTCGCTGCACAGCAGCAACAGGTAGAGCACGATGTCACCGACTTCCTGGCCGGCATGGGCCAGCTTGTCGGCCGGCAGTTGCCGCGACTGGTCTTCGCTCAGCCACTGGAAGATTTCCACCAGCTCGGCCATCTCCACACTGGCGGCCATGGCGAGGTTCTTCGGGCTGTGAAATGGCCGCCAGTCATTGCGGTCGCGAATGGCGTGCAGGCGTTGGGTCAGTTCGTCTAGGTTCATCGGGGTCTCCTGAAGGCGTATAGCTTCGGGGGGATGGCGGATGAAGGCAAGGCCCGCACCGCCCCCTCAATCGATAACGCTGAACTCGACCCGCGCCGTCTGCCCGCCTTCGTCCAGCACGCTGAGTTGATATGGCCCCAACCGTTCGAAGCTGGCGTTGATGCTGTCCTGGTTGGCACTCTCGCCCAGCGGCTCGCCGTTGACGAACCACCAGCGCCGGCCGCTGCCGCCCAGGGCCGACAGCTTGAGCCGCAGCAGTTCCTGGCTGGCCGCCGGGCGGCGCAAGCGATCGCCCTCGCGCACGCCGACGATGGACAACGGCGCCGCTGCCGCCAGGGCCGGCCCCGGGCACCCCGAGTCGTTGGCCGGCAGGCGCGCTTCACGCCGTTCGATGCGCGGCAGCCAGGGCTCCAGCGGCGCCGGCCACAGCGCGATATCCCGCACCTGCGCCCCCGGGCACTTGGCGTCGACCCGCAGGCCCTTGGCATTGACCCAGACTTTTTCCAGCAGGCCGACGCCCAAGGGTTGATCCGCCGCCTGCAAGGTCGGCGGCGTGGTGCCGTCCAGGGTCCAGGCGAAACGCTGGCGGCGGCAGTTCGGATCGCTGCGGCTCATGGGCTGGCCCAGCGGCCAACAGATCGCCGCCACCCCGACATTCATCGGCACCGGCTGCACCGGCGCGCTGATGCCGCGCTGGCTGTCGCGGTTGATCAGCACATCGTGCACTTGCAGCATCAACGGCGCTGCCGAAGCCAGGCCGAACTGGCCCGGCACCGGGGTGCCATCCGGGCGGCCGATCCAGATGCCGATCAGGTAGCGCGGCCCGACGCCAATCGCCCAGGCGTCGCGAAAGCCATAACTGGTACCGGTCTTCCAGGCCAGCACCGGGCGCTGTACCAGCTCGGCTCGCGGGTCGCGGTCCGGGCGCGCCTGGCCGCTGAGAATGCGCCGCACGATCCACGCCGAACCGGGTGACAGCAGCGGCCGCTCGCGCGACACATCGTCCGGTTGCAGGCGCAGGCTCGCGCTCTTGCCGCCACGGGCGAAGGCGCTGTAGCCGCTGACCAGATCCTCCAGGCGGCTGCCGGCGCCGCCGAGAATCAGCGCCAGGTTCGGTTCCGCCAGCGCCGGCAGGGTCAGCGGCATGCCGCCGATGCGCATCTCGGCGGCAAACCGTTTCGGCCCGTAGGCTTCCAGCAGCTGCACCGCCGGCAGGTTCAGCGAGGTGGCCAGGGCGGTGCTGGCCGACACCGCGCCGCTGAAGCCCATCGAAAAGTTGCCCGGCCGGTAGTCGCCATACCGCCGTGGCACGTCCTGCAGCAGCGATTCGGAATGGATCAGCCCGGCATCCAGCGCCATGCCATAAAGGAAGGGCTTGAGGGTCGAACCCGGCGAACGCATGGCGCTGATCATGTCCACATGGCCGAAGCGCCGCGCATCGTTGATATCCACCGAGCCCAGATAGGCGCGCACCGCCATGGTCTGCGCCTCGACCACCAGGATCGCCGCCGAGGTGTGTTCCGGCAGGCGCGCGCGCCAGCCCAAAAGCAGGTCTTCCAGGCGCCGTTGCAGGTTGGCGTCCAGGGTGGTGCGGATCAGCGGCGGGCTGTCCGGGCGATTCAGCCGGCGCGCCAGCAGGGGCGCCAGGCTCGGCTCCAGCCGCGGCGCCAGCAACAGGGGTTCCTGCAAGGCTTCGGCCACCGCCGATTGCGGCCAGACCTGGAACTGCGCCAGGCGCTGCAGCACCTTGTCCCGGGCCACCTGTGCCCGCGCGGCATGCCGGTCCGGGCGCAGCCGGCTCGGCGCCTGGGGCAGGACCGCCAGCAGCGCCGCTTCGGCGTGGGTCAGGTGCTGCGGCGACTTGCCCAGGTAAGCCCAACTGGCCGCGGCCACCCCTTGCAAGGTGCCGCCGAACGGAGCGCGGTTGAGGTAGAGCGTGAGGATCTGCTGCTTGCTCAGGTGCCATTCCAGCTGCGCGGTGCGCCACAGCTGGCGCAGCTTGCCGTGCCAGGTTCGCGAGTGGGGATCGAGCAGGCGCGCCACCTGCATCGACAGGGTGCTGCCGCCGGACAACACCCGCCCGCCCGTGAGGTTCTGCCAGGCGGCACGCGCCAGCGCCATCGGGTTGACCCCGGGATGGCTGTAGAACCAGCGGTCTTCGTAGGTCAGCAGCGCGTCCAGGTAATAGGGCGAGACTTCGTCGGTGCGCACCGGATAGCGCCAGACGCCATTGGCATCGGCAAAGCGCCACAGTGGCGTGCCATCCTCGGCCAGCACCACCCGCGCCAGGTCATCCTTGGGCAGCGGCAGCGGCCAGATGCGGTCGGCCAGCCAAAGCCCGGCCCACAGCAGCAACAGGCCGCCCAGCACGGTCCGCAGGATGCGCCAGCCTCGGCGACCGCTCGGTTGCGGCGATGGCAAGCCGGGCGACTGTGCCTGGCCAAATATTCGCCACCAAAAACTGCGCAGGCGCGATGCAACTAATCGAAAAATCAAACCCGCGAACCTCTATGCTTGGAACGGAACTCGCCAGCGCGATTGATGGCCAAAGGCTCAGGTCTGGCAAGCACGCCAACTTTTTCATCAGGATGCACGCATGCAGGTAGAAAGCTTTTTTGAATGGCTCGGCCAGGCGCTGGGCTCGGTCATACGGTTTATCGTCGATGGCCTCAGCGGTCTGTTCAACGCCCTGACCAACGCCGGCGGCAACTTTATCGACGGCTTGTCGCGGGCGCTGGGCATGGACACCTCGATCATCAGCATCATCACCCTGATCGTCGGGCTGATGCTGCTGTACTCGGCGGTCCGCGCCTTCATGCGCGCCTCGATCGTCATGGGCATCATCTGGCTGCTGCTGGGGTTGTGGCTGCTGAGCTGGGTGGTGCACTGACCGATAGACGACCGCTGCTCGGTCGTATCGCGAGCAAGCCCGCTCCTATATAAGGAACGCGCTTGCCGCGATCGCCCTTCTCAACGCCCCTTGATCACCATCTCCGGCAGGGTTTCACCCACGGCCTGCCAGTTCGGCCGGTACATCGACTCCACTTGCGGCGGCGGCACACGGTAAGTGCCGGGCGTGACTGCGCGTGCCAGGTACAGCAGGTGCGTGACGCTGTCGTAGCCGTCCAGGTTCAGCGCCGCCACGTAGCGGTCATCGCGGAATTCCTGGTGCTTGAGGCTGGCGTTCTGCATCGACTCGCGCCATTCCTTGACCTGGCTGCTGGCGTTTTCCAGGCTGGCGGCGCTCTGCGCCAGGTTCTGGTTTTCCAGTTCCAGGCCGGCCGGCAGCAGGTCCACCACCAGCGCATCCGGCACCCGCTGCTTGGCGCTGACCGCCAGGTGCACCAGCACCAGGTCGCCGCTGCCCAGGGCCCGCAGGTTCAGTGGCTGGCCGTTCATCCCCAGGTATTCGCGCCGAATGCTCAGGTTCTCGCCACCGGCCAGCGGCGCATGCTGTGGATAACCGGAAATGGTCAGTTGCTGGTACACCGGCTCGCTGCCCTGATTGCTGATCGACAACGGCGACGCCAGCAACGCGCCTTGCAGCTTCAGGCCGGGCTGGCCGTTGTTCAGCTCGCGGCTTTCGGCACCGCTGCTCAGTTGCGCAGTCCAGTTGGCTTCCGGCTTGCCCAGCAGGCCACGACCGGCGAGGAACAGCGAGTTGCGCTCCTGGGTCGACAGGTACGGGCTGGCCGCCAGTTGGTCGGACAGCTCGAACAGCCGCTCCTCGCGCTTGCCCTTGGCCAGGTCGTGCTCTTCCAGCAGCGCCAGGATCAGCGCCTGATCCCGTAGCGGGCTGCCGTAGTCGGCCAGCCAGTCCTTGCTGTTGCGCGAAGCCGCCAGGCCCGCGGTCAAGGCCTGCTCGGCCCGTGGCTGGTCGCCCATTTTCTGCAAGGCGATGGCCAGCTGTACCAATGGCAGGCCGGAGCGCGCATCGGTACGCCGTTCGAACAGGCTGCGCAGCGCGCCCAGCGGCGCCTGCTGACTGCGCGCCAGCACCAACCCGGCGTAGGCCTGCACGGCAAAGCGCGTGTGCTCGGCATTTTCGCTGTAGTTGACCTCGATCAGGTTGCGCTCCTGCAGGTAACGCAGCAGGCGTTCGTTGGCCTTCTTCAGCGCCTCGGCCGGCACCGCGAAGCCCTGGTCGCGTGCCCGCAGCAGGAAGTCGGTGACGTAGGCGGTCAGCCAGTATTCCTCCTCGCCGTCCGCGCCCCACAGGCCGAAGCTGCCGTTGTAGCGCTGCATGCCCAGCAGGCGTTCGATGCCCAGTTCGATCTTGCGCTTGCGCTCGGCATCCGGCTCGCCTTCCAGGCCCAGGCGTTTCAGGCTGACGGCATCGGCGTACAGCGCCGGGTACAGGCCGCTGGTGGTCTGTTCCAGGCAGCCGTAGGGGTAGGCCTTGAGTGCGCGGATCTGCTCGCCGAGGTTCAGCGGCGGCCGGCTCGACAGGCTCAACAGTGCCTCACGCCCGGCCGGCTCGAATGCCGCCAGCTCGCCTTCCGGCAGGCTCCATGGCTGATCCTTGAGTACCGCGCGGTAATGCCTGAGCAACGCCGGGTAAGCCGGTCGTACCCCCAGGGTCCATTCGCGGCTGAACGGTGGCAGGCTCTCGCCCGGAAGGTCCAGGCCATTGACCAGCACCTTGACCTTGCCCTGGCCGAAGCCGCCCAGCGCCCGCACCGGAATCCGCAACGTGGTGCGCTGGCCCTGGGTCAGTTGCACGCTCTGATGGGTCTCGTTGACCAGCGCCAGCTGGCCTTCGGCGCTCAGTTGCACATCGAGTTTCTGCGCCTTGCCCGACAGGTTGGACAGGTCCAGCGCCAGGGTGGTCTGGTCGCCGCCGGCGAGGAAACGCGGCGCCGACAGTTCGGCGATCAGCGGCGCGGCGATCACCGTCTTGCCTTCGGCCATGCCGTAGCGCTCGTCGGTCCAGGCCTGGGCCATCAGGCGCAGTTCACCGTTGAAGTCGGGGATGTCGACGCTGACTTCGCCTTCACCCTGCTCGTTCAGTGTTACCGGCGCGCTTTGCAGGGCGACTATGGTGACGCTGGTGTCCGGACGCTTGCCGCCCTTGGCCAGCGCCGCGTCGCCACCGAAGGCCAGGCTGGCCAGGCGGCCCTGGCCGGCTTCGATCAGCTGGCCGTAGATATCCAGCTGGTCGGCGCCATAGGCCTTGCGCCCGAACAGGCTGGAGTACGGGTCCGGGGTCGGGTATTCGGTGATGTTGAGGATGCCCACGTCCACCGCCGCCAGCAGCACATGGGCCTGTTTCGGCACGCTGCCATCGGCGTTCCTGGCCTGGATCTTCACCTTGAGCGGCTGTTTGGGGCGCATTTTTTCCGGCGCCGTCAGGGTCAGGCCGAGCTTGCGCTGGGTACGATCCAGGGGCAGGTGCAACACGCCCACCGCGCGTTTCGGGGTGATGTTGGCCTTGCGCTCGCCGGGGCGGATCACCAGCGCACTGACGTACAGGTCGTGGCGCGCCCATTTCGGATCGAGCTTGATCGCATAGCTCTTGCCTTCGGCCGGTACGTCGATTTCCTGCCACCACAACGGACCGTCGCTGGACTCCACCAGCAGGTAGCCCTTGCCGGCGGCCGGCGGGGTCACCGTGACATTGGCGGTGTCGTCGTCGCCATACAGCGGTTTGTCCAGCGCCAGCTTGACCTGGTCGGGGCGCACCGCGCCGCCTTCGGCGTTGTCCTGGGAACGGTAGCCGGCCCAGAAACGCAGGCTGCTGACCAGCCCGGTCTGCGGGTCTTCGACCTCGACGCGATAAGGGCCCCACTCCACCGGGAAGCTGACCTTCGCGGTATCGCCAGCCTTGATGCTCAGGACCTGTTCGTCCTGGGTGAGGAATTTCTCGTTGAAGTGATAACTCCAGCCGTCGCTTTCCGAGTAGTTCCAGTAGTAGTCGCGGCGCTCGCGCACCAGGCGCACCTTGAGGTTGTCCGCCGCCAGCTTCTGGCCTTCATTGTTGGCCACCAGCAGTTCGAACTCGGCCGGGCCGTCGCCGTCGGTTTCCGCACCGTCGAACAGCGCGCGCAGCCCCGGCAACCTGTCCGCCGGCCACACCGGCAGCACCACCCGCCGGGTGATCGGGCGACCGCCCGACTCCTGCAGGCTGCCCTGGACGATCAGTTGCAGCGGCGAACGGGCCTCGGCCCATTTGCTTTCCAGGGCGATCAGTTCTTCGCCGTTTTCATCCAGCGTCGACTCTTCTATCTCCAGGTCCTGGCTCAGCTCTTCTTCGGTGACCGAGCCGAACTGGTAGCCCGGCAAGGCCTTGACCGCCTCGCGCAGCGGCCGCACATAGATCTGGCCGCTCAGGCGATTACCGGCGGCCGGGGCGCCATACAGGTAACGGCCGTTGACGCTGATCTCGACGGTCTCGTCCGGTTTGAGCGGTGTGTCGCTGCCCTTGAGTTCCAGCGCCAGGCGCTCGGGCAGGAAGTCTTCCACGAGGAATTCGTACAGTTGCGGCTTGCCGTCGCCGAGGTCGAACACCAGTTGCCAGCGCCCGGTCGGCGCTTCGCCGGCCAGTTGCAACTGGTACTGATAGAGCCCCGAGGCATCGGCGTCCCAGACGAACTTGCGGCTGACCTGCTCATCCGGCCGGCGCACTTCGACGCTCACCGGCTGCGGCTTGACCGCATTGCCGTCCTTGTCCCGCAGCAGCGCGTTGAGCAGCACGGTTTCGCCCGGGCGATACAGGTCGCGGGGGCCGAACACGAAGAACTGCAACGGATGGGGCTGGGGGCCGCCGATATTGAATTCGGCCAGGTCCAGGGCGGCGCCGTTCAAGCGCAGCAGGCTGGTCTGCTCGCCCTGGTGGGCCAGCAGCACTTCAGCTTTCTTCGGCAGCGGCAACTCGGCATGGCCGCCCTTCTCGGTCTTGCCCTGGCCAAGCACGCGGCCATCGCCATCCAAGAGCTCCAGGCTGACGCCGTCCAGCGCCTTGCCGCCTTCCAGGGCCTGGGTGAAGACATCCAGGCGGTTCTGGTAACGGTGCACCGACAGGCCGATGTCGCTGAGGGTGAACAGGGTTGCCGGTTGCGAATAGTTGTAGGTGCCCGAGGCACGCATCACCGCCAGGTACACGCCCGGCTGTTGCAGCGGCTTGAGCCCGGCGATCGGCAGCAGCAGGGTTTCCCGGGTATTGCGCGCCGGATTGAGGTCGAAGCGGCCGCCATACACCAGGTCGGCCATCGGCAGCAGTTCCCGGGACTCGTAACTGTGCAGGCTGTTATTGCGCCCCCATTGGGCGAGGAACATCGGCAGCGATTCGGGCTTGATACGGAAGAACTCGACGTCGACCTTGTCGACGTTCAGCGCAATCACCGGCAGGCCTTCGGCGAGGCGGGTCGGCAACAGGGTGCCGCGGCTGGCGAACCCGACTGTGGCCTGCAGGTCGCGGGTTTCCAGGCGGCTGACGTATTCGGCAGCCAGGGTCGCGTCGTTCACCCCGCGCAGCCCGGCGTCGACGGTCAGCACCAGTTTGCGCTGCGGCTCGAGGTGGCGCAGGCGCAGCTCCATGAAGTTGTCCGACAGCTCCCAGGCGCCGTCGACCTTGCCGCTCTTGCTGTCCACCAGATGCAGCTTGTCGGCGAACTTCTGCTGCGGGTCCAGGGGCACCGAGAAACTCACCGACAGGGTGCTGGCCCCGTCGAGCTGCACCTCGGACACGTCCACCACGTTCAACTCGCGACCGGCGTAGCGTTGCTTGAGCACAGCGACATCCTGCACGGGCCGGGCCTTGGCCGCGGGCACTGCCGCTGTCGGAGCCGAAGGGGTCGCCGCCTTGTCGGAGGTCGAGGAATCGCAAGCGCTCAGCAAGGCCAGCGCACAGGCCAGGAACAATCCTTTGTTAAACATGGGGCACTCATTGGCAGGAGTATCGAAGGGTTGAACTATATCTCACCGCCGTCCGGCTGGCTGTGGCGCAGCGCACATTGATCGACAGAGGGCCTATCACCCGCAGCGTCTTTGTAGGATTCGGGCCGTGATCGGGATGGCATGGCCGGGCGGGCAAGCGGCTACAATGCCCGCTCTCAAGGAGCCTGCATGTCCAGCCTGATTTCTGCCTGGCGCCACCGTCCGACCCATGCTCGGGTGTGGGCGCTGGCCGCGCCGATGATTCTTTCCAATATTTCCGTGCCGCTGGTGGCGCTGGTCGACAGCACCGTCATCGGCCATTTGCCCCATGCCCACCAACTCGGCGCGGTGGCGGTCGGCGCCAGCCTATATACCTTCCTGGCCTGGGCCATGGGCTTTCTGCGCATGGGCGCCACCGGCTTTGCCGCCCAGGCCGCCGGGCGCGCCGACGGTGCGGCGCTGCGGCAGATCCTGGTGCAAGGCCTGCTGCTGGCCATGGGTCTGGCCCTGCTGCTGGGCGCCATAGGCGTGCCGCTGAGCGGCGCGGCCTTGCAGCTGATGCAGCCTTCGGCCGAGCTGGACGAAATGACCCGCACCTTCTTCCATACCCGCTTGCTCGGGCTGCCGGCGGCGCTGGCCAGCATGGCCCTGGTCGGCTGGTTCCTCGGCACCCAGAACGCCCGGGCGCCGCTGGCGATCCTGCTGAGCACCAACCTGATCAACATCGCCCTCAACCTGTGGTTCGTGCTGGGCCTGGACTGGGGCGTGGCCGGCTCGGCCAGGGCCTCGGTGATCGCCGAATGGACCGGTGCGCTGATCGGCCTGGCCATGACCCGCCCAGCCCTGCGCGCCTACCCGGGGCAGATTGCCTGGGCGGCGTTGCAGCGCTGGGCCAGTTGGCGGCCGTTGCTGGCGGTCAACCGCGACATCTTCATCCGCAGCCTGGCGCTGCAATCGGTGTTCTTCCTGATCACCGTGCAAGGCGCGCGCCTGGGGGACGCGACCGTGGCCGCCAACGCGCTGCTGCTCAACGGCCTGCTGCTGACCGCCCACGCCCTGGACGGCCTGGCCCACGCGGTGGAAGCCCTGTGCGGTCACGCCATCGGCGCCCGCGATCGCCTGGCGCTGCGCCGTTCGCTGGTGGTGGCCGGCGGCTGGTCGCTGCTGGCCAGCATCGGTTTTGCCGTGCTGTTCCTGTGCGCCGGGCACCTGTTCATCGAGATGCAGACCGACATCGCCGAAGTGCGGCAGACCGCCTTCACCTACCTGCCCTACCTCGCCGCCCTGCCGTTGATCGCGGTCTGGAGCTACCTGCTGGACGGCCTGTTCATCGGCGCCACCCGCGCCCGGGAAATGCGCAACGGCATGCTGCTCAGCGTGCTCGTCACCCTGCCCTGCGCCTGGGCCTTGCAGGGCCTGGGCAACCACGGCCTGTGGCTGACGTTCCTGCTGTTCATGCTGGTGCGCAGCCTGACTCTGCTGGCCTTCGCCCTCGGGCTGCGCCGGCACGATGGCTGGTTCAGCCCGGCCCGCTGAGCTTTGCGGCGCGCATAAAAAACCACCGCAAGCGGTGGTTTTTCTTGAGCCGTCGAAACCTCAGGAAGACAGGTACGACGAGCGGGTCAGGCCCAGACGCAGGGCGTCGAGGAACTGGGTACGCTCGCTGGCGCTGATCTTCGCGCTAGCCACCTTGTCGCGGTAATGAGTCATCAACTCCTCCGGCGACAAGTGCACGTAACGCAGCATGTCTTCGATGGTGTCATGGGTCTCGATCCCGGCGTGGTACACGGTGCCGTTCGGGTTCTGGTAGATGTTCACCGAGTCGGTATCGCCGAACAGGTTGTGCATGTCGCCGAGGATCTCCTGGTAGGCACCGACCAGGAACACGCCCAGCAGATAGTCCTCACCCTCGTTCAGGCCATGCACCGGCAGGCTGGTCTCGATGCTCTGCTCGTCGACGTACTGGTTGATCTTGCCGTCGGAGTCACAGGTCAGGTCTTGCAGCACGGCGCGGCGCAGCGGCTCTTCGTCCAGGCGATGCAGGGGGATGATCGGCAGGACCTGGTCGATGGCCCAGGTGTCCGGCAGGCTCTGGAACACCGAGAAGTTGCAGATGTACTTGTCGGCCAGCTTGTCGTTGAGTTCGTCCAGTACCTGGCGGTGCGAGCGCTGGCGCGCCTTCAGCGAGTTGTGCAGGCGCCGGCACACGGCGAAGTAGCACTGCTCGGCCAGGGCTTTCTCGGCCAGGGTCAGCTTGCCGTCGGCGTACTGGGCGGCCACGTCGCTCATGTAGTGGGTGGCGCGCCAGTAGGTTTCGGTGACCATCTCGATATCGGTCGGGCCCAGCAGATCCACCAGCCATTGCACGGTTTCCGGCAGGCTTTCCTTATTCTCGATCAGCGGCACGTCGTCGTTGTGTTTCTCGACGTCGGTCACCTGCACCACCAGCATGGCGTGGTGCGCGGTCAGCGAACGGCCGCTTTCGGAGAAGATGTGCGGATGCGGCAGGCTCTGCGCGTCGCAGAACTCCTTGAGCATGCCGACCACGACACCGGCGTAGTCGTCCATGTCGTAGTTGATCGAACTGGCGTTGCGCGAGTGGGTACCGTCGTAGTCCACGCCCAGGCCGCCGCCGACGTCGATGTGATCCACCGGCAGGCCGAGGTTGCGCAGCTCGCCGTAGTAACGGATGGCTTCCTTGAAACCGTGCTGGTAGTCCGCCAGGTTGGCGATCTGCGAGCCCATGTGGAAGTGCAGCAGGCGGATGCCCTGGTCCAGGCCGGCGCCACGGAAACGCTCGACCACCGACAGCAGTTGCGCCGCCGACAAGCCGAACTTGGATTTCTCGCCACCGGTGTCGGCCCACTTGCTCGACGCCAGGGACGACAGGCGCACGCGCAGGCCAACCTGTGGCTTGACCTTGAGCGAGGCGGCCTCTTCGATCACCAGGCCCACTTCGGATTCTTTCTCGATCACGATGAACACGTTGTGGCCCAGCTTCTGGCCCATCAGCGCCAGGCGGATGAACTCACGGTCCTTGTAACCGTTACAGACGATGGTGCCGCCTTTCGGCGCCAGCGCCAGCACCGCCAGCAGCTCGGGCTTGGAGCCGGCTTCCAGGCCGATGGAGACGTTCTGGGTGGCGATGATGTTCTCGATCACCGCTTCCTGCTGGTTGACCTTGATCGGGTACAGCGCGGTGTACTTGCTCTGGTATTCCAGGCGCTCGATGTTGGCGTCGAAGGCACCGGTCAGCTGGCGCACGCGGTCCTGCAGGATATCCGGGAAGCGCACCAGCAGCGGCAGGGACAAGCCGCTCTTGCGCAGCTCCTCGACTTGTTCGAACAGGTCGATGGGCGAGCTGTTCGGGCCGTTCGGACGAACTTCGACGCGACCGGCGTCATTGATCGCGAAATACCCGGCCCCCCAATGGCGAATCCCATAAACACTGCGGCTGTCCGCAACTGTCCATTGGCTGCCATCGTCTTTGCGTGTGCGTCGTACGGACATCGAAGTCCCCTATAAAGAAGTCATAGAGCGCCACCCCGGTCCGGGGCTGGCGCAGTCTAAAGAATGAAAATGACGATTAGCCTGCAACGAGGACATAGACCTCGGTTACAGCGCTGAGTTTAGAAACCGGTCATGAACAGGCTCTGTGAAAACCATGAAGACGACGGCAAGCCTGAATCGGATCAGGGCTGCATCAAGTCGGGGGTGGTTTTCACAGAGGCTGCTAGCCGCCGGACTTCTTCGCCTTGAAACCGTGCTTGATCAGCTCTGCCAAGAGTAGCTCGACATGATCGCCCTGGATCTCGATGACGCCGTCTTTCAGCGCGCCACCGGTACCACAACGTTTCTTCAACGTGGTCGCCAGTTCCTTGAGCGCGTCTTCGGCCAACGGCACGCCGGTGATGGTGGTCACCGTCTTGCCGCCACGGCCCTTGCTTTCGCGACGCACGCGAGCGATGCCGTCGCCGGCAGGGATAACGGTTTGTTTGCAGATGCAGGCTGCCACCGGCTGGCTACAGTCCGGGCAATGTCGACCTGCGTCGGTGGAAAATACCAGGCCACCAAGGGCGGCGAAGGATGCGGCTTTTTTGGCCACCGGCAATCCTCTTGGGAGGACAAAGACTGGTCGAAGCACATGGCCTGTGCCATCGACCGCGAAGCCCCACTCAGGCAGGGGCAGCGCTACTGGGCCGGTACACCTTGTAGGAGCGAGCTTGCTCGCGATGGACGTCAGCGATAACGCGTGCTTTCAGATAGCACCCATCATCCTTGCGTTCTTCGCGAGCAAGCTCGCTCCTACAAAAGCAAGCCGGCTCAGCTTGAAAAAGGTCGCGCAGTGTAACGGCAAAAAGCCGACTTGCTAAGAGCCTAACCGCGCCAATTTATACAACTTTAACGACGCCGCGCCAGATAGCGCTGCAAGGCTGCCAGGGAGTCCGGGCAATAGGGCTTTTCGGTGATTTCCCGCATCACTTCGTCGATCGCAATGAAGCGCGCTTCCAGCACCTCTTCCGGCTGCAAGCGCAGGGGCCCGTCCCAGACCGCCGAAAAGGCCGAACACCAGAGACGATTGTCGGTGTCTTCGAAAAAGAAATGGTCATGGGCGGTCAATTCCACCCCGCTCACGCCCAATTCTTCCTCCAGCTCCCGGGCCGCCGACTCGGCGTAGCTTTCGACGGCCAGCACCATGCCGCCCGCGGCCACGTCCCAATAACCGGGATAAATGGCCTTGCTCAGGGTGCGCCGATGCACGCACAGCTCACCGGCGGAATTGAACAGCAGGATATAGGTGCCGCGCCCGATCAGGCCGCGCTCGCGCAACTCCGAGCGGGCCAGCGTGCCCAGCAACTGGTCTTCGCCATCGACCCAGGCGACTTGTTCGGCATCGGAGGCCGCGCGATGCGCGGCCTCATTGGAGGTAACCACCATGAATCAACCCTGATTGAGCAATTGACGCAAGTCGATGACAGCCGCGTTGGCGCGGGAAATATAGTTGGCCATGACCAGCGAGTGGTTGGCCAGCACGCCGAAGCCGCTGCCATTGAGAATCATCGGGCTCCAGACCGGCTCCTGGGACGCTTCCAGTTCACGGATGATCTGGCGCACGCTGACGGTGGCGTTCTTCTTGGCCAGCACATCGGCGAAGTCGACCTCGATGGCACGCAGCAGGTGCGACAGGGCCCAGGCCTGGCCGCGTGCTTCATAGAACACGTTGTCGATCTGCATCCAAGGGGTTTCCACCACCTCCTCGTCGACCTGCGGCGACTGGCCCGGCGCCGGGGTTTCGGTTTTCAGCGCAGTGTTGAGCTTGACCCGGCCGACGCTGGCCGACAGGCGCTGGGACAACGAACCCAGGCGGGTCCCGACATCACCCAGCCAGTTGTTCAGGTTGTCGGCACGGGCGTAGAACAGCGCGCTCTTCTGGTTCGGATCGGACAGGCGTGCCTGGTAGCGGCTCAGGGAGTTGATGCCTTCCTGGTACTCGGACTCGCTGGACGGCAGCACCCAGCTCTTGTTGTCGAAGTTGAAGCGTGGCTCGGCCTTGGCCAGGTCGGCGTCCTCGGCGGACTGCGACTGGGAACGGGCGAAGTCCTTGCGCAGGGCCCGGGTCAGGTCACGGACCTGCACCAGCACGCCGTATTCCCAGCTCGGCATGTTGTCCATCCACAGGCCCGGCGGGAAACGGTCGTTGGAGATATAGCCACCCGGCTTGTTCAGCAGGGTGCCGGCCACGGTCTTGAGGGTTTCCACCGTGGTGTAGCCCACGACCATCTGCTTGCCTTCCTTCTCGGCGGCAATTTGCGCGCCTTGCTGGACGGGGAACAGCGACGGTTCCTGGCTCCAGTACCAGCCCAGGGCACCGGCCACCAGCAGGTACAAGGCCACCAGGGTGCCCAGGGCGCGGCTGAACAGCAGGCCACCAAAGTAGCTGCGTGTCGCCGACGTGGGTTCGGCAGCACGATCCGGCGCGCTGCCCGCGCGGTTCTTCCAGTCCAGCATGGCTATATCCTTTCAATCACTTGGGTTCATCGGTTCGACCACAACCCTACTCCATCGTGCCTCGAACCGAACGGATTAAAAATCATCCGCCGCGCAAGGCGCCACATGCCGGGTGTACATCGAGCGGCCACTATAAATGAAGCACAGTTCAGAACCTATGCGACCAGTCGGTCGGGAACTGAATAAGGTCGCTTTGCAGATTGTTGACGTACGACACTCGTACAATCCATAAGAGGTGCTAGCATAGAGCCACCAGTCGATCTCAGCATGCACCCTAACTAGTAGTCAGGATATGACCGAGCCAGAAGACCCCAGCCGTGAGCGCCTCAAGCACCACTTTGCCCAGCGGGTCATTCACCAGGCTCGTCAGATCCTCGAGATATGGCAGCGCCTGCAGCGCAGCGAATGGTCGACCGCCGACATGTCCGAACTCAGCGAGGCCAACCTGCGCCTGCTGCGTTTCGCCGAACGTTTCGAACAACCCGAACATACCCAGCTGGCACGCAGCATCAGCGACTCGCTGGAAGCGGTGGACGCCAACCGCGGACGCCTGAGCAGCGGCCTGATCACCGACCTCAACCGCCTGATGCAACGCCTGTCGCGCACCGGCCTGCGCCATGGCGACCAGTTGGAGCAGACCTTCCTGCCGCCCCTGCGCAAGCCGATCTACGTGATGCTGCAAGACCACGATCGCGGCGAGCGCCTGGCCAAGCAGCTGGAATTCTTCGGCCTCAGCGCCCAGTCCCTGGACAGCATCGCCGCGTTTCGCTCCTCGATGGTCGAGCGCTTGCCGGCGGCGATCGTCATTGACGTCGACTTCTGCGGCAACGGCATGGGCCTGCAACTGGCCGCCGAAGCCCAGGAAGGCCTGGAGCAGAAGCTGCCCCTGCTGTTCTTCAGCCTCCACGAAACCGACACCCCGACCCGCCTGGCCGCCGTGCGCGCCGGCGGCCAGGAGTTCCTCACCGGCACCCTGGAAGCCTCGAGCCTGCTGGAGAAGATCGAGATCCTCACCTGCGTCGCCCAGTACGAACCTTATAAAGTGCTGATCATCGACGACTCCCGCGCCCAGGCCCTGCACACCGAGCGCCTGCTCAACAGCGCCGGGATCATTACCCGGACGCTGATCGAACCGATCCAGGCCATGGCCGAACTGGCCGACTTCCAGCCGGACCTGATCATCCTCGACATGTACATGCCGGCCTGTACCGGCACCGAGCTGGCCAAGGTAATCCGCCATAACGACCGTTATGTCAGCGTGCCGATCATCTACCTGTCGGCCGAAGACGACCTGGACAAGCAGCTGGACGCCATGAGCGAAGGCGGCGACGACTTCCTGACCAAGCCGATCAAGCCGCGCCACCTGATCACCACCGTGCGCAACCGCGCCGCCCGCGCGCGCAACCTCAAGGCGCGCATGGTCCGCGACAGCCTCACCGGGCTGTACAACCACACCCATATCCTGCAACTGCTCGAAGACTGCAGCTTCCGCGCGCGCCGCGAAAACAAGCCGCTGAGCTTCGCCATGCTGGATATCGACCACTTCAAGCGGGTCAACGACAGCCACGGCCACCCCATGGGCGACCGGGTGATCAAGAGCCTGGCGCTGTTTCTCAAGCAACGCCTGCGCAAGACCGACTTCATCGGCCGCTACGGTGGCGAAGAATTCGCCATCGTCATGCCCGACACCGACCTGGAAGCGGCCTGCAAGGTGCTGGATGAAATCCGCCAGCGCTTTGCCGAAATCCATTACCCGGCCCAGCCCCAGGACCTGTGGTGCACCTTCAGCGCCGGAGTGGTCGAACTGCGGGAAGACTCCGACAGCCTGATGATGGCCAGCCAGGCCGACGAAGCGCTCTACCGCGCCAAGGACAGCGGGCGCAACCGGGTCCAGGCAGCGCGCCATCAAAGCGCCACTTTTTCACCAGAATCCACTGATTCGGTCATAACCTTGTAATACAAACGCAATAAGTTCAGGCGCTTACCATTCAAGTCGTTGGTAGGACGCGATGCGCCTGAAGCTGCTGACCAATCTCAATACCCTGCTATTAGTTGCCGTTTGCCTGGCCCTGGGCGCAACGCTCTGGTGGTCGCAACGCGCCCTCGAGCGCCCCTACCTATTGATGGAGCGCTACCTGGGGCTGTCCCAGCAGTTCCAGAACCAGGTGGCGCGCAACATCGAGGACTACCTGGCCAGCGGCGACGCCCTGCGCCTGAGCAGCGCCAGCCAGGCCATCGAAACCCAGCAGGCCCAGCTCGACGAACTGCCCACGGAACTGGCGCAAAGCCTGCGCCCGAGCCTGTCGGGCCTGGCCGAGTTCAGCAAGACCGACCTGCTGGCCGCCGGCAAACTGGCCGGCGATCCGCAAGCGCTGCTGCTGCAGGCCGAGCGCGAGCTGGGGGCCAGCCTCGAACAACTGAGCCAGTACGCGACCGGGGCGGCCAGCAATCCGAGCGCCGCGACCTACCTGCCGTTGCTGCTGACCGCCTCCCAGCACCTGGGCAAGCTGTCCCTGGCCCGCGACAAACTGGTGAGCAGCGGCCGCAGCGAACTGGCCGCCGATGTCGAGCGCGAAGTGAGCAACATGCGCGCCCAGGCCGAGCAGTTGGAAACCCTGCCGTTGCTGGGTGTCGCGGCCAGCAATGCGTCGAACACCGATGACTTCGCGGCCATGATGGGCCTGGAGAACACTGAGAAGGCCGCCGTCGAAGACGCCGGCATCGGCCTCAAGCGCGAACTCAACAGCCTGCTCGGCCGCTACCCCGCCGAGCTGAACCGCACCCGCGAACAGATCCAGAAACGCGCCGACCTCAGCGCCGCCACCCACCTGAAAATCACCGCCGTGCAGCAGGCCATCGCCGAACTGGAACCGGTCGTGCGCGCCCAGCACGGGCAGATTCAGGGCGAAGTGCGGCTGATGCAGGGCCTGATGATCGGCCTGATCCTGCTGATCGCCCTGCTGATCGACACCTTGCAGCGTCGGCTGGCACGGGGCCTGACCAATCTGGCGCCGGCCCTGTCGACCTGGGCCGAAGGCGACTTCAGCCGCGACATCCAGCTGGGCCGGACCAACCGCGAACTGCACGACATAGAAGAATCCCTGAACCGCCTTCGCGCCTACCTGGTGGACCTGGTGGGCACCATCCGGCAGAACGCCGAACAGGTCGCCGGCAGCAGCCGCGCCCTGGCGGAACTGAGCAGTGGCCTGCACGGCGGGGCCGAGCGCCAGGCCGGCGACACCGCGCAGATCCGCGACGCCCTGGGCGAGCTGGAAGCGACCATCCAGCAAGTCGCCGGCGATGCCAGCCAGGCCGCCGATGCCAGCCGCAGTGCCGGAATGGCGGTGGAACAGGGGCAGAAAGTGATCGGCCTGAGCCTGACCGGGTTACATGCCCTGGTCGGCGAAGTGCAAGGCAACGCGCAGATGATCGAACAGCTGGCCGAGGAGTCGGCAACCATCGGCGGCGTGCTCACGGTGATCCGCTCCATCGCCGACCAGACCAACCTGCTGGCCCTGAACGCCGCCATCGAAGCCGCGCGAGCCGGGGAAATGGGCCGCGGTTTTGCCGTGGTCGCCGAAGAGGTGCGCTCCCTGGCACAACGCACGGCGGGTGCCACCGCCGAGATCCAGACCCTGATCGCCGGCCTGCAGGCCGCCGCCCGGCAATCGGTGGAAGGCATGCGCGCCCAGGTCGAACATGCCGAAGCCACGGCCAGCCAGGCCCAGGCCGCCGACGGTGCGCTGGATGAAATCGTCGGGGCGATCCAGACCATTTCCGATACCGCCATCCGCATCGCCGATGTCACAGCCCAGCAAAGCGGCGCCGTCAGCGAAATCCGCGACCACAGCGAGCGCATCCATCAATTGGGCGGGGATAACCTGCAACGCATCGGCGAAGGCCGCGAACAAGGCGAGAACCTGCTGGCCCTGGGCGGCCAGCTGCACACGGCGGTGCAGGCGTTCCGCGTCTAGCCCTGTAGTCCTGTAGCCGCTGCCGAGCCTGCGAGGCTGCGATCGAGGACGCAGTCCTCGCAAAACCGGCCTATGCAGGTTGCCTGAAAGAACCCGGTCGCAGGCTCGGCAGCGGCTACGGGGCGCATACGCATACCCCACCGCTCTCCGCTATCATGCGCACACCTTCGATTCGCGAGATTGCCATGCGTCGCCTGCTTTGCCTGATGCTGTTTGTGCTTGCCCTGCCGGCGACCGCCGCCGGGTTGCTGGACAGCCGCCCCAGCTCAACCCTGGGCTCGATCAATAACAGCGCCGACTTCCTGCCGGTGCGCGAAGCGTTCCAACTGAGCCTGCTGCAAAGCACGCCGCAGTCGATCAAGCTGCGTTTCGTCGCCACCGAGGGTTACTACCTCTATCGCCACCGCTTCCAGTTCCGCGCCGAGCCCGCCGATATCACCCTGGGTGCCGCCCAACTGCCCAAGGGCGAACAGAAACACGATGAGTTTTTCGGCGACGTCGAGGTCTACCACGGCATTGTCGATGTCGAACTGCCGCGCAGCGCCACGGACCAACGAGGCTTCACCCTGGCCGTGACCTACCAGGGCTGCGCCGACAAGGGCCTGTGTTATCCACCGGAAACCGAGCGTTTGCAGATCGATGCTGCGGCCTCCTCGGCAAATGCCTCAAGTGCCGGCGGCCCCGCTACCGACAATGGGAAAACCGCCTGGAGCTGGCGCGAACTGGCGCTGTTCTTCCTGGCCGGCATCGGCCTGACCTTCACCCCCTGCGTCCTGCCGATGCTGCCGATCCTGTCCGGTGTGGTCCTCAAGGGCCAGGTCGGCGGCTGGCGCGGCTTCAATCTGTCACTCGCCTACGTGTTGCCGATGGCCGCCTGTTTCGCCCTGCTCGGCGCCTTGATGGGGCTGTTCGGCGCCCAGCTCAATTTGCAGGCACGCCTGCAATCGGCCTGGGTGCTGGTGCCCTTTGCGTTGTTCTTCGTCGTGTTCGCCCTGGCGATGTTCGATGTCTTCGAACTCAAGCTTCCGCGCTTTATCAGCCAGCGCCTGGAACGCATCGCCGGGCGCACCGAAGGTGGCTCGCTGTGGGGCGCGGCGATTCTCGGGGTGGTGTCCAGCCTGCTGGTATCGCCCTGCGTTTCGGCGCCGCTGGCAGGCGCCCTGCTGTATATCAGCGCCAGCGGCGACGCCCTGGGCGGTGCCCTGAAACTGTTCGCCCTGGGCCTGGGCATGGGCGCGCCGCTGTTGCTGGTGGCCACCGGCGGCGCGGCCTGGCTGCCGAAAAGCGGACCATGGCTGGTCTACGTGAAAAACGCCATTGGCGTGCTGTTGCTCGGCCTGGCGATCGGCCTGCTGAGCCGGGTCTTGCCGGGCCAGGTCAGCCTGTTGCTGATTGGTGCGCTAGCGGCCGGTGTCGGCCTGTTTCTCGGTGCTCTGGAGTTTGTCTACAAGGCACCGCGCGCGCGCCTGGCGCAGCTGTGCGGGCTGTTCCTGCTGTTTTATGCCCTGGCCTGCTGGTACGGCGCGTTCAGCGGCCAGACCGATCCGTTCAGCCCGCTCGCCCGCCCACCGGTCGCGGCCACCAGCAACAGCGCCGGGCAAACCAGCGCCGGCCAGTGGCAGACCATCACCACCCCCGGTGAGCTGGAGCAGGCCCTGGCCGATGCCCGGAATGCCGGTACCCCGCTGCTCCTCGACTGGTACGCCGACTGGTGCATCAGTTGCAAAGTCATCGAACGCGAGGTGCTCAACGACCGCCAGGTCGTCGAACGCCTGCGGGACTACCGCCTGGTGCGCTTCGATATCACCGCCAGCAACCGCGAACAGCGCGCCCTGCTGGACCGCTACCAACTGTTCGGCCCGCCGGCGCTGATGTTCTTCGGCAAAGATGGCGTCGAACGTGCCGATGTGCGTGTGGTCGGCGAAATCAGCGCCGCGGACTTCGCTGAACGCATTGCTGCAGCAAATGACCGGATTTAGTCAGTTGGTCACATATTTTAGGTAAACATCGGTCATCGTGCTGCCTATTGCAGAGAACTGGACAGTCACAAAGGCTTTGCGGCATAGTCGCCGGGTTCTGATAACCGCACATTCCAATCACTGCGCAATAACAAGGAACGGCAGATGGCGACCCTACTGGTTCTTCACGGACCCAACCTGAACCTGCTCGGCACCCGTGAACCGGGGGTCTACGGTGCAGTCACCCTGGCTGAGATCAATCAGGACCTGGAACGCCGGGCCCGCGAGGCCGGCCACCATTTGCTCTACCTGCAAAGCAACGCCGAGTACGAATTGATCGACCGTATCCACGCCGCCCGCGATGAAGGCGTGGACTTCATTCTGATCAATCCAGCAGCTTTTACGCATACAAGCGTCGCATTACGTGACGCGCTGCTGGCGGTGAGCATCCCATTCATCGAAGTGCATTTGTCTAACGTGCACAAACGCGAACCTTTCCGCCATCACTCCTACTTCTCCGACGTTGCGGTGGGAGTGATCTGCGGCCTTGGCGCCAGCGGTTACCGACTGGCCCTGGAGGCCGCACTAGAGCAGCTTGAACAACAAGCTAAACGCCCCTGACCGACCCTTGGGAGTTGATGATTCATGGATATCCGTAAAGTTAAGAAACTGATCGAACTGCTGGAAGAGTCCGGCATCGACGAGCTCGAGATCAAGGAAGGCGAAGAGTCCGTACGCATCAGCCGCCACAGCAAGACTCCAGCCCAGCAGTACTACGCACCGGCACCGATGGCTGCTCCAGTTGCCGCGCCTGCCGCTGCCGCTCCGGCCGCCGCTGCCGCGCCAGCTGCCCCAGCGCTGAACGGCACCGTTGCCCGTTCGCCGATGGTCGGCACCTTCTACCGCAAATCCTCGCCAACCTCGCCAGCCTTCGTTGAAGTCGGCCAGAGCGTGAAGAAAGGCGACACCCTGTGCATCGTCGAAGCCATGAAGATGATGAACCACATCGAAGCTGAAACCAGCGGTGTGATCGAATCCATCCTCGTCGAAGACGGCCAGCCGGTTGAGTACGACCAACCGCTGTTCACCATCGTTTGAACCGCGGAGAGCCAACGATGTCTGCGAAGTTGGAAAAAGTTCTGATCGCCAACCGCGGTGAAATCGCCCTGCGGATTCTGCGTGCCTGCAAAGAGATGGGTATCAAGACCGTCGCCGTTTACTCCAAGGCCGACAAGGAACTGATGCACCTGGGTCTGGCGGACGAATCCGTCTGCATCGGCCCGGCCTCCGCCGCGCACTCCTACCTGCACATTCCGGCGATCATCGCGGCCGCCGAAGTGACCGGCGCCACCGCCATTCACCCAGGCTACGGCTTCCTCGCGGAAAACGCCGACTTCGCCGAGCAGGTCGAGAACTCCGGCTTCGCCTTCATCGGCCCGAAAGCCGAGACCATTCGCCTGATGGGCGACAAGGTATCGGCCAAGCACGCCATGATCGCTGCCGGCGTACCTACGGTTCCCGGTTCCGACGGCCCGCTGCCGGAAGACGAAGAAACCGCGTTGCGCATCGGCCGTGAAGTCGGCTACCCGGTGATCATCAAGGCCGCTGGCGGCGGCGGTGGTCGCGGCATGCGCGTGGTGCATAAAGAAGAAGACCTGATCTCCTCGGCCAAGCTGACCCGCTCCGAAGCGGGCGCGGCGTTCGGCAACCCGATGGTCTACCTGGAGAAGTTCCTGACCAACCCACGTCACGTGGAAGTCCAGGTGCTGTCCGACGGCCAGGGCAACGCGATCCACCTGGGCGACCGCGACTGCTCCCTGCAGCGTCGTCACCAGAAGGTGCTTGAAGAAGCGCCGGCTCCGGGCATCGACGAAACCGCGCGCCAGGAAGTCTTCGCCCGCTGCGTCAAGGCGTGCATCGACATCGGCTACCGCGGCGCCGGCACCTTCGAGTTCCTGTACGAGAACGGCCGTTTCTACTTCATCGAGATGAACACTCGCGTGCAGGTAGAGCACCCGGTATCGGAAATGGTCACTGGCGTCGACATCGTCAAGGAGATGCTGAGCATCGCCGCTGGCAACAAGCTGTCGATCTCCCAGAAGGACGTGGTCATTCGTGGCCATGCCCTGGAATGCCGGATCAACGCCGAAGACCCGAAAACCTTCATGCCAAGCCCAGGCACGGTCAAGCATTTCCATGCTCCGGGCGGCAATGGCGTGCGCGTCGACTCGCACCTGTACAGCGGTTACGCGGTTCCACCGAACTACGACTCGTTGATCGGCAAGCTGATCACTTACGGGGCAACCCGTGAAGAAGCCATGGCGCGCATGCGCAATGCGCTGGACGAAATCGTGGTCGACGGGATCAAGACCAACATCCCGCTGCACCGCGACCTGACCCGTGACGAAGGCTTCTGCAAAGGGGGCGTGAACATTCACTACCTGGAGCACAAGCTGGCCGGTCAACACTGATCGACACCGCACCAGAACGACAAGGCCGCTTTCGAGCGGCCTTGTCGTTTCTGCCCCCTTGTAGGAGCGAGCCTGCTCGCGATAGGGCCATCAGCGACAGCGCGCATTTTCCTGGTGTTATGCGGCGCCCTTGCAGGCATCGCGAGCAAGCTCGCTTCTACAGAGAGGCGGTGCGGGCAAGTGGAAATGGCGCCTGGCGTGTCGTCTTCTGCGCCTCGCTCGCGTAAACTTGCGCGCTTCTCGCAGCCCGCTAGGCTGCACATTACATATTTCAAAGGTGCCCGCCATGCCTTGGCTGCAAGTCCGTCTCGCCATCAGCCCAGAACAAGCCGAAACCTACGAAGACGCTTTTCTCGAAGTCGGCGCCGTTTCGGTGACCTTCATGGACGCCGAGGATCAGCCGATCTTCGAACCGGAACTCAACACCACCCCGCTGTGGAACCACACTCACCTGCTGGCCCTGTTCGAAGACGGCACCGAGGCCGCCAGCGTGCTGGCCCACCTTGAGCTGCTGACCGGCAGCCCGCTGCCCGAACATCACAGCGAAGTGATCGAAGACCAGGACTGGGAACGCAGCTGGATGGACAACTTCCAGCCGATGCGTTTCGGCCAGCGCCTGTGGATCGTCCCGAGCTGGCACGCCGCTCCCGAGCCGGACGCGGTCAACCTGTTGCTCGATCCGGGCCTGGCCTTCGGCACCGGCACGCACCCGACCACCGCCCTGTGCCTGGAATGGCTCGACGGCCAGGACCTGGAAGGCTGCAACGTGCTGGACTTCGGTTGCGGCTCCGGGATCCTGGCGATCGCCGCCCTGCTGCTGGGCGCAAAACAGGCGGTGGGCACCGACATCGACGTGCAGGCCCTGGAAGCCTCCCGCGACAACGCCGGGCGCAACAACATCGCCGAAGCGCTGTTCCCGCTCTATCTGCCGCAAGACCTGCCGCAGGTCCAGGCGGACGTACTGGTCGCCAACATTCTCGCCGGCCCGCTGGTCGCCCTGGCGCCGCAACTGTCCAGCCTGGTCAAGAGCGGCGGACGCCTGGCGTTGTCGGGCATCCTCGCCGAACAGGGTGAGGAAGTCGCTGCCGCCTACGCCCGGGACTTCGACCTGGATCCGATCGCCAACCTCGATGGCTGGGTACGCATCACCGGCCGTCGGCGCTAGAATGGCCGCCTGTATAAACCGGATCGCCGCATGACCGACAGTTTCGTCACCCAGTGTCCGCATTGCCAAACCAGCTTCCGCGTCAGCCACGCCCAGTTGAGCGTGGCCCGTGGCGTGGTGCGCTGCGGCTCGTGCCTGCAGGTGTTCAACGCCGCACGGCAGTTGCTTGAGCAACGCGCTGGCAAGGACGCTGTCGTCACACCTCCCGCACCGACGGCCCCTGCTGAACCGCTGACCCCGCCGCCACCGCGCGCCATCAGCCAGAAGCAGTGGAGTGCCACCGAGCTCGACCTGGACAGCCTCGACCTGGACGAGGAACTGGCCAAGCTCGAACAACGGGAAATCCAGCCGACCAAGGCCTTCGGCCAGGAACGCGCCTCCAGGGAAGACGCCCTCAGCGCCCGCCGCGACCAGCCGGATGCCGAAGAGGAACACTGGCCCGACAGCCTGTTCAGCCAGCCACCAGGCACCAACGGCGACCTGGACGAAAAACCTGAGCAGCCGCCCGTCGACGCCGGCCGCTCCGGGCATACCGAACCGTCGCTGTCCTTCAACCTGGACGATCTGGAAGACGAACCCAAGGCGCCCTCCCTGCTCCTGGACGACGACCTGGAGCCCACGCCAGCGCACGGCTCCCTGAAGGCCGACGAGCCCGATGAGATCGAGCCGCCAGCCAGCCCGGCGCCACGCAACAAGCGTGGGCGCGCCGAGCCCGCGGCGCCGGACGCCGTGCTGCTGGACCTGGAAGACGACCCGATCCAGCTGGACTGGCAAAAACGCCGCTCGCCCTGGGGCCGCCGCCTGCTCTGGAGCCTGTTGATCCTGCTGGCCGCCGCCGGCCTGGCGGGCCAGTACATCGCCTATCACTTCGACGAACTGGCGCGCCAGGACCAGTACCGCCCCTGGTTCCAGCAGTTTTGCCCGGAACTGGGCTGCACGGTGCCCTCGAAGGTCGATATCGGCCGCATCAAAAGCAGCAACCTGGTGGTGCGCAGCCACCCGGACTTCAGCGGCGCCCTGGTGGTGGATGCGATCATCTACAACCGCGCGCCGTTCTCCCAGCCCTTCCCGCTGCTGGAACTGCGTTTCGCCGACCTCAACGGCCATCTGATCGCCAGTCGTCGCTTCAAACCCGGCGAATACGTCAAGGGTGAGCTCGAAGGGGTGTCGGAGATGCCGCCGCAGACACCGATCCATATCGCGCTGGACATCCTCGATCCGGGCCCCAAGGCCGTCAACTACAGCCTAAGCTTTCACTCGCCCGAGTAAGGCGCGCCATCCGAGCAAAGGCCGCCCGGGATTGACGGCGGTTTTCTGACTGCTGCCCAGCGGACCAAACCGTTGGCAATAACAGAATAACTGTTCAGATTTTATCCAATTCAGCCTTTATCCAGTCATCGAGAGCGGGTATCATGCCAACCCTTTTTCGAACTCTCATGATCCGGCCCCACAACAGGGAAGTCCTATGTCGGCGGTACGCATCGGCCCATATACATTGCACAACGGCTTGATTCTCGCCCCCATGGCGGGCGTCACCGACCAGCCCTTTCGTCAGCTTTGCAAGCGGCTGGGTGCAGGCCTTGTAGTCTCGGAAATGGTCACCAGCGACATGAGTTTGTGGAACAGTCGCAAATCGCGCCTGCGCATGATCCACGAGGGCGATCCCGAGCCGCGCTCGGTACAGATCGCCGGTGGCGATGCACAGATGCTGGCGGATGCCGCCCGCGCCAACGTCGAGTTGGGCGCACAGATTATTGATATCAACATGGGTTGCCCGGCGAAGAAGGTCTGCAACAAGGCCGCCGGCTCCGCGTTACTGAAAGATGAAGATCTGGTGAACGAGATCCTGCAGGCCGTGGTGGCCGCAGTCGATGTGCCGGTCACCCTGAAGATCCGTACCGGCTGGGACCGGGCGAACAAGAACGGCCTGACGGTGGCGAAGATCGCCGAACAGGCAGGCATCACGGCATTGGCGGTCCATGGCCGGACCCGGGCCGACCTGTACACGGGCGTTGCCGAGTACGACACCATCGCTGCGATCAAGCAGGCGGTGTCGATCCCGGTCTTCGCCAACGGCGATATCGACTCGCCCGAGAAGGCCCGCTACGTCCTCGACGCTACCGGTGCCGACGGGCTGTTGATTGGCCGGGCCGCTCAGGGGCGGCCATGGATTTTTCGTGAGATCGAACATTTTCTGCGTACCGGTCAAACCCTGCCGGCACCTGAGCTGTTCGAGGTGGAACGTATTCTGCTTGAGCATCTGGCCGCGCTGCATGCCTTCTATGGCGATGTCATGGGCGTACGCATTGCTCGCAAGCATGTGGGCTGGTATCTCGCAACTCTGCCGGGCGCCAGGGAGTTTCGCGCCCACTTCAATCGTTTGGAAGATACGGAAGCACAGTGCGCCAACGTTCGTGAGTTCTTTGCCGAGCGTTACAAGAGCCTGGTGACAGGGGACGGAGAAGGGGTGGCCGCATGACGATGATGACCGAGACTTTAGTGAGTGGAACAGCACCCGTGAGCGACAACGTGAATTTGAAACAGCACCTCAATACGCCGAGCGAAGAAGGCCAGACCCTTCGCGGGAGTGTCGAGAAGGCGCTGCACAATTATTTCGCCCACCTTGAGGGCGCGGCCGTCACGGACGTGTACAACCTGGTGCTCTCCGAAGTCGAGGCTCCTTTGCTCGAAAGCGTGAT
>Ga0209699_100146_pt1 | contig 81822 bp, 75 predicted proteins | sample SynthPrep_1_END__FD_187204 | JGI IMG/M metagenome (GOLD analysis project Ga0209699, IMG submission 187204) | Synthetic microbial communities from Ohio, USA - SynthPrep_1_END_DS7_MetaG (SPAdes) (version 2) | ecosystem: Engineered > Bioreactor > Aerobic > Activated sludge | place: USA: Ohio...
CCCCTGCCCCCTCCGCCGCCCGCCTGCCGGGCCGCCGCGCATGAACGACCGCCTGGCGGCGGTGCGCGATGTGGCCGGGCTGGGCCAGGTGTTCACCCCGGACGCGGTGGTGCAGGCCATGCTGGCGCTGCGCCGGCGCCACGGCCGGGTGCTGGAGCCGTCCTGCGGCGACGGCGCCTTCTTCCGCCACCTGCCGGGCGCGGTGGGCATCGAGTTCGATGCCCGCCACTGCCCGCCGGGCGCGCAGGCGATGGACTTCTTCGCCTACCCGGACAGCGAGCGTTTCGACACCATCATCGGCAATCCGCCCTATGTGCGCTGCCAGGACATTCCGGCGGAAACGCGTGAGCGCATCCTGCGCGGCGGCAGCAAGGTGGACTTCGACCGCCGCGCCAACCTGTATCTCTTCTTCATCGAGAAGTGCCTGCGCCACCTGGCGCCGGGCGGCGAGCTGATCTTCATCACCCCGCGCGACTTCCTCAAGGCGACCTCGGCGGTGAAGCTCAACCGCCTGCTCTACGCCAGCGGCTCCATCACCCACGCCATCGAGCTGGGCGACGCCCGGGTGTTCGACGGCGCGGTGCCCAACTGCCTGATCTGGCGCTTCGAGAAGGGCCGCGGCGCGCGCGAGCTGCGCCACGCGGAGCTGGGCGCCGGCGACCGCCTCGGCCCGGCGCTGGCGGCGCCCGCCTGGGAAACCCGCTACTTCGTCGAGAGCGGCGGCCACCTGATGTTCGCCCGCGGCGACTACCCGCTGCGGCTGTCGCAGATCGGCTTCGTCAAGGTTGGCGCGGTGTCCGGCGCCGACGATCTCTATGCCGATCCGGTGCTGGGCGCCTGCCGGCCCTTCGTCTGCTCCTCCACCGTGCGCGACGGCCAGACCCGCCGCATGCTGCTGCCGGAGCCGGACGCGCCGGCGCCGGACACGCTGCTGCCGCACAAGGAAAGACTGCTGGCGCGCAAGGTGGCGCGCTTCGACGAGAGCAACTGGTGGCAGTGGGGCCGACTGCATTTCCGCAGCCAGCGCCCGCGTGTCTATGTGAACGGCAAGACGCGGGCGCCGCGGCCCTTCTTCGTCAATGACTGCCAGGACTACGACGGCGCGGTGCTGGCGCTGTTTCCGCACCGCGAGGAGGTGGCGCCGGCCGAACTGGCGACGGCGCTGAACGCGGTGCCCTGGGCCGACCTCGGCTACGTCTGCGACGGCCGCTTCCTGTTCACCCAGCGCAGCCTGGAGCATGCGCCGCTGCCGGCGGAGTTCGCCCGTTTCCTGCCGGATGCGGCGGCGGGCGCGCAGGCTCAGGCGGTATCGTCGGCCGGCCCGGGCGCGTCGCTGGCGGTGGCGAAGGCGTAGCGGTTCCTGCCCTCCGACTTGGCCCGGTACATGGCGGCGTCGGCGCTGCTCAGCAGCAGGTCGGCCTCGCGGCCGTGGGCAGGGTAGAGGGCGATGCCCACGCTGGCCGACACCTGGGCGAGCAGGCCGCCGTCCAGCGCCACTTCCCGCGAGGCCGCCTCGATGATCTTCAGCGCCACCGCGGCCGCGTCCGCCGCGGTTTCGGCATCCGGCAGCAGCAGGGTGAATTCGTCGCCGCCCAGCCGGGCCACGGTGTCGCTCTCGCGCACGCAGTTGCGCAGCCGGCCGGAGAGCTCGCGCAGCAGGCGGTCGCCGGCGTCATGGCCGTGGCGGTCGTTCACCGCCTTGAAGCCGTCCAGGTCCACGAACAGCAGCGCGAACTGGCCCTGGTCGCGGCCGCGCCGGGCCAGTTCCTCGCGCAGCCGGTTCATGAACAGGCGGCGGTTGGGTAGCTCGGTGAGCGGGTCGTAGCTGGCCATGCGTTGCAGCTGGGCCTCGGCGTTCAGCTGCTCGGTGATGTCGTGGATGATGGAGAGCAGGATGGTGCGGCCGCCGACCGCCGCCGGCGAGGTGAAGACCTCGACGTCGCGCAGGCTGCCGTCCGCCAGCCTGTGGGTGACGATGAAGCGCCTGGCCTGGTTGTCGGCGGTGGCCTTCACCAGCCGTGCCAGTTCATCCTCCGGCAGGGTGTTGATCTGCGCCAGCGGCATGCCGATCAGCTGCTTGCGCGGGTAGCCGTAGTAGCGCACCGCCGCCGGGTTGGCGTCCACCACGCGGCGGCTGGCGGCATCCACCTGCAGCATTACCGCGCTGTGGTTGCGGAACAGCAGGCTGGCGCGGGCTTCGGAGTCGCGCAGGCGCTTGTTCACCCCGACCATCAGGATGGCCAGGGCCACCGCCAGCACTGCCAGCGCCGGCACGGCGACCGAGCTGATCTGGGCGGCGGTGAAGCCGCGCGGCCGGTCGCCCAGCCAGTTGCGCTCCAGCGCGCGGCGGCGTTCGGCGGCCAGCGTCGGCAGCGTCTCGTCGAGGATGGCGACCAGCTCCGGCCAGTCCTTGCGCACGCCGATGGCGCGGGACGCCTGGTCCGGCAGCTCCAGCCGGAGGTCGATGTCGTCGAAGTTGCGCACCCGCACGAAGTGCGACACCTGGCTGATCGGCCCGATCAGCGCGTCCAGCTCGTCCGCCGCCACCCGCTCCAGACCCTGCTCCAGGTTTTCCAGCTGGGTGATGGTGAGCAGCGGCTGCTCCTGCTCCAGCACCTGGCGCATCTGGGAGCTGCGCTGCATGCCAACGCGATGGCCGGCGAGATCGTCCAGGTCTTCGATGTAAGGTTTGTTGCTGCGCATGAAGACGCCGAACTTCAGGCGGTACACCGGCTGGGTGAACAGCAGGTAGCCGCGCCGTTCGCCGTTGGACACCATCGGCGACACCACGTCGATGTCGCCTTGCTCTGCGGCTTGCAGGACCTCGTCCCACTCGGCGTAGGGGCGGAATTCGAAGCGCACGCCCAGGCGTTGGCCCAGCAGGGCCATCAGTTCGGCATCGGCGCCGCGATGCCCCTGGGGCGTGAGGTAGCTGTAGGGGGCGATGGCCGGGTTGGCGCCGTAGCGGATCACCGGGTGGGCCGCCAGCCAAGCGCGCTCCGCGGCGCTCAGGTGGACGGTGCCGGGGGCTTCAGGGGGAGTGCCCGCCGCCACCGCAGGTTGGGCGAACAAGGACAGCAGACAGGCGAGCACCGCCCACCGCCCGGCAGCGCGGGCGGCCGCCTGCGCTGCCAGGATAATACTTTCGTATGGGGTCACGATGGGGGCTGAGTCTTGAATGTCGTTGTTTTCAATCGGGATGCAAAGTGAAGCGCGGGCGGCATTGTCATGCCTATGAAAAGAGTCATAGTCAACCCTAGGTCGTGCTGTCCACCCATCGCCGGTTTTCCCGCTTTGGGTGCAGGCCGGCGCCCGGCCGGGGGTTTCCGGGCTTTGGTGTAACATCCGCGCACATCAATCGCCGTGGCGGTTCCGGCCGCGGCCTTTTCCGAGAACAGCCATGGTTCCCCATCTCACTACCGCGTTGACCGGTCCACTGCTCGAACTGGAAAAGCAGTTCCTCGACCGCGCCAGCCGCATCGAACAATGGTTCCGTGTCCAGTGGCAGGATCACCTGCCGCCGTTCTACGGTTCCACGGACTTGCGCAACTCCGGCTTCAAGCTGGCGCCGGTGGACCTCAACCTCTTCCCCGGCGGCTTCAACAACCTCAACGATGCCTTCATGCCGCTGTGCGTGCAGGCGGCCCAGGCGGCGATAGAGCGCATCTGCCCGGATGCGAGCAAGCTGCTGCTGGTGCCGGAGAACCACACGCGCAACCAGTTCTACCTGCAGAACGTGGCGCGGCTGGTGTCCATCCTCAAGCTCACCGGCCTGGACATCCGCATCGGCAGCCTGCTGCCCGACCTGGAAGGCCCGACCACGCTGGAACTGGCCAACGGCTCCACGCTGACGCTGGAGCCGCTGCAGCGCAGCGGCGGCCGTGTCGGCCTGGAAGGCTTCGATCCCTGCGCGGTGCTGCTGAACAACGACCTCTCCGGCGGCGTGCCCGCCATCCTGCAGGGCCTGGAAGACCAGTGGGTGATCCCGCCGGTGCACGCCGGCTGGCACACGCGGCGCAAGTCCCGCCACGCCGAGGCTTATGACCGGGTGGCGCGCGAGTTCGCCGAAACCATCGGCATCGACCCCTGGCGCATCAACCCGGAATTCGGTGTCTGCGGCCAGATCAACTTCCAGGAGCGCACCGGCGAGGAGTGCCTGGCCACCCAGGTGGATCAGCTGCTGACGCGCATCCGCGCCAAGTACAAGGAATACGGCGTCACCGACGAGCCCTTCGTCGTCGTCAAGGCCGACGCCGGCACCTACGGTATGGGCGTGATGACGGTGAAGGACGCCTCCGAGGTGGTCGGCCTCAACCGCCGCCAGCGCAACAAGATGGCGGTGGTGAAGGAGGGCCTGGAGGTGCACGAGGTCATCATCCAGGAAGGCGTGCACACCTTCGAGACGGTGGAGAATGCGGTGGCCGAGCCGGTGGTCTACATGATGGACCACTACGTGGTGGGCGGTTTCTACCGGGTGCACACCGAGCGCGGCCGCGACGAGAACCTCAACGCCCCCGGCATGCACTTCAAGCCGCTGGCCTTCGAGACCTGCTGCACCCTGCCGGACTGCAGCCAGGCGCCGGATGCCGCGCCCAACCGCTTCTACGCCTACGGCGTGGTCGCCCGGCTGGCGCTGCTGGCGGCCTCGGTGGAGATCGAGGAAACCGAGCCGGCCGCCATCGAAGCGGCCGCCTGAGGGAAGCCGCCATGACCCGTGCGCTCAAGATCGCCTTCATCGTCGATCCGCTGGAGAAGCTGAAGGCCTACAAGGATTCCAGCATCGCCATGATGCGGGCCGCCGCCGCCCGCGGCCACGCGGTGTGGGCCATCCAGCGGCCGGCGCTGTCCTGGCGCGACGGCGCGGTGTCCGCCCGCGCGGTGCCGCTGTCGCTGTTCGCCGACGATCACGACTGGTACCGGGCCGGCGAGGCGGAGCAGCTGCCGCTGGCGACGTTCGACGCGGTGCTGATGCGGCAGGACCCACCCTTCGATTTCGAGTACGTCACCGCCACCTGGCTGCTGGAGCGGGCGGTGCGCGACGGCGTGAAGGTGTTCAACGACCCGCGCGCCATCCGCGACCACTCGGAGAAGCTCTCCATCCTGGAATTCCCCGAGTTCGCGCCGACCACGCTGGTGGCGCGCGAGGCGGCGGACCTGGATGCCTTCATCGACGAGTTCGGCGACGTCATCCTGAAGCCGCTGGACGGCATGGGCGGCAGCCGCATCTTCCGCGTCGCCGCCGACGACCCCAACCGCAACGTCATCGTCGAGACGCTGACCGAGGACGGCAGCCGCACGGTGATGGCGCAGCGCTATCTGCCGGAGATCAAGGAGGGCGACAAGCGGGTGCTCATCATCGGCGGCGAGGTGGTGCCCTTCACCCTGGCGCGCATCCCCAAGGCCGGCGAAACCCGTGGCAATCTCGCCGCCGGCGGCCGCGGCGTGGCGATGCCGATCACCGCGCGCGAGCGCGAGATCGCCGAATCCCTGGCGCCCATCCTGTGGCAGCGCGGTCTGCTCATCGTCGGCCTGGACGTGATCGGCGGCCATCTCACCGAGATCAACGTCACCAGCCCCACCTGCATGGTGGAGATCGCCGCGCAGATGGGCTTCGACGTCGCCGGCCTGGTCATCCAGCGGCTGGAAGCGGCGCTGGGCTGAGGCCTGCCCTGCGGCGAGCCGGCCCGGCGGGGCAGGGCGGCCTCGCTCCGCTGCCGCCGGCCGCCAAAGCGGGGAGGGCTGCGCTAAGATTCGTCCAATGAATCCGCCCGCTCCCTCGTCTGTCCGGCAGTACCCGGTTTTCCCGCTGCGGCTCCCCCTCCTCCCGGCCTTCTCCCTGCTGCAGCTGTTCGGCCTGTTGCTGGCTGCCAGCCTGCTCGCCGCCTGCTCGCGGCCGCAGGTCTTCCACCAGGAGTCCTATGTCTTCGGCACCCGGGTGGATGTCGCCGTCTATGGCGAGGACCAGGCCCAGGCGGACGCGGCGATGGCGGCGGTGCTGGGCGAGTTCGACCGCCTGCATCGCGCCTACCACGCCTGGGAGCCGTCCGAACTCACCACGTTGAACGAAGGCCTGGCACGTGGCGACACCGTCACCGTGTCGGACGAGCTGGCCGCCATGCTGAAGGACGCCCAGCGCTTGGCCGCCACCGGCGACGAACTCTTCGACCCCGCCCTCGGCAGCCTGATCGCGCTGTGGGGCTTCCACACCGACACCTTCGTGCCGCAGCGGCCGGACATGGACAAGGTGCGCGCGCTGGTGGCGGCGCGGCCGCGGATGTCCGACCTGGTGATCGACGGCAACGCCGTCTCCAGCCGCAACCCGGCGGTGCAACTGGACCTGGGCGGTTACGCCAAGGGCTACGCGCTGGACCGTGCCATCGCCATCCTGCGCGACAAGGGCGTGCACAACGCGCTGGTGAACATCGGCGGCAACGTCATGGCGCTGGGGGCCAAGGGCGACCAGCCCTGGCGCATCGGCATCCAGCATCCGCGCGAGCCGGGGCCGCTGGCCACCCTGCCGCTGTACGACGGCGAGGCCATAGGCACCTCCGGCGACTACCAGCGCTATTTCGAGCTGGACGGCGTGCGCTACGCCCACCTGCTGGACCCGCGCACCGGCGAGCCGGCCCACGCCACCGAGTCGCTCACCGTGCTGATCACCCCGCGGGCGGACGCCGGCACCTTGTCCGACGCCGCCAGCAAGCCGGCCTACATTGCCGGCGACGGCTGGCGACAACAGGTGCGCAACTTCGGCATCGAGCACGCGCTGCGGGTGGCCGCCGACGGCCGCATCGAAGTCACCCGCGCCCTGCGCGCCCGGCTGCAACTACCCTCAGGCATCGACATGGCGGTGGTGGACTAGCACGCCGTCCGCCCGCCTTCCCCACCGTTCTTTACGCAGAGACCACCATGTTCCAGCACATCGAGCCCTATCCCGGCGATCCCATCCTGAGCCTCAACGAGAACTTCCAGAAGGATCCGCGCGCGGACAAGATCAACCTCAGCATCGGCGTCTATTTCGACGACGAAGGCCGGCTGCCGGTGATGGCGGCGGTGCGCGAGGCCGAGGGCGGGCTGCTGGAGCGCATCGGGCCCAAGCCCTACCTGCCGATGGAAGGCGCGGCGGACTACCGCAAGCTGGTGCAGGAGCTGCTGTTCGGCGCCGACCACGCCGCGGTGCGCGGTGGCCGCATCGCCACCGCTCAGACCCTGGGCGGCTCCGGCGCGCTGAAAGTGGGGGCGGACTTCATCAAGCGCTACTTCCCCAAGGCCGAAGCCTGGGTCAGCGACCCCACCTGGGACAACCACCGCGCCATCTTCGAGGGCGCCGGCCTCACGGTGCACAGCTACCCCTACTACGACCCCGCCACCGGCGGCCTGCGCTTCGACGCCATGATGGCGGCGGTGAACGCCATGCCGGCCGGCAGCGTGCTGCTGTTGCACGCCTGCTGCCACAACCCCACCGGCGTGGACCTGTCGCCGGCGCAGTGGGCGGAACTGATCGCAGTGGTGAAGGCGCGCGGCCTGCTGCCCTTCCTCGACATCGCCTACCAGGGCTTCGGTGGCGGCCTGGAGGAAGACGCCCACGCCCTGCGCGCGCTGGCCGATGCCGGCGTCTGCTTCTTCGTCGCCAACTCTTTCTCCAAGAGTTTCTCCCTGTATGGCGAACGCTGCGGCGGCCTCAGCGTGGTGTGCGAAGACGCCGAGGCGGCCGAGCGGGTGCTGGGCCAGCTCAAGGCCACCGTGCGCCGCAACTACTCCAGCGCGCCCATGCACGGCGCCCGCATCGTCGCCGCGGTACTGGGCAACCCGGCGCTGCGCGCCAGCTGGGAGGCGGAGTTGGCCGGCATGCGCAGCCGCATCAAGACCATGCGCGAGCGCCTGCACGCCGGCCTCAGCGCCCGCCTGCCCGGCCGCGACTTCGGCTACATCACCGCCCAGCGCGGCATGTTCAGCTACACCGGCCTGAGCCCGGCGCAGGTGGACCGGCTGCGCGAGGAGCAAGGCGTGTACCTGGTGCGCTCCGGGCGGATGTGTACCGCCGGGCTCAACGGCAACAATGTGGAGGCGGTGGCCGCCGCGATGGCGGCGGTGCTGGGGTGATGGGGGCGGAATGAGCTTGGTCGGGGCTGGCGCGAGGGGATGAGAAGCAGGACTTAGGGTGTTTTCTCCCCTCCCCCGCGAGGGCGAGGGAGAAAACCAGCGCGGTGGGCTGCTTGTTGGAGAGGATTGCGGCCAAGGGGCTGGAAGGACGAGGGTGCAGGAACCATACCGCTGCCCTCAGTCCCGGCCTCTACTTCCCTTCCCCCAATCGCCTCCGTTCGCCCTGAGCCTATCGAAGGGCAGCCCCGCGCACCGGCCCCAGCCTTCGGTCCGAGCGCGAGCCTGCATTCAAGTGCAAGCCGTTGCCCAGCTATCCGTCTCGAATACCAGCCGGGCCCGGGCGCCCGGTAAGCCTTGTACCCATTGAAGGCCAGCCCGATGGCCTACCCCGCCGCGCCGAGGCCCCAAAAGAGCCATGGCGCTCCGGGGACGCAGACCCAGCTCCGCCGCAAACAGGGCTTCACGCCCCGGCAAACGCTTCACCCTCCAATAAACAGACGCAGCCTCAATAGCCGTCGCGCCACCCATAACAAGCACAAGGAGAACACCCCCATGCCCCCCAAGACCCATCTCGACCGTTTCGCCGTCGGCCTGCTGGTTGTGCTGTGCGCCATATGGGGCGTGCAACAGGTGGCGATCAAGCTGGCCAATGCCGGCATTTCGCCGGTGCTGCAGGCCGGTCTGCGCTCCATCGGCGCCACCGTGCTGGTGTGGGCCTGGGCGGCGTCGCGGCGGGTCAGGGTGTTCGATTTCAGCGATGGCACACTGGCGCCCGGCCTGCTCGCCGGGCTGCTGTTCGCCGGTGAGTTCGCGCTCATCTTCGGCGCGCTGGAGTTCACCAGCGCCTCGCGCGGGGTGATCTTCCTCTACACCGCGCCCTTCTTCGTTGCCCTGGGTGCGGTCTGGCTGTTGCCGCAGGAGGCCATGCGGCGGGCGCAGTGGGTGGGCATGGCGCTGGCCTTTGCCGGCGTGGTGGTGCTGTTCGGCGAGAACCTGCTGCTGCCGGGGGGCGACGCCTGGATAGGCGACCTGATGATGCTGGCGGCCGCGCTGCTGTGGGGCGCGACCACGCTGACGGTGAAGGTGTCGGCGCTCAGCCGCGCGGTGCCGGAGAAGACGCTGCTGTACCAGTTGGCGGTGTCGGCGCTGGCGCTGCCCTTCCTGTCGGCGGGCCTGGGCGAGCCGGGCATCTTCGCGCCGACGCTGCAGGTGTGGGGCAGCCTGCTGTTCCAGACGGTGGTGGTGGCGGGGGCCAGCTATCTTGGCTGGTTCTGGCTGGTGCGCCACTATCCGGCGACGCGGCTGTCCTCCTTCTCTTTCCTGACGCCGGTGTTCGGCGTGCTGGCCGGCGGCCTGCTGCTGGGCGAGCCGCTGACGCCGCCGGTGTTCATCGCGCTGGGGCTGGTGGGCGCCGGCATCTGGATTGCCAACCGGCCGGCGAAGGGCTGAAGCCGGCAGGGCTTTGCCGCTCGGCCGGGAGCCGGACGGATTCAGCCGTTTCCTCTGGTCCCTCCCGCAGCGCCGCATGGATAGCTGCGGCGGCGGAGTGGCCGCAGCGCATCGCCGGCCGCGGGTTTCGACTGGTTCCTTCCTGAACTGAACGGGAGCTCAAAACCGGCTGCTGGGCCATTCCCTGCCGGGGCGATCATCAGGCTGCCGTGCCGTGCCGTGCCGTGCCGTGGTCTCAACCCGTGGCAGCGCCTCGACTTCGCCGCCGGCTTGCGCCCGGCGGTTCGTGCTCCTGCTGCGCCCAGGCGCGGCGGAAGCTGCGGGCGGAGGCGAAGCCGGCCTGCTCGGCCACCCGCTCCAGCGGCAGGGTGCTGTCTTCCAGCAGGCGGCGGGCCAGCGCCAGCCGCAGCTGCTGCTGGTAGGCGGCGACGCCCAGGCCGGCGTGGCGTTCGAACAGGCGGCTGAGGTGGCGGGGGCTGACGTGCACCGCCGCCGCCAGCTCGGCCACCGCCCAGCTGCGCGCCGGATCGCGGGCGATTTCGTCCTGCGCCTTGTGCACTGCCGGGTGCAGATGGTTGCGCCAGGCCAGCCAGGGCGACAGCTGCGGGTCGTGGCCGCTGCGCCGCACCCAGATCACCATGTCGCGCGCTACCCGGGCGGCCAGCGCGGCGCCGAAGTGGCGCTCCACCAGGTGCAGCGCCAGATCTATGCCGGTGGTGATGCCGGCGCTGGTGGTGACCGGGCCATCCTCGACGAAGATGCGGCCTTCTTCCACCGTGGCGTCCGGCGCCGCCGCCCGCAGCTGTGCCTGCAGGGCGTGGTGGGTGGTGCAGCGGCGGCGTGCGAGCAGGCCGGCCTCGCCCAGCAGCAGCGCGCCGGCGCAGACGCTGGCGACCGCGGTTTCGCGGCCCACGCGCTCCGCCAGCCAGCGCACCACCGCGCGGGTGTGCGGATGGCCGAGGTTGACCGCGGTGTCGGCCATGCCGCCCACCATCACCAAGGCACCGGCCGGCAGCGCGGCGGGCAGCGCCTCCAGCCCGCCCATCTCCAGGCCGATGGAGCAGGCCAGGCTGGGCGCGGCGGCGCAGCTGTGCAGCCGCAGCGGCGCGCCGTGGGCGGCGGCGAGGCGGAAGACCTCGGCCGGGCCGGCGTAGTCCAGCAGCAGGAAATGGGGGGTGAGGGCGAAGTAGATGGTCAGCCCGGCCGGGGCGGGCGGCCGCAGGGCTGCGGGCGCCTCGCCAGCGTGGGGGCCGCGGGAGGGCTGCGGGCCGGAAGGGAATCTGCGCGGTGAATCGTCCATCGGTTGTTCCGGCCTGTGGGCTCGCCGCGCGCTGGGGGGCGGGCGGTGTTCGCTTGTCGCGGCTTCAGGCGCTGGCCGCCTCCAGCGCGCCGGCCACATCGGTGATGCGGGCGAAGCGGCCGGCCAGCACCAGCTCGACGCCGTCCTTGATCTCCTGCGGACTGTAAACCCGTCCGCGGCCGGCGTGGGTCATGGCGAAGGTCAGCGTGGCCTCGGTGACGAAATCCACCGTGTAGCCGGTGTCGCCCGCCAGCCGGGCGGTGGTCTCGCAGCACTGTTCGGTGCGTATGCCGGCGATGATCAGCCGGGTGATGCCGCGGCGGCGCAACCACAGGTCCAGCCCGGTGTCGGTGAAGGCGTTGTGGGTGTGCTTGCGGAAGCTGACGTCTGGCCCGGCCGGCAGCCAGTCCAGCGGCCGCACCAGGCCGGATTCCTCGGTGAAGGGGCCGGCGGCGCCGACATGGAAGATGTGCACCACCGGCACGCCGCGTTCGCGGCAGCCAGCCTCCAGCCGCAGCAAGGCATCGCGGAAGGCGGGCACATCGTCTTCGCGCCAGAAGGGCGCATGGCGGAAGGATTCCTGGACGTCGATGATGATCAGGGCGGTGTCGGACATGTTGTCGCTCCGGTGGTGGCGGGATGGGACGGATGCTAGAGGTCGCCTCTGCCGCCGGTAAGGCGGGCTGCGGACCGGAAGCGGACGAAAACGGACAAGGCGGCGGTGCGGGGGTGGCGGCCCACGCCATGCCGGATGGTAGTGTGAGCAGTTGTGCTTGGGCGGCGTGCGGCGGGGCGCGGCGAGCTAAAATTCCGCCTTGCCGCTGGGGCTGACGATGGAACGGGAATGCATTCGATAGAAGTGGTGCTGGCGATGCTGCTGGCGGTGGTGGGCAGCGGTTATCTGGTCCGGGTGGTGCCTTTTTCCCTGCCGCTGCCCTTGATACAGATCGCGCTCGGCGCGGTGATCGCCGGGGTGTTCGGCCACGGCGTGGTGCTGGACCCGGAAATCTTCTTCCTGCTCTTCCTGCCGCCGCTGCTCTTTCTGGATGGCTGGCGCATTCCCAAGGTAGGCTTGTTCCGCGACAAGGCGGTGATCCTGGAGCTGGCCTTCGGCCTGGTGGTGTTCACCGTGATCGGCGCCGGCTTCCTCATCCACTGGCTGATCCCGGCGATGCCGCTGCCGGTGGCTTTCGCGCTGGCGGCCATCCTGTCGCCCACCGATCCGGTGGCGGTGTCGTCCATCGCCGCGCGGGCGCCCATCCCCAAGCGGCTGATGCACATCCTGGAAGGCGAATCCCTGCTCAACGACGCCTCCGGCCTGGTGTGCTTCCGCTTCGCGGTGGCGGCGGCGATGACCGGCTCCTTCTCGCTGGCCTCGGCCTCGGTCACCTTCCTGTGGGTGGCCTTCGGCGGGCTGGCCATCGGCGTCGGCGTCACCTGGGGCATCAGCCTGGCGCAGCGCTGGCTGTCGCGCCAGTTCGGCGAGGAGAGCGGCTCGCCCATCCTGGTGAGCCTGCTGATTCCCTTCGGCGCCTACCTGGCGGCGGAGCACCTGCAGGCCTCCGGCATCCTCGCCGCGGTGGCCGCCGGCATCACCATGAGCTACGTCGAGCTGAGCGGCCGCGCGCTGGCCACCACCCGGGTGCAGCGCGCCGCGGTGTGGGACATGCTGCAGTTCTCCCTCAACGGCATCATGTTCGTGCTGCTGGGAGAACAGCTGCCCGGCATCCTGCGCGGCGCGGTGGCCACGGTGGAGGAAACCGGCCACCTCAACCCCTGGTGGCTGGCGGTATATGCGCTGGTGATCATGCTGGTGCTGGCGCTGCTGCGCTTCGCCTGGGTGTGGGTGTCGCTGCGCTGGAACCTGTTCCGCGCCTATCGCCGCGGCGAGTCGCTGGCCAAGCCGGACGTGCGCCTGCTGCTGGCCACCTCGCTGGCCGGCGTGCGCGGCGCCATCACCCTGGCCGGCGTGCTGACGCTGCCGCTGATGCTGCCGGACGGCTCGCCTTTCCCGGCGCGCGATCTGGCCATTTTCCTGGCGGCGGCGGTCATCCTGGTGTCGCTGGTGGTTGCCAGCATCGGCCTGCCGCGCCTGCTGCGCGGCCTGGAACTGCCGGACGAGCCGGCCGAGCGCAGGGAGGAGGACTTCGCCCGCCGCGAGGCCGCCGCCGCCGCCATCGCCGCGGTGGAGAAGGCGCGCCACGGCCTGTGCGGCGACAGCGCCATCGAGGCGGATCTCTACACCAATGCCGCGGTGCGGGTCATGGCCAACTACCAGCACCGGCTGGAGGACGGCAATGTTGGTGGCGTGGATGCCGCCCGCCTGCGCCAGGCCGACCAGGCGGAGGTGGCGCTGCGGCTGGCCGGGCTGCAGGCGGAGCGCGAAGCCATCTTCCGCCTCGCCCGCCGCGGCCAGATCTCGGACGAGATCTCGCGCAGGCTGGTGCGCCAGATCGACCTGATAGAGTCGCGCTACCGTTGAGCCCGGGGCTTGCCGATGCTCATCGTCGCCGCCGTCATCGCGCCGCGGCGATGAGTGCGCGCAGGCCGGAGCCGCTTCCGAACCCATGACATCCCCGACCGATACCCTGCGCGTCCGCTTCTTCCGCCACGGCGAGAGCGCCGCCAACGCCGGCCTGCCCAGCGACGACCCCGCCGCCATTCCGCTGACCGACCTTGGCATGGCGCAGGCGGCGGAGATTGCCGCCGGCATCGGCGCGGCACCGGACCTCATCATCACTTCGCCCTTCCTGCGCGCACGGCAGACGGCGGCGCCCACCATCGCCCGCTTTCCCGGCATTCCGGTGTTCAGCCTGGATATCCAGGAATTCACCTACCTGAGCCCGGCGCGCTGCGCCGGCACCACGGTGCACCAGCGCCGGCCGTGGGCGGACGCCTATTGGCAGGCGGAAGATCCGCAGCGGGTGGAGGGCGAGGATGCCGAGAGCTTCAGCCTGTTCCACCGCCGCGTCACCGGCGCGCTGGCGCAACTCGCCGGCCACCGCCAGCTGGGCCGGCGCGACATCCTGGTGTTCGGCCACGGCCAGTTCCTGCAGGCCACCCGCCTCTTCATCGCCGGTCAGCTTTCCGAGGTGGACGGGCCGACCATGCGGCGCTTCCGCCGGATCGACCTGGGCACGCCGATTGCGAACGGGCAGGGCTTCGCCGCCCTGCATGACGGCACCGGCTGGCGCTTGGGCTGAGCGGCGTGGTGGCTTGGGGCCGGCGGGGCGGGCAGGCGCCGGCGATGGCGTTAGGATGGCGGTCCGCGAGCAGCACGGCCGGCGCCCGCCATGCCGGCAATCGGCCGATAGCCGTTTCTCCCCTGGAGGTATGCCTCATGCAAGGTCCGGTCATGGAGTTCTGGTACGAGTTCGCCAGCCCTTATTCCTATCTGGCGGTGATGCGGGTGGAAAAGGCGGCACAGGCCGCCGGCGTGCAACTCGTCTGGCGCCCTTTCCTGCTGGGCCCGGTCTTCCTGGCGCTGGGCTGGAACGATTCGCCCTTCAACATCTATCCGCCCAAGGGGCGCTACATGTGGCGCGACATGGAGCGGTCGGCGGCCAAGTACGGGCTGCCCTTCCACCTGCCCAGCCGCTTTCCGCGCAATGGTCTGCTGGCAGCGCGGGTGGCGCTGCTGGGCGTGGAGCAAGGTTGGGTGGCGGCCTTCTCGCGGGCGGCGATGACGGCGAATTTCGCAGAGGACAGGGATATCGGCGATCCGGCGGTGATCGCCGACCTGCTGCAGCGCATGGAGCTGCCGGCGGCCGAGGTGCTGGCGTGCGCCGGGAGCGAGGAGAACAAGCTGGCCTTGCGCCGGCAGACCGAGCACGCCACCGAGGCCGGGCTGTTCGGCGCGCCCAGCTTCATCGTCGGCAAGGAGCTGTTCTGGGGCAACGACAGGCTGGACGATGCGCTGGCCTGGGCCCGGCAGGCGCAGGCCGCTGGCGGAGGAGTTCCGGGCTGAGGCCCGGGGGCCTTGGCCTGATTCGCGGGCAGTGCGGCCGGGCCCGGGTGGTCTCCGGTGGCGGCTGGATCAGGCGCGCGTGGCGGGCAGCCTGGCGGATACCGCTATCTCAGATCTCAGCGACCGGCAGCGTCGCGCGCTTTCTTCTCTTCGTAGTCGCGGATGCGTTCTTCATAGCGGGCGCGGTCGCGGGCGGCCTGGTCGGCGCGGTCGGCCGCTTCGGCGGCAGCTTCGCTGCGCTGCCGGCTGCGGGCACTGTCGGCGGCGCTGCGGGAAGCGGCGGCATCCTGCTCCGCCTTGCGGGCGGCGGCGTCGCGCTCGGCGCGGATGCGCTCGGCCTCACTCGCCGGCTGGATGGTGATGTCCGGCGAGGGCGCGGCCGCTTCCCGGGGCGGCTTGGCGCCGGGGCTCTCGGCGGCGATGCGCTGCTTCTCGGCGAGGTCGATGCGGCGGGCCTCGGCCTCCAGCTTGCGCGCCTCGGTCACCGTGTCCAGGCGGCGCTGCTTCTCCTTGTCGATGCAGGCATTCACCAGGAAGCGGTGGTAGCACTCCTGCTCCGCCGTGGTGTAGGTCGAGTCCGCCTGCGCGCGCAGCTTCTTGGCTTCGGCCTTCAGGCGCGAGGCCTGCTCCGCGGGCGTGCCGGCGGTGGAAGAGTCCTGGGCGGAGGCCAGCGGGGCGATCAGGGCGAGCAGCAGGGCGGGAACGAGGCGTGTGGACATGCGGCGACAGGGCTGCGGAATAAGGTTGCGGGACGGCTTGCGCGGGATGCGTAGAATACCGCCTTTGTTTGTCGACAGCTTCCGCCCGTGATCAGTTTTCGCAACCTGCGCCTCGCCCGTGGCGCCAAGACCCTGGTCGAGGGTGCCACCCTGCAGATCCACCCCGGCTGGCGTGTCGGCCTCACCGGCGCCAACGGCAGCGGCAAGTCCAGCCTGTTCGCGCTGCTGCGCGACGAGCTGCACCAGGACCAGGGCGATCTCGAAATGCCGCCCGGCTGGGTTGTCGCCCACGTCGCCCAGGAAACCCCTGGCCTGCCGCGGCCTGCGATCGAATACGCGCTGGATGGCGACATCGAGCTGCGCAAGGTGGAAGCCGAGCTGGTGGAGGCGGAGGCCGCCCACGCCGGCGAGCGCATCGGCGAGCTGCACGCCCGCCTGCACGAGATCGGCGGTTACGCCGCCCGTTCCCGTGCGGCAGCCTTGCTCGACGGCCTGGGTTTCTCCGTCGCCGACATGGAGCGGCCGGTGGCCGATTTCTCCGGCGGCTGGCGCATGCGCCTCAACCTCGCCCAGGCGTTGATGTGCCGCTCCGACCTGCTGCTGCTGGACGAACCCACCAACCACCTCGACCTGGACGCGGTGATCTGGCTGGAGCAGTGGCTGCGCGACTACCCCGGCACCCTGCTGCTGATCTCCCACGACCGTGAGTTCCTCGATGCCTGCGTCACCCACGTCGCCCACATCGAACAGCAGAAGCTCACGCTGTACAGCGGCGGCTACTCGGATTTCGAGCGTCAGCGCGGCGAGCGCCTGGCGCAGCAGCAATCGCTGTACGAGCGCCAGCAGCGCCAGATCGCCCACATGGAAGACTATGTGCGCCGCTTCCGCGCCAAGGCCACCAAGGCGCGCCAGGCGCAGAGCCGCATCAAGGCGCTGGAGCGGATGGAGCGCATCGCCGCCGCCCATGTGGATACGCCCTTCAGCTTCGGCTTCCGCCCCAGCCCGGCGGCGCCGGACCCGCTGCTGCAGATCGAGGACGGCGCGGTCGGCTACAGCGGCAAGACGGTGCTGGAGCGCATTGGCCTGGTGCTGCGGCCGGGCGAGCGCGTCGGCCTGCTGGGCCGCAACGGCGCGGGTAAGTCCACGCTGATCAAGCTGCTCTCCGGCCAGCTGGAACTCGCCGCCGGCCGCCGGCTGGAAGGCAAGGGCCTGGCCATCGGCTACTTCGCCCAGCATCAGCTGGAAACGCTGCGGCCGGATGAATCGCCGCTGCAGCACATGCTGCGGCTGGACCCGGCCACCCGCGAACAGGAACTGCGCGACTACCTCGGTGGTTTCGACTTCCGTGGCGACGGCAACGGTGGCACTTCCACCCCGGCCACCGTCGCTTGCGGCCCCTTCTCCGGCGGCGAGAAGTCGCGGCTGGCGCTGGCGCTGCTGATCTGGCAGCGGCCCAACCTGCTGCTGCTGGACGAGCCGACCAACCACCTCGACCTGGAAATGCGCCACGCCCTCACGCTGGCGCTGCAGGACTACGACGGCGGCATGGTGCTGGTATCCCACGACCGCGCGCTGCTGCGCGCCACCTGCGACCGCTTCCTGCTGGTGGACGACGGCCGCGTGCAGCCCTTCGACGGCGACCTGGACGACTACCGCGACTGGCTGGCCGCCCGCCGTGCCGAGATGGCCGCCGCTGGGCAGGACCCGGCCCGTGGCGCCGACAAGGCCAGCCGCAAGGCCGAACGCGAGCAGGCTGCCGCCGACCGCCAGGCGAGACTGGCGGCACGCAGGCCGCTGGTGAAGGAACTGGACCAGATCGAGAAGAAGCTGGCCGGCTGGCAGGGCGAAAAGAAGCTGCTGGATGCCCGCCTGGCCGACCCGGCGCTCTACACCGGCGCCGAAGCCGCCCAGCTGCAGACCCTGCTCAAACGCCAGGCTGAACTGTCCGGCTGGATAGACGAGGCGGAGCTGCGCTGGCTGGAGATTTCGGAAGCGCTGGAGGGGTTGCCGGCGGATTGAGCCGCGGTGGCCGGGCTGCCCGCGTGCAGCCCCGCTATCTACCCCGACCTCTCTACCCCAGTCCCGCGGCCAGCTGTCTAACTGGCGGGTGTTGCGCAGTTGCTGCTCGCGCCCGCCGCCTCAAGCCGTCAGCCAGCGCGCCGGGTCTATCCCCCAGCTCTCGAATGCTTCATGGCCGACGATGCGTTCCTGCTGCACCCTGCGCAGGTCCACCACCTCCGGTTCCAGGTAGTGGCCCTTGCTGTGGTAGATCACCTTCACCGTGGGCTGCAGCAGATGCTCCGGATGCTGTTCCTGCACCACCGCCAGCCGGCCGCTCTCCAGCCGCACCAGCGAGCCGGTGGGATAGATGCCGATGGCGCGGATGAAGGCCTGCACCAGCGTCGGCTCGAAGTGGAACTTGCTCCACTCCAGCAGCTTGCGCAGCGCCTCGGTGGGCGGCATTCCCTTGTGGTAGACGCGGTCCGAGGTGAGGGCGTCGTACACATCCACGATCGCGCCCATGCGGCCGTAGAGGCTGATCTCCTCGCCCTTGAGCTTGTTCGGATAGCCGGTGCCGTCGAAGCGCTCATGGTGCTGCGCAGCCACGTCCAGCGCGATCTGGCTGATGCCCGGCGTGTGTTGCAGGATGATCTTGCTCTGCACCACATGGGATTTCATCTTGTCGAACTCGGCGTCGGTGAGCTTGGCCGGCTTGTTCAGGATGGAGTCCGGCACCTTGGCCTTGCCGACGTCGTGCAGCAGGGCGCCGATGGCGATCTCGCGGATGACGTCGCGTGGCAACTCCAGCGCGCGGGCGAAGGCGGTCATCAGCGCACAGACCGACACCGAGTGCAGGAAGGTGTATTCGTCGTGGGTCTTCAGCCGCGCAAGCGGCAGCAGCGCGTCCTGCTGGCGGAAGATGGAATCGACGATGCGCTCCACCATCGGCTCGACCTGCTCCATCTCGATCTGCCGGCCCAGGCGGATGTCGCTCATCATGCTGCGCACGATGCGATGGGCCTGCTTGTGCAGGCCGCGCGCCTGGCGCATCTCCTCCGCCACCGAGGGCGGCGGCTGCACATCCGGGCCTGCGGCGGCGATGGCCTCGATCTGCGCATCCACCTTGCGGGCCTGCTCCTCCGCCGAGGTCCCGCCGTCCACGTCGGCGCCGCGCGAAGTGTCGATGTAGATCTCGTGCACGCCGATGGCGCGCACCTCCTCAAGGGTTTTCTCGTTCTTTACCGCGAAGTGGTTGAGGGCGAAGTTGTGGTCGAACCAACCACAGTTGAGGTCGTGCACATACATGCCCGGCCGAAGTTTTTCGATGGGAATGAGCTTGATCATGGAGGAGGCGGGGGGTGTAGCCGGGCGGGGGGAAAGTGCCTGAAGGTATTGCGCAAAGTATGGAAGCTGGCCTCCAGCGTTTCCACCGGGGAAATGCCCGGATACGGGCATCCTCCACGGCGGCCGCCAATCTCCTCGGCGGATGGGGCGAGGGCGGCTGCGGCTGCTAGAATCGCGCCTTTGCCCTCTCGTGCCACAGGAGTGTCTGGTGAGAATCGTCTGTCTCGACCTTGAAGGTGTGCTGGTCCCGGAAATCTGGATCGAATTCGCCGAACGTACCGGCATCCCGGAGCTGCGCCGGACCACCCGTGACGAGCCGAACTACGACACCCTGATGAAGTACCGCCTGAACATCCTGGCGGAGAAGAAGCTGGGCTTGCCCGACATTCAGGAAGTGATCGCCAGCATGGGCCCGATGGCCGGGGCACGCGAGTTCCTCGACAGCCTGCGCGAGGAATACCAGGTGGTGATCCTGTCCGACACCTTCTACGAATTCGCCCATCCGCTGATGCGCCAGCTCGGCTGGCCGACGCTGTTCTGCCACAGCCTGGAAGCCGGCGCCGACGGCATCCTGGTGAACTACCACCTGCGCATGCCGGACCAGAAGCGCGAGGCGGTGAAGCGCTTCAAGGAGCTGAACTTCAAGGTGGTTGCCGCCGGCGACTCCTACAACGACACCGCGATGCTGGGCGAAGCCCACGGCGGCATCCTGTTCCATCCGCCGGAGAACGTGGTGCGCGAGTTCCCGCAGTACCCGGTGGTGCGCGACTACGCCGCCCTGCGCCGCGAAATCGACCTCGCCTTCGCCCGTAACGCCTGATTCTCCCTGCCGTTTCCAACCGTACTCTCATGCACCGCGAACGCTTCTACACCCTCTCCGCCTCCTGCCCCGACCGCGTCGGCATCGTCGCCCGCGTTTCCGGTTTCATCGCCGAACACAAGGGCTGGATCCTCGAAACCTCGCTGCATGCGGAGCCGCCGGGCGAGGGCGAAGAGGTGGGGCGCTACTTCATGCGCATCGAGATCAAGGCCTCCTCGCTGCCCTTCCACCTCGCCGAGTTCCGCGAGCGCTTCCGCCCCATCGCGGAGGAGTTCGACATGGACTGGAAGATCAGCGATTCCGCGGTGAAGAAGCGGGTGGTGGTGCTGGTGTCCAGGCAGGAGCATTGCCTGTACGACCTGCTGGCGCGCTGGCAATCGAAGGAGCTGGACATCGAGATCCCCTGCGTGATCTCCAACCATGACACCTTCCGCGGCTTCGTCGAATGGCACGGCATTCCTTTCCACCATGTGCCGGTGACCGCAGACAACAAGGCGGCGGCCTATGCCGAGGTGCAGCGCCTGTTCGAGGACGTGGGCGGCGACGTGATGGTGCTGGCGCGCTACATGCAGATCCTGTCGCCTGAGCTGTGCGGCGCCTACCCCGGCCGTATCCTCAACATCCACCACAGCTTCCTGCCCAGCTTCGTCGGCGCCAAGCCCTACCACCAGGCCTGGACCAAGGGCGTGAAGCTGATCGGCGCCACCTGCCACTATGTGACCGCCCAGCTGGACCAAGGCCCCATCATCGAGCAGGACGTGATCCGCATCGACCACTCCGACTCGGTGGAAGACATGGTGCGCTACGGCAAGGACATCGAAAAAACCGTGCTGGCCCGCGGCCTGCGCTACCACCTGGAAGACCGGGTGCTGGTCCACGGCAACAAGACCATCGTGTTCCGCTGAGCTTGCCTGCCGGCCTTCGGGGCTGGCGGGGGCGGCAGCGAAAAGGAAGAGGCCCGGCGCGTGATCGCGTGCCGGGCCTCTTTGCTTGTCGCGGGGGCGCGGCCGCGCTCGCTGCGTCCGCCGCGCTATTCCAGCGCCTGCATGATCTCGCGGTGCACCTCGAACAGCGCCGGGTCGTCCGGGCTGCGCGGGCGCGGCAGGTCCACCTCGATCACCGCCGAGAAGCTCGCCGGCCGGCCGCCCATCACATAGATGCGTTCGGCGAGGAAGGCCGCTTCCAGCATGTTGTGGGTGACCAGGATGCCGGTTGAGCGGTGGCCCTCGCTCAGCCACAGCGCCTGCAGCAGCAGGCGCAGGCGGCGGGCGGTGAGTTCGTCCAGCGCGCTGAAGGGCTCGTCCGGCGCGATGGCGAAGGCGCGGGCGATGGTCACCCGCTGGCGCTGGCCGCTGGGGAGGAACTACGGATAGGCGCCGGCGTGCTCCAGCAGGCCGACCTTGGCCGGCAGCTCGCGGGCGATGCGCTGCGGATCGCCCTTGGCGCGGCCCTCGCGCTCGAACACCACGGTGATGTTCTCTTCCACCGTCAACCATTCCGGAAGCACGGGTGGAAGCCGAAGCCGCACGCCGGCGGAGCGTGCCTGCGCGGCTTTACTCCGCGATGGGCGTGAAAGTGGTGCGGGCCAGGGGCTCCAGCCCGGTATTGAGGGTGTGCAGCAGGGCCAGCAACTGCTTTTGCTGGCTCTTGTCGAGGGGCGACAGCAGCCGGCGATAGGCGCGCTCCACCCGTGGCTCGGCCTGGTCCAGCAGGGCGCTGCCGGCCTCGGTCAGCGAGATGGCGAGGCCGCGGCGGCTCTGCTCGGTGGCGGCCCGGAGCACCAGGCCGCGGGCTTCCAGCCCGCGCAGCAGGTGGGAGATGGTGACCTTGTCCATGCCCAGCGCGCGGCCCACACTGGTCTGGTCGTAACCGGGGCGGGCATGGAGGGCGGTGAGCACCGAGAACTGCGCTGGTGTCAGCGCGATGTCGGCGCAGGCGTTCTCGAAGATGGCCACCGATATCTGGTGGGCGCGGCGGAGCAGGAAGCCGGGGCGGGCATAGAGGCCGGTGATGCGCTTGCGCCCGGTCTCGCCACTGTGGCTGGCGGGTTGTTTCCGCGGCAGGGGATTGCTGACCTTCAGGTCGCTTTCCAGCTTCAGGTCCGCCGGCAGCTGGAGGGAGTGCAGCCGCGCGCAGCCGGCTTGCTGTGCGCAAGCGAGGGCAAGGGCATCGTCCAGATCCAGCTCATGCTGGCGTGCGAGCAGGCGGGCGCTGTCGTAGGTGCCGGCGTCCGGCGTGAGGACTTCGAACAGTTCGGCGATCAGGGTGGCGAATTCGTCGATCTCGTCCCAGTTGCAGTCCATGTCCGCACGCAAGGCGTGGATGGCGCGGTTCAGTGCTGGTTGGCAGGTGAGGCCGCCGCGGGCGGCCAGCCGTCTTGCCTGCTCCGCGCGGCTTTCGTCTGGTGCCAGCAGCGCCAGCAGCAGCGAGTGATCGAAGAAATCCTGCCTCATGCCGAACGGATGAACAGTCGGTGGTTGCGGTGGCGGCAACGGTGAGCGAAACCGGAGCAAGCCTGCTGGGCTGCGGCGGATGGTGTTGTCGGGCAACCTGTCGCGGCGGCCTGCCTCGCGGCATGGCGGGCGGATGATCCCATGGCGTCTTTGCCATGCTCAAACCCGCGCGGGAAGGGCGCGGAGCCTGGAGAAAGCTCCGCGCGGCCCGGATGCTGCAGAGGGATCAGAACTTGTAGCCGAGGCCGACCATGTACACCCAGGGATCGACGTCCACGTCGACCTTCACCTTGCCCAGCGCGTTGTGGTTGACGCTGGCGGTGGTGTCGATGTCGATGCGCCAGACCGCGGCGTTGAACATCAGCTTGTCGGTGATCATCACGTCCATGCCGACCTGCAGCGCCAGGCCCCAGGAGTTCTTCAGCTTCAGGTCGCTGAAGCCATTGGCCTTCTGGCGGCTGGTCAGCTTCTCGTCGAAGAACCAGGTGTAGTTCAGGCCGGCACCGACGTAGGGCTGGAAGCGGGACTTGGAATCCAGCGGGTAGAACTGCAGGCTGATGGTGGGCGGAAGGTGCTTGGTTTCACCGAAGTTGCCATCGATGGTGCCAGCGGGGGTACCGAGCGCGGCATCCACGCCCTTGATCCCGATCTTGTGGGTGAAGGGCGTAGCGGCCAGCAGTTCGATACCGATCTTGTCGGTGATCATGTAAGTGCCGGTGAGGCCCAGCTGGGTGTTGTCGTCCAGCGTTGCCTTGGTGCCGTCAACGGGGGCGCCATTGATCTTGAGGCGCGAGCTGTCTTCCACCGGATTCACGTGGGCAGCCCCTGCGCGGATGAAGATGTCGCCGGCTTCGTGAGCGTGGGCGAGGGGGGCGGAGAGGGCAAGCGCGGCCAGGGACGCGGTGAAGAGTTGTTTACGCATGGACTGACTCCAGTCGAATTCGAACGGCCGATGTTGGCCGGCGCTCATCCTAGGCAGCCGCGGAATATGGATATTGACTTGGCTCAATTACCACTTAATTCGTATGGTTAATCGCGACAGAAAAGCGGTCACTTGGTTCCGGTAGTACTGAATCGCGGGCGATGGGACGGCTGCGCTTTCTGTTCCCCAATGAAGACAGGCAATAAAAAAGGCGCCCCGGAGGGCGCCTTGGATGGAACCGGAGGAGAGACCGGCTCGGAGAAGCTGCTTAGTGGTGGTAGGCGGTTTCGCCGTGGGACGTGACGTCCAGGCCTTCGCGCTCTTCCTCTTCCGGCACCCGCAGGCCGACCAGCAGATCGACGATCTTGTAGGCGACGAAGGAGACCACGCCGGACCACACGATGGTGAAGATCACGCTCTTCACCTGGATGGCCACTTGCGCGCCGATGGCGAAGTCGTCGCCCTTCACGCCGCCGAAGGCGGAGGAAGCCAGCACGCCGGTAAGGATGGCGCCGACGATGCCGCCCACGCCATGGACGCCGAACACGTCGAAGGCGTCGTCCGCACCCAGCATGCGCTTCAGGCCGCTCACGCCCCACAGGCAGACGAAGCCGGCGATCAGGCCGAGGACGATGGAGCCCATCGGGCCGACGAAGCCGGCAGCCGGAGTCACCGCAACCAGGCCGGCAACCGCGCCAGAGGCAGCGCCGAGCATGGAGGGCTTGCCCTTGAACAGCGCTTCACCGGTGATCCAAGCCAGGGTGGCGGCGCCAGTGGCGAGCACGGTGTTGATGAAGGCGAGGCCGGCGATGCCGTTGGCCGCACCGGCGGAGCCGGCGTTGAAGCCGAACCAGCCCACCCACAGCAGGGAGGCGCCGATCATGGTCATCGTCAGGGAGTGCGGGGTGAAGGCTTCCTTGCCGAAGCCGACACGCTTGCCGAGCACATAGGCGCCCACCAGGCCGGCGACACCGGCGTTGATGTGGACCACGGTACCGCCGGCGAAGTCCAGCGCGCCATCGGCACCCAGCAGGCCGCCGCCCCAGACGATGTGGGCGATGGGCACGTAGCTGAAGGTGAACCACAGCACGGAGAACAGGATCACCGCGGAGAACTTGATGCGCTCGGCGTAGGAGCCGACGATCAGCGCGGTGGTGATCGCGGCGAAGGTGGACTGGAACACCACGAAGACCAGCTCGGGGATGGTGGGCAGCATGCCGGACATGGTGTCGGCGGTGATGCCGTTCAGGAAGATGCGCTCCAGGCCGCCGATGAACTTGCCTTCACCCGAGAAGGCCAGGCTGTAGCCGTAGATGCACCACAGGACGGTGATCAGGGAGAAGATCACGAAGACCTGCATCAGCACCGAGAGCATGTTCTTGCTGCGGGCGAGGCCGCCATAGAACAGGGCGAGGCCGGGGATGGTCATCAGGATGACCAGCATGGTGGAGGTGAGCATCCAGGCGGTGTCGCCGGTGTCGAGCTTGGGCTCGGCGGCGGCAGGTTCGGCCGCCGGGGCTTCTGCGGCAGCGGCCGGTGCCGCAGCAGGCGCTTCCGCCGCCGGCTCGGCGGCTGGCGCCGCGGTTTCCTGGGCGTAAACGCCGCCCGCAAAGCCGACGGTCAGGGCCGTCAGCAGGATTGCAAATAGTTTTTTCATTCCCTTGTTCTCCCTTACAGCGCGTCGGCGCCTGTTTCACCAGTACGGATACGGATGGCCTGCTCGAGGTCGAAGACGAAGATCTTGCCGTCACCGATCTTGCCGGTCGAAGCGGACTTCTCGATCGCTTCGATCGCCTGATCGAGCAGGTCGTCGCGGATGGCCGCCTCGATCTTCACCTTGGGCAGGAAGTCGACGACGTATTCCGCGCCGCGGTAGAGCTCGGTGTGGCCCTTCTGGCGGCCGAATCCCTTGACTTCGGTGACGGTGATGCCTTGCACGCCGATGGCGGACAGGGCCTCACGCACCTCGTCGAGCTTGAACGGCTTGATGATGGCGGTGATGAACTTCATATTGCTTCTCCTTTTGCCCGGCCGGGACGACGCTCGTCCCGTATCCGGAGTTGATGGTCAGAAGGACTTGGTTACCGAGAAGATATAGCGGGCGTCGGCGTCGACCGAGTCCTTGTGGCTGATGTCGGTATCCACGTAGTGCAGGCCGAAGTCTACGCCCCAGTAGGAGGCAGTCACGCCCAGCTTCCAGTCGTAGTAGGACTTGCCGGGGCCGGTGATCATCTGGTGGCCGTAGTGGCCATCCAGGCTGATGCCATCGGCGATCTCATAGGAGGCGGACAGGTCGAAGTACTGGCTGCCCTTGGAGTCCGGGGCGCCGAACAGGTCGGTGAAGGCGTGCGAGTACTTGAACGACAGGAACTTCCAGGACAGGCCGACGTAGCCTTCCAGGGTGTTCGGGTTCTTGAGGCCGGTGTAGTCCTTCCATTCGCGGTTGTAGCTGCCGGGGTAGAAGTACTGCAGCAAGCCCACATCGACGCCGAAATCGCCGAATTCATGCGCATAGCCGCCATAGACGTCGAGCTCCAGGCTGTTGTTGGAGGAAACGTCGCCGCCGCGCTCCAGGTCGCGCAGCCAGGAGATGCTGGAGCCCCAGGTGCCGAGGTAGAAACCGCTGGAATGCTTGAAGTCGAACCCACCCTGCAGAGCCGGGCCTTCGTCGGTCTGGCTGATACCGCGATAGGCGTAATCGCTGGTCAGGCTGACGTTGGCACTGAACGGGCTCTCCTCCTGGGCATGGGCGACACCGGTGCCAATCAGTTGCATAGAAGCGAGGACTGCGATTGCGAGACTGCTCTTGCGCATGGCTTTTATCTCCTAGTTGAACGGGTGGTGTTTTTCGCAGGGGGAGCTATGCACGCGCCGTGCCAGCTCGGGGAAAAGCCGCTGAAATAAGGGCTTGCAATTGCATAGGGAACGCATGCAAGCCGAATCGTGCACCGCGGCAAGGGGCGGGGGGAAAACCGTCACGTTTTATGCACAAAATTGGTGCATTGAAATGTAGGGTAAGCACCAAAACGGCCGATGCGGCGCCAGCAGCGGCTTCCAGCCCCATGGCGGTGCTAGACTTTGGCGTTTCCCGAACATCCGGATCTTCTGCGGCCATGACTACTCCCCGTATCCTCGACGAGATCGGCGCCAAGCTTTCCGAGCTGGCTGCCGGCAACCCTGCCCGCGACATCGAAAAGAACGTCCGTGCGGTATTGACCGGCGCCTTCGCCAAGCTGGACCTGGTGACCCGGGAAGAATTCGAAGTCCAGCGCGAAGTCCTGGCGCAGACCCGCAAGCGCCTGGAGGAACTGGAGGCACGCGTGGCCGCGCTGGAAGCCGAGCGGGCTGGCGGCGGCGTCTGAGCCTCCTTTCCCCCGGTTGCGCCCGGGGGCTTGCCGGCGTGCTCCATCAGGTCAGTACCTGCTCTATCGCGGCTGACAGGCGGGCGGCCAGCTTGCGGTAGCCCGCCGCATTCGGGTGGATCTCGTTCAGCCAGTCGCCGCTGTTGCCGCGTGCGCCAGGGGCGGCCGGGTCCAGCGTGCCCCGGGTGTCAACCACATGGAAAGCCGGCAGCTCGCGTTCCAGTTCAAGCAGCACATCTCCCAATAGATCCAGCAGATGCCGCGCCAGTGCCGGCCACAGCGCTTCCGGCACATTCCTCTCGACGAAGTTGGGCATCAGCCACGGCTGGGTGACCGGCACGAAGAGGAAATTGCCCGGTGCCGGCCGCGCCGTCGGGTAGTCATAAGTGTGGGCGATGATGGGCTTGCCGGCATTGACGCTGCCCGGTGCGTCCCGCAGCGCGACAATTTCCTCCATGCCCTGGCGGATGCGGGTGCGGAAGCGCGCCAGTTCCTCCGGGTCTATGCAGTCCTTCACCGGCGTATCGGCAGCGGGTGACTGCACCACCAGGTTGTCCACCTTGTTCACCAGGTCGTTGCCGCCAGCGCTGAGCAGGATGGCATCCCAGTCCGACGCCCAGTTCGGATGCGCAAGGCGGCGGGCGAACTCCTTGTTGCCAGTCATCTGTGCCATGTTGCTCAGGGTGTCGCCCGGATAGCCGAGGTTCAGCAGTACAGAGGGCCGTGACAGGTTGAGCTCGTACAGATAGCTGGAAGAGGGAATGGCGCCGATGGTGAACCACGAATCCCCTTCGGCGAGGAAGCGCCAGGCATAGGCCTGCTTGTCGTCCAGCCGGGATTGCGCATCTTCGTTGTTGAGGTTGGTCGCCTGTATGACGTCCACCGCGTATCGGGCCATATTCCTGCATCTCCTGTGTTTGTCTGCCCCGGTTGAGGCAATGACACAGGGAACAATAGAAGCTGTTCGCCATGATGTCGATGGCGTTTTGCGGTGCAGCGCGGTGGGCGGCTGCGGTGGCGCGACAGGGGTTTTCCGCGGTTCTGGCTGGATTAGCGTTTTGGCATAATCCGGCATTTCTGCCGGAGAGCTCCACATGTCGCTTGCGTTGGTCCGGGCCAGGGCCGTGGATGGCCTGGCGGCCCCGGAGGTCGTGGTGGAGGTCCACCTGGCAAATGGCCTGCCCACCTTCAGCCTGGTCGGCCTGCCGGATACCGAGGTGCGCGAGGCGCGCGACCGGGTGCGGGCCGCCATCACCACCTCCTGCTTCGAGTTTCCCGCCCGGCGCATCACCGTCAACCTGGCGCCGGCCGACCTGCCGAAGGAGGGCGGCCGCTTCGATCTCGCCATCGCGCTGGGCATCCTGGTCGCGTCCGGCCAGGTGCAAGGCTCCCGCCTGGACGAATACGAGTTTTGCGGCGAGTTGTCGCTGGATGGCAGCCTGCGGGGCGTGCGCGGGGTGCTCGCTGCTGCGCTGGCGGCCGGGCGGGCAGGGCGCAGCCTGGTGGTGGCGGCGGACAATGCCAGCGAGGCGGCGTTGGCGCGCACGGTGAGCGTGCGGCCGGCTGCTGGCCTGCTGGCAGTGTGCGCCCACCTCAACGGGCATGAGGAATTACCGCTGCAGGTGCGCCCGGAGGCGCTGGCGGACGAGCGCGCGAACGGCCCCGATCTTGCCGACGTGCGCGGCCAGCTGCAGGCCCGCCGCGCGCTGGAGGTGGCTGCGGCAGGCGGGCATTCGCTGCTGCTGTTCGGCCCGCCCGGCACCGGCAAGTCCATGCTGGCCCAGCGCTTGCCGGGCTTGCTGCCGGCGATGGACGAAGCGGAGGCGCTGGAGGTGGCGGCGCTACATTCGCTGGATGGCGAATTCGATCCAGCCGACTGGGGGCGCCGGCCCTTCCGCTTTCCGCATCACTCCGCCTCCAGCGCCGCCGTCGTCGGCGGTGGCGCCTCACCCCGGCCAGGCGAGATCTCGCTGTCCCACCATGGAATCCTGTTCCTGGACGAATTGCCGGAGTTCGACCGCAGAGTGCTGGAGGCGCTGCGCGAACCGCTGGAGACTGGCGTGGTGACGGTGGCGCGGGCCAGGCGCAAAGCCATCTTTCCCGCGCGTTTCCAGCTGGTGGCGGCGATGAATCCCTGCCCCTGCGGCTACGCCGGCCATCCCCGGCGACCGTGCCGGTGCACTCCGGATCAGATCTCCCGCTACCGTGGCCGGCTCTCCGGCCCCCTGCTGGATCGCATCGACCTGATGATAGAGGTGCCCGCCCCCAGCCACGACGAACTGGTGGGCGCCGCCCCTGGCGAGACGACCGCTGTGGTGCGCGCACGAGTCGCCCAGGCGCGGGCACGGCAGCAGCAGCGCCAGGGGGTGGCGAACGCCCGGCTGGAGGCGGCCGCGGTGGAGGCGCACTGCATGCCGGACAGCGCTGCCGCCAGCCTGCTGAGGGAGGCGATGATGCGTCTCAACCTGTCGGCGCGGGCGTATCATCGCGTGCTTCGGGTGGCCCGCACGCTGGCCGATCTGGCCGGTGTCGAACGTCCTTCCGCAGCCCACGTCGCCGAAGCGATCCAGTATCGCAGGGGTTTCGAGGAGCGCCGGCCGACAGGCGCCTGAGCCGCCCCTCCCTGACAGACCGGAAAAACAAGAATGCCTGTTTCCACCCCCATGTTGGCGGCGCTGCTGGCCGCCCTGTCGGCGGTCGGCCCTTTCGCCATTGATACCTACCTCCCCGCCTTCGCCCAGATGGCCGCCGCCCTCGGCGCCACCCAGCTGGAGATCCAGCAGACGCTGACCGCCTACATGGCGACCTTCGCCTTCATGGTGCTGTGGCATGGCGCGCTGGCCGACCGCTACGGCCGCCGCGCGGTGCTGCTCGCCACCAGCGGCATGTTCGCGGTGTCTTCGGCGCTGTGCGCGCTGGCGCCGTCGGTGGAATGGCTGTGGCTGGGGCGGGCGATACAAGGGCTGTGCGGCGGCGCCGGCATGGTGGTGGGGCGGGCGGTGATCCGCGACCTGCACGAGGGGCCGCAGGCGCAGCGGCTGATGTCGCGGGTGATGGTGATCTTCGCCATCGCGCCGGCAATCGCGCCCATGGTCGGCGGCGGGCTGCTGGCGCTGGGCGGCTGGCGGGCCATCTTTGTCTTCCTGACGCTGTTCGGCCTGCTGCTCACCTGGCTGACGTGGCGCTACCTGCCGGAGACGCTGGCGGAAACGGCACGCCAGCCCTTGCACCCCGGCGAACTCGCCCGCGCTTACTGGAAGGTGCTCACCCATCCGGCCTTCCTGCTGGTGGCCAGTGCGGTGGCGCTGAAGTTCAACGGCTTCTTCCTCTACGTGCTGTCGGCGCCGGTGTTCGTGATGCAACACCTGGGGCTGGCGGCGACCGACTTCGGCTGGCTGTTCGTGCCCTCGGTTGCCGGCATGATGCTGGGCTCCATGCTCTCCGGCCGGATGGCGGAGCGGTGGACGCCGCGGCGGGCGATCGCGATCGGCTTCGCCGTCATGATCTTCGCCGCCGGTTTCAACCTGCTGGTGGCGGCCTTGCTGGTGCCCGGCCTACCCTGGTCGGTGGCGCCGATCGCCGTCTTCACCTTCGGCATGTCGCTGGCGATGCCGGCGCTGACGCTGCTCGCGCTGGAGATCTTCCCGGCGCGGCGCGGGCTGGCGTCCAGCTGTCAGAGCTTCTTGCAGGTTGGCCTCAATGCGCTTACCGCCGGCGCGTTGGCGCCGCTGCTGTGGCAATCGGCACTCTCGCTGGCGGCGGGGATGAGCTTGTTCCTGGCGCTGGGGTTGCTGGCTTACCTCGGCTGGGAGCGGGTGGCCGGGCTGCGTCCGCCAGGCTGAGGCAGACGCCTCAGCACTGCTCCCACGGCAGGCCGTCGTGCCGCCAGCCGTTCAGGGTGTTGCGATGGTGGTGTTCGTCCAGGTCGCCCTCGAAGCCATGGACGATGTTGAAGACTTGGCTGAAGCCGGCGGCGATCAGGGCCTGTGCTGCCATTTCCGAGCGGTTGCCGCTGCGGCAGAGCAGCAGCAGAGGGCGTTTGCGATCGCCGGCGAGCTTCTCCACGTCGCTGACGAAATCCGGATTCACCGCCCATTCCGGCCCGTCGTTCCAGGGAATGTGCCGTGCCGCCGGCGGATGGCCGACGAAGTGGTGCTCGATCTCGCTGCGCACGTCGATCAGCAGCGCGTTCGGGTTGGTCTGCAGGTAGGCATGGGCCTCCCTGGGGCTGAGTTCCTTCATGATGCCTCTCCTTTAGAGAAGCATTATATTCTGTAACAGCGATGCGGCCGGCGGGCGGAAGAGGGCCGTGTAGCGGGATTTCCGCGGGTTCAGGCCGGCTCGTCCAGTTCGCCGAGATAGGCGGCGCGGACCTTGGGATCGGCCAGCAGTTCGGCGCCGCTGCCGCTGAGGGTGATCTGGCCGGACTCCATGACGTAAGCGCGCTGGGCGAACTCCAGCGCCAGGTTGGCGTTCTGTTCCACCAGCAGGATGGTGACGCCCTCGCGCGATACCGATTGCACCACCTCGAAGATCTTCTCCACCACCAGCGGCGCCAGCCCCATCGAGGGCTCATCCAGCAGCAGCAGGCGAGGCCGCGACAGCAGCGCCCGGCCGATTGCGACCATCTGCTGCTCGCCGCCGGACAGGGTGCCGGCCACCTGGTGCAGGCGCTCCTTCACCCGCGGCAGCATGGTGTAGATGCGCTCCAGGTCTGCCTCCACGCCGGCGCGGTCGCGGCGGGTGTAAGCGCCCATGCGCAGGTTCTCTTCCACCGTCAGCCGGGTGAAGATGCCGCGGCCTTCCGGTACCAGGGCGATGCCCTGGCGCAGGCGCTTGTGCGCCGGCAGGTTGGCGATGGGCTTGCCTTCGTAGGCGATGCCGCCGCCGACGATGGGCAGCACGCCGGCTATGGCGTTCAGCGTGGTCGTCTTGCCGGCGCCGTTGGCGCCGATCAGGCATACCAGCTCGCCGTGGTGCAGTTCCAGGCTGATGCCTTTCACTGCCTGGATGCCGCCGTAGGCCACCTGCAGGCCCTGCAGCTGCAGCAGCGGCGTGTTCTCTTCAATGGGCATGCTTGCCTCCGCCCAGATAGGCCTTGATCACCGCCTCGTCGCGCTGGACCACCGCCGGCACGTCCTCGGCGATCTTGCGGCCGAAATCCAGCACCGCCACGCGGTCGCACAGACCCATGACCAGCTTCACGTCGTGCTCGATCAGCAGCACGGTGACGCCATCGCCACGGATCTGCTCGATCAGCGCCTTGAGGCGGCCGGTTTCGGTGGCGTTCATGCCGGCGGCGGGTTCGTCCAGCGCCAGCAGGCGCGGTTCGGTGGCGAGGGCACGGGCGATCTCAAGCCGGCGCTGGTCGCCGTAGGAAAGGTGGCGGGACACGGTGTCGGCGAAGCGCTCTATGCCCACGTAGCGCAGCAGTTCGTAAGCGCGCTCGGTGGTCTCGCGCTCTTCCTCGCGGGTGTGGCGGTTCTGGGTGAGGATGCCCCAGATGCCGGCCCGGGTGCGGATGTGATGGCCGGCCATCACGTTTTCCAGCGCGGTCAGCTCGCGGAACAGGCGGATGTTCTGGAAGGTGCGGGCGATGCCGCGCGCCACCACGCGGTGCGGCTTGCCGGTGGGCAGCTCGCCGCCGTCGAAGGCGAAGGCGCCGCCATCCGGCGTGTAGGCGCCGGTGAGCACGTTGAAGAAGGTGGTCTTGCCGGCGCCGTTGGGGCCGATCAGGCCGTAGACCTCGCCCTCGCGTATGGTCAGTGAAACGTCCGCCAGCGCCTGCAGGCCGCCGAAGCGCTTGCCGATGCCGCGGGCTTCCAGCAGCGTCTTCATGGCTGGCTGCTCCGGTGCAGGTTCTCCGGGTGGGCGTAGCGGGCGCGGGCGGGGATCAGCCCGGTGGGGCGCAGCAGCATCATCAGGATCATGGCCAGGGAAAGCAGCAGCATGCGCAGCACCTCCGGATCCAGCAGCACATGGCCGAACAACGCCTGCTGCAGCGGCACCGCGATGTGGCGCAGGATTTCCGGCAGCAGCGCGAGCACGAAGGCGCCGATCACCGCGCCGGCGATGTTGCTCATGCCGCCGAACACCACCATGGTCAGCACCGCGATGGATTCCATCAGCGAGAAGGACTCCGGCGACACGAAGCCCTGGAAGGCGCCGAACAGGCAGCCGGCGACGCCGCCGAAGGTGGCGCCCAGGGCGAAGGCGAGCAGCTTGAGGTTGCGGGTGTTGATGCCGATGGCCTTGGCCGCCAGCTCGTCCTCCCGCATCGCCGCCCAGGCGCGGCCCACGCGGGAGATCTGCAGCCGGCGGATGAACAGGATGGAGCCGGCGACGCAGGCGAGGAATGCGTAGTAGTAGAGGAACAGCGAGTTGATCGCGAAATCCTCGGTGATCTGCAGGTTCTGCGACAGATCCCAGCCGAACAGCACGATGGGGTCGATCATGCCGATGCCCTGAGGGCCGTTGGTGATGTTCACCGGGTAGTTCAGGTTGAGCATGAAGATGCGCACGATCTCGCCGAAGCCCAGGGTGACGATGGCGAGGTAGTCGCCCCGCAGCCTCAGCACCGGAAAGCCCAGCATGATGCCGGCGAGCGCGGCGAAGGCGGCGCCCAGCGGCAGCACCAGCCAGAAGGGCAGATGCACCTCGAAATGCGGCGAGGCGAGGAAGGCGAAGGTGTAGGCGCCGACCGCGTAGAAGGCGATGTAGCCCAGGTCCAGCAGGCCGGCGAAGCCCACCACCAGGTTCAGGCCCAGCGCCAGCATCATGTAGAGCAGGGCGAAGTCCAGGATGCGCACCCAGCTGCGGCCGAACTGCCAGGCGATCAGCGGGGCGGCGATGGCGAGGATTAGGATGAGCCAGCGGGCGGCGGTGGGGTTGCGCTTGCCCAGCCAGGGCACGGCAGCGGCGAGTTCGTTCATGGTCGCGTCCTCAGGCCCGGTCCGACACCCGTTCGCCGAGCAGGCCGGTGGGGCGGAAGATCAGCACCAGGCCCAGGATGATGAAGGCGAAGATGTCCTGGTAGGACGAGTTCAGGAAGCCGAAGGTGAGGCGTTCGATGTAACCGGCGCCGAAGGATTCCACCAGGCCGAGCACGATGCCGCCCAGCATGGCGCCGCCCAGGTTGCCGATGCCGCCCAGTACCGCCGCGGTGAAGGCCTTCAGCCCCGGCATGAAGCCCATGCCGTAGTGGGCGATGCCGTAGTTGCTGGCGTACATCACCCCGGCCACGGCGGCCAAGCCGGCGCCGATGATGAAGGTGAAGGCGATCACCGCGTTGGTATCCACGCCCATCAGGCTGGCGGTGCGGTGGTTCTCCGCGGTGGCGCGCATCGCGCGGCCGATGCGGCTGCGGTTCACCAGCAGGGTGAGCCCTATCATCAGCAGCGCCGAGACGACGATGATGACGATCTGCACCGGGGTCACGAACACGCCTTCGACCGGTTGCAGCGGCGTGGTCGAGATCAGCTGTGGGAAGGTGTGATAGTTGCGGCCCCAGATGATCATCGCCAGCGTCTGCAGCAGGAAGGACATGCCGATGGCGGTGATCAGCGGTGCCAGCCGCGGTGCGTTGCGCAGCCGCCGGTAGGCCAGCCGCTCCATGGTGTAGCCGATCAGCATGGAGACCGGGATCGCCACCAGCAGGGCCAGGGTGAGCATGGCCACCGGCGACATGCCGGGCGCCACGCCCATCAGGAAGAGCATGGTCTGCAAGGCCGTCATCGCGCCCACCATCAGCACGTCGCCGTGGGCGAAGTTGATGAGGCCGAGAATGCCGTAAACCATGGTGTAGCCGAGTGCGATCAGCGCATACACGCTGCCGATCACCAGCCCGTTGATCAGCTGCTGGAGGGTTTCTGCGTCCATCGTGCCCCTTGTACCTTTCGCGCCGGATTCAGCGAATTGATTGGCCGGTGTGAAGAGGACGCAAGGCTTGCGGCCGTGGCTGCGCGAGCGGGCCGCAAGCCTTGCGTCCCGGACCGGGCGCCGCGCGGGCGTCCGGCCGGCGGGTGCTTACAGCGGAACCCAGGCGCCGTCCTTGAACTGGTAGACGGTGATGGAGCCCTGCTTGAGGTCGCCCTTGTCGTCGAAGGAGATGTTGCCGATCACGCCGTCGAAGTTCACCTTCTTCAGCTCAGGCAGGTACTTGGATGGTTCGGCAGAGCCGGCCTTTTCCATGGCGGTGATGATGGCGGTGGCCGCGTCGTAGGCGTAGGGCGAGTAGATCTGCACGTCGGCGTTGAAGCGCTTCTTGTAGCGGGCGCGGAAGTCGGCGCCGCCGGGCATCTTCTCGATCGGCAGGCCGGCCATGGAGCAGTAGGCGTTGGCGCCGATGGCGTCGCCGGCGAGCTTGATCATTTCCGGGCTGCAGCTGCCGTCGCCGGAGAGGAACTTGGCGGTGATGCCCAGTTGCTTGAACTGGCGCAGCATCGGCCCGGCCTGGGCGTCCATGCCGCCGAAGAAGATCACGTCCGGATTGGCGCTGCGGATCTTGGTGAGGATGGAGTTGAAGTCGGTGGCCTTGTCGGTGGTGAACTCCCGCGCAACGATCTGTGCGCCCGCGCTCTTGGCCGCCTTTTCGGTTTCGTCCGCCAGCCCCTGGCCGTAGGCGGTGCGGTCGTCGATGATGGCGATCTTCTTCGCCCCCAGGCTTTCCACCGCGAACTTGCCCAGCACCGAACCCTGCTGCACGTCGTTGGCGATGGTGCGGAACACGCCGGGGTATTTCTGCTGCGTCAGCTTGGGATTGGTCGACGCCGGCGTGATCTGGGCGATGCCGGCCTGATGGTAGATGCGCGAGGCCGGAATGGAGGTGCCGGAGTTCAGGTGGCCAACCACCGCCTTGACGCCGGCATCCACCAGCCGCTGGGCCACGGTGGTGCCGGTGCGCGGATCGGCCTGGTCGTCTTCGCCCATGAACTCCAGCTTCACCGGCTTGCCGCCTATGGTGACGCCGCGGGCATTGGCTTCTTCCAGCGCCAGGCGGGCACCGTTCTCGAGGTCCTTGCCGAGGTGGGCGATGGTGCCGGTGAGCGGCGCGGCACCGCCTATCTTCACCACTTCCTGGGCATGGGCGGCGCTCAAGCCGAGACCGAGAATGGCTGCTGCAACGAGAGTTTTCTTCATACCTGTTCCTCCTGCGTAAGGGTGAAACCGGGTTTCCTGGGCTTGTATGGGCAATCGCGTTGCGACGAACACGATGCGGGGTTCGCGGTGCTGCACTTCGCCGGCAGCCGGCCGGGGACGAAAGTGTCCGTATTCTGCCTAAAAAATTGTCTCTGGCGCATGCATGCGGGTTTTTGTAGGTGCTGAGAGGGGTGTGCAGCCTCGGGGCCGGCGAGGCGCATGAATCGTGCCAGCACGGAATGTGCGATCGAGCCCGGCGGAACCGCCGGAACATGCACGCCGGGCGCTGCCCGGGGGAGCGCCGGCGGTGCGGCTGCACCTTGGCGGTGCATGGCGCGACGCTGCCATTTGCAAAAGCCCGCGGGAAGCGGGATTCTTGCCGCTTGCCCGGACCCCGCCGGAATGGCCCGCCATGAAACGCCTGCTTCTCATCCTCTGCTCCCTGCTCGCCGCCATTGGCCTGCCCGCCTGTGATTACTTCGCCGTGCGCGACCTCAAGCCCGGCGTTTCCACGGTGGCCGAGGTGAAGGCGCGGCTGGGCGAGCCGCAGGCGGTATGGCCTAACGCGGACGGAAGCTCCACCTGGGAGTATTCCCGCCAGCCCCAGGGCGCCGAATGCTACATGGCCACCATGGGTGCGGATGGCGTGCTGCTGCGGCTGGAGCAGGTGTTGAACGAAGCCAACTTTGCCCGGGTCGAATCCGGCATGCGCCAGGAGCAGGTGCTGCGCCTGTTAGGCCGGCCAGCCTCGCGCCAGCACTTCGCGCTGAAGCGGGAAACCGTGTGGGAGTGGCTGATAGACCGTGGCGATGCGGATGCGCCGCGCTACTTCACCGTCAGCTTCGGCGAGGACGGCCTGGTGCGCGGCAGTGGCCGCTACAGCCGCCCCCGTGGCTGAATCGCTCCGGCAACAACAAGAGAAGAACATGAAGCTCTCCTTCCTCCATCGCCTGCCGGTGTTCCTTGCCGTTCTGTTGCTGGCGGGCTGCAGCGCCTTCGCCCCGCCGCGGCCCTACACCAGCGAAGCCGAAGTGCTGGCGGCGCGCGGCCACCCCACGCAGCGCTGGGACAACGCCGACGGCAGCACCACCCTGCAATACGCCACCCAGCCTTTCGGGGAAAGCTGCCTGATGGTGACGGTGGATGCCCAGGGCCGCGTGCTGCGGCAGGAGGACGGCCTGAGCGACGCCGGGCGGGCGAAGGTGAAGGCGGGCATGAGCAAGGAGGAGGTCAATCGCCTGCTCGGAGCGCACCGCTCGGTGCAGTACTTCGCCCTGTCGCGGGAAGAGGTGTGGGACTGGAACATCGAGAACACCGGCCCCGGCATCGCCACCCTGTTCAATGTGCACTTCGTCGATGGCCGCGTCGTCCGCACCAGCCAGACCTACATCCACTTTCCTTTCTGAGCCCCTCTACCCGCCTTTACCCAGGAACGGCCATGAAACCGCTAGCCCTTCTTCCCAAGCTCGCCAGTAGCGCGCTGTTGCGCTTCCTGCTCGCGCTGCTGGCCGTCTCGGCCTTGTCCGGTTGTGCCGCCTTCGCGCCGCCCCGCCCCTACACCACCGAGCAGGAAGCTATTGCCGAACGGGGTGAACCCACCCGCCGCTGGGACAACGGTGATACCACGCATACGCTGGAGTTCTCCAATCAGCCGGATGGCCCCTCCACCCTGATGGTGCAGGTGGACCAAGGGGGCATCGTGCTGCGGCAGTGGGATGCGCTGTCCGCTGCCAACCTGGCACGGGTCAAGCGCGGAATGACGCAGGAGGAGGTTTCCCGCCTGCTGGGCAGCCATCGCTCGGAGCAGACCTTCCCCTCGTCCCACGAGGTGGTATGGGACTGGAGCGTGGCCGAGCGTGGCTACGGCTCGACCGCCCTGTTCAACGTGCACTTCGTCGAGGGCAAGGTCGCACGCACCAGCTATACCTATTCCTACCCGCCGAACTGGGATTACTACGGCCCGTGGGGCCCCTGGGGGCCATACCCCTACCCGGGATACCCTTTCCACCCTCGCCGCTGGCCGGGTTCGCCCTGGTGGTGGTAGCCCGGCCCGCATGGGCGGCGGCGGGGTAAGGCCGCCGCCAGCCTTGGCAAGCATGGGCGTCCCTCGCTAAACTTCTGCCCCTCTGCCAAGGAGCGCTGCGACCCGGAGACCGGGCCAGGCTTGGCAACCGAACAACGGCGCTCGCAAACCCCATCCGGTTTGTGGCGCCGTTCGCTTTTGCGGGCCGCGCTGCGCCGGGATCGTCGTTTCACCGAGACATGCCCATGCAAGCCGACCGCTCCGAAGAACTCCGCCAGCACCTCGCCCGCCGCATCCTGATCCTGGACGGCGCCATGGGCACCATGATCCAGCAGTACAAGCTGGGCGAGGCGGACTACCGCGGCAAACGCTTCCTCGACCATCCGCGCGACCTCAAGGGCAACAACGATCTGCTGGTGCTGACGCGGCCGGACGTAGTCGGCGAGATCCACCGCGCCTACCTCGAGGCCGGCGCCGACATCATCGAGACCAACACCTTCAACGGTACGCGCGTCTCCCAGGCGGAGTACGGGCTTGAGGGCCTGGCTTACGAGATCAACGTGGCCGGCGCCCGCCTGGTGCGCGAGCTGTGCGACGAATACACCGCGCAGAACCCGCACAAGCCGCGCTACTGTGCCGGCGTGCTGGGGCCGACCTCGCGCACCCTGTCCATCTCGCCGGATGTGAACGACCCCGGCTACCGCAACATCGCCTTCGACGCGCTGGTGGACGACTACTACGACTCCGCCCGCGCTCTGGTGGAAGGTGGCGCCGACCTGCTGCTGATCGAAACCGTGTTCGACACCCTGAACGCCAAGGCGGCGGTGTTCGCCATCGAGAAGCTGTTCGAAGACTTCGAGCGCAACGGCGGCCACCGCCTGCCGGTGATGGTCTCCGGCACCATCACCGATGCCTCCGGCCGCACCCTCTCCGGCCAGACCGCCGAAGCCTTCTGGAACTCCCTGTCGCACGCGCAGCCGATCTCCTTCGGCCTCAACTGCGCGCTGGGCGCCAAGGAACTGCGCGCCTACGTGGAAGAGCTGTCGCGGGTCTGCGACACCCATGTGTCCGCACACCCGAATGCCGGCCTGCCCAACCCGCTGGCGCCCACCGGCTACGACGAAACGCCGGAGCAACTGGCGGAGGCGGTGGTGGAATGGGCGCGGTCCGGCCTGGTGAACATCCTCGGCGGCTGCTGCGGCACCACGCCGGCCCACATCGCGGCCATCGCCAAGGCGGTGGCCGCGGTGCCGCCGCGCAAGGTGCCGGAGATCGAGAAGAAACTGCGGCTGTCCGGCCTGGAGCCCTTCAACATCGGGGCGGACAGCCTGTATGTGAACGTCGGCGAGCGCACCAATGTCACCGGCTCGCGCGCCTTCGCCCGCATGATCCTGGAAGGCCGCTTCGACGATGCCCTGGCGGTGGCTCGCCAGCAGGTGGAGAACGGCGCCCAGGTCATCGACATCAACATGGACGAGGCGATGCTGGACTCCATGGCGGCGATGGAGCGCTTCCTCAAGCTCATCGCCTCCGAGCCGGACATCTCCCGCGTGCCCATCATGATCGACTCCTCGAAGTGGGAGGTGATCGAGGCCGGGCTGAAGTGCATCCAGGGCAAGGGCATCGTCAACTCCATCTCGATGAAGGAGGGCGAGGCCAAGTTCCTGCACGAAGCGCGGCTGGCGCGGCGCTACGGCGCGGCGGTGATCGTCATGGCCTTCGACGAGAAAGGCCAGGCCGACACCTACGCGCGCAAGATCGAGATCTGCGGCCGCGCCTATGCACTGCTCACCGGCATTGGCTTCCCGCCGGAAGACATCATCTTCGACCCCAACATCTTCGCCATCGCCACCGGCATCGAAGAGCACGACAACTACGCGGTGGACTTCATCCAGAGCGTGGCCTGGATCCGGGCGAACCTGCCCTACGCCAAGATTTCCGGCGGTGTCTCCAACGTCAGCTTCAGCTTCCGCGGCAACGAGCCGGTGCGCGAGGCCATCCACACCGTTTTCCTCTACCACGCGGTGAAGGCCGGCATGACGATGGGTATCGTCAATGCCGGCATGCTGGGCGTGTATGACGACCTCGACCCGGTGCTGCGCAATACCGTGGAGGACGTGGTGCTGAACCGCCGGCCTGGAGCCGGCGATGCGCTGGTGGAACTGGCGCAGACGGTGAAGGAAGGCAAGGCCAAGGACACCGGCCCCGACCTCGCCTGGCGCGCCTGGCCGGTGGAAGAGCGCCTCAAGCACGCGTTGGTGAAGGGCATCACCGAATTCGTCGTTGCCGACACCGAAGAGGTGCGCGCCAGCCTGGCGGCGGCCGGCAAGCCGCCACTGGCGGTGATCGAAGGCCCGCTGATGGCCGGCATGGACGTGGTCGGCGACCTCTTCGGCGCTGGCAAGATGTTCCTGCCCCAGGTGGTGAAGTCCGCTCGCGTCATGAAGCAGGCGGTGGCCCACCTCATCCCCTACATCGAAGAGGAAAAGCTGCGCACCGGCGCTACCAGCAAGGGCCGCATCGTCATCGCCACGGTGAAGGGCGATGTGCACGACATCGGCAAGAACATCGTCGGCGTGGTGCTGGGCTGCAACGGCTACGAGGTGATCGACCTCGGCGTCATGGTGCCGGCGGACAAGATCCTCAACGCCGCCAAGGAACACGGCGCGCAGGCCATCGGCCTGTCCGGGCTGATCACGCCCTCGCTGGAAGAAATGAGCCACGTCGCCGCTGAAATGCAGCGCCAGGGCTTCGACGTGCCGTTGCTCATCGGCGGTGCCACCACCAGCCGCGCCCACACCGCCATCAAGATCGCGCCCCACTACCAGCAGCCGGTGGTGTACGTGCCGGACGCCTCGCGCGCGGTCGGTGTGGTCACCGCGCTGCTGTCCGAATCCGGCGCGGAGGAGTTCCGCCTCCAGCTCGCCGCCGACTACGACAAGATCCGCGCCCAGCACGCCAACAAGAAGGGCGTGCAACTGGTCAGCCTGGAAGCCGCCCGCGCCAACGCCTACGACCCGCTGTCGGTCGAAGGCTACGTGCCGGCCGAACCCAACACCCTGGGCGTGATCGCGCTGGACGTGGACCTGGAAGACCTGCGCGACTACATCGACTGGGCCCCCTTCTTCCAGACCTGGGACCTCGCCGGCAGCTTCCCCAGAATCCTCGATGACGAAATCGTCGGCGAAACCGCGCGCAGCGTGTTCGCTGACGGCCAGACCATGCTGGAAGACCTCATCGCTGGCCAGTGGGTGCAGGCGCGCGCGGTGTTCGGCCTCTTCCCCGCCAACAGCGTGGGCGACGACATCGAGTTCTACGCCGACGAGTCGCGCGACACCGCCATGATGACCTGGCACGGCCTGCGCCAGCAGCATGAACGGCCGCCGGGCAAGCCGCACTGGTGCCTGGCCGATTTCATCGCTTCCAAGGCCAGCGGCGTGCGCGACTGGTGCGGCGCCTTCGCCGTCACCGCCGGCCTGGGCATCGAACACAAGCTCGCCGAGTTCGAAGCCAGCCACGACGACTACCACGCCATCATGCTCAAGAGCCTCGCCGACCGCCTCGCCGAAGCCACCGCCGAATGGCTGCACGAGCGCGTGCGCAAGGAATACTGGGGCTACGCCGCCGACGAGCAGCTGGATAATGCCGCGCTGATCAAGGAGCAATACAAGGGCATCCGCCCCGCCCCCGGCTACCCCGCCTGCCCCGACCACACGGTAAAGGCGGCGCTGTTCCAGTTGCTCGATGTACCCACCAACACCGGCATGGGCCTCACCGAATCCATGGCCATGACGCCGGCCGCCGCAGTGAGCGGTTTCTACTTCGCCCACCCGGAAAGCCACTATTTCGCCATCAGCAAGATCGGCAAGGATCAGCTTGCGGACTGGGCGGGGCGCACCGGGCTGACGGAGGAAGCGGCGGCGCGCTGGCTGGCGCCGCTGTTGTAGATCGCGCCAGTTGTTCCGATGGAGGCCGCCCATTTCACGGGCAGCCGTATGCCGTGTCAGCTCGAGGTGTAGCCAGCTTCCGGCTGATGACGAATCGCGAGTACCACAGCCACGTCACGGACTTCGTCGTAGGCGGACAGTGCCAGGTACCCCGTTCGTCCGCGCGAAATGACCAGTTCGCGCATGTCTTGCTCAGCTGGGCGCCCGATAAGCGGGTGGTTTTCGAGCGTCTGCAAGGCTTCGGCAATCAAGTTGATTGTCACCGGCGCAAGGGCCGGCTCGGTTTTGAGCAGAAAGTCGGTAAGCCGTTCGAGATCCTCGAGTGCCCGCCGGGTGTAAATCAATCGCGCCAAGGCTTGGCTTTCGGCTTGGAAACGGCCTCCCCGCTTGCGCGCGCCCGAATGTAGGCATGGACCTCGGCTGCGGCATAGCCCTCCCCGGATTCGAGCGTTTCATCCCTCGACGCAAGTGCATCAGCAACGAAGGTCGCCCGCTTTACCGCAGAGACTGCCGCTGCGCGGATGGCCTCGACCATGAACGCATGGGGGCTGACACCTTGCTGCTTTGCCGCCGCCATCGCGAGCTGTTTCACGTCCTCAGGGAGCTTCAACGAGGTTGTCGTCATGTGCGTACTCCATATCAGGTGATACCAAGGTAACACCCAAGAAACATGGAGGCATCGGATGCTGGGCGCCGCGCAGGCCTGCGAATCAGATTTGATCCAGCGGGCTTTTTACCCCTCGGCCGCCCCTGTTCAGCACATGGGTGTAGATCATCGTGGTGGACACATCGGCGTGGCCGAGCAGTTCCTGCACAGTGCGGATGTCATAGCCGCCTTCGAGCAGGTGGGTGGCGAAGGAGTGGCGCAGCGTGTGCACCGTAACATGGCGGGCGATGCCGGCTCTCTTCACCGCATTGCGCAGCGCCCGCTGCAGGCGCTCTTCGTACAGGTGATGCCGCCTGCGCACGCCCGAACGGGGATCGACCGAGAGCGTCGGCGATGGCCACACCCAGAACCATGGCCAGGACTCCGCTGCACGCGGGTATTTGCGCGCGAGGGACTCGGACATCTCCACTCCGGGAATCTTGTCCGCGCGGTCCTGCGCCCATAACAGGTGCGCTCTGTGCAGCTGTTCGCGCAAGGCGCTACCGCATCGGTCGGGCAACATCACCACGCGGTCCTTGTTGCCCTTGCCTTCGCGCACCACGATCAACCGGCGTTGAAAGTCGACATCCTTCACCCGCAGCCGCAGCGCTTCCATTAGGCGCATCCCGGTGCCATAAACCAAGCGCGCCAGATCGGCGATGGGCCCCTCCATGGCATCCAGCAGCGCGCTCACCTCTTCGCGCGACAAGACCGACGGCAGCCGAACGGGCGTCTTGGGGCGCTCGAACTCCGATAGCCAGGGTAGATCGACACCCAGCACGTTGCGATAGAGGAACAGCAGCGCGGCCAGTGCCTGCTTGTGGGTGGAGACCGCAACCTTCCGGTCCGTCGCAAGCCAGCTCAAGAACTGCTCGATCTCGGTCGCACCCATCTCGCGGGGATGCCGCAGGCTGTGGAAGCGGACGAAGGCACGAACCCAATAGACATACTGCTGTTCGGTTCGTAAGCTGTAGTGCTTATACCGAATGCGTTCCCGAACCTGGTCGAGCAGTCGGACCGCTGTCAGCGGTGGAGCAGGCGGCTCGCTCCGAGGTCTGCGGGGTTTGTCGGTTCGGTTATGACTGTTCATAAATACAGTATATTCATGAAACGCCAATGTCATCAATTACTTCGTCCTGCGGGGGCCGACCGGATATACCGCAGGGTTCAGAACGAGTCCGCAGAACTGCGGGCTAAAACACGTTATGCATCATGAAGTACAAGCACATTGACGCGATGCTTCACAATTTCGGCCATTCATTCGTGAGCCTGATGAACTACGTCGATGACCAATACATTCTTGATGTTTTGCCTGAGCTTGCCCGCCATTCGGCTTGCTACGAAATCGACATCAACTTTGCCAATGGGCAGGTTTCTCCACCCGGCGAGTATCCAGCAGTTCTCTACAAGTCCATTTCCTATTGGAAAGACTGGTTGCCCAAGCATATTGCCAACCACCGGCTTGAGCCAGAACGCTTGTCAGAAATTCATGTGCGCTACCGGCTGGTGAAGTTTGGGCACGAAATCATTGTGTCCGCCACTGATGATCGAGGCAAAGAACACAAGGTGTTCGTCCATGCATAACATGGCGCTCAACCTCGCTCCCTTCGGTCGCTGGACGCTGCGCGATAAAGCCGCGCAGCGCCGGTTAGCTCTACGTTAGGGGGCATAGTTAGTGGCCGACTTAGAGTTCAAATCAGGCAAAGATGGTTCGGCGCTGTCGTTCACCGTTATCCGTAAGACGAGCGACAAGGAAACAGACTTTGAAGTGGCTGTAAAAACACCTTGGTTTAACGGTGTCGCTCCTGCGTCCACATATTTTGCCGGTTCTCCAAGCACGATGTTTCGTGCGATGGCAGACGAATGGCGAGGATGGAAAGGCTCAAAGGAGTGGAAAGATCTTGAAGCAAGGGTGGCATTTTCGGCGAAGTCAGATTCCAGCGGCCACATAGCCTTGAGCGTTGAGCTTACCGGCCAAGATTATGACAGCCATCTTAGCGTGGTTCTTCAATTCGAAGCTGGGCAACTGGATGGGATGGCAAATGAAATTCATCCGCTATTGGGCTAAGAAAATGCCCCCTAACATCCCGGTCAAGGCGCAGCCTTCGGCTGCTGGGACGTCCCGCAAGCGGGCCGCCCCTTACCTAAAACGTTAGCCCTCTCATGAAGATTCCCACTTTCATCCTCGGTTGGTTCTGCCTCATATCGAGTGCTCTCGGTCAGACATCCCTTGTCGAAGGGGGCCTGTACTCGACGCGCCAAGAAAACGGAAGCTATTCAGTGCTCAAGATTCTCAAGCTCGATCCCGATGGTGTCCACGTTCGCCTCTATAGCAACCAGTTCCCCAGCCATCCGTCGCAGCTTGACGAGAAATCGCTCTACATAGCCGGTATGAACCGAAAGCCCAATGAATCACTGGGCATGGGCCACGCTCCAATAAGTCGTCGTTCATTTTCATCTTGGGGGGCCCGCTTCATCAAAGTCGTTCCGGTTACTGCTGACGAATTTGAGGGCTACAACATGTGGAAGGAGGCAGAGGGTGGCTATTTCTAGAGCGAGGGCTAACCCGCCGCTCCAGGGGACGCCCGGCAAGCTACGCTTGCCGGTGCCCTCCGGCCTTCGGCCTCCGGTCGCCCCTGAGCTAGCACGTTAGGCACTACAAACTAAAGGACTACCATGAACATTACGTTTAGCGGCAACTACGCCATCAATCATCAAACATTTGGCATTAATTTCGAGGCCATAGTGAATGGGCAAAGCGTCGTTTGCTCGGTTTCAACAGAAGCACTGCAAGACATAAACCCGAGTAACGCTCACGACACAGCGCAACAACAGTTCCTTGCAAATCAATCCAGCTTTCAGGCCATCGCTGAACAGAAAATTCGTGCTGGTGCCACAAGCCCTGTTGCTATCACTAGTTCTGATGTTCTTGCCTAACAAATCACCGAATTCAAATCTTAGGCGTCCCCAAGCCACCTCTGCATAAAGGAAAGCTCGTGTACTTATTTGATCGCGTCGAAGAAAAAAATATAAATGGCATTTTTGAGGTGTTTGCCGTCAATGAACAGGACAATCAAGCGTATCTGTTGAGAAATGTAATCATCAGCACATCTGAAAGTGCCTTAGATGGGTTAAGTTTGAGCATAAGCTGCTACCCGGAAAAATACGTCTACCGAGGCAGTTTCAATACAGCAAGTGAAATGAAAGAGTTCGCGGACAGCGTGCTCCGGCTGCTCTACGAGGCAAGCAAAAAAAATTACGCGCCCCCATGCGCCTAACATGGCGCTCAACCTCGCTCCCTTCAGTCGCTGGACGCTGCGCGATAAAGCCGCGCAGCACCGGTTAGCTCTACGTTATGCATCATGAAGTACAAGCACATTGACGCGATGCTTCACAATTTCGGCCATTCATTCGTGAGCCTGATGAACTACGTCGATGACCAATACATTCTTGATGTTTTGCCTGAGCTTGCCCGCCATTCGGCTTGCTACGAAATCGACATCAACTTTGCCAATGGGCAGGTTTCTCCACCCGGCGAGTATCCAGCAGTTCTCTACAAGTCCATTTCCTATTGGAAAGACTGGTTGCCCAAGCATATTGCCAACCACCGGCTTGAGCCAGAACGCTTGTCAGAAATTCATGTGCGCTACCGGCTGGTGAAGTTTGGGCACGAAATCATTGTGTCCGCCACTGATGATCGAGGCAAAGAACACAAGGTGTTCGTCCATGCATAACATGGCGCTCAACCTCGCTCCCTTCGGTCGCTGGACGCTGCGCGATAAAGCCGCGCAGCGCCGGTTAGCTCTACGTTAGGGGGCATAGTTAGTGGCCGACTTAGAGTTCAAATCAGGCAAAGATGGTTCGGCGCTGTCGTTCACCGTTATCCGTAAGACGAGCGACAAGGAAACAGACTTTGAAGTGGCTGTAAAAACACCTTGGTTTAACGGTGTCGCTCCTGCGTCCACATATTTTGCCGGTTCTCCAAGCACGATGTTTCGTGCGATGGCAGACGAATGGCGAGGATGGAAAGGCTCAAAGGAGTGGAAAGATCTTGAAGCAAGGGTGGCATTTTCGGCGAAGTCAGATTCCAGCGGCCACATAGCCTTGAGCGTTGAGCTTACCGGCCAAGATTATGACAGCCATCTTAGCGTGGTTCTTCAATTCGAAGCTGGGCAACTGGATGGGATGGCAAATGAAATTCATCCGCTATTGGGCTAAGAAAATGCCCCCTAACATCCCGGTCAAGGCGCAGCCTTCGGCTGCTGGGACGTCCCGCAAGCGGGCCGCCCCTTACCTAAAACGTTATGCGTCAAACCTCGGAGCCTGAGGATGTTCTCAAAGCTATTCGGAAAGAAGCAGCCGTACACAAAGATCGAGGCAAACGCGGATACATTGCGCTTCCTAGGCGCTCCGACGGGCGGGGGGCTTAAGGCTCTCGAAGAAGAGTTGGCGGCGGTTTTGAGGGCTGAGAGAAATACGGCGAGAGCCTATCTTTCCAAGATTCAGTATCCGAATGAGGAAAGAATTCGAGTTGCCCTAGTCATTGACGGCCTCAGGGGCGCGGAACAGATGGCACCCGCAATTGCTCGGGGTTGTCAGCCAATTGCGGGCATCGATATCGTCTTTTTCGAATCCCTTACCGACCAAATGATTCAAGAAGTCGAAAGTTTATCGCCTTTCTATGTCGCCAAAGACGCATAACCCTGCGGTCCACCGGACGCTGCGCGATAAAGCCGCGCAGCGCCGGTGACCTCCACGTTAGCCCAATGACCAATACTGTCGAAACGACCGAGTGCGCGGATTGCGGCGCCCCAATCGCGGCCGAGGCGGACGCACTGGATATGCGCAGACCGTGCGACGCGTGTGGGAGCACAAAGCGTGTTCATAGCGTTTCAATTATGGAAACGCTTGTGGCTAGAGACGGCTACGGCCTCAAGGCAAAGCGTCCTGGCCAAAAGAAACCGTACGTTGAGGATCTGTCGATGCCGGACTACTCCCACAGCCGTGGAAAGCATGTCCACCGGCAACGAGTCATCGACAGGGACAGTGACCAGTACTTTGAGAAGATCACCGATTACGAGACGGGTGAGGTCATTCACCACTGCGAGGAACCGCTTTCCCAACATCAAGGGCACGGCGATGCGAAACGGAAGAACAACCACGGCTAACAAGCGCTTGCAGCCGACCGGCCACGCGCTGCGCTCGCGGCCGTCGGCTGAAGCTTTACGTTAGCCCACACCGCCTATGAAAACGCTGGTAATTCCATCCGCCGCGCAACGCGACGAAGATTCAGTCCAAATGCTTAGCGCATGGGTCGCCGAAAAAGGGCTCCACTGCACCATGAATGTTGGCATGTGGAATGAAGCTGGTCGAAATGAACCCGCCGCTTGGGGAATCCTACTTGCTGATGTTGTGCGACACCTGGCAAACGCAATCGAATCCGACCAAGGAGTGGACGCAGCAGAGACCGCTGCCGAAATTGTCGAAGCCATACTGAATGAATTGGACGCACCTACGTCTGAGGCAACAGGTGATTTTCATCCTGGCCATTCGTAGTAGGAGCGCAACCTTTATGTATCCACAAAAAATTGTCGTGCACATCCGGGCTAACCCGGCAGTCGAGAGGGACGGCCAACCAGCTGCGCTGGTTGGTTCCCTCCGCGCTACGCGCTCCGGCCGCCCCTCACTTCTACGTTGGGCCTCAATCTACGCGGAGCATCGCTGGTGCAGGTAACGGACAAGGCATACCAAGAACATCGCGTATTCACTGAGCTTCAGCGGTACATGGGGTTCTATGAACAATTGGCCACGTCCGTATTCTCGTTCGCGACAATGGGCACCAAGGCAATCTGCAATATCGACACCTACGTCTACTCCTCAATGCAGGGTACGGTCGAGTCAATTAGAACCATCCTACTTGCGGGTCGCATCAATGACGCATACGCATTGCTCCGAAAGTACTACGATTCCGCAGTAATCAACGTCTACTCGAACCTGTACCTCAAAAGAAATTTCAGCATCGACAGTTTCATCGTCGAGAAAATAAGCAACTGGCTCCAGGGAAAGGAAAAGCTGCCTGAGTACCGAGTGATGTCCCAATACATAAAAGCCTCTGAAGTGCTCAAGCCGATCAATGACGTGTTTGGCGTCGATGACAGATACAAAAGCCTCCGCGATAGATGCAACGATCACACGCATTACAATTTCTATCGTCACGCAATGCTAAATGACAAGGATATTCACATAGACAATCGTGGCTGGTGGCTTGACCGCTTTTCTAAGGACGTACGGGACATATTCGTCCTTCACCTCGGATACATCTTCTTCTTGAATGACCACTACATGATGTCCAGTGACCATTTGGATGCACTTGAGTGCGGCATGCAACCAGAAGAAGGCTCACAGTATTGGGTCGCTCCGTTCATCCAAGAGATCTTCGACGAAGTCATTACACCGACCCGCGCGGATGTTACGGCCACGATCAAGACAAGCTCTGTAATGCAACTTAGATGAACCAATTGAGGCGCCAACCCTGCGGTCAACCGGGCCCGCTCCGCGTTGGCGCGCTCCGCCTGCCGATTACCTTTACGTTGGGCGACAACGGGCAGAAGCTCAAGCTGAGAAATGGGGAACGCGATGTTCAATCTTCTAATGTTCAATGTGGATTGGTCAGGTGGTAAGAGACGTTGGGCGTCATGAATAGAGAGTCCGCAATGCGAGCAGTTCGAGCGTCAATCAGCCGCGGTTCATGTACTCCATGCACGTGGCGGGCGGATCGCGACGCGTACATCTCGGAAAAGTCCAGTGAACTACTTGGTTTCGTCATAGATCCCGTTCCAGTTCGCATAGCAAGTGAAATCTACAATTACGGCGCAAAAGAACAGCTTGCAAAAAGTGCGCTATTTGCAATAGCAAATTCAAGCCAAAAATGGCTTCTTTATGCACCCGATACAGACCAGTTCTCGTTGGCGTTCGGGTCTAGTCCCGAAGCTTTAGAAATTCTTGGTTTTTCCTCGAATGATGCACTTGCTGAGTGGCTCGGATGATTTTCAATAAACTGACGCCCAACCCTTCCTATATGGACTCCCCCGTAAATCAAGACAGATCGTGCTTTTGACTTTCCGGGGTGAATCACCTGCAGTCGTATATCCGGCATCTGTGGTGGGTTCTGAACGACCCATGCCGACATGGAATCTGCCCGCGAAGCGCCAATCGGTACAAGCGGCTGCTGGAGAGCCGGCTGGGTTATCGGCGTTCTGTCGCGGGGGCGTGATGACCCGGTTTGCCATGATGAGCGATCAGTCTCGGCGCAAGGGTGAGGAGTAAGGGTGAATCGATCAGGCGGCGATGGCGAAGGCGGTGCGTTGGAGCTTCTTGTCCGGACGAGGCTGCGGATTGCCGTAGGCGGCGTGGTCGCGCAGGACCGCATAGCAGATGCGGGCAAGCTTGTTGGCCAGCGCGCAGGCGGCCTTGTTGTGATTGGTGCGGCGCTGCACCTCGGTGGCCCAGGTGCGCAGGCCGTCCAGCGGGCGGCTGGCGTCTCGGGCCGGCGCCGTGGCCCGGATAAGTCAACCGTAGGCATCGCCGGATTCGTTGCTGAATTCTCTGGAAAGCCCCTGATCTATTCAAATCAATAGGATTCTCTTTTGGACATCCCGCGAATATTCAACATCACGGAAAGCGAGCACCGCATCCACAACCCGTTCACACCCGATAAATTTGCGACCCTCGGTGATGCCTTGCGTTTGAAGCCGGGGGCGCGGGTGCTGGATCTTGGGAGTGGCTCAGGCGAGATGCTTTGCACCTGGGCGCGCGACCACGGCATTGTCGGTACCGGCGTCGACATGAGTCCGTTGTTCACCGCCCAGGCGAAACGGCGGGCCGAAGAGCTCGGTGTTGCCCATCGGGTCGATTTCATTCATGGCGATGCGGCAGGCTACGTCTCTGACGAAAAAGCCGATGTGGCGGCTTGTGTCGGGGCTACCTGGATTGGTGGTGGTGTTGCCGGCACCATCGAACTCCTGGCGCGCAGCCTCAGCGCTGGCGGCGTCACCCTGATCGGCGAGCCTTATTGGCGGCAATTGCCGCCGACAGAGGAGATTGTCAAAGGTTGTCTCGCTAATTCGATTTCCGACTTTCTTGGGCTACCTGCGCTCATCGCGTCTTTCGGTGATTTGGGCTACGACGTCGTAGAGATGGTGCTGGCCAATCAGGATGGATGGGACAGGTACGAGGCGGCGAAATGGCTCACCATGCGTCGATGGCTGGAAGCAAACCCGGACGATGAGTTGGCGGAGGAGGTTCGGTCCAAGCTCTCCTCCGAGCCTGAGCGCCATGCGGCCTATACGCGGGAATATCTAGGTTGGGGCGTATTCGCGCTCATGCCGCGCCTCCATCTCTAGCAGGATTGTGCGGGCGGCGCTCGCCATGGCCGCATGTGGCGATGCTGCTTGTTGCGCCAGGGTTTCAACTCATCAGCATCGGGCGACTGTTGCTGGCGGAGGCCTTGCGGCACGCGTGGCGGGCGGAGGTGACGGTGGGCTCGTCGTTGGTGCGCTGCCGGCCTATTTGTGCACTGGCTTTGTTTCCGCTGGCAAGGCGACGGACCATGCGGGCCATATCCATTGGCGATGAAGAGGACGCTCTATACTCCGGCACTTGTCGCCGGGGCGATGGCTTGAGGGAGGCGCATTGCGCTATCAGGGCAGGATCACCAACTGGAATGACGACAAGGGCTTCGGTTTCATCACGCCGAATGGCGGTGGCGACCGGGTGTTCCTGCATATCAGCGCTTTCTCGGCGCGGCAGCGCAGGCCGCTGGGTGAGGAGCTGGTGACATACGAGCTTGCGCAGGATGGCAAGGGGCGGGCGCAGGCGAGGAGCGTGGCCTATGTCGGGGAGCGGGTGCCGCGGCCAGCAGCGACAGGGCGTAGCCGCGCGCCCTTGGTCTTTGCGCTGTTCTTCCTGATTGCGTTGGGTGCGCTGGTCGCTCTCGGCCGCTTGCCCTTGCTGGTGCCGGCTGCCTACCTGGGCCTGAGCGTATTGGCTTTTCTCGCCTATGCGGCGGACAAGTCTGCCGCGCAGCGCAATGCCTGGCGGACGAAGGAGAGTTCGCTGCACCTCCTGGAGCTGTTGGGCGGTTGGCCTGGGGCGCTGGTGGCGCAACGGACATTCCGGCACAAAACTGCCAAAGCTTCGTTCCAGTTCGTTTTCTGGCTGATGGTGGGGCTGAACTGCGTGGCGTTGGGCTGGTTGCTGTCGCCGGCTGGGGCAGGCGCGCTGCAGTCGCTCCGGGCTTTATCCCTGAGCTTGGGGCTGCGGGCTTGATGGTGCTGGAGGGGAAGGTGATGTTGAAGCCGGTGGTGCAGGAAGAAGTGTCGGGCTGCGGGATTGCCTCGGTGGCCAACATCCTGGGCAAGTCGTATGCCGAGGTGAAGGCGATGGCCAACGCAATGGGCATTCATGCGGAGGATAGGGCGTTGTGGTCGGACACCACTTACGTGAGGCGCCTGCTCGCCGCGGCAGGTGTGGACGTGGCCGCTGGCGAGACGCCCTTTGCGTCTTGGGAGGGCCTGCCGGAGCTGGCGCTGCTGTCGATCAAGCATCATCGGGAAGCGGGGCGGGATTTCTGGCACTGGGTGGTGTTCACCCGGCGGGAGGGCGAGCCGCTGGTGCTGGATTCCGCGGCCTATCTTTCCGCCAACATCCGCCGCGACTTCGCCGAGATGCAGCCCAAGTGGTTCATCGAGGTGAAGCCTGCCTAGTCTTTCCGAGGCGCTGGCGGCGGATTTCCAGGCGCGGCGATGGGCCCGCATGCGGCGCTCCGTGCTCCAGTTCCGCGACGCGCCCCCCCTTTCCTTTGCATGATCGCGCGCAGTGTGCCCCCTGGCCCCGCACGCGGCGATTTATCGCTTTCGGACTAGGCCTTCCGGTGAGCACCTGATTGGTGCGCGGTTGTCCGGCTCATGCACATCACCGGCCAGGCCGCGCCGGGGTTTGCGTTCGGATTCGCCGCTTCCTGCGGGTTATTGCTGGGCGTATTCCTTGCTTCGCCCGGACAAACTCCAACGATACGACGCGGCGACCGAAAGCCATGGAACTTCTGCTCAAGTACGAAGGCCATTACCCCCCCACCGCCTGGGAGCGCCTGGGGGCGGTTCGTCTCGGCAACAAGCTGTGGCGTTTCGACGGCGTCGAGCACCAGGGGCTGGCGGCGCTGCTGGCCGAACTGGAGCAGGTGACCGACAGCAAGACGCTGGCCGAGACGCTGGCGGTGCCGCTGGGAGCGCTGGGAGATGGCCGGGCGAGCAGCTCGGTCGACCTGCTGGATGCCGCCATGCCCTTCGGCACCCTGCTCACCCGCCAGCGTTTTCCCTGGGCGCTGGAGCAGCTGGACCGCCGCGTCGAAATCCATTTTCAGCCCATCATCGAGATTGGCGGCCAAGGCCAGATCTACGCCCATGAGGCGCTGTGCCGGCTGTCGCCGCCGGGGGGCGAGATCCTCAGCGGCAGCGATGCCTTCAGCCTGGCGGCCCGGCTGGGGCGGCAGGACGACCTCGACCTCGCCGCCCAGTACAAGGCGCTGTCGCTGAAGGCCGAGCGCATTCCCGCGGGCATGCCGATGTTCCTCAACGTGATGCCCTCCACCCTGCTGTACGAGGACTGGCTGCCGCAGTTGCTGAACTGGATGCGCGAACTGGGCGTGGACCGCCGCGATCTGGTGATCGAGGTGGTGGAGAGCGAACGCATAGACGCGGCGCAGCTGGCCGAGCGCTGCGATGCGCTGCGTGCCCAGGGCCTGCGCATCGCGCTGGACGACATGGGTGCCGGCTTCAACGGCCTTGCCACGCTGGCGATGGTACGGGCGGAGTTCATCAAGATAGACCGCAGCCTGGTGCACGAAGCGCAGGGCAGCCGGGTGCGCTCGGTGCTGCTGGAGGCCATCGTGTCCATGGCCGAGCGCCTGGGGGCCACCGTGATTGCCGAGGGCCTGGAGCGGCCGGAGGATCTCGCCTTCTGCCAGGGCCTGGGCATCCGCTACGCGCAGGGCTTCCTGTTCGCCATGCCGGAGCCGATGCCGCGCCTGGGCCGGCTGTCGCTGCCGGAAACCGACGACGCCTGGCGTACCCAGCCGCAGGATCGCTTCCGCCTCACCGACGTGGTGGACCCCGGCATCACCTTCGAGCTCAACACGCCGATAGAGGCGGTGCGCGAGCAGTTCCGCCAGATTCCCCACCTGCCCTGGGCTGTGGTGGTGGACGACGCCAACCCGGTGGCCATCGTGCAGCGCGGCCGGGCGATGACCAGCAGCACCCGCAGCCTGGCGGCCGCCTGCCAACCGCTGCGCCGCACGCTACCGCACAACACCACGCTGGCCGGGCTGGCGCGCTCGCTCTACGTGGATCGCGGCGACAGCGAACCGTGGACGGTGATCGGCCCGGACGGCCACTACCTCGGCATCATCGAGCCGATGACGCTGGTGGCCCACATCCTCACCCGCCAGGAATACGGCGCCAACCTGCATCCGCTGTCGCAGTTGCCCACCGGGCCGGCCCTGCGCCAGGCCATCGAAGCCCGCCTGGGCGAGCGGCGCGGCGCGCTGGGCCTGGTCTATATCGACCTCGACCACTTCAAGGCCTTCAACGACCGTTACGGCTTCATCCGCGGTGACGCCATGATCCGCACGCTGGCGGAGATCCTGCGCCACGTCTTCATCGGCCGGCCGGACCGCCTGCTCGGCCACATCGGCGGCGACGACTTCATCCTCATCCTCGACGGCGAGGAGCCCAACCTGCTGGAGCAACTGCAGCGCGTCACCGCCCAGTTCCACGCCCTGGCCTCGCACCTGTACGACGCCGCCGACCTGGATCGCGGCTACTTCGCCACCGAGGACGACGCTCACCACCCCATCGCCAGCATCTCGGTGGCTTGCGTGAATGGTTCCACCGGCGCCCTGCGCGACAGCGTCGCCGCCGCCGAACGCGCCGCCTACCTGAAGAAGTTGGGCAAGGCGGAATGGGGCAGCGTGGTGGTGGTGGAAGGAAGCCCGCCGACGGTGCACAGCCACGCCTCCATCCGGGGCCTGGACGACTGGGAGGAGAATGCGCTGGCGACGCTGCAGCACCTGCTGGGCATGCCGCGCAGCCGCGACCCGCATGCGATGGACGCAGCCTTCAAGGCCTACCCCTTCTTCGAGATGTTGTTCGAGCTGGATGCCCACGGCGTGCAGCGCTACCCGAACTGGATCAACCCCAATATGTACGGCCGCATCCGCGCCGGCGGCGCCGGTGCCAGCCGCGCCCAGCAGCCCTACTACAAGGCGGTGTGCGACACCGGCCGGCCCTTCGTGTCGTCCATCTATCTCTCCACCGCCTCGGAGGATTTCTGCCTGACCATCGCGGTGCCCATCACCGACGAGGCGGGTGCGCTGAGCGGCGTGCTGGTGGGCGACCTCAACCTGTCGTCGATGGCGGGCTTGCTGGATCGCCGGGCGGAGTGAGGCGGTGGCGGCCAAGGCATGAAAAAGCCGGCCCACGCGCAAGGCGTCGCCGGCTTTTTTCATGCGGCTGCGGGGAAGTCCCGCAGCCGCTGCGCAGCGCAGGCCTTACAGCACCGCTTCGAACAGCTCCAGCTGCGGCGGGCCGACGTAGATTTCGCGCGGGCTCTTGCCTGCATTGGCGTGGGCCTTCATGAAAGCCTCGGAGCGGGTCCAGTCGGAGAAGGCGGCCTCCGAGGCCCACTCGGTGTGGGAGGCGAACAGGGTGTATTCCTCGGTTTCCGGGCCGCGCATCAGGTTGAAGCGGACGAAACCCGGCACCTCGTCGAGATAGCTCTCGCGCTGGCGCCAGTGGGCGATGAAGGTTTCTTCGTGGCCGCGGGCGATCTTGAAGCGATTCATGGCGATGAACATCGGAGGCTCCTGGAAGGGGTGGGCGTAGGGGCTGACCGCGCCGATTCTATGACGGCCGCTGTTCCGATGCGACCGTCGCGCCGGCCGGGGGCTGCCATGCCACCACCCGGTTGCGGCCGCTGCGCTTGGCCTCGTACAGCGCCTGGTCGGCGCGCTCCAGCAGGCCGGTGACGCTGCCTTCCGCCAAGGGGCACAGGCCTATGCTGGCGGTGATCCACAGCGGGCCGGCGGTGGTCGGGGCCGGCCGCGCGGCCAGCGCTTCCCGCAGCCGTTCGGCCAGGGGGTAGCCGCCTTCCGCGCTGCTGCCGGGCAGCAGCACCGCGAACTCTTCCCCGCCCAGGCGGCCGGGCAGGTCTTCCCGGCGCAGCACGCTGCGCAGGGTGTCGGCGACATGGACGAGCACCTGGTCGCCCACCGCGTGGCCGTGGCTGTCGTTCACCCGCTTGAAGTGGTCCACGTCCAGCATCAGCAGGCAGCCCGACTTGCCGGCGCCGGGGCGGGCCAGGGCTTGCTCCAGCTGGGCGAGGAAGGCGCGACGGTTGGGCAGGCCGGTGAGGGCGTCGGTCGAGGCCAGCGTCTGCAGGTCGGTCTCGCGCCGCTTGCGCTCGCTGATGTCGCGCATCAGCCACAGCAGGCCGAAGGGCTGGCCTTGCTGCAGGATGGGAATGCGCTCTATCTCCAGCGTGCGGCCGTCTTCGAGCGTGGCTTCGCGGTGTGCCGGGCCGTTGTCCGGCCCGAGCACGGCGGCCACCGCAGGCGGCAGCCGGCCGGTGAGGTCCGCGAGCGGCTTGCCGCCGAGGCTGTCCGGCGCCGGCAGGGCCAGCAGCTCGCACAGGCTGCGGTTGGCCAGTTGCACCTTGCGCGCTTCGTCCTCGGCGAGCAGGCCGCCGGGGAAGTGTTCGATCACCGCCCGCTGGCGGGCCCGGGCGCCGGCCAGCTCGGCCTCGATGCGGCGGCGGTCGGTGATGTCTATCAGTGTCCAGATGACGTCGCCTTCCGGCTGCGCCGGGTCCAGCAGGGTACCGGAAATGTCGAACCAGCGGGCCTGGCCGTCCTTGTCGTGCAGTGGGTACTCCAGCCGTATGCTGCCGCGGCTGCGCAGCTTCTCGTACTCGGCGCTGAAGCGTTCGAACGGGCCTTCGCCGCCGTGGGCGGCGGAGAAGCTGCTGCCGGCCATGTCTTCCCGGCTGGGGGAGAAGATTTCGATGGCGCGGGCATTGGCCTGCAGGATGATGCGTTGGGGCGAGACCAGGAAGATGGCGGCGGCGCTGTTGTCCAGCAGGGCGCGGCGCAGGTTGGCGTCCGCCACCCGGGCGCTGATGTCGGTGTGGGTGCCCATCACCCGCTGCGGCCGGCCGTTCTCCCAGGCCACCACCCGGCCGCGGCATATCACCCACAGCCAGCCGCCGGTGGCGGTGCGCAGCCGCAGCTCGACGTCGAAGCCCTCGCCCCTGGCTATCTGCCCGGTCATCAGGGTGTCGACCCGCGGGTAGTCGTCCGGATGGGCGAGGCGCTGCCACACTGCCTCGTTCACCGCGAAGGCCTGGTCGCGGTAGCCCAGCATCTCGAAGCAGCGGCTGTCCCAGCGGATGCTGCCGGCGGCGAGGTCCCAGTCCCACAGGCCGTCGCGCACCGCGGCCACGGTGAGGCGCAGGCGTTCTTCGCTGTCGCGCAGGGCCTGGGCGCGGGCACGCTCCTCGGTGACGTCGTGGATGTAGCCGTGCCACAGCACGCTGCCGTCTTCCTCCCGCTCGGGCTTGGCATGGCCGCGCAGCCAGCGCACGTCGCCGCCGTCGCGCAGGATGCGGTACTCCTCCACCCAGGTGCTGAGCTGGTCGGCCGAGCGCTGGATGGAAGCCCGCACCCTGGGGCGATCGTCCGGATGCGTCCGCTCCAGCAGCCGGGTAGCGTCCTCAGCCACTTCGGCGGGCGGCATCTGGTAGATGTCCTGCAGGGCGGGGCTGAGATAGGGGAAGGCGCTGCCGCCGTCCGGCCGCAGGCGGTATTGATAGACCATGCCCGGCACCTGGGCCACCAGCTTGTGCAGCTGCGCTTCCAGCGCCTTGCGTTCGGCTTCGGCCTGCTTGCGCGCGGTGATGTCCATGTGGGTGCCGACCATGCGCAGCGGCCGCTTTTCCGCGTCCCGGCCGGTGATGCGGCCGCGGGCGAGTATCCAGCGGTAGTGGCCGTCGCGGGTGCGCATGCGGTGCTCGGACTCGAAGTAGGTGCTTTCGCCGTACAGGTGGGCGTTCAGCTTGTGCCTCACCGGCGGCTGGTCTTCCGGGTGGATCAACGCCATGACGTCTTCGTGGGTGGTGCCCAGCTCGCCCGGCGGATAGCCGAGCATCGCCTCCCAGCGGGTGTTGTAGGAGAGGCGGTCGATGTCCAGCCGCCAGTCCCACAGGCCGAGGTCGCCGCCGTCCAGGGCGAACTGCAGGCGCTCCTCGCTCTCGGCCAGCAGGGCGTTCTGGCTGCTGCCGCGCAGGTAGAGCAGGGCGATGGCGAAGGCGGCCAGCAGCAGCACGCCAGTGCCGACGATGTTGCGCAGCAGGCTGTCGGCCACGGTGTCATTCACCTTCGCCATGGCGGGGCCGCGGGCGATGCCGACCGCCACCACCAGCGGGTAGTCGCTGGTGCGGTGCCAGGCGTAGTAGCGGTCCTGCCCGTCCGTGCCGGGCTGCAGGCGGACGTTGCCGCTGTTGCCGGCGCGCGCCAGCCGGCTGCTCAGCGCCGGCGGCAGGGTGCCGCCCAGCACTTCGTCCTGCAGGCGAGTGCGGGCGAGGTAGGTGCCATCGTCGCGCAGCAGGGTGGCGATGTCGTCGGCACCGGTGACGGCACGGCGGAAGGCGTCGGCGAGGTAGTCGGGGGAGATGGAGAGCACCAGCACGCCGGCGAAGCCCCGCTTGTTGTGCAGCGCGCGGCCGAACTGCACCACCCATTTGCCGGTGACGCGGCTCACGAAGGGCCGGCTGACGTGCAGCCGGCCGTCATCTTCGCTGTCACGCAGGTGCTGGAACAGTTCGCGGTCCGAGGCGCTGGGCCGGGGCAGGCCGGCGGGCAGCTCGCGGCTGGAATAGACGACGTTCCCGCGGGCGTCCGCCACCGTGATCTGCACGATGCTGCCTTCGGGAAAGGTCTCTATCGCCACCTGGGTGGAGTGCAGGAAGGCCTGGGTGTCGCCGCGCAGATACTCGGCGGCGAGGTTGCGGCTGACGACGTCCAGTCCGGCCATCAGGGTGGAAACCTGCAGCGCCAGCGCGCTGGCCATCTGCTGCGAGCGGAGCTCCACCTGGTGCTCGCTGTCCGCCACCCAGTTGCGGTGGGTTTCCAGCAGCAGTACCCAATAGATCGCGCAGGCGAGGCCCAGCGCGGCCAGCGCTGCTGCCGCGTTGCTGCTGCTGTTCCGGCTGATCCGGGACAGCCAGTCGAAGTGCTTGCGGATGCGCGTCATTCCTTGGGAGGCGGCGGGAGAAGAGGTGGGAGGCCGGGCTGTCGCCTGGTTGGGGCCGTCGGCGGGACGACGCGGTATTTCATACCTGCAATGGTGGCGCCAGGAAAACGATGACGCCCGAGATGGGCTGGATTAGGATGAAAATACCCGACCCCACCGGAGTTCCATCATGCCCAGTATCGAAATCACCGAAGAAAATTTCAATCAGGTCGTAGAAAACAATCCCATCGTCTTCCTGGACTTCTGGGCCACCTGGTGCGGCCCTTGCCGCAGCTTCGGGCCCATTTTCGAGGCGGCGTCCGAAGCCCACCCGGACATCGTCTTCGGCAAGATAGACACCGATGCCCAACAGGCGCTGGCGGCCACCTTCCAGATCCGCTCGGTGCCCACGCTGGCGGCCATACGCGACAACATCATGGTGTTCCGCGAATCCGGCGCGCTGCCGGCGAGTGCGCTGGAGCAGGTGGTGAGCGGCGTGCGCAGCCTGGACATGGACGAAATCCGCGCCGATATCGCCTCCCAGGAGGCCGGCGGCCAGCAGCCCGGCTGAGGTCGCGCCGATTCAGCCGAGGCGGGCGGTGAGCGCCTCCGCCCAGCGCCCGGCTTCTTCCTCCCCCTCTTTGCGGCACAGGTACACGTAGCCGTGCTGCAGGCAGCGCTCGGCCAGGCTGCGGTCTTCGATGGCGGCCTGCGCCAGTTCGTCCAGGCCGCGGACATCGCCCGCTTCCATCAGCAGGCGGCCGTAGTGCATGCGCGCCCGCGGAAAGGGGCCGTCCGGCCGTTGCAGCAGGTGCTTGAACACCGGCAGCGCTTCGGCGGCACGGTCGCAGTTGGCCAGCGCGCCGCCATATTCCTGCAGTTCGAAGGGGCTGAGGCTCTCCAGCGGCCGCGGCGACAGCTCGGCGATGCGCTGGCGGCTGTCGCGCTGCTCGCGGTGATGGGTCAGCCAGGCGCTCTTCTCTTCTTCCCACCAGGCCTGGTCGAATTCCTTCGCCAGGGTGTGGGCGAAGCTGCCGAGCAGGGCCTCGGCGGCGGACTTCTCCACCGGCGCCGGCAGCGTGGCCGGCACTTCCAGTGCCTCCAGGCGGTCGCGCAGGCAGGGGTGAGTGTCGTTGAGGCTGGATTTGCGCAGCAGCGCGGCATTCAGCCGCTCCTGGTTGCACCAGTCCAGGTGGCTGGCGGAGAAGGCGGTGCGCATCGAGGAATAGGGCGGGAACAGCGGCTTGGGATGATGCGCCGCCTGGGCGTAGAGGCGCGGCCAGAAGGCCTCGTCTATCCAGTCCGCCAGCAGTTCGCCGCGGCACAGGCCGGTACCCGCGGCGGCGTGGCCCACGGTGCGGCCGGCAGCGGCGTCCGCCTGGTATTCGTCCTGGCGCGAGAGCACGAAGGTGTAGGCGTTGAAATAGGGGGCGAAGCGGCGCAGGCCGGTGTGCAGCAGGCTGTCCAGCCAGTTGCCCTCGCTGCTGGAAACCTTGTCCATCAGGGCGCCGAAGGTGAGGCGCTGGCGGTACACCCAGGCGCCCAGCTTGCCGTGGGCGCCGGACAGGTGGCCGTACTCATGCGCCAGCGTGGCCGCCATCTCGCGTGGCGCCATGGCGTAGAGGTAGGGCAGGCCGAGGATGAGGTGGTTGCGGTGGCCGCCGAACAGGCCGAAGCGCGGCACCTGGGCGATGGCGGCGTTGAAGGAGCGGTCCACCACCACCCGGTGCAGCGGTGGGCCTTTCTGCTTGCGCTGGATGCGCTCTATCAACTCGAACAGCTTGGGCGCATCGGCGCGGGTGAGCTCGCGGCCCTCGGGTGGGCTGAGGCGCGTCAGGAAGGCGCGCAGCACGGTGTAGAGCAGGCCGGTGAGGAAGAGGGCGAACAGGCCGAGATGGACCATCACCCAGACGTTGCGGCTGTCGCGCAGCCAGTGGAAGGCGGCGACGCCCAGGGCGATGACGAGCAGCAGCACCAGGGCCAGCGCCACGTAGGCAAGGCTGCTGACGAGCAGCACCTTGCTGCGGAAGGTGGCCGGGTTGTGGTGGGCGTCCAGCTCGAAGCGGCGCACCAGGTATTCGTAGCGGCTGTCGTCCATTGTGCGGGCGCCATATGTGTCTGCTTTGCGACAAATTCTGCGCCGGGCGCTGGCGGCGGTCGCGGCAATAACTCACGCTGGGTAACGTCAGCCTTGCTGATGTCAGGTGAGGGAGGGTGAGAGTGCCGGCCGGGACGTCCAGCGCGGCGCCCAGGGCCAGCGCCGTTTCGGCGGCGGTGCGGCCGTCCGTCTCCAGCCGCTGCGTGGTGCGGCTGCCGAGGCCGGCGGCTTCGGCGAGGCGTTCCTGCGACCAAGCGTGCGCTTCCCGCAGTTGCCGCGGTGTCCGGGTGTCGCATTTCATGTCGTTCAGGCTAGGGGCTCCGCTGTCGATAGGCGCTTGCAGCGTGAGCCGCGGGCGGGCACGGCGCCACGACAGAAGGACGACAGGACGGGCGCCGGTCACGATCCGCCCCGGCGGGGCGGGCCGCGCTGGCTCAGTACAACAGGTAAGGTGCCCGCTCCGCTTCCCAGGCGGCCTCGTCCGCCAGTGCGATCTCGTCCAGCGCGGCCGGCGGCGCGGCCGGGTCGTCCACCCATTGCCGCAGCACTTCGCTGCCGTTGATGAGGTCGATGGCGAGGCGGTCGTGCTCGTACTCGTAGGCGAAGTCGCGCCACAGCGGGTAGTCCGGCTGCTGCAGGCGCAGCGCCTTGAAGGCCAGGGCCTGCAGGCGCCAGGGGCGGAAGGCGGTGTGGTCATAGTGGGTCGGGTCTTCCACATGGATCTGCACGCCGTTGCACAGCTTGCCGGCGTGCTTGTGGAAGGTGGGCTCGAACCAGCATTCGCGCAGCACGCAGCCGGCCAGCCACTGTGGCGCGAGGGCGCGCATGTCGGCGATCAGTCGGCGGGCGTCGATGTCCGGCGCGCCGAACAGTTCCAGCGGCCGGGTGGTGCCGCGGCCTTCGGACAGGGTGGTGCCTTCCAGCATCACCGTGCCGGCGTAGGCGCGCGCCATCGACAGGTTGGGCGCGTTCGGGCTGGGGTTGATCCAGCTGCGTTCGCCCAGCGGCCAGCCGTAGCCGGGGGCGGCGTCCGGCTGCCAGCCCTGCATGGCGACGACCTCCAGCTCCACGTCCAGCTTCAGCGTGGCGACGAACCAGCGCGCCAGCTCGCCCATGGTGAGGCCGTGGCGCATCGGCAGAGGACCGGCGCCGACGAAGCTCTCCCAGCCCGGCCGCAGCAGCGTGCCTTCCACCGGCCGGCCGGCGGGGTTGGGGCGGTCCAGCACCCACACCGCCTTGCGGTGGGCGGCGGCGGCTTCCAGCACGTAGCGCAGGGTGGTGATGAAGGTGTAGATGCGGCAGCCGAGGTCCTGCAGGTCCACCAGCAGCACGTCGAAGCTGTCCATCATCGCCGCGGTGGGGCGGCGCACCTCGCCGTACAGGCTGAACACCGGGATGCGGTGCAGCGGGTCGAGGTAGTCGGCGGATTCGACCATGTTGTCCTGCTTGTCGCCGCGCAGGCCGTGCTGCGGGCCGAAGGCGGCGCTGAGCTTGAGGTCGGGCAGGGCGGCCAGCGCGTCCAGGGCGTGCTCCAGGCCGCGGGTGAGCGAGGCGGGGTGGGCGAGCAGGGCGAGGCGGCGGCCGGCCAGCGGGCGGCGCAGGCCGGCATCCTGCAGCAGGCGGTCGAGGCCGAAGCGGGGCGTTGCGGTCATGGGAGCGTGTTCAGGGATGGGTGGGCAGCGGCAGCCAGTCCAGCGTGGCGGTGAAGGCGCGCCGGTCGTGGAAATCGGGCTTGGGGCGGGGGTGGTGCAGCGCCCAGTAGGCGAGCTTGCCGCCGGCGCTTTCGATGACGGCGCTGAGCCCGAGCTGCAACCGGGCTTCCGGTGCGCGTGGCGGCAGCGCGGCGGGGTCGAGCAGGATCTCGGCGATCAGCGTGCCGCTCTCGCGGCGCACCTGCTGCAGCCGCGGCGGCTGCGGCGGCGGGGCGTCCGGGTCGCGTTCGCGGCTGGCGCAGAAGCGGTAGGCGGCCCACTGGCCGGAGGGCGCGAAGTTGAACTCCAGGTAGGCGGCCTCGTCCGCGCGGGCGATGAAGGCTTCGAAGCAGGTGTGCTGCCACAGCCCGTCCGCGGCGGCCGGCAAGGTGGCGGGCGGCAGGCGCAGGGCGTCGAAATCCGCCTGCAGGCGGTAGACCAGGCGCAAACCGCCGTCCGCAGCGACGTCGACGGCGGCGGTGAGCTGCCGCACCGGGCCGGCGGCAGTGGTCGGATGGGGCAGCAGCGTGAGTAGCGGGGACACCATGGGAGCGGGCGGGGGAGGAGCGGCTGCCTATGGTAGCCCATGCGTCAGGCTGGCGAGCCGGCGCCGGGGTGCAGCGTGGCAAAGCGCACGCTCGCAGCGGCGGTGGCGGACGGGCGGTCGCGGGTGTGGCCGCGGGCCGGCAGGCGATCAGAGCCCGCGGCGTGCTCCTACCGTCCTTCTCCTGCGCGGCGCAGGGGGCTGCCGTCCGGCCGGTGGTTGAATAGAATCGCGCTCTTTCCCGCCTGTTTTGCCGCCCGCCATGAACGCTGCCTTCCCCATCCGCTACGTCGAACCGGTGTATCGCCCGCCCAGCGAGGCGGAGTCGCTGATCCTGCCGGTGACCGACGGCTGTTCCTGGAACAAGTGCACCTTCTGCGAGATGTACACCGCGCCGCAGAAGCGCTTTCGCGCCCGCGACGAAGACGAGGTGATGGACAGCATCCGCCGCAGCGGCGAGGTCTTCGGCGATCAGGTGCGGCGCGTCTTCCTCGCCGATGGCGATGCGCTGGTGCTGCCCACCCGCCGGCTGCTCGCCATCCTGGAGGCGATACGCAGCCACCTGCCCTCGGTGCGCCGCATCTCCAGCTACTGTCTGGCGCGCAACCTCAAGCGCAAGACGGTGGCCGAACTGGTGGCGCTGCGCGAGGCCGGGCTGCAGTTCGCCTACCTGGGCGCTGAGTCCGGCGACGACGAGGTGCTGGCGCGGGTGAACAAGGGCGAGACCCACGATTCCACCCGCGAGGCGCTGGACAAGCTGGGCGAGGCCGGCATCACCCGCTCGGTGATGCTGCTCAACGGCCTGGGCGGCGAGGCGCTGAGTACGCAGCATGCGGACAACTCGGCACGGCTGATCAACGCCACCCAGCCGGAGTACCTGGCGACGCTGGTGGTGAGCTTTCCGCGCGGCGATGCGCGTTTGAAGGCGGGCTTCCCGGACTGGCAACCGTTGTCGCAGCAGGGCCTGTTCGTGGAGATGGAGCGCTTGCTGTCGCAGCTGGAGCTGCGCCGCACCGTGTTCCGCTCGGACCACGCCTCCAACTGGCTGGTGCTCAAGGGCACGCTGGGCGCGGACAAGGACAGGCTGCTCGCCCAGGTGCGGGCGGCCATCGCCGCGCCGGAGCAGGCGCCGCTGCGGCCGGCCTGGGCGCGCGGGCTGTGAGTTGGCGCTGGAGCGTCATGGAGAGGCGGCCGTCCTGTCGCCGGCCGCTGGTGCTCACAGCAGGTGGGCGACCAGCGGCGACACCAGCAGGTTGAACAGGCCGGTCAGCACCATCAGCAGGCCGGCCACCGAACCCTCGCGGCTGCCCAGCTCGTAGGCCTTGGCGGTGCCGGCGCCGTGGGCGCCGACGCCGAACAGCGCGCCGCGCGCCAGCTCCGTCTTCAGCGGCAGCAGGCGCAGCACCAGCGTGCCGCCGAACATGCCGAAGATGCCGGTGATCATGACGAACGCGGCGGTCAGTTCCGGCACGCCGCCGAGGTCGCGCGACATTTCCATCGCGAACGGCGTGGTGATGGAGCGCGGCAGCAGCGAGCGCGCCACCTCGCCATCCAGCGCCAGCGAGCGCGCCAGCAACCAGGAGCTGGCCAGCGCCATCGCGGTACCGGCCACCATGCCGGCACCCAGCGCCGGCCAGTGGCGGGCCAGCAGCGCGCGCTGCTCCCAGATGGGCACCGCGAAAGCAACCGTCGCCGGGCCGAGCAAACCGATCAGCCAGCCGGTGTCGCGGGCGTACTCGGCATAGCTGGTGTTGCTGGGAATGGCGAGGAGGAACAGCAGCACAGGCACCAGCAGGATGGGCGACAGCCAGAAGCGGCGGTAGCGCCGGTGCAGCGCGCGGGTGGCGACGTAGCCGAGCAGCGTCACCGCCAGCCAGAACAGGGCGGCGAGGCTGGGGCTGAGGTGGGCGTTCATGGCGGCCGGTGCTCAGGAGGCGGCGCGCGGCGGCTCGGCGTCCGCCGCGGCGGCCTGGCGGCGGCCCATCCATTCCACCGCCAGCGCGGTGGCGGCCATCACCATCAGCGTGCTGAACATGATCACCAGCAGGATGCGCCAGCCTTCGCTGCGCAGCAGCGGGCCGTAGTCCAGCAGCGACATCGCCGCCGGAATGAAGAACAGCAGCATCTCCGCCAGCAGCAGGCCGGCGCCGGCCCTGAGCCAGGCTGGGCGCAGCACGCCGGCGGCGAACAGCGCCAGCAGCAGCGCCAGCCCTATCACCCCGCCCGGCACCGGCAGCTCCAGCAGCGCGGCCACGCGGCCGCCCACCCACCAGAACAGGATGAGCACGCCGACCTGGAGCAGGGTGCGGAACAAAGAGGGCAGGGCGCGGGGCATGGGCGGATTGCTGCGATGCAATGTAGTTGAATCCAAGCATAGGCCGGCGGGTATGATTCCCCAAGCGAATTGTTTTCATACCCGTGATTCCAGAAAGGAATGGCTTCATGGATGCCCGACTCCCCGAATTGCGTCAGCTGGCCGGCTTCGTCGAGCTGGTGCGGCAGGGCAGCTTTACCCGCGCCGCCGAGGCGCTGCACCTCACCCAGTCGGCCCTGAGCAAGCAGATCGCCCAGCTGGAGGAAAGGCTGGGCCGTTCGCTGCTGGAGCGCGGCGCCGGCCGGCTGCGCCTGACCGATGCCGGCGAGGTGGTGCTGCGGCGGGCGGAAGCCATGCAGCAGCTAGGGCGGGAGCTGCTGGCAGAGCTGGATGACCTGGATCGCCTGGTCACCGGCGAGCTGCGCCTGGGTTTGCCGCTGTTCGGCGCGGACGCGGTGTTCACCGCCCTCATCATCGAGTTCCTGTCGCGCTACCCCGGCGTGCGGGTGCATCTGGAGGAAGGCGGCAGCAAGTCCATCGAACAGGCGCTGCATACCGGTGCGCTGGAGTTGGGCGCGGCGCTGACGCCCTCCAACCCCGAGCTGGACTACCTGCCTTTCTGCAACGAACCGCTGGACGTGCTGATGCCCGCCGGCCACCCGCGCGCTGGCGCGGGCAGTGTCGCCCTGCTGGAACTGGCCGATACGCCCTTCCTGCTCTACGAGCAGAGCTTCACCCTCAACGACCGCCTGCAGCACGCCTGCCGCCAGGCCGGCTTCGCCCCGCGGGAGGGCGGCCGCAGCGGCCAGGCGGACTTCCTCGCCACCCTGGTCGTCGCCGGCCAGGGCGTGGTGCTGCTGCCGCGCGTCGTCGCCCGCGGCCTGGAGCGCCCGGGGCTGGTGCGCCTGACCTTGCGCGAACCGCAGATGACCTGGGACGTGGCCTTCATCTGGCGCCGCGGCGCCTACCTCTCCCGCGCCGCGCGGGCCTGGCTGGCGTTGGCGGCGGAGATGAGGCCTGGGCAGTGAATGGCCGGGGATCTGGCGTCTGGGCGGGGGCCGGCGGGCCAGGCCGGCCTGAATCAGCGGGTGGCGACGGGTTTGTCTGCCTTTGTCATGGCGGCTCGCGGTGCTGCGCGCTCAGGGGCGGCGCAGGGCTGTCAGCACCAGCATGGGGGTAGTCGCCGCCTCACTTCTCCTCGCCGCCCTTGCGGGCACGCAGCCGCAGCGGCACCGCGCTGGGCGCGTGGCTGGCTTCCACCAACTGGATGAGCTTGAGCATGAAGAGGTCGCGCTCTTCCGGCGGCAGCGGGTCCAGGCTGCGGTCGTGGGCGCGCTGCACCGCCGGCGCCATCTTGTTCACCAGGTTGCGGCCCTTGCGCGTCAGCCGCACCCGCTTCACCCGTTTGTCCTGCGGCGCCTGGCGGCGCTCGATCAGGCCGCGCTCCTGCAGCCGGGGGATGACCTCGGCCACGCTGGTGCGCTCCAGGCCGATCTCCAGCGCCAGCGTGCCTTGCTCCATCTCGCCGTGCTGCGACAGCGCGGTGAGCAGGCTGTACTGCACCGGGGTGACGCCGAACTCCCGCGTTTCTTCCAGGAACAGCGCGGAGTGGATCTGGTGCAGGCGCCGGATCAGGAAGCCGGGGCGGGTGAAGAGCAGGGATTTGTGCTGGGCCGTGGCCAGGGTGGCGCGGGCGCGCGAAACCGGATCGTCGTCGTTTTGCATGATGTGGGCGGAGGTGGGGGCGCCGCCGTACCGCCGCAGGGGCGGCAGGGCGTGGCGGCGCCGATGGCGCGGATTATCCCACAGCGACGATTCCGCCCGGTTTCCGTTGAGTGCGGTATGCCACCTAACCCGGCGGGCATTCCGAGCCGGCACCGGACCGGTGCGCGGAAATGGCCAGGATGTGCCATCCCGGTGCGCGAGTAATGGGGTGTGCCACCTAAGTTTTTGCCGTTCAATATTGATCCAAGTCAATGAATCTTAAGGTCGCCTGAAAATACATCGGCCAGCGGGCACGAGCGCGCACGATATTTGCGGTATGCCACCTATCCGAGGCCAACCGCGAAGACGCTGAAACGATGAAGATCCTGCTCAAAGGGGGCCGTGTAATCGACCCCGCCGCCGGCCGCGACGGCCAGTTCGACGTGCTGATCGACAACGGCCTGATCGCCGCCGTCGGCGCCAACCTGCCGGGCGAACAGACCGCCGGCGCCCAGGTCACCGACTGCCGCGGCAAGCTGGTGCTGCCCGGCCTGATCGACACCCACGGCCACAACTACCAGTACGTCACCGGCCGCTTCGGCCTCAATCCGGATCTTTGTGGCGTGCGCTCCGGCGTCACCACCCTGGTCGACCAGGGCGGACCCAGCTGCATCACGCTGGCCGGCTACCGCCACTTCCTGGTCGAGCGTTCCGACACCCGCATGCTGGCCTTCCTCTCCGCCTACCTGGTCGGCGGCCTGGAGGGTCACTATTACCCGGAGCTGTACCAACCGGGCTGCCTGGACGTGGCGGCGACGGTGAAGGCGGCCAAGGCCAACCCGGACCTGGTGAAGGGCTTCAAGGCCCACGCCGAGATCGGCGGCTTCGCCCGCTGGGGCACCGAGGTGATGCGCGACTCCGCCCGCATCGCCGCCGAGGCCGGCCTGCCGCTCTACATCCACTTCGGCCAGCTGTGGCCCAAGCCGGGCGACGGCGGCATGCCGGTGGACCCGGACACCATCTTCAACCAGGTGGTGGAGATGCTGAAGCCGGGCGACATCCTCGCCCACCCCTTCAGCCGCAACCCCGGCGGCTTCGTCGAGGTGAACGGCAAGCTGCATCCGCTGGTGAAGGAGGCGCTGGCGCGCGGGCTGAAGGTGGACGTCGGCCACGGCTCCCACTTCAGCTTCCGCGTCGCCCGCCTGGTGCTGGACGCCGGCGTCATCCCCGACACCCTGGGCGCCGACATGCACGGCTACAACACCTCGGTGCCGGCACCGGCCGGCACGCCGGACAGCCATCCGGACGAGGAGGAACACCTGTTCACCGGCCGCACCCGCTTCAGCCTGGTGTCGGCCATGACCAGCATGCTCGCCCTCGGCCTGCCGCTGAACCACGTGGTGGCGATGGCCACCTGCAACGCCGCGAAGATGTGCGGCATGGAGCACGAGCTGGGCACGCTGGCCGTCGGCCGGGTGGCGGACGTCTCGGTGCTGGACGACCTCGCCGGCCAGTGGGTGCTGCGCGACAACGAAGGCAACCGCGTCGACGCGGATCGCTGGCTGCAGCCCGCCTTCTGCCTGCGTGCCGGCAAGCGCTTCGAGGCGGATGCGCCCATTCTGCCGGTGGCGGAAGCGGCCGAACGGGTGGCCGCATGAACTCCCTCATCGGCTGCTGCGCCACCGTGAATTGCGTGCCGCCCAGCCGGCGCCACCGCAAACGCGAGGCCGTGCAATGAACGCCCCGCTGCCCGAAACCCGCGCCCAGGGCATAGGCGTCGCGCTGCCGCGCAAGGAAGACGACCGCTTCATGCGCGGCCGCGGCGGCTACGTCGGCAACATCCGCATGGTCGGCATGGTGGACGTGGCCTTCGTGCGCAGCCCGGTGGCCCACGGCCGCATCCGCGCCATCGAAAAGCCGGAAGGCAGCGAAGGCGCGGTGTATACCCTGGCCGACCTGGAGGGCGTGCTGCCCATCGTCGCCAACTCCGGCCTGGCCGGCTTCAAGTGCTCCGAGCAGCCGGTGCTGGCCGGCGCCAAGGTGCGCCAGGTGGGCGAGATGATCGCCATGTGCGTGGCCGACAACCGCGCCGCGGCGGAAGACATCGCCGCCCAGGTGTTCGTCGATTTCGACGAGCTGCCGGCGGTGGTGGACATGCTGGCGGCGCGCCGCGCCGGTTCGGCGCTGGTGCACGAGGAGTGGGGCGACAACGTCTTCCTCGAAACCTTCATCGATGCCGACCTGGACGACATCCGCAGCAAGGCCGCCATCAAGGTCAGCCGCAAGCTGCGCACCGCGCGCCAGAGCATGGCGCCGATGGAAGGCCGCGGCGTGGTCGCGCACTGGGATCACCGCCTCGGCCAGCTCATCGTCTACACCTCGGCGCAGATGCCGCACATCAACCGCACCGGCATCGCCGGCTGCCTGGGCCTGGACGAAGGCCAGGTGCGGGTGGTGGCGCCGGACGTGGGCGGCGGCTTCGGCTACAAGGGCATCCTGCTGCCGGAAGAGGTCTGCGTCGCCTGGCTGGCGATCAAGCTCGGCCGCCCGGTGCGCTGGCTGGAAGACCGCCGCGAGCAGCTCACCGCCAACGCCAACTGCCGCGAGCACGATTACGACATCACCGCCTACGCCGACAGCGACGGCCGCCTGCTGGCGGTGGATTGCGAAGCCACGGTGGATTCCGGCGCCTATTCCTCCTACCCCTTCTCCGCCTGCCTGGAGGCGGCGCAGGTCGGCAGCATCCTGCCCGGCCCGTACAAGATGGAGAAGTACCGCTGCCGCACCTGGTCGGTGGCCACCAACAAGCCGCCCATCCTGCCGTATCGCGGCGTTGCCCGTACCGGCGTCTGCTACGCCATCGAAACGGTGATGGACGCCATCGCGGTGCAGGCCGGGCTGGAGCCCTGGGAAGTGCGCATGCGCAACCTGGTGCTGCCGCAGGAAATGCCCTACGACAACATCACCAGGAAGCACTTCGACAGTGGCGACTACCCGGAATGCCTGCGCCGTGCGGTGGAGGCCATAGCCCTGCCGGCGGTGCGTGAACGCCAGCGCCGCGGCGAGGCGGACGGCCGCCGCATCGGCGTCGGTCTCGCCATCTTCTGCGAGCAGGGCGCCCACGGCACCTCGGTCTATCACGGCTGGGGCATCCCCATGGTGCCGGGCCGCGAGCCGGTCACCCTGCGGCTGACGCCGGACGGCGTGCTGGAAATCCGCGCCGGCGTGCATTCCCACGGCCAGGGCATGGAAACCACGCTGGCGCAGATCGCCCACGAAGTGCTGGGCATCGCCATCGACAAGGTGCGGGTGCTGCTGGGCGATACCGGCATCACCCCGTACTCCACCGGCACCTGGGGCTCGCGCTCCATCGTCATGGCCGGCAGCGCGGTCGGCGTCGCCTGCAAGGAGCTGAAGGAGCGCTTGATCAAGATCGGCGCCCACCTGCTCAAGGACGAACCGGCCATGGTCAGCTGGCAGGCCGGCGCGGTGGTCAGCCCCAAGGGCTGGAAGCGCATCGCCGACATCGCCCGCACCTGGTACCTGCAGCCGCAACTGCTGCCCGGCGACGTGGACCCGCGTGGCCTGGAGGTGAGCACCACCTACCAGGCGCGGCGCGACAGCGGCACCTTCAGCTACGCCTGCCACGCGGTGGTGGTGGCGGTGGATACCGCGCTGGGCAAGGTCGAACTGCTGGACTACGTCGTCGTCGAGGACGGCGGCGTGCTCATCAACCCGATGGTGGTGGATGGCCAGGTCTATGGCGGCGCCGCCCAGGGCATAGGCACCGCGCTGTACGAGGAAATGCGCTACAGCGAGGACGGCCAGCCGCTGGCCTCCACGCTGGCCGACTACATCCTGCCCGGCGCCACCGAGGTGCCGGCCATCCGCATAGCGCACATGGAAACCCCCGCCCCTTACACCGAGTTCGGCCAGAAGGGCATAGGCGAGAGCGGCGCCATCGGCTCGCCGGCCGCCATCGCCAACGCGGTGAACGACGCCCTGCGCCCGCTGGGCGTGGAGATCAACCAGCTGCCCATCACCCCGCGCGCCATCGTTGAAGCCCTGGCCGCCGTGTCCGCCGTATCCGGCAACCAAGGGAGAAACGCATGAAGGCCGCCGCGTTCGATTACGCCCGACCCGCCAGCGGCGACGAAGCGGTAGCGCTGCTCGCCGCCGGCGCCGGCATGGCCAAGGCCCTGGGCGGCGGCCAGTCGCTGGGGCCGATGATGAACCTGCGCCTGGCGCAGCCGGATTCCCTGGTGGACCTGCGCGCCATCGCCGAGCTGCGCGGCTGCCGCCGCGAGGCCGCCGGTGGCGTGGAAACGGTGCTGATCGGCGCCTGTACCACCCATGCCGACATCGAGGATGGCCGCTTCGACGACCCCAGCCGCGGCTTCCTGCCCCGGGTGGCAGCCGGCATCGCCTACCGCGCGGTGCGCAACCGCGGCACCGTCGGCGGCAGCCTGGCCCATGCCGACCCGGCCGCCGACTGGGTGAATGCGATGGCGGTGGCCGGCGCCGACATCCTGGTGCAGGGCCCGGCCGGCCGCCACACGGTGGCCGCCGCCGGCTGGCTGCAGGGCGCCTTCACCCCGGCGCTGGCGGAAGACGAGATCGTGCTCGGCGTGCGCCTTGCCCAGTGGAGCGCCGCCGCGCGCTGGAGCTACTACAAGTTCAACCGCAAGACCGGCGAGTTCGCCGAGGCCATCGCCGCCTTCGTCGTCGATCCGGCGCTGGATCTGTGCCGCGGCCTCATCGGCGCGCTGGACGGCCCGCCGCATGTCATCGCCGACGCCCGCGGCCTGCTCGCCGCGCTGCAGGCCGGCGACCCGGCCGCCGCCGACGCCGAGCTGGCCGCCGCCGGCCTGCCGCCCGGCAGCTACGAGCACCACATCCACCGCGCCGCGCTGCAGCGCGCGGCCGCCCAGCTCAAGGGGAACGCATGAACGACAAGCCGACCAGTCCGCTGGCGCTGACGGTGAATGGCCGCAAGGTCAGCGCCGTGGTGGAGCCGCGCACCCATCTCGCCGATTTCCTGCGCGAGCACCAGCTGCTCACCGGCACCAACGTCGGCTGCGAGCAGGGCGTGTGCGGCGCCTGCACCGTGCTGGTGGACGGCGTGCCCACCCGCTCCTGCATCACCTGGGCGGTGAGCTGCCAGGGCGCCGAGGTGCGCACCATCGAAAGCTTCGACGAGGACGAAACCATGGCCGAACTGCGCGCCGCCTTCACCGCCGAGCACGCGCTGCAGTGCGGCTACTGCACCCCCGGCATGCTCGCCACCGCGCGCGACATCGTCACCCGCCTGCCGCAGGCGGACGAGGCGCGCATCCGCCTGGAGCTGTCCGGCAACCTGTGCCGCTGCACCGGCTACGTCGGCCTGGTGCGCGCCATCGGCCGGGTGCTGGAAGCGCGCCGGCAACGCAATCTGGCGGAGGCCTGAGCATGGAAATCGAACAGAGCTTCAGCGTGCCCTTTCCCCGCGCCCAGGTGTGGGCCTGCTTCCAGGACATCGAGGGCGTGGTCGCCTGCCTGCCCGGCGCCGGCCTGGCCGAGCCGCCGCAGGACGGCAAGCTCAAGCTGACGATGACGGTGAAGCTCGGCCCCATCGTCGCCGCCTTCGCCGGCGATGGCGAGATGAGGCTGGACGATGCCAGCTGCACCGGCGCCGTCAGCGGCAGCGGCGCCGACCGCAAGAGCGGCTCGCGGGTGAAAGGCGAGGCCGCCTTCGCCCTGCATGAGGAAGGCGCGGCCGCCACCCGGGTGGAAGTGAAGGTGGATTACAGCATCGCCGGCAGCCTGGCCCAGTTCTCCCGCGGCGGCATCGTCAAGGAACTCGCCACCCGCCTCACCGAAGCCTTCGCCGCCAACCTCAAGGGCCGGCTGGAAGCGCTGCCGCCCGCCGCGGCGGTGGCGGCGCCGCAGGACGCTTCCCAAGCCATCGCCGCCGAGGCGGCGCCGGCTCTGGAAAGCGCGGCGGCCAGCCTGGACGCCAGCCTGCCGGCCGCCGTAGTTGCCAAAGAGGCGGCCACTACCAACCCCTTGCCCGGCGGCGCGGTTCCGGCCGCTGCCACGAGCGCCACGCCCCCGGCTGCGCCGCCCGCCGCCCCGCGCCCGGCCGCCGCGCCACTGGATGTCGGCAACCTCTTCTGGCGGATGCTGCTGGACCGCATCAAGGGCTGGTTCGGCCTCGGCAAGGGCAGCAAGGCCTGAAGGCGCCCGCCCTCGCGGCGGGCGAGCGGCACGGCGCCAGCAGAGCGCCGCCGCGGCAGCAAAGCAGCACAAAACAGCAGCATAAAAAAGAAGCAGGGCAGAACAGAGAGCAGTGCAAGAAAAGAGGCGGCCCACGGGCCGTCGGCAGCATCGCGACATGCGGTCCGCCGGGAGGCGGACGCACTCCCAACCCCAACGGAGAGGACGACGATGAATCTGAACAAGCACCTGGCACGGCTGCTGCCGCTGGTATGGCTGGCCTGTGCCGGCGGCGCCGGCGCGGCGGATGAAGTCCGCATCGGCGCGCCGCTGGCCCTCACCGGCAGCCTGGCCGATGCCGGCAAGAAGCAGCAGGCCGCCTTCGCCCTGTGGCAGGAGCGGGTGAACGCGCAGGGCGGCATCCAGGTCGGTGCGCGCAAGCTGCCGGTGAAGCTGGTGAGCTACGACTACCAGTCGGACGAGCGCCGCGCCCAGCAGCTGGCGGAAAAGCTCATCACCCAGGACAAGGTGGACCTGATGACCGCGCCCTTCGGCTCCGGCCACGCCAAGGTGGTGGCCGGCGTGGCCGAGCGCTACGGCATGCCCATCGTCGCCGTCTCCTCCAGCGAGCCGGTGCACAACCAGGGCTACCGCAACCTGTTCGGCACGCTGGCGCCCTCGGTGGGGCTGGTGGACGCCATGATCGGCCACTTCAAGCAGAACCTGCCGGCGCTGAAGCGGGTCGCCATCCTCGGCCGCGACGACGTCTTCCCCCGCATCATGGCCACCACGCTGGAGAAGCAGGCGCCGGCCGCCGGGTTGGAGGTGGTCTACAGCGCCCTCTACCCGGTGGGCAGCATGGACCACAGCGCCGCGCTGACCTCGCTGAAGGCGGCCAGGCCGGACTGGATCTACGTCACCGGCTACACCCAGGATCTCATCCTGGTGCGCAAGCAGATGGCCGACCTCGGCATCAGCGCGCCGGTGGTCACCATGATCACCGGCCCGGCCTACCGCGAGTTCGTCGATGGCCTGGGGCCGCTGGCCGAGGGCGTCACCAGCGCCACCTGGTGGCACTGGTCGCAGAACAACACTGGCGACGACGTGTTCGGCTCCACCGCCGCCTTCACCGAGGCCATACGCGCCAGGACCGGCGGCGATCCCGACTACGTCCACGCTTCCTCGGCGGCGGCGCTCATCGTGCTGCAGAAGGCGATAGAAGCCGCCGGCTCCACCGACCGCGACGCGGTTCGCGCCCAGCTGGCGAAGATGGACGTGCAAACCTTCTACGGCCGCATCAAGTTCCGTGCCGATGGCATGAACGACAACCGCGAGCTGCCCATCATCCAGGTCCAGTCGGGCAAGCCGGTGGTGCTCTACCCGGCGGCCATGGCGCAGGGCCGGCTGCAGGCCATCGGCCAGTAAGGCAGGAGAGAGACGCCATGCCCAAGCACCTCACCGACGCCCAGGTCGCCCACTTCCGCGAGCACGGCTACGTCTTCCCGCTGCGCGCGATGGATGCCGCCGAGGCCGATCGCTACCGCCAGCTGATCGAGAACTACGAAGCCACGATAGGCGAGGACGCCAACCGCAGCCTCAAGATCAAGGGGCACCTCGCCTACCCGGCGCTGGTCGAGCTGGGCCGCAACCCGCGCATCCTGGACGCGGTGGAAGACCTCATCGGCCCCAACATCCTGCTGTTCGGCGCCTCGCTGTTCGCCAAGAACGCGCGCAACCCCAGCTATGTTTCCTGGCACCAGGACTCCGCCTACTTCGGCCTCACCCCGCACGAGGAAGTCACCGCCTGGGTGGGCTTCACCCATGCCGACGCCGAGAACGGCTGCCTGCGGGTGCTGCCCGGCTCCCACACCGGGCCGGACCGCCGCCATGTGGAAACCTTCGCCGCCGACAACATGCTGGCCAAGGGCCAGACGCTGACCGGCATAGACGACAGCCTGGCGGTGGAGATGCCGCTGGCCGCCGGCGAGTTCTCGCTGCACCACGAGCGCACCGCCCACTGCTCCCTGCCCAACCGCAGTCACGGCCGCCGCATCGGCTTCGCCTACTTCTTCATTCCCACCCATGTGAAGCCGCTCAAGGGCCGCCATCGCGCCACCCTGGTGCGCGGGGTGGACGAATACGGCCACTGGGATGCCGACGTGCTGCCGGCCTATGACCTCGACCCCGCCGCCATGGCCCAGCTGCGCGGCGCCTGGGGCCAGTACAAGGACGGCGAGACGCGCCAGGTGGCAGACATGGCGCCCTAGCGCCGCCGCCGGCCGGACCCAGGATCACGCAGTACCCGAGCAGCACAACGACGATAACCCCCCAACCCCAAGCATCACCTATCAGGACCTTGTGATCATGAGACTCAAGCACCTTCTGTCCGCGCTGGCCCTGGGCACGCTCGCCATCGCCGCCCATGCGCAGAACACGATCAAGATCGGCGCGCCGCTGGCGCTCACCGGCAGCCTGGCCGACGAGGCCAAGAAGCAGCAGGTGGCCTACGCCATGTGGCGCGACCGGGTGAACGCGGCCGGCGGCATCAACGTCGGCGGCACCAAGATGAAAGTGGAGCTGGTGGAGAGCGACTACCAGTCCAACGCCCAGCGCGCCCAGCAGATGGCGGAAAAGATGATCAGCCAGGACAAGGTGGACTTCATGACCTCGCCCTTCGGCTCCGGCCACACCAAGGTGGTGGCCGGCGTGGCCGAGCGCTACGGCGTGCCGGTGGTGGCGCCCTCGGCCTCGTCCGAGTCGGTGTTCGACCAGGGCTACAAATACCTCTTCGGCACCCTGGCGCCCAACGGCGGCTTGGTGCAGACCATGACCAAGCTGTTCACCCAGCAGATGCCCAACGTGAAGACGGTGGCCATCCTCGGCCGCGAGGACGTGTTCCCGAAGTCCATGGCGGTGAGCATGCAGGAAGCGGCCAAGGCCGCCGGCCTCACCATCGTCCATGACGAGCTCTACCCGGTGGGCAACCTCGACTTCTCCGCCTCCATGTCCAAGATCAAGGCCGCCAAGCCGGACTGGATCTACGTCACCGGCTACGACAAGGACCTCATCCTCGCCCGCAAGCAGATGGCCGACCTCGGCGTCACCGCGCCCATCGTCACCATGGTCACCGGCCCGGCCTATCCGGAATTCATCAACAACCTCGGCAAGCTGGCCGACAACGTCACCAGCGTCACCTGGTGGCACCAGGCCACGCCCTACACCGCGGACGACGTGTTCGGCTCCACCAAGGCCTTCCACGACGAGTACCTGAGCCGCGCCAAGGCCGAGCCGGATTACGTCGGCGCCTCTTCCGCAGCCGCGCTGGTGGCACTGCAGAAGGCCATCGAGAAGGCCGGCACGCTGGACAAGGCCAAGGTGCGCGACGCCCTGGCGGCGCTGGACATCACCACCTTCTACGGCCCGATCAAGTTCGGCGCCAACGGCATGAACGCCGGCCGCGAGCTGCCGGTGATCCAGGTGCAGAGCGGCAAGGTGGTGCTGCTCTACCCGGAAGCGATCAAGCAGGCCGAGCTGAAGTCCTTCAACTGAGATCCGACCCCGGCCCGCGGCGCGGGCGCGCGGTTCCGCCAGGGCGGGCCGCCGCGCGCCCCGGCGCGGGCTCCGACAGACTCCAACCCACCGGTCCGCCATGGAAACCTATATCCAGATCATCGCCAACGGCCTGATGCTCGGCGCGCTCTACGCCTGCATCGCGGTCGGCTTCTCGCTGGTGTGGGGCGTGCTCAACGTCATCAACATGCTGCACGGCTCCTTCATCGTGCTCGGCGGCTACCTGGCGTTCTTCGCCTGGGCGCAGCTCGGCGTCAGCCCCTTCGTCATGCTCTTCGTCGTCGCCGCGGCGCTGTTCCTGCTCGGCTTCCTGATCCAGTACGGCGCCATCAACCGCGTCGTCAGCAAGCCGGTGCTGCTCACGCTGACGCTCACCTTCGGCCTCGACCTCATCCTCTACAACTTCATGAACGTGGTGTTCGAAGCCACGCCGCGGCGCATCACGCTGGACCTCGGCAGCCTGGGCATCGGCGAAGTCATGCTGCCCTACGACCGCCTGCTGGCGATGCTGCTGGCGCTGGCGATGACCGGCATCCTCTACTGGGTGCTGCGCAGCTCCCGCATCGGCCGCGCCATCGTCGCCGTGCGCATGGACCGCGACGCCGCCGCGCTGATGGGCATCCGGGTGAACAAGGTGTACGCCATCACCTTCGGCATCTCGGCCATGATGGCCGGCGCCTGCGGCGCGCTGATGGCGGTGGTCTATCCCATCACCACCAACACCACCGGCCTGCTGCTCGGCAAGGCCTTCACCATCTGCGTCATCGGCGGCCTGGGCAGCGTGCCCGGCGCCCTGGTCGGCGGGCTGGCGCTGGGGCTGATCGAGAGCTTCGCCGGCACCTGGCTGGGCGCGCAGTACGCGATCCTGATCGGCTCGCTGCTGATGCTGACCCTGCTGATGGTCCGCCCCACCGGCCTGATCGGCAAGCGAGGCTACGAATGAGCACCTCCGCGAAACTTCCCGCCCGCCGCGGCCTGCGGCCGGCCCACTTCGTGTTCCTGGCCTGGGCGCTGCTGCTGGCGGCCATGCCCTTCCTCGCCGACAACTACTTCGTCCGCCTGGCCACCTTCGTCGCCATGTACTCTGCGCTGGCGCTGTCGTGGAACTTCATCGGCGGCTACACCGGCTACCCCTCCTTTGCCACCGCCGCCTTCGTCGGCCTCGGCAGCTACACCGGCGCGGTGCTGCAGAACGCCGGCGCGCCCATGGTGGTGGCCTGGGTGTGCGCCACGTTGTTCACCGGCCTGGTCGCGGCGCTGATCGGCGCCGCCATCCTGCGCATGAAAGGCCACTACTTCGCCGTCGGCTCCATCACCCTCATCGAGGTGCTGCACCAGGTGGCCTCGCTGTGGAGCAGCGTGACCGGCGGCGGCGAGGGCCTGAACGTGCCCATCCTCGCCGGCGGGCCGGACTTCGCCGGCCGCGTCTTCCTTTACGCCATGCTGGTCACCCTGCTGCTGGTGTGGGCGGTGACGTTGTGGGTGGACCGCTCCAAGCTCGGCTTCGGCCTGCGCTGCATCAGCCAGAACGAGGACGCGGCCGACATGGTCGGCATCCAGGTGAACCGCTACAAGACGGTGGCCTTCACCCTGTCGGCGCTGTTCTGCGGCACGGTGGGCGCCATCTACGCTTCCTGGGTGTCCTACATCTCGCCGTCGGACGCCTTCTCGGTGCTGCTCACGCTGAAGGTGCCGGCGATGGCGATGCTGGGCGGCCTGGGCACGGTGTACGGCCCCATCGTCGGCGCCGCCGCCTTCGTGCTGATGGAAGAGACCATCTGGGCCCACTTCCTCGACTACAACCAGGCCATCCTCGGCGTGGTCATCGTGCTGCTCATCCTGTTCCTGCCGGGCGGCTTCCTGAAGATCGACTACCGCCGGCTGTGGCGCCGGCCACTGCCGGTGCGGCCCGCCGCCTCCGTCACCGCTGGCGGCGAGAAGGGCGACAAAGCTGAAAAGGCCGCAGCACCGTTAGCCACCTTCGCCCGGGAGGGCCGCTCATGAGCCACCTGCTCGAAGTCCGCAACCTCAGCAAATCCTTCGGCGGCCTGCAGGCCACCAAGGACGTGAGCTTTACCCTGGAAGAGGGCGAGATCGTCGGCCTCATCGGCCCCAACGGCGCCGGCAAGACCACGCTGGTGAACCTCATCACCGGCGTGCTCAGCCCCAGCGCCGGCAGCATCGTCTTCCGCGGCCGCGACGTCAGCCGCCAGCGCCCCTGGCAGGCGGCGCGCAGCGGCCTGGCGCGCACCTTCCAGATCGTGCAGCCCTTTCCGCAGATGACGGTGCTGGAGAACGTGGCCGCCGGCGCGCTGTTCGCCGGCGCCGCCAGCAGCCGCGCCCAGGCCGAGCGCGAGGCGATGGAGCACCTGGAGTTCGTCGGCCTCGCCGACCAGGCGCTGCGCCCGGCCACCGCGCTGACGCTGCCCTCGCGCAAGCGCCTGGAGCTGGCCAAGAGCCTGGCGATGAAACCCAAATTGCTGCTGCTGGACGAGGTGAACGCCGGCCTCAACACCGCCGAGATCGACAAGGCGCTGGCGCTGATGCGCACCATCGCCGCCCGCGGCATCACCATCCTGCTGATCGAGCACCTGATGAAGGTGGTCACCTCGCTGTCCACCCGGGTGCTGGTGCTGCACCACGGCGAGTTGATCAGCCAGGGTGCGCCGCAGGCGGTGCTGGAAGACCCCAAGGTGGTCGAGGCCTACCTCGGCAGCAAGTTCGCCGCGCGGCTGGCCGCGCAGGCCCAGGAAACCGGAGTGGAACATGTCTGACCTGTCCGCAATCGTCTCGCCGCCGGCCGCCGCGCCGGCCGCCGCCGCCCAGCCCAAGCGCCCGCTGCTGCAGATCCAGGGCCTGGAGGCCGGCTACGGCGACGTGCAGGTGCTGTGGGGCGTGGATCTGGAAATCCCCAACGGCGAGATCACCTGCATCGTCGGCTCCAACGGCGCCGGCAAATCCACCCTGCTGCGCACCATCTCCGGCATGGTGCGCGCCAGCGCCGGCAGCATCCATTTCGCCGGCCAGGACATGACCGGCGCCGGGCCGGACCGCATGCTGGGCGCCGGCATCGCCCACGTGCCCGAAGGCCGGCGGCTGTTCCGCGGCATGTCCATTCGCGACAACCTGCTGCTGGGCGCCTACATGCGCCACGACAGCCGCGCCGACATCGAGCGCGACCTGGAATTCGTCTACGGCATGTTCCCCATCCTCAAGCAGCGCGAGAAGCAGGACGCCACCACCCTGTCCGGCGGCGAACAGCAGATGTGCGCCATCGGCCGCGGCATCATGTCGCGGCCGCAGCTGCTGCTGGTGGACGAGCTCTCCCTCGGCCTCGCGCCGCGGGCGGTGGAGCTGCTGGGCGAGGCGCTGCTGGAGATCAACCGCAGCGGCCTCACCATCGTGCTGGTGGAGCAGGACGTGCTGACCGCCTTCGACCTCGCCAGCCGCGCCTACGTCATCGAGACCGGCAAGGTGTCGCTGTCCGGCAGCACCGCCGAACTGGCCGCCGACCCGCGGGTGCGGCGCGCCTACATGGGCATGTGAGGAGAGCGCGGTGAATCTCGAAACCCGCGTTTCTCCGCCGCCCGCCGCCCGCGTCGCCCAAGCCACATCGGGCGGGCAGGACGCTGCTGCGGCACCCGCCGCCGGCCGGCGCCCCGCCACCGCCAACTGCGCGCCGCTCGCCCGCCTCGCCGCGGTGCAGCCGCGCTGGGTCGCGGTGCGCAGCGCCGCCGAAGCCCTGGGCCTGGCCGAGCGCACCCTGCTGCACGCCGGCCCGCCCTATGCCGACCCGCGCCAGCCGGCGCCGCCGGTGCTGTCCTCGGCGGTGCTGTGCTGCCTCTACGAAGGCTGGGCCGGCAGCGAGGCCGAAGCCGAAGCCATGATCGCCGACGGCCGGGTGCGCCTGCTGCCGGCGCAGTCCCTGGGCGCGGTGACGCCGCTGGCGGCGGTGATCTCGCCGCGCACCGCGCTGGTCGAGGTGGAGGACGCCGCCAGCGGCCGCCGCGCCTGGTCGCTGCTGGGCAGCGGCGCCGGGCCGCAGATCCGCTTCGGCAGCCGCGACCCCGCCATCCTGGAACGCCTGCGCTGGCGCGACGAGGTGCTGGCGCCGCAGCTGGCCGGCCAGCTCGCCGCTGCGCCGGTGGACCTGCTGCCGCTGGCGCTGGCCGGCCTCGCCGGCGGCGACGACCTGCACGGCCGTACCACCGCCGCCACCGCCGAACTGCGCGCGCTGCTGCAACCCTGGCCGGGCCAGGATTCGACGGTGGCGACCGCGGTGGACGCCATGCTGGAAAGCAGCCCGCTGTTCTTCCTCACCCTGTGGATGGCCGCCTGCCACCTCGCCCTGAGCGTGGCCGCCGACGGCGCCGACCCGGCCTCCACCCTGGTGGTGGCGCTGGCCGGCAACGGCAGCGACTGCGGCATCCGCCTCGCCGGCGACCCGTCGCGCTGGTGGACCGTGGCCGCGCTGCCGCCCGCCGGCCCGCGCCTCAACCCGGCACTGGAGGCCAAGGCCGCGCCGCTGCTGGGCGACAGCGGCTGCATAGACGCCGCCGGCTTCGGCGCTCAGGCCCTGGCCGGTGCAGACGAAGTGCGCAGCGCCCTCGCGCCCTGGCTGCCCGAACACTGGTGCGAACGGCCGCCGCTGCAGGCTTTGGCGGCGCATTGCGGTGAAGGCGGCAACAGCGCGGGCGAACTGCGCTGGACGGTGCTGGATGCCGCGCTGATCGCCGCCGGCCCGCAACCCGCGCTGGCCACCATCGCCATGGTGGACGCCGCCGGCCGCGCCGGCCTGCTCGGCCGCGGCATTGCCCAGGCCCCGGCGACGCTGTTCCGCCGTGCCCTGGCGGGCCTGTTGCACAACGCGCTCGCCGGCCTGGAACGACACGATGGATAGCCTGGACCTCGAAGTGCTGCAGCGGGCCCGGCGCTGGCTGAGCGAAGGCCGGCGGGTATTGCTGGCCACGGTGGTGCGCACCTGGGGCTCCTCGCCGCGCCCGCCCGGCGCGCTGCTGGCGCTGCGCGAGGATGGCCGCGCCGTGGGCTCGGTGTCCGGCGGCTGCATCGAGGACGACCTGATGCACCGGCTGCGCGGCGAAGGCATGCCGGCGCGCCCCCAATTGGTGAGCTACGGCGTGGGCGCCGAAGAAGCCCGCCGCTTCGGCCTGC
>Ga0209699_100148_pt1 | contig 80345 bp, 79 predicted proteins | sample SynthPrep_1_END__FD_187204 | JGI IMG/M metagenome (GOLD analysis project Ga0209699, IMG submission 187204) | Synthetic microbial communities from Ohio, USA - SynthPrep_1_END_DS7_MetaG (SPAdes) (version 2) | ecosystem: Engineered > Bioreactor > Aerobic > Activated sludge | place: USA: Ohio...
TTCGCGAAGTGTTGATTTCCTGAATTAAATCAGTATCATGCGCCTCGCGTTGGGTCGTTAGCTCAGTTGGTAGAGCAGTTGGCTTTTAACCAATTGGTCGTAGGTTCGAATCCTACACGACCCACCAACCTCCTACCTCAGTGTCACCTCTCCCCTGATTCCCGTATCCGCCCGTTCTTCCCGGTTTTCTCGGGGAGGTATAATCGATGCGCCGGATAACAATCAGAGCCTGATGACATGACGCAGATTTCCGAACGTCTCCTCGTTCAAGCCCACCTCGATGCCAAGCAGCCCAAGCCGCTGACGGCCGAGGAGGAAGCTTTCTATCGCCGCGAAATCGCCGCCGAGCTGAAGAAGCAGAACGCGGTGCTGGTGGCCCACTATTACTGCGATCCGGTCATCCAGGCGTTGGCCGAGGAAACCGGTGGCTGCGTCTCCGATTCCCTGGAGATGGCCCGTTTCGGCAACCAGCATCCGGCGCAGACCGTGGTGGTGGCCGGCGTCAGGTTCATGGGCGAGACGGCGAAGATCCTCAATCCGGAAAAGCGCGTGTTGATGCCGACGCTGGAGGCGACCTGCTCGCTGGATCTGGGGTGCCCCGTGGATGAGTTCTCGGCCTTCTGCGATCAGCATCCGGAGCGCACCGTCGTGGTCTACGCCAACACATCGGCTGCAGTGAAGGCGCGTGCCGATTGGGTGGTGACGTCCAGTTGCGCGCTGGAAATCGTCGAAAGCCTGATGGACAACGGCGAAACCATCATCTGGGCACCGGACAAGCACCTGGGCAATTACATCCAGCGTGAAACGGGAGCCGACATGCTGCTGTGGGATGGCGCCTGCATCGTTCACGAGGAGTTCAAGTCCAAGCAGCTCCTGGACATGAAGGCGCTGTATCCGGATGCAGCCATCCTGGTGCACCCCGAGTCGCCGCAGAATGTAGTGGAGCTGGCCGATGCGGTGGGCTCCACCAGTCAGTTGATCAAAGCTGCGCAGACCCTGCCGAATTCCACCTTCATCGTTGCCACTGACCGCGGCATCTTCTACAAGATGCAGCAGTTGTGCCCGGACAAGACCTTCATCGAGGCGCCGACTGCCGGTAATGGCGCGGCTTGCCGCAGTTGTGCGCACTGTCCGTGGATGGCGATGAATACACTGGAGCGCGTACTGACCGGGCTGCGTGAAGGTTCCGGCGAGATTCATGTCGACCCGGCGCTGATTCCCAGGGCGGTCAAACCGCTCAGACGCATGCTCGATTTCACTCAGGCCGCTCGCCTGAAGGTCGCGGGCAACGCCTGATAACTCGTCAGCCCGGCAAATGCCGGGCTTCCTGCCTTGCGCGGCTCGCAATTGCCTCCGTGCTTTACGAGGGCAATTGCGCTCAGTTCGCCCAGTTGTCCGGTTCGTTCACCACATTGAGCAGCGCACGCAAACGACCGTAGTCGCGGCCATTGAAGGCGAACGCCAGACGAGTCAGGTCATGTAGCTCGGGCTCGTCCCGTTCCTGCTCGCAATGGGGTTGCTGGGTGAAGCCGCCGTCCTTGCATAGCCCGGAGAAGTCGGCATGCAGTTGCGCCATCGCCGATTCGTTGAGTGGATGGCTGAGGCGAATCACGAAGCGATCCTTTAGCCAGCGGCTGGAGTGGAAGTTGCGATAGAACCTGGCGATTTCATCCACGGCCTCTTCGGCGCTGTACACCAGATGCATCAGGTTCAGGTCGGTGGGCAGGATATAGCCGTTGTCACCCAACTGGCGGCGGATGAAACCCAGCGCATCCTCCCAGTAGCTGCCGCCGGGTTGATCGAGTAGTACCACTGGCACCAGAGGGCTCTTGCCGGTCTGGATCAGGGTCAGCACTTCGAGTGCTTCGTCGAGCGTGCCAAAGCCTCCGGGACAGAGCACCAGGCCGTCGGCTTCCTTGACGAAGAACAGCTTGCGCAGAAAGAAGAAGTGGAACGACAGCAGGTTGTGGCTGCCACGAACCGTGGCATTGGCTGCCTGCTCGAAGGGCAGGGTGATGTTGAAGCCCAGGCTGTTTTCCACCCCGGCACCTTCGTGCGCTGCCGCCATGATGCCGCCACCGGCTCCGGTCACCACCATCAGATCACGGCGTGCCAGCAGCGCGCCAAGCTCGCGGGCCTGCTGGTAGAGCGGGTGGCCGGCCGGAGTGCGTGCCGAGCCGAATACCGTGACCTTGCGCCGGCGCTTGAGCTGTTCCAGCACGCCGAAGGCGTGCTCCATCTCGCGCAGGGTCTGCATCATGATCTTGGCGTCCCAGCGGTTGCGATCCGCCTGGGCCATATGAATCACGGTGGTCAGCATTTCCCGGTACAGCGACAGGTTGGGGCTGTTGCCTGGTGCTGCCAGCGCCACCAGTTCCTCCACCTTGCGGCTCAGGTCGACTTCGCCGGTTTGCACGTGGCGCGACAGATAGTCATCGGCTTCATAGGGCATGGAAACTCTCCTCTTCTTGACCCGCGAGACGCTTCAGAGCATCTCGCATTGGCCGGTTCCCTGATCATGGAGTGTTACGCAGCTTGCCACAGACAGGCTGCCGTTTCGCCGATACCTTTCGTAAGCGCCGATTACAGGGCGATCTGCTCGCCCGGCTCGGGAATGTTGGCGATCCAGTTAAGGCGGTCGTGCAGAACCTGTTGCAGAGCCTGCATCTTTTCCAGTTCCCCATGCACCAGATACAGCTCGGGGTGATGTTCGAAGCGGCTGGCCCACTCGATCAGTTGCGATTGCCCGGCGTGCGCGGAGAAGCCGCCGAGGGTGTGTACCTTGGCCTTTACCGCGATGCGCTGGTGCAGCACCTTGACCGTATCGGCACCGTCCACGATCAGCCGGCCCAGCGTGCCCCTGGCCTGGAATCCGGGGAACACCAGATGGCAGTTCTCGCGCCAGAGGTTGTGCTTGAAGTGATGGACGATGCGTCCGCCGTTGCACATGCCGGCACCGGCGATGATGATCGCACCGCTCTTGATCCGGTTGATCGCCATCGACTCATCGGCCGTGGGCGTGCAACGCAGGATCGGCAGCCAGTCCTCGACGCGCTTGACTCCCTTGGCCGCCAGCGCTGCGCGATCGGCGGCGGCGAACTGCTCATGGAAGCGGCCATAGATGGCGTTGGCACGAATAGCCATGGGGCTGTCGAGGAACACCGCTTGCTGTGGCAGTCGGCCTTCCTGATAGAAGCGGCCCAGGTAGTAGATCAGGTCCTGGGTGCGGCCAACGGCGAACGACGGGATCAGTACGTTACCGCCCTCCCTGTGGGCCTGTTGCAGGATGTCCGCCAGCTCTTCCAGGGTTTCGTCGCTGGGGCGGTGATCGCGGTCGCCATAGGTCGACTCCATCAGCAGTACATCGGCCTTGTCCAGCTGCGCGGGGGCCTGCATCAACGGTGAGCAGGTATTGCCCAGATCGCCGGAGAACACCAGGTGGCGTTGCAGGTGGTGATCCTGCACCTGCATCTCGATGATGGCCGAGCCAAGGATGTGCCCGGCGTTATGGAAGGTGACCTGTACCCCCCTGGCCACCTCCACCGGTACGCCGTAAGCCTGTGGGTGGCGCTGACTGAGCGCCTGCTCGGCGTTGGCCAGGGTGTACAGCGGCTGAACCGCCGGCTTGCCCTGGCGTGCGCGCCAGCGGTTCTCCCACTCGGCGTCTTTCTCTTGCAGGAAGGCCGAATCCAGCAGCATCAGTTCGAGCAGCTCGCAGCTGGCTTCGGTGGCATGGATCGGGCCGCGATACCCCTCGGCCACCAGACGCGGCAGCAACCCGCTGTGATCGAGGTGGGCGTGGGAAATGACCACGGCATCCAGGCTGCTCGGATCGAAGGGAAAAGCACTGTGGTTCTGATCTTCCTCCTCGCGGCGCCCCTGGTGCATGCCGCATTCGAGCAGCACCCTGGCGCCCTCGCGGCTTTCCACGAGGTAGCAGGAGCCTGTGACTTGTTGAATCGCGCCGATGAAGGTGAGCAGGGCCATGGTTCTATCCTTGTCGTGATGATGAGACGAGTCTGCCTGCGGGATCGGAAGCAGGCCTTGATGCAGATCAGCCGGCGCTTTTCCCGGGTGCCTAGACTGGCAGTGAACCTTCAGGAGAGCACCGATGACTCAGCTATTTCCCGATGCGGCTACCTTGGCTCAGCATGCCTGTATCCATCCCGACTTCGCCCGTTGGCAGAAAGGCCATGGGCCTGTTCAGCATAGCCCGCAGACCTGCGCTGCGGTCTTTCGCCTCGCCCATCAGCTGGTGCAGAACGGTGTACAGCCCGATCTGGCCAGCGTCTATCGACATCTGCAGGCGCTTGATTCGCTGACGGCGGCCGGTCTCTGGCTGGTGGTGCACATGACCTATGCTCGTCGGGTTCGCCTCGACGGCGAGCCGCTGCAAGCCGATGACTTCAAGACCGTACCGGAGGGGCATACCGGTGGCGCGCTGAACATGGTGCCGGCTTATGCCGGCTATCTGGCGCTCAATGCCCTGACCGGCGAGACCCGTGGCTGGCTGATGGGCCAGGGCCATTGCGTGGCAGCGATCGAGGCGTTGAATCTGCTGACCGGCAATCAGCATCCCGAGCAGGCTGCCCGTTATGCGTGTGACGAGACCGGCATGAGCCGTCTGGCCGCCGATTTCTACAGCTATGCCCAGGCGGCCGATGGCAGTGCTGGCGTACCGCTGGGCAGTCACGTCAATCCACACACCGCCGGAGGCATCGCCGAAGGTGGTTACCTGGGCTTCGCCGAGTTGCAGTACGCACACCTGCCGCTGCCTGGCGAGAAACTGGTGGCGTTTCTTTCCGACGGTGCGGCCGAAGAACAACGTGGCAGCGACTGGATGCCGCGCTGGTGGCGTGCCGAAGATTGTGGAGTGGCGCTACCGGTGATGATCGCCAACGGTCGTCGTATCGAGCAGCGTACCGAGCTTGGCACGCTGGAAGGGCTGGAAGGTTTTCGTCGGCATTTGCGTGGCTGTGGTTTCGACCCCTTGAGTTTCGATGGGCGTGACCCTGCGGCTTTCGTCTGTGCGCTGTGGGAGATGGAGCAGCGCCTGGCGCATCGGGTGGGTGAACTCGAAAGCGGGGTGATCGGCTATCCCTTGCCGATGCCCTATGGCATCGCCGAGACCATCAAGGGGTACGGATTCCATGGCGCCGGCAGCAACGCGGCGCACAACCTGCCGCTACCAGCCAGCCCTGCGCTGGATGAGCAGGCACGTATGCTGTTCAACAAGCACGCTGCCGCGCTGTGGGTGGAGCCGCAGACGCTATCGGAGGCCTGTCGTCTGTTTGCATCACGACCGACGCGCGTGCCCGAGCGAGACAACCCACTGGCCTGTCGCCGACCCCCACTTCCCGTGCAACCGACCCTGCATTTTCACTCGCAGCCCTGCTCGCCGATGAGTGCGCTCGATCGTTACTTCGTCGACCTGGTGCGGGCCAACCCGCAGTTGCGACCACGTGTGGGCAACCCGGACGAGCTTGCCAGCAATCGCCTGGGTGGTGTGCTGGCCGCGCTCAAACACCGCGTCAGCCAGCCGGAGAACGAGCAAGAGGCGATCCATGGCGCGGTGATCACCGCTCTCAACGAAGAGGCCGTGGTCTCGGCCTGCCTGGCCAACCAGGGAGGGCTGAATCTGGTGGCCAGTTATGAAGCCTTCTGCGTGAAGATGCTCGGTGCCGTGCGTCAGAGCCTGATCTTCGCGCGCCAGCAGAAGGAGGCGGGGCGTCCGGCGGGCTGGCTGGGTTGGCCGCTGGTGGCCACGTCGCACACCTGGGAGAACGGCAAGAACCAGCAGTCGCATCAGGACACCACCTTCTGTGAGGCCTTGCTGGGCGAGATGCACGATGTCATGCGTGTACTGCTACCGGCGGATCACAATGCGTTGCTGGCGCTGTTGCCGGAGATCTATCAGGATCGTGGCCGGTTGGCCTGCCTGGTGGTGGCCAAGCGTGAACAACCCTGTGTCTTCACGGTCGAACAGGCTAGGCAACTGGCTCGTGATGGTGCGCTGCAGGTCGATGCAGCGGGTGATGGCGAGCCGGTTCTGCTGATTGCCAGTGGCAGTTATCAACTGAGCGAGATGCGTCGCGCCGCCGTTCGTCTGAGCGAGCAGGGTGTGGCCTGGCGTCTGATTTACTTGCAGGAGCCGGGGCGTTTTCGTGCGCCGCGCGATCCCTGGGAAGCCGCGAGCGTGGCCACCGCTGCGCAGCGTGAGGTGCTGTTCCCAGCTCGCTTGCGCCGTCGTGTGCTACTCGGCCACATGCGCCCGGAGGTTGCCCTTGGGCACCTGTCGACGGTGCTGGGCGATAGCGCTTCGTGCCGTGTACTCGGTTACCGCAATCGCGGCGGAACCTTCGACGAGGCCGGCATGCTGTTCGCCAATGGCTGTACCTGGGCGCATGTGCTGCAAAGCGTTGCCGAAGTACTCGGCGCATCGCTCGATAGCTGGCTGACGGCTGAAGAGCTGGCGGCTCTGGCAGGGACGGGGGATCCTCGCTCTCTGCGCTGATCCGCCGTCTGGGTCAACGGAAAGGGAGGGGCAGGCATGCCCAAGCTGATTCTGGAGATAAACACGGATCTCTACCGCACGCTGCAAGACGCGGCACGAACCAACCATCTGAGTCTGCAGGATGAATGCACACGCCGCCTGGAGGGCGGCGTGCGCCGTTCGCGCTACATGGAGGCCCTGCTCGCCGAGCTGCGTGCCGATGATGCGCAGCGTCGAGCGCAGAGGAACTGAGCGGCAGGCCTCAAACGCCGCAATCGCTCTTGTCGAATACTTCGACGGTTACCGGGCGATTGCTGCGGTACTCGCTGAACTGGTAGCGCAATTGCGCGCCCTGAGCCAGCAGGCTGCGATAGCCCGGATTGCGGCAGACACTGGCGGCCAGTTGAGCGCGTACGGTATCGGGGTTGCCGCGCATCTGCGCGGCATGCGCCTCGCGTACGCTGAGATGGTTGATCAGCGTGTGACCTTCAACGGTATAGCCCTGATCGAGAATGTCCTCGTTGATCGCACGCGGCGTCCCCTCGCTGCTCTGTCGGGCCACCTGTTCCAGAGTTCGGGTCAGTTCCATCTCCTTCAGCGAGGCTGCCTGGGCAGTGGGAAGCATCAGGCTGAGCGCGAGAGCGGGAAGGATGTAACGCAACATTTGATCGACTCCTGAAATCGTGAACGAGGGTTGGACAGGGACAGGGGGCTAATGTTCGCCCTGATGGCCATTTGATCACGTGAAACACGGTGTTACCTATGGGGACATGATGGCTTCTGGCCGCCGTCCGTCACCACGACCAAAGGCCGGGGATCATCGGCCAATCCTGCACGTCACAACACTGAACCGCCGCTGCAGCCGGAAGTTGCCAGCGCAGGCCTGCCCGAAGTCTGCCGCTGGTGGTCGTTGCGCTGCGCGGTGTTGAAGCAGCGTGCAGGAGAATAACAATGACAATGCTCTTTCGGCGCTGGCCATCGCGTGTGATGGTCGGCAGTTTACTGGTTTTGCCCGTCACGCAGGTGCAGGCATCCGGTTATCACTTCGGTTCGCAGTCGGTGGCGGCGCAGGGTTCGGCGCATGCCAATGGTGCCGAGGCAGCCGACCCTTCGACCATTTTTTACAACCCGGCGGGTCTGGCTCGTCTCAAGGGTACTCAGGTGACGTCGGGTCTGAGCATTCTGCTGCCGGACGGCAAGTACGAGGACAAGGGCAGCAGCGATGTGTTCGGCAATCCGGTGTCGGGGGATGCCGGTGACTTTTTGCCCGATGCCGCCGCGGCGCCCAACTTCTACTTTTCCCACGAGATCAATGACCGCGTGACGGTCGGCCTGGGCATCTTCACTCCGTTCGGTGCCAAGCTCGATTACAAGGAGGATTGGGCAGGGCGTTACGGCATTCAGTCGGCCAGCCTGGAAACCGTGACCTTCAATCCGAGCATTTCCTTCCGTTTCAATGAGCATCACAGCATCGGCTTCGGTGTGTCGGCGCAGTACATCAAGTCGATCCAGCGCGGGGCGGCGGATGTCAAAGGTGCCTCGCGGCAGTTGGCCGGGCAGTTCGTCGACGCCAACTACGAAAGCACCCGCAATGCGGCAGATCCCATTCTCGGGCCTATCGTGGGCGGCATCGCCGGGGTACCTGTGCCGGATGAAATCACTTCTTGCGGCGGTGTGGCAGACAGAGACGGTTTCGTCGATTGTGTGGCGAGCAACTTCGCCGATAACGTCCAGGGTGACGGTTATTTTCGGGTCAAGGGTGATGACTGGGGCTTTGGCTGGAACATCGGCTACCTGTGGGAGCCGACCGAGTCGACCCGCTTTGGCGTGTCCTATCGCTCCAATATCCGCCACACCCTGGAAGGCGAGACCAAGTGGAGCTTCGCTGACGTGCAAGGGGGCGTCCCTTCTCCGGATACTTCTCTCGAGGGTGGGATCACCATCCCCATATTCGACATCTACGTGCCGCCGACCGATGCGCTGCAAGAACTGTTCGACGAGGGTAACTGGGTCAATCCGGGGGACTTCGCCGCGACTCGTCTGCATCCGAATTCCAAGGCCAAGACTGCCATCGATACACCGGAGATGCTCTCCTTCAACGCCTTTCATCAGCTCAACGACAAGGTGGCGTTGATGGCCGACCTGACGTTCACGCGGCATTCGCGGCTCGACGAGGTTCGCATCGGTATCGATCAGGTCGCGGGCTATCCCTACTTCAACGGCGTCACCGAGGGTGATCTGAGCGTCAAGCAGGACTGGAAGGACAGCTACAAGATTTCCCTGGGCATGAACTATCAGTACAGCGACGACCTGCTGCTGCGTACCGGTGTGGCCTATGACCGCTCGCCGGTCAACTCGCCGCAATTGCGTCACCCGGCCTTCCCCGATGCGGATCGTTACTGGCTGTCGTTCGGTGCCAACTACAAGGTGACGCCCGATACTTCTCTGGATTTCGCCTATAGCTACGTACAGTTCTCCAGCGGCAAGATGGACTACCGGGACGGTTGCTCGCCGGCCGGCTGGGTGCCCGGCCCCGGTGGCCTGTACCAGGACAGTGGCGTGCGCTGCACCGGTAACGGCGGCAATTTCAAGGGCGAGTACGAGACGCGCATCCATTTCATCGGTCTGGCGTTGAACCATAGGTTCTGATCCGCCTGAGTGGTGAGCGGGGGTGCTAGAATCGCGCCCCCGTTCGTTGTCGCCCCTCCCATGACTCAACCAGCCCCACATGCCGTCGCCCGTTTGCGCGCAGAACGCCTGGCGCGCAGCCTGAAACCCTTCGTCGCCCGTGGCTCTCGCGCCGAGCGTTGCCCGAACTGCCGGGTACAGCCAACCCATTGCCTGTGCGCCTGGCGTCCGCAGGTACAGGCCAATGCCGGGATGTGCCTGGTGATGCACGACATCGAAGCGCTCAAACCCAGCAATACCGGCTGGCTGATCGCCGATGTGATCCCTGAAACCCATGCGTTTGGCTGGGCACGCACGGCCGTCGATCCTGCGCTGCTGGCATTGCTGGCCGATCCGCAGTGGCAGCCTTATCTGGTCTTCCCGGGGGAATACGTGGCACCGCAGCGCGTGGTGGAGGAGGTGACGCTTGCGCCTGGCAAACGGCCTCTGTTCGTTCTGCTCGATGCGACCTGGACCGAAGCACGCAAGATGTTTCGCAAGAGTCCCTATCTGGATGCGTTGCCTGTGCTCAGCCTGACGCCCGCGCAGTTATCGCGCTATCGCCTGCGTCGATCCACGCGTGGCGAACACCTGTGCACCGCCGAGGTGGCCGCCATGTGCCTGGAGCTGGCCGGCGATTTGCGTGCCGGCGAGGCGCTGGATGATTATCTGGACGCCTTCAGTCAGCACTACCTGGCGGCCAAGCGCCGCCTGCCGCTTGATCTCAACGATGCTCTGCATCAGCGCTTGCAGGCGTACCGTTGACTTCATGCGGCAATGACTTCGGCCACAGCTGAGCCAGCAGCATGCCAGCGAACATCAGTCCGCAGCCCAGGTAGCCACGCAGCGGCAGCGATTCATCGAGAAACCAGGCCCCGGCAATGGCGGCGAACACGGCCTCCAGCGAGAGGATGATCGCCGCATGCGAGGCAATGGCATGCTGCTGGGCGATGACCTGCAGGGTAAAGCCGATCGCCACCCCGAAGATGCCGCCATAGAGGATGGCCGGGGCAGCCTTGAGGATGCCGTCCAGCGTTGCCGTTTCGAAGGCCAGAGCCAGCGCCAGGCTGATCACGGCGCAGGTGACGAGCTGGATCAGCGCCAGGCGCAACGGGTCGTGACGGCTGGCGAAGAACCCCACCAGCAGTACATGGATACCCCAGACGAAGGCTCCAGCCAGTTGCAGCCAGTCGCCGGAGGCGACAGTGAACCCTTCGCCGACGCTGAGCAGGAACATGCCGACGACTGCCAGGCTGGCGCCCAGCCAGATGCCCAGGCTGCTTTTCTGACCGATGAACAAACCGAGCAGCGGCACCACGATCACGTAAAGGCCGGTGATGAAACCGGAATTGGTCACCGTGGTGAACATCAGGCCAACCTGCTGCAGGTTGATCCCGGTGGCCAGTGCGAGTCCCATGATCACGCCGCCGAGGATCAGGCCGCGACTCGTCGACGGGGCAGGCTTGCGCTTGCGCCGCTGCATCAGGACGATCACCGGAATCAGCACCAGACTGGCGAGCATGAAGCGCAGGCCGGAATAGAGGAAGGGGCCGATGTTCTCCATACCCAGTTGCTGGGCGACGAATACGCTTCCCCAGATCATCGCGGTAATCAGCATCAACAGGTCAGCGCGCAGGGCTTGGCTTCGCATCTGGACGTCTCGGCAGGCAAAGCAGCGCATCGTGCCGCAAAGCATTGCGCTTGACCACCCCGTCATCGCTCGGCATGCTGAGCGCCGCCGTCGATCCGCATGGGGAGTCTGTCGCGTTGAAATTCGCAGGCTTGAGCGGAAACAGGTCAATGAAGCACTGCCATACTCACCTCAGTGCCATCCATAACAAGAACAGGATCCGTCAATGGCCGCCTACGAAATCCTGATTGCCGATGATCATCCGCTGTTTCGCAGTGCGTTGCAGCAAGCCCTGACGCTGGGTCTTGGCCCTCAGGTGCGTTTGGTGGAAGCTGCCAGCATCGCCGAGCTCGAAGCCTGCCTGGCCGAGAAGAGTGACTGGGATCTGGTGCTGCTGGATCTGAACATGCCTGGAGCCTACGGCTTCTCCGGCCTTGTCCTGTTGAGAGGGCAGTATCCGCAGATTCCCGTGGTGATGATCTCTGCGCAGGAGGAGGCCTCGGTGGTCAATCGTTCTCGCGAGTTCGGCGCCAGTGGTTTCATTCCCAAGTCCAGTTCGCTGGAAATCATCCAGCAAGCCGTTCGCCAGGTGCTCGATGGCGATACCTGGTGGCCGCAACTGGCTGAAGAGGCTGCGCCGGTATCGGACGAGGTCAAGGCTGCCAGCGCCGGTCTGGCCAGCCTGACACCGCAGCAGTTCCGTGTGCTGACCATGGTTTGCGAAGGTTTGCTGAACAAGCAGATCGCTTACGAGCTGAGCGTATCCGAGGCGACCGTCAAGGCGCACGTCACGGCCATTTTCCGCAAGCTGGGCGTACGCACCCGTACTCAGGCAGCCTTGCTGCTGCAGCAGATGGAGTCGATTCCGGGGCAGTGAAGCGGCGAATGCAGTAAGCTGCGCGCCTTCGTACCGTGGGGCGAGGCGCAGCATGTCGCCATTCAAGGGTCAGACCGGCCTGAAACGTATCCTCAACGCCGCCAGCTATTCGCTGGACGGCCTGCGCGCGGCTTTCCTCGGCGAGGCCGCCTTTCGTCAACTGGTACTGCTCAACTGCGTCCTGATTCCCTCGGCATTTCTGCTCGACGTCAGCCGTGGCGAGCGGGCATTGATGGTCGCGGTCTGTTTGCTGGCACTGATCGTCGAGTTGCTCAACTCGGCCATCGAGGCAGCCATCGATCGCATTTCCCTCGAACGCCATCCGTTGTCCAAGAATGCCAAGGACATGGGCAGCGCCGCCCAGTTCGTCGCGCTTGGCATGATCGCGACGGTCTGGGCGGTCATCCTGCTGGGGTGACGTTCAGACGATGGGCGGCAGGACGATCTGGTCGCTGCGCGTTACGCCAGCGGTCAGTGTCCGGCACTGTTCGAGGAACTCGCGCATCGCCGAGGTCTGGTACTTCTGCCTGTGCCAGATGAAATAGAACTGTCGACGCAGATCCAGCTCCGGCGTGTCCACCGCCACCAGGCTGCCACGCCGGAACGCATCGCGCAGTGCCAGGCGCGAGATGCAACCGATGCCCAGGCCCGATTCCACGGCGCGCTTGATCGCCTCGGTGTGTTCCAGCTCCAGGCGCACATTCAGGCTCTGCGGATGGTGGCGCATGGCCTGGTCGAACGTCAGGCGGGTGCCCGAGCCCTGTTCGCGGAGAATCCAGGCCTCCTGAGTGAGCTGCTCCAGGCTGGCGATGCCGCGCTTCGCAAGCGGGTGTTGGGGGGCGCAGAAGACCGTCAGTTCGTCTTCCACCCACGGCTGTACTTCGATGTCCGGATGCTGGCAATCGCCTTCGATTAGACCCAGATCAAGTTCGTAGTGGGCGATCTGTTGGACGATATGCGCTGTGTTGCGCACATGCAGGCTGACCCGGCATTCCGGATGGCTCTGCATGAAGTTGCCGATCAGCAGGGTTGCCAGGTAGTTGCCCACTGTCAGGGTCGCGCCCAGGTTGAGGGAGCCGAAGCTGCTCTTGCCGCTGAGCAGGCGCTCGATTTCCTTGGCCTGATCGAGCAGCGCCACGGCCTGCGGCAGGAGTTGATGTCCGAGGGCGTTGAGGCTCAGACGCTTGCCGACGCGATCGAACAGCAGGCAATCGGACTGTCGCTCCAGCTCGGTCAGCGAAGTGCTGGTGGCCGACTGTGACAGGGCGAGGGATTCGGCAGCGCGCGAGACGCTTTCGTGCTGCGCGACGGAGACGAAAACCTGGAGCTGCCTGAGAGTAAATCGCATATCGATATAACCAATAACCTATATCGTAATAACCCACTTAACAGATATTCTCGGCGCAATTAGAATGCCGCGCAATCGCGCCTCCCTGGTGCCCGAGTTTTCCGAGGAAATCATCATGAGCAACATGAACGTCGAGCGCGTGCTCAGCGTCCACCACTGGAACGATACCCTTTTCAGCTTCAAGTGCACCCGTGATCCGGGTCTGCGCTTCGAGAATGGCCAGTTCGTGATGATCGGTCTGCAACAGCCCAACGGTCGCCCGCTGATGCGCGCCTATTCCATCGCCAGCCCGAACTGGGAGGAGCACCTGGAGTTCTTCAGCATCAAGGTGCCGGACGGCCCCCTGACGTCTCAGCTGCAGCATCTCAAGGAAGGCGACGAGATCATCATCAGCAAGAAGCCTACCGGCACCCTGGTGCTCGATGACCTCAATCCGGGCAAGCACCTGTACCTGCTCAGCACCGGTACCGGCCTGGCGCCGTTCATGAGCGTGATTCAGGATCCGGAAACCTACGAGCGTTTCGAGAAGGTCATCCTGGTGCATGGTGTGCGTTACGTGAACGAAGTCGCCTACCGCGAATTCATCACCGAACACCTGCCGCAGAATGAATTCTTCGGCGATGCGCTGAAGGAAAAGCTGATCTACTACCCGACCGTCACCCGTGAGCCGTTCGAGAATCAGGGGCGTCTGACCGACCTGATGCGCAGCGGCAAGCTGTTCAGCGACATCGGTCTGCCGCCGATCAACCCGCAGGACGACCGTGCGATGATCTGCGGCAGCCCGAGCATGCTCGACGAGACCAGTGAAGTACTCGACAGCTTCGGCCTCAAGATATCCCCGCGCATGCGTGAGCCGGGTGACTATCTGATCGAGCGTGCCTTCGTCGAGAAGTAAGCCGTCGATCTGCTGCGCGTCGGCCCTGCTGCGTTAAAAACAGGCTCGAAATGTTCATGTGCTACAGCACACTGCGCTTTCTCGCCTGTTTTGCCTTGCATGGCTCTAGTTCGCAAGATCGAATAGGAAAGCCGCCCAATGGGCGGCTTTTTCTTTTGTGTGGTGTCTACAGACGTTTGGCTTCGATGATCAGCACCGGCTCGCGCGGTACGTTCTGGTGCATGCCGCGATTGCCGGTGGGAACCTGAGCGATCTTGTCCACCACGTCCATGCCGCGAGTCACCTTGCCGAATACCGCGTAGCCGAAGTCACGCGAGCCGTGGTCGAGGAAGGCGTTGTCCTTGTGGTTGATGAAGAACTGGCTGGTGGCCGAGTCGCGAGCCTGGGTACGGGCCATTGCCAGGGTGCCGCGGACGTTGTGCAGGCCATTGTCGGCCTCGTTCTTGATCGGTTCATCGGTGTCCTTCTGGCGCATGTCGGCATCGAAGCCGCCGCCCTGAATCATGAAGCCCGGGATCACTCGATGAAACTGGGTGCCGGCATAGAAGCCGCTGTCGACGTATTTCAGGAAGTTCTGCGTACTGATCGGAGCCTTGTCGGCGGCCAGTTCGATTTCCACTTCGCCGAGACTGGTGGTCAGCAGCACCTTGGGGTTTTCGGCCGCCAGCAGGCTGGTCGAGAGCAGCAGAGCGCCGGTGGCGATGACGAGTTGCTTGAGCATGATGGTCAGTTTTCCTTGTTGGCAGTTTCGCCGAGAAAGGCGAGCAGAGCGTCATTGAAGCGTTGTGGTTGATCCAGTGGTGTGGCGTGGCGCGAATTTTCGATTACCAGCAGGCGCGCGTCGGGCATTTCTGCGACGTACTCGCGCTTGCGCTCTACCGGGGTGTAATCGTGATCGGCCGTGATCACCAGCGTAGGACAGGTGATGCGAGAGAGGCGTTCCCGCACGCCCCAGCCGATGATGGCGTCGAGGCTGGCAAGGTAGGCGCGTTTGTCATTCTGTGGCCAACGCTCCTCGACCTTGCGCCGCAGCTCGGCCTGATCCGCCCCGGGGAACAATAGCTTGGCCAGGGCCTTGGCGATGGTCTCCAGACTCAGCAGGCGTGACAGCGTCCAGCGTTTGCCGATTTCCAGCCAGTCACGCACGCTCCTGGCCTTCACCTCGGGGCCACTGTTGACGATGGTCAGGCTGCGCAGCAGCTCCGGGCGTTCCACGCCGAGCTGGAAGCCGATCATGCCGCCCATGGAAATGCCTACCAGGTGCACGGGCGGCAGTTGCAGGTGTTCGATCAATGCGATCACGTCGTCTGCGAAGTCGGCTATTCGATAGGTGTCGTGTGGTTTGTCCGAGCGACCGTGACCACGTACGTCGAGCGCGATCACACGATAGTGCTGGCTGAGCACCGGCGTCTGATATTCCCAGTCTCGGGTGCTCGAACCCAGGCCATGGATCAACAGCAGCGGGGCGCCCTGGCCATGCTCTTCGTAGTGCAGTTGGCAACCATCGTTGTCGAAGTAGGGCATGGGCAGCTTCTCAGTTGGGCGACTGTGGTGCGGCGAAGGCGGCGTCCAGCGGTGCACCGTCGAAGTTCTTGATCAGCTCGATGAGAATCTGCGTGGCCGGGCCGAGCACACGATCCTTGTTGCTGTAGAGAAAGAAACGGGGCTTGCGCACACCGCCCTGTGACAGCGGTAGAGGCTTCAACTGGCCTTCCTGCAACTCTCGGGCGATCAGGTGGCGTGGCAGCCACGCAAAGCCCAGGCCGCTGCTGACGAACGTGCGCGCAGTGGGCAGGCTGCCTACCGTCCAGCGTTGTTCCGCGCCCAGCCAGCCAGCGTCGCGTGGCTGTAGTCGGCCGCTGTCGCGAGTCACCACCTGCATCTGGCCTTCCAGGTCCTGGAAACTCAGTTCGCGTTGCAGACGATGCAGCGGATGTTCCGGGTTGGCGACGGCAACGAACTCCACTTCATTGAGCTCGATGCCCAGATGGCCGGTAATGTTCAACGCGCTGATGGCGAGGTCGGCCGTACCTTCGAGCAGCACCTCCTCGACCCCGGACAGTACCTCCTCGCGCAGGCGTACCCTGCAGCCACGGCTCTGCGGCATGAAGGCGGTCAGCGCGCGCACGATGTTGGCGGTGGGGTAGGCGGCATCCACCACCAGGCGAACTTCGGCTTCCCAGCCCTGCTCCATGTGATGGGCCAGGTCTTCCAGTTGACTGGCCTGCTTGACCAGTTGCCGCGAGCGCCGCAGCAGCACGTCGCCGGCCTCGGTGAGCACGGCCTTGCGCCCGTCGATGCGCAGCAGCGGTACACCGAGCTGCTCCTGCATGCGTGCCACGGTATAGCTGACCGAGGACTGCGAGCGGTGCAGCACCTCGGCGGCCTGGGCGAAACCACCCTGATCCACCACGGCTTGCAGCGTGCGCCATTGATCCAGGGTCACGCGGGGGGCTTTCATCGCATCATCCTGCCTGTGTCTGCCTGTTACACTGGCGATCCCATGTTGGAGAGCACCGATGAAAAAAATAATCTGTCTGCTGTTCGCCTGTCTGCCGCTGGGTGCCCATGCCTATCCGATCGAGCTGGAGAAACAGTTCAACGGTGCCGAAGTCTCGGCCACGACTCAGGATATCGACCACAACATGGCGGCGCTGATGCTTTACAACTATGGCCAGAGCGAAGCCGAGTGCAGTGCCGTGTTCCGCAATGGGCCCGAGGCGCCGCGCACCCGGCGAACCGTACTGGCGCCAGGGGCCAGCAACAACATGACGGTCAAGTTCACCCGTAGCGTGATTCGCCTGCGAATCAGCCTGACCTGTGGGCTCAAGTAGTCAAAGCCTAGCTTTGCGTATTCGACAAATCAACTTTGTCGATATGTGTAAGCGGATAATTGCGCTTTTTAATCGATAGTTGTGAATCTACTCTGTGCTCCATCGATCTTCACCCACCTCGATGGAGTCTCAAACATGTCCCGTGTCCTGGTTATCGAAAGCAGCGCCCGCCAACAAGGTTCGGTTTCCCGCGAACTGACCCAACAGTTCATCGCCAACTGGCAGGCGGCTCACCCGGCCGATCAGGTTCAGGTTCGCGATCTTGCCATCGATCCGGTTCCGCACCTGGACGCCACCCTGCTGGGCGGCTGGATGACCCCGAGCGAGCAGCAGAGCGAAGCCGAAAAGGCCGCGCTGGCGCGTTCCAACCAACTCACCGATGAACTGCTGGCTGCCGATGTACTGGTGCTGGCCGCGCCGATGTACAACTTCGCCATCCCAAGCACCCTGAAGGCCTGGCTGGATCATGTGCTGCGCGCCGGTGTCACCTTCAAGTACACCGAGACCGGTCCGCAGGGCCTGCTCACCGGCAAGCGCGCCTTCGTCCTCACCGCTCGCGGCGGTATCTATGCCGGCAGCGGCCTGGATCACCAGGAGCCTTACCTGCGCCAGGCACTGGCCTTCATCGGTATCCATGACGTGCAGTTCATCCATGCCGAAGGCCTGAACATGGGCGCCGAGTTCAGCGAAAAAGGTCTGGCTCAGGCCAAGGCCAAGCTGGCAGCAGTAGCCTGACAGCGGCTTCACTCTCCTGAGCTCCCGACAGAGGGCGTGTTGTGCCGGTCATTTCGCCGAGAAATGGCCGGCTTTTTTATGTGGCCTGTCAGCAGGCGATCGTCCATGGATTGTCCGCCCGTGGCGAACGCGCTAAGGTCGCCGCCTTCCTTCGGAGGTGGCTGTGCGATATCTGCTGATAGTGACCCTGCTGTGGGCGTTTTCCTTCAGTCTGATCGGCGAGTACCTGGCCGGTCGGGTCGACAGCTATTTCGCGGTGCTGACGCGTATCGTCATCGCCGGCCTGCTGTTTCTGCCGCTGACTCGCTGGCGCGGCCATGCCCCGGCCTTCGTGCGCGGCATGCTGCTGATCGGCGCGTTGCAGTTCGGTGTGACCTACGTCTGCCTTTACCTGAGCTTCGCGGTGCTGACCGTGCCGGAAGTTCTGCTGTTCACCATCCTCACGCCGTTGCATGTGACGCTGATCGAGGATGCGCTCAATCGGCGTTTCAACCCCTGGGCTCTGGTGGCGGCGGTGGTTGCGGTGCTGGGGGCGGGCATCATTCGCTATGACGGCATCAGCAGCGGCTTTCTGCTGGGTTTCGTCTTGCTGCAGGTCGCCAACTTCACCTTTGCCGCCGGGCAGGTGCTGTACAAGCATCTGCTGGTCAAACACCCGTCGACGGAGCCGCAATACAAGCGCTTCGGGTTTTTCTATCTGGGTGCCCTGCTGGTGGCGTTACCCGCCTTCCTGCTGCTCGGCAACGGCGAGCGCCTGCCGACCACGGCATTGCAATGGGGCGTGCTCGTCTGGCTTGGCGTGGTGGCTTCGGGGTTGGGGCTCTACTGGTGGAACAGGGGCGCCAGCCTGGTCGATGGCGGCACGCTGGCGGTGATGAACAATGCACTGGTGCCGGCAGGTCTGCTGGTCAATCTGCTCATCTGGAACCATGACGCCGACCTGTTGCGTCTGGCTCTGGGCGGGGCAGTGATCGTTGCGTCGTTGCCACTGGTTCACTTCGGGCGAGTACGGCAGGCGCAGGGGAGGGCCGTCTGATGCAACTGTCCGGGCGCGGTGTGGCGTTGTCGGTAGGCGCCTCGGTGCTGTTCGCCGTATTGCCAGGTTACGTGCAGTGGCTCGCGCCACTCGATGGCGTACAGGTATTCGCCCAGCGCGTGCTCTGGTCGATTCCTATGGTGTTGCTGCTGGTCGTTCTCGCCCGGCAGACCTCGCTGCTGCGCGAGACCTTCGTGCGCCTGCGCCGCGAGCCATTGCTGCTGGCGGCCTGTCCGCTGGCTGCCGCGTTGATCGGCGTGCAGTGGGGGCTGTTCCTGTGGGCGCCACTGGCCGGGCACATGCTGGAAGTGTCCATGGGCTACTTCCTCCTGCCATTGGCGATGGTGCTGACGGGGCGGCTGTTCTACGGTGAGCGTTTGCGTCCGTTGCAGCGACTGGCGGTGGTCTGCGCCATGCTCGGCGTGCTGCACGAGCTCTGGCGCACTCAGGCGTTTTCCTGGCTGACGCTGATCACTGCGCTGGGCTACCCGCCTTACTTCATGCTGCGCCGCTGGATGCGCCTGGATGCGTTGTCCGGTTTCGTGCTGGAGATGCTGATGCTGGCACCGTTGGCGATCTGGCTGATCGTCGCCTACGGTCCCGTCGGTGCATTCGCCGAGCGCCCGCTGCTATGGCTGCTGGTGCCGGTGATGGCCCTGATCGGAACGCTGGCCTTTGCCGCCTACATGGCTTCCAGCCGGCTGCTGCCGCTGGGGTTGTTCGGCATTCTCAGCTACGTCGAACCGGTTCTGTTGTTCGCTGTGGCACTGCTGGTGCTGGGAGAGAGCTTCGATGCCGGACAATGGCTGACCTACCTGCCGATCTGGCTGGCGGTGCTGCTGGTCGGCTGGGACAGCGCCCGGCTGCTGCGCAAGCAGCAGCGCGAGCGTTGATCAGGCCGCGTTGATGCGCGGCGAGGGAATGGGCAGGGACTGTCTGGCCTGCTTCTGCACCTGATAGTGCAATTGCAGCGTACCGTTATCGAAGCGGCGTTGCTCATTGAGCGTCAGGCTGCGCTCCATGCCGGTGGCCAGCATTGGCACGCCGGCACCCAGTAGATGCGGTACCAGATTGACGATGATTTCGTCGATCAGTCCGGCGGTATAGCAACTGCCGGCAAGCAGGCTGCCACCGACCAGCCAGACGCGATGAAAACCCGCTTCTTCCAGCGCGGCGACCGCCTGCGCTGGCGTGCAGTGGGTGAGCTGTATTTCATCCGATGCGCGAGGCAGTGCGAGACGAGTGAGCACCACGCAGGGTTTGCCGGGGTAAGGCCAGGGACCGCCACGCGCCAGCAGTGCTTCGTAGGTTCCGCGCCCCATCAGCAGAGCGTCGATACCCGAATAGAAATACTGAAAGCTGTATTCCTGGTCCGCCTGGCGTAGCGAATCGAACCAGTCGAGGTGGCCATCGGGACGAGCGATATAGCCATCCAGGCTCGAAGTGACGTGGTAGGTCAGCGAGGAGTTCATCATGCCTCCACAAGCGGGTTATCTGGCGGTTTGATCGTCACCCCGTCGACAAGTTCGCCGGGTGCCGCACCGCTTGTCGGCTGGCGCCTGGAGCTGTCTCAATCCAGCACGTTCCGCAGGATTTCGTAGACGATCCCGGTAGCGATGGCTACCAGCACCACATCGCGGCCGACCTGCTTCCACTCATAGCCGTCGTAATGGGGCAGGCGAGCGTTCAGGCGGCTGTCGAAGTTCCTGGCGATACCGGGTGGCAGAGGTTTGCCACGTGCAAGGTTCTTGGCGATGCCGGGTGGCAGGGAGGCGGCCGGACCGATCAACTGGCGGTTGTCGCCAAGAATGATGCGTACCTGGCCGATGTCCACGCTCGGGCCGCGCAGATCGATCTGCACACCATCGTGATGATCCTGCTTGCCTTTGCCGGGCGGAGGGTTGGCAAGCGCCGGTGAGGCGGCAAGCAGAATGCAGAGTGCGAGGCTCAGGTTCGACTGGAATTTGCTAAGCATGGTACGAGGCTCCGTGGTTGGCATGCTGATTGGACGGTTCGCGCGCCGTTTCGGTTCCTGCCAGGCAGTACCGCCCCCGGCAGTCGTCGCCTGAATGCACTGGGCATGCAAAGAAACTCGGCCCCGACGTCGGAAACCGTTAGGCTATGCACCGTTTTGTCGATCTTTCGAGGTATTGCCCCCGTGTTTGCCCAATTCGCCCTTCATGAACGCCTGCTCAAAGCCGTGGCCGAACTTGATTTCGTCGAGCCCACCCCGGTGCAGGCGGCAGCGATTCCGCCTGCGCTGGAGGGCAAGGATCTGCGGGTGATCGCCCAGACCGGCAGCGGCAAGACCGCAGCATTCGTTCTGCCGCTGCTCAACCGCCTGCTCGGTGATGGCAATTCCAGGCAACGCCTGAGCATTCGCGCCCTGATTCTGCTGCCGACTCGCGAGCTGGCGCAGCAGACCCTCAAGGAGGTCGAGCGTTTCGCCCAGTTCACCTTCCTCAAGGCCGGCCTGGTGACCGGTGGCGAGGACTTCAAGGTGCAGGCCGCCATGATGCGCAAGATCGACATCCTGATCGGTACGCCGGGTCGGCTGATCGAGCATGCCAATGCCGGTAATCTGCCGCTGGATGAGGTTGAGGTGCTGGTGTTCGATGAGGCCGACCGCATGCTCGACATGGGCTTTGCCGAGGATGCCCAGCGCCTGGCCGAGGCTTGTGGCCCGCACCAGACGTTGCTGTTCTCCGCCACCACCGGTGGCAACGGCCTGCGCGAGATGGTCGCCAGGGTGCTCAAGGAGCCGCAGCATCTGATGCTCAACAGCGTCAGCCAGCTCAATGAAGGCACCCGGCAGCAGATCATCACGGCTGACCACAACCACCACAAGGAACAGTTGGTGGACTGGCTGCTGGCCAATGAGGCCTATGACAAGGCCATCGTCTTCACCAACACCCGCGTCCAGGCCGACCGTCTCTACGGCAAGCTGGTGGCTGCCGGGGTCAAGGCCTTCGTGCTGCACGGTGAAAAGGACCAGAAGGATCGCAAGCTGGCCATCGAGCGGCTGCGCCAGGGCGCGGTGCGGGTACTGGTTGCCACCGACGTGGCTGCGCGCGGTCTGGATGTCGAGGGGCTGGATCTGGTGATCAATTTCGACATGCCGCGCTCCGGGGATGAGTACGTGCACCGTATCGGCCGTACCGGGCGTGCCGGCGGCGAAGGGCTGGCGGTGTCGCTGATCTGCCACGGCGACTGGAACCTGATGTCGAGCATCGAACGCTACCTCAAGCAGCGTTTCGAGCGGCGTACCATCAAGGAGCTGAAGGGCACCTACCAGGGGCCGAAGAATCTCAAGGCTTCGGGCAAGGCGGCGGGCAGCAAGAAGAAAAAGACCGACAAGAAAGACCCGAAAAAGGCCGCAGCGCCCAAGCGCAAGAGTGGCCCTCGTCCGGCAGGCAAGCCCTCGGCGCTGGTCAGCGCGGATGGCAGCGCGCCACTCAAGCGCAAGAAACCAGCGGCGGAGTGATCTACCGCGTAGGGGGCGCTATGCGCGCCGCCACCAACGCAGTGGTGCGCGTGGCGCACCCTGCTAATCCACCCCGACGAAACCGCCGGTCTGATGCTGCCACAGGCGTGCATACAGGCCGCCATGGGCGATCAGTTCGGCGTGGGTGCCGGTTTCGATGACCTGGCCCTTGTCGATCACCACCAGACGATCCATCCGCGCGATGGTCGACAGGCGGTGGGCGATGGCGATCACCGTCTTGCCTTCCATCAGGCTGTCCAGGCTTTCCTGAATGGCTGCTTCCACTTCCGAGTCCAGTGCCGAGGTGGCCTCGTCCAGTACCAGGATCGGCGCATCCTTGAGCAGCACGCGGGCAATGGCGATGCGCTGACGCTGGCCGCCGGACAGCTTGACTCCTCGTTCGCCGACCTGAGCGTCCATGCCACGCCCGCCCTGGCTGTCGTCCAGGTTGGGGATGAAGGCGTCGGCGCGTGCCTTGCGCACGGCCTCCCAGAGCTGTTCGTCGCTGGCTCCGGGTTTGCCGTAGCGCAGGTTGTCGCGAATCGAACGGTGCAGCAGGGAGGTGTCCTGGGTCACCACGCCGATATTGGCGCGCAGGCTCTCCTGGGTCACCGTGGCGATGTCCTGATCGTCGATCAGGATGCGTCCGCTTTCCAGGTCGTAAAGGCGCAGCAGCAGATTGACCAGGGTCGACTTTCCAGCGCCTGACGGGCCGACCAGGCCGATCTTCTCGCCGGGGCGAATGTCGAGGCTGAGGCCGGCGATCAGGCCACCTTTCTTGCCATAGTGGAAGTGGATGTCCTCGAAACGCACACCACCCTGCCGCACCTGGATCGGTGTGGCATCGTCCCGGTCGAGCACCTGGCGAGGCTGGACGATGGTCTGCATGCCGTCCTGCACGGTGCCGACGTTCTCGAAGATGCCGTTGACCACCCACATGATCCATTCGGCCATGTTGTTGATGCGGATCACCAGGCCCAGTGCCAGGGCGATGGCACCGGTGGTGATCAGCGACTGGCTCCATAGCCACAGTGCCAGGGCGCCGGTACCGACGATCAGCACGCCATTCAGGCAGGTGATGAGAAAGTCCAGGGCGGTGATGGTGCGCGATTGCAGGCGAAACTTGTCCAGCAGATCCTGCATGGCTTCTCGTGCGTAGCTTTCTTCTTCCTGCGAATGGGCGAACAGCTTGAGCGTGGTGATGTTGCTGTAACCGTCCACCACTCGCCCCATCACTTTCGAGCGTGCCGAGGAGGCGGCAGCCGAGCGCGCCTTGATGCGTGGCACGAAGTACCACAGGGCGGCGCTGTAACCGATGATCCACAGGGCCAGTGGCACTACCAGACGCAAATCGGCTGCAGCGAACAGGTACAGGGCGCTGCCGGCATAGACCACCACGTGCCAGAGCGCATCGATCACCTGCATGGCCGAGTCGCGCAGCGAAGGGCCGGTCTGCATCACCCGCTGCGCCACGCGGCCGGCAAAATCGTTCTGGAAGAAGCTCAGGCTCTGCTTGAGCACGTAGCGATGGTTCTGCCAGCGGATCAGGTTGGTCAGGCCCGGGTTGACCGCCTGGTGCGTGAGCAGGTTGTGCAGGCCGAACACCAGTGGGCGAATCACCAGTGCCACCAGCAACATCCACAGCAGGGCGTTCTGGTGGTCGGCAAAGAAGCTGCTGGCATCAGCACTGGCCTGGGCCATGTCGATCAGTTGGCCGAGGAAGCTGAAAAGCGCCACCTCGATCACGGCAGCGAAGAAACCGACGACCAGCACGGCCAGCATCAGCGGCCATACCTGCTTCAGGTAGTGGCCATAGAAGCGCAGCATGCCTTCGGGTGGTGCCACGTCCGGGCTGGGTTTGAATACGTCGATCAGTGATTCGAAACGGCGAAACAGCATTGCAGGCGTCCTGCCTCAGTGGAAGAGAACGCCGATAGTAACGCTGTCAGTGCGAGCGAGTCTCAGTCAGAAGCGGTTTTTGTAATTCCCCCGCCCAGGCCAGCAGGGGAATCTCCAGCTCCGGCTGCCAGATGCGCTTGAACAGCAGGGCCAGGTGTTCGGGCTCTCCGCGTTCGAAGGGCAGGCGATCGATGTATTCATGTACCTGCCATTGGCCATCCTGCAGGTGGGCGAAATCGAAGCGGAAGGGGTGAAAGCCGGTCATGCCCAGGCGCAGGTCGGTGACGATCAGGCGGTCCTCGACCTGGTCGTAGCGCAGCACGCCGCCAGTGAACCATTGCAGGCGCTCGTGCATGGGCGAGTCCGTCAGTTGCTCGCGCAGGTGCAGACCGCGTGGCAGGCGCTGCAACTGCGGTGGTGTGGCGTCGAGCCAGCCGACCAGTGCTTCGTGATAGTCCTCGCCATCGAGCACGATGACACGCCACAGCAGGGTGTTGAGCGGCGTTGGCGTGATGAACAGTTGTTCGGCCTGAATACCCTGGCGTGCCAGTTCACGCTCCACGCGCTGTTCGGCCATGAACTTGCCGGCCAGGCTGAAGCCGATGTACAGCGTCGACACCGCCAGCGCCATGGCCGGAACACGCCAGGTCTGCTCGCGCAGGCCGGTGAACAGGCTGACTGCCACGGCGACTATCAACGGTACGGTATACAGCGGATCGATGATGAACAGGCTGGACCAGGCTGTGGGTGTCGGCATCAATGGCCAGAACAGCTGGGTGCCGTAGCTGGTGAAGGCGTCCAGCAGCGGGTGAGTGATCAGTACCAGCCAGAGCGTGAGCAGCAGACGATTGGCCGAATAGCCCGGGTGTGGTCGAAAGCGCCTGGCCAGCCAGGTCAGCAACAGAGCCAGGCCACTGAGCACGAACAGCGAATGACTGAAGCCGCGGTGGTAGGTCATGTTCGCCACGGCGTCGCCGTATTCGATGACTACGTCCAGATCGGGAACGGTGGCGAGCATCGCACCATAGAGCAGTGCCTTGCGCCCTTGCCAGCGACCGAGCAACGCGCCCTGGATGCTGGCGCCGAGTACTGCCTGGGTTATGGAGTCCATGGGCTGTTTCCGAAAAAATACAGGCGGCTACGTTATCCGAGGCGCCGGGCGAATGCCGTGGGGAAATTTCAAGCAAAGATTACAGCTGTGGCGGGTATTCTGGTGGTCATGCCTTTCAAGAAATCATGGCCATGCTGATCGTCTCCAACAGTGTTCACCTTCCCGATGATGAAATCGAACTGACCGCCATCCGTGCTCAGGGCGCCGGAGGGCAGAACGTCAACAAGGTATCCAGCGCGGTGCACCTGCGTTTCGACTCTCAGGCCTCGTCGCTGCCACCGTTCTACAAGGAGCGCCTGTTGGCGCTGGCCGACAGTCGTATCACTGCCGATGGCGTGGTGATCATCAAGGCGCAGCAGTATCGCACCCAGGAGCAGAATCGCGCCGACGCGCTCGAACGGCTCGCCGAGCTGATTCGCAGTGCGGGCAAGGTGGAGAAGAAGCGCCGCCCGACCAAGCCGACCCTGGGCTCGAAGAAGCGCCGTCTCGACGGCAAGAGCAAGCGTGGGGCGATCAAGGCGGGGCGGGGCAGGGTGGATTTCTAGCGCGGTTCTGGCCTCGTGCCGCACGGGAGAGGGCGGCCTTGTGCAGGCTGCGCCTGCGAACGAGCGACGCCGCTATCTTCGCGATGCACGGTGCACCCTATCCACGGCTGGCCAGATAGGCCTGGTAATCCGGGATGCGGTGTTCGTGCTCCTGCTCCAGCAGGCTGCTGGCGAGCAGGTAGTCGGCGCTGCTCTCGTTGCAGGCCACCGGGATGTTCCAGACCGCCGCCACGCGCAGCAGGGCCTTGATGTCCGGGTCATGCGGCTGCGGTTCGAACGGATCCCAGAAGAACACCAGCATGTCCACGCGCTGTTCGGCGATGCGTGCGCCGATCTGCTGGTCGCCACCCAGCGGGCCGCTGATCATGCTTTCCACCGGCAGATTCAGGCGCGTGCTCAGCAGCAGCCCGGTGGTACCGGTCGCCAGCAGATGATGACTGGCCAGCCTGTGGCGCTGGCGCTCGCACCAGTCCAGCAGAAAGCCCTTGCAGTGATCGTGTGCCACCAGGGCGATACGCTTGCGAGCAGGCAGCTTTGCCTGAGTGAAACTGATGCGGCTCATCGAATCTCCTCGTTCAGAACAGGCGCGCCAGGATCAGGCAGTTGTCCAGCATGCGGTTGGAAAAGCCCCACTCGTTGTCGTACCAGGCCATGACCTTGAGCAGCTTGCCGCTGACCCGGGTGTGGTTGGCGTCGAAGATCGACGACAGTGGGTTGTGGTTGAAATCGCACGACACCAGCGGCAGCGCGTTGTAACCCAGTACCGGCGATCGCTCGCTGGCCGCCTTGAGCAGGGCGTTGACTTCGTCGGCTTCGGTTTCGCGCTTGACTTGCAGTGTCAGGTCGACCAGTGAGACGTTGATCACCGGTACCCGTACCGCCATGCCCGTGAGCTTGCCGGCCAGCTCCGGCAGAACCAGGCCGACCGCTTCGGCTGCGCCGGTTCTGGTCGGGATCATCGACTGGGTGGCCGAGCGAGCGCGATAAGGATCGCTGTGGTACACATCGGAGAGATTCTGATCGTTGGTGTAGGCGTGGATGGTGGTCATCAGGCCCTGCTCGATACCCAGCTCGCGATGCAGCACCTGCGCCACGGGTGCCAGGCAGTTGGTGGTGCAGGAAGCATTGGAGATGATCTGCATCGAGGCGGTCAGTGCCTGCTCGTTGACACCGAAGACCACAGTGGCGTCGGCGCCTTTGGCCGGTGCGGAGATCAGTACCTTGCGTGCGCCGGCGGTCAGGTGGGCGGCGGCCTTGTCCCGCTCGGTGAACAACCCGGTGCACTCGAGTACGACGTCCACCTGATGGGTTTTCCAGGGCAGTTCGGCAGGGTTGCGAATGGCGCTGACGGCGATGCGATCTCCCCTGATCCACAGGCTTTCACCATCGACCTTCACCTCTTCGGGGAAATGGCCGTGAACGCTGTCATATTGCAGGAGGTGGGCATTGATCGCGCTGTCGCCCAGGTCGTTGATCGCCACCACCTGCAAGTGTTGACGATAATCCCGGGTATAGAGTGCGCGCAGGACATTGCGGCCGATACGACCGAAGCCATTGATGGCAACTCGTAATGTCATGGTGAGATTCCTATGGTTTTGTTGTTTTAAATACAATATTAGCTCCCTGTTAATGGAAAACAAGCCGCACAAGTGGCAGTATTTTGTTGTAAAAATAAATAAATTATGACCGTCAGCCTGGAGAGCCCCCCATGCACCCTCGCGTTTTAGAAGTCACCGACCGTCTGATCGAACGCAGTCGTGCCACCCGTCAGCGCTATCTGGCGATGATTCGTGCCGCTGCCAGCGAGGGGCCGCAGCGCGGCAAGTTGCAGTGCGCCAACTTCGCTCACGGTGTGGCGGGGTGCAGTGGTCACGACAAGCAGACCCTGCGTCTGATGGATGCAGCCAACGTCGCCATCGTTTCTGCTTACAACGACATGCTGTCGGCACATCAGCCGTATGAACGATTTCCCGATCAGATCAAGCAGGCCTTGCGTGAACTCGGCTCGGTGGGGCAGTTCGCTGGTGGCGTGCCGGCCATGTGCGATGGCGTCACTCAGGGCGAGCCGGGCATGGAGTTGGGGATTGCCAGTCGCGAAGTGATCGCCATGTCCACTGCGGTGGCGCTGTCGCACAACATGTTCGATGCCGCGCTGTACCTGGGGGTGTGCGACAAGATCGTGCCGGGCCTGTTGATGGGCGCGTTGCGCTTTGGCCACCTACCGTCGTTGTTCGTACCCGCAGGGCCCATGACCTCAGGCTTGTCCAACAAGGAAAAGGCCGACGTGCGTCAGCGTTATGCCGAGGGCAAGGCCACTCGCGATGAGCTGCTGGCGGCCGAGATGGCCGCGTATCACGGGCCCGGCACCTGCACCTTCTACGGCACCGCCAATACCAACCAGTTGCTGATGGAGGTGATGGGGTTGCATCTGCCGGGCGCCTCCTTCGTCAATCCCGGGACGCCGCTGCGTGATGCGCTGACCCGTGAAGCGGCGCAGCAGGTCACCCGTCTGACCCGGCAGGGCGGTCAGTTCATGCCGATTGGCGAGATCGTCGACGAGCGTTGTCTAGTCAACTCCATCGTCGCTCTGCATGCCACCGGAGGCTCGACCAATCACACCCTGCACATGCCGGCCATTGCCCGTGCGGCTGGTGTCCTGCTGACCTGGCAGGACATGGCCGATCTGTCCGAGGTGGTGCCGACCCTGGCTCACGTCTATCCAAACGGCAAGGCCGACATCAATCATTTCCAGGCCGCAGGCGGCATGGCGTTCCTGATTCGTGAGCTGCTCGAAGCCGGTCTGCTGCATGAGGATGTGAATACGGTGGCTGGTCACGGCTTGTCCCGTTATACCCGCGAGCCTTTCCTCGAGGAGGGCAGGCTGGTCTGGCGTGATGGGCCGTGCGAGAGCCTGGAGGAGAGTGTATTGCGCCCGCTGGTGCGCCCGTTTTCGGCAGAAGGCGGCTTGCGCCTGATGCAGGGCAATCTGGGGCGTGGGGTGATGAAGGTGTCTGCGGTGGCGCCCGAGCACCAGGTGGTGGAGGCGCCGGCGCTGGTGTTCGAGGATCAGCTGGAGCTGGTCGAGGCCTTCAAGGCCGGCAGGCTGGAGCGCGATTTCGTCGCCGTGGTGCGCTTCCAGGGGCCGCGCAGCAATGGCATGCCCGAGCTGCACAAGATGACGCCTTATCTCGGCGTCCTGCAGGATCGCGGTTTCAGGGTCGCGTTGGTGACAGACGGGCGCATGTCCGGCGCTTCCGGCAAGATTCCCGCTGCCATCCATGTCTGCCCCGAGGCTTTCGATGGTGGACCGCTGGCGCGGGTACGCGACGGTGATGTGCTGCGTGTGGATGGGCTGCGCGGGGAACTGGTGCTGAAGGTCGACGATGCCGAGCTGGCGTCACGCGAGCTGGCCCTGGCACCGGCTCCCGCCATTGGCTGTGGACGTGAGCTGTTCGCTTTCATGCGCCACAACTTCAGTACGGCGGAACGCGGTGCCAGTGCCTTCACCGCCAGTCTGGAATCACTGACCTGAATTCCGGCAATACCCGATGCAGGTAAGCAGGGCGTACTCGCGAAGCAGTACGCCGCTGAAGCTTCGACCGAACGGGGATGATCCCGCAGGCCGTTGGCTTCGCTCCCTGGGCGGGGCCTGCGATAACGCGGCTTGCGCCAAAACGTCAACAGACCCTAGATGCCCTGCGGAATCTCTTCGCCGCCCAGTGCGGTGAACAGCTCGGGCAGAAACTCCACCAGGGTCATCATCATCAGGATGAAGCTGGCGTCCTGCTGGGCCAGTGCATCGTCGCCGCCGTCCTGTTCGGCCTGCTCCTGCAGGACATCCTCGAAGCGCAGGCGCTTGATGGTCAGCTTGTCGTCGAGGACGAAGGACAGCTTGTCCTGCCAGGCCAGCGACAACTGGGTGACCTGCTTGCCGGTGGACAGGTGCAGCTGGATTTCCTCGCTGGTCAGATCCTGGCGCTTGCAGCGCACCACGCCGCCATCTTCGTGGGTGTCGCGCAGTTCGCACTCGTCCAGAACGAAGAAGCCCTCGGCAGCCTTCTGGGTCTTCAGCCAGTCGGTGAGCGTGGCGGTCGGTGCGATCTTCACCGACAGGGGGCGTACCGGCAGCGAGCCGATGGCTTCACGCAGGGTAGAGAGCAGATCCTCGGCCTTCTTGGCGCTGGCGCTGTCGACCAGGATCAGTCCCTGTTTCGGGGCGATGGCGGCGAAGGTGCCGGATTTGCGGATGAAGGCGCGTGGCAGGAAGGCCTGTACGATTTCGTCTTTGATCTGATCGCGCTCTTTCTTGTAGACCTTGCGCATCTGGGTGTTTTCGATCTCGTCGACCTTCTCCTTAAGCGCGTCGCGTACTACCGAGCCCGGCAGGATGCGCTCTTCCTTGCGTGTGCCGATCAGCAGGAAATCGCCGCTGACATGCACCAGCGGTGCATCGGCGCCTTTGCCGAAGGGGGCGTTGAAACCGTAGGTGGTCAGCTCCTGGCTGGCGCAGGGACGTGCCGGCTTGCTGGCCAGTGCGGTCTCCAGCGCTTCGGCGTCGAAAGGAATGTCCTGAGTGAGGCGATAGACCAGCAGGTTACGGAACCACATGAGCGGGTGACTCTCCATTGGCGTTGGGGTCGCAGGGCAGCGCCATCCTTGAACCTTCCCCGTTCGGGAAAGGAGGCGCGCAGCGACGGATGAGGGGATGGGCGATCCACTGGATTGTGATTCGTCCACCGGCACAGAGCGCGCATTATTCTCCGCTGGCGAGCTCAGGCCAACCCTGACAACGGGCCTGTGAGAAAATTCGCTGGTATCGCCTAAGTTCTTGCTGGAGCGATGAATTTTTTTGCGAAGAGGGCTTGCCAAGGTGCAATCGGCTCTCTAGAATGCGCCCCACTTCGAGAGCGAATGGGTGGTTAGCTCAGCCGGGAGAGCATCTGCCTTACAAGCAGAGGGTCGGCGGTTCGATCCCGTCACCACCCACCAATCTCGCAGTTACGCGCAGCGGTAGTTCAGTCGGTTAGAATACCGGCCTGTCACGCCGGGGGTCGCGGGTTCGAGTCCCGTCCGCTGCGCCATTTCTCTCCTCGCTTCATCCCCTCCTGTGACAATCTTCTCGGCATTCGCCGAAAACTCAGAAAAAATCCTTTGTCATCCTGAACTTATGCCTGTCGCTCGGCTCCTATGCCGTAGCCAGTTATCGTGGCGGACTGCTAAGCTCGCGCTTTCACACGACGGCCTTCGGGCGTATCTACAAGGAACAAGCATGAAACAGCATCGTTTGGCGGCGGCAGTTGCCCTGGTGGGTCTGGTGCTAGCCGGTTGCGACTCGCAAACCAGTGAAGTCGAACTCAAGAGCCCGGCGCAGAAAGCCTCCTATGGCATCGGTTTGAACATGGGCCGCAGCCTGTCCGAAGAAGGCATGGACGATCTGGATTCCAAGGCCGTCGCTCAGGGTATCGAAGATGCTTTGGCGAAGAAGGAGCCGCGCATCAAGGATGAAGACATGATCGAGGCTTTCTCCTTCCTGCAGACCCGTGCCGAAGAGCGCATGGCTGCCCTGAACAAGGAAGCGGCCGAAGCCGGGAAGAAATTCCTCGAGGAGAATGGCAAGCGCGAGGGGGTCGTCACCACCGAATCCGGCCTGCAGTACGAAGTGGTGAAGAAGGCCGACGGCGCCCAACCCAAGGAAAGCGACGTGGTGACCGTTCACTACGAAGGCAAGCTGACCGACGGCACCGTGTTCGACAGTTCCGTTGCACGTGGCAGTCCCATCGACCTGCCGGTTGGCGGCGTGATTCCGGGGTGGGTCGAAGGTCTGCAACTGATGCACGTTGGCGAGAAGTACAAGCTGTACATCCCCAGTGAACTGGCTTATGGCGAGCAGAGCCCGTCCCCGGCCATTCCGGCCAACTCGGTGCTGGTGTTCGATCTGGAGCTGATCGGTATCAAGGATCAGAAGGCTGCCGAGCCGGCTGCCGAGTAACACTTTCGCGTGTCATCACAACGCCCCGTCTTGACGGGGCGTTGTCGTTTCTGGAGCGTATCGGGTCGTGCAGTGCGGTTCGAGTGTTACGCTTATGCACATTACGGGAAGCATTCCCAACAAACCCGCGCTACATCTGAAGCTCGTCTCTGTCAATCAGCAACTTATTGATTTTCATGGATTTTATGGGCTGTATAAAAAATGCCCGATCTGAGCCAAGGCCCCATGGCACGGGGCTTTGGTAAGCTTGTCGAATGTATTTTCACAGAGTTATCCACAGCTTCGGTGGATAAGCAAGGCAAGCCCAGATACCGCCTGGCTTGCCGAGGAGGGCCAATGAAACTCCCATGGAAACTGACTCGTTACCTGCCTATGGCGGCGCGTTTTCTACGTGAGGGGCGGCTACCGGAACTGCTCCGTGCACTGTCGGACAAGCGCACGCCGCAGGGCGAGCGCTTCGCTGGGCTAAAGGAGGATCTGCGCCTGCTGCGGGCATTGTGTCTGGCCTGGTTCAAGGGGGAATACCGGCAGGTCAGCAGCCAGGCCTTGCTGATGGTGGTGGCGGCGCTGCTGTATTTCCTGAGCCCTCTGGATGCGATCCCGGATTGGCTGGTGGGTGTCGGCTTCGTCGACGACCTGGCCGTGCTGGCTTGGGTGATGCGCACCTGGCACGCCGAGCTGGAGGCCTTCAGGGTCTGGCGAGACAGGCAGAGCCCGGAGCATCTGGCGCTCATCGAACATTTACCGGCTGACGAGCAGGTCATCCACCCATAGACGGTGCCGAACGTATCAGGGGGTGGCATTGATCGCGCCCTGAATGGCTGACGCCTGTTAATATGGCGGTTCGCAAGGAAGGTGCCGAGATCGTCGATCCTGCTTTCCAACGGCGTTGTTGAGATGGAGAGCTCCATGACTGTGCAAATCATTGCCCGTGACGGCGAACCGGAATACGCCGTGCTGCCCTGGGCCGACTATCAGGCTTTGTTGCAGGCGGCAGGGCAGCAGCGGGCTGTCGTGCCCAGCGCGCCTGCTCCCGCCGCCAATCGCGCACGCCTCGAACAACTGCAGGCCCTGCGTGAAGCCAAAGGTCTGAGTCCCGAGGGTCTGGCGCGCAGTGTCGGCATCAGTCCTCATTACCTGGCCATGATCGAAAGCGGCGAGCGTCAGCCCGATGCTGCCATCCTGCGCTCATTGGCCTGGGAACTGGGGCTGGAGGGCTGGTCTTGAGCGTACGTATCAGTCGCCAGCACTGGCAGGCCCTGATCGCGGAGTTGGACGACGCGCGCCGCCAACGCCACCTGTTGACCTATCGAGCACTGATCGAGCGACTCGATCTGCCGACGCCGGCGATGCAGACCCTGGCTGCTGCGCTGGAACATCTGGCAGCGCTGGACGCCAGGGCCGAGCGACCGCTGCGCAGCGCCCTGGTGATCAGCCAGGGGGCCAGCCGATTGCCACGTACCGGTTTCTTCGAGTGCGTGACACGTCTGGGGCGGTTCAGCGGTGCGTCCGACGGTGTCGCTGCGGCCTCCTGGCATGCTGCCGAGGTGGTGCGCGTGTTCGAATTCGATTACCCCGCCGATGTCTAGGCTCTTCTGGCGTCTACGTGCCCGGCTGGGCTACTGGGTGGCTCGCCGGCTGTTTCACTGGCCATGGGTGATGCGTCAGCCACGAGCATGGCAATGGATGCAGGGGCAATACGGACGCATGGCCAATCTGGGTGATGTCTCCGCGCAGAGCTTCTATGGTCATATCCTGCTGTTTCGCGGGCAGGGGCTCGGTGCGCGGGAGGAAGGGCTGCGTCTGTTGCGTCTCGCCGCTGCTGGCGGTGATGGCAAGGCAGCTTATCAACTCGGCGTTCAGGCCCTGCAAGGCAACACCCGCCAGGCGCCGGATGGGCAGGAGGCGGTGCGTTGGTGGACGCAGGCGCAGGCAGCAGGGCACCCCCTTGCGGCCAATCGCCTCAGCCAGCTGTATCGTGACGGTGCGCCCGGTGTGGCGGCCGATTCGCTATTGGCCGAGCGCTATGCGAAGCAGGCGGGCAATGTATCTGCTTCAGGCCGCTGAACCATCGAGAATGTGCAGGCTGTAACCCGGAATGGCCTTGGCCTGGCGCTTGGCTTCGGAGGCCAGCTCCGCCAGGCGCGAGGCATCCAGTTGTGCGCAGTCGTCGCTGTGCAGGTACACCACGCCGATGGACAATGACAGCAGTGCATAATCCTGGCGTTGCCCCTGGCGATTGTGAGCGCTGAAACAACCGGCCTGCAGGTGCTCCTCGCGGTAGAAGCGCCGGCACTGGCTCTGGAAGTCCTCGATCAGGCGGCCAAGCTTTTCACGCCAGTCGCGTGAGCCGAGCACCAGCATGAAATCATCGCCGCCGATGTGTCCCACGAAGTCACGAGCCGGATCGACCTTCTCGTTCAGGCACTGAGCCAGGCACAGCAGCACTTCGTCACCCTTGGCGTAACCGTAGATGTCATTGAAGGGCTTGAAACTGTCGATGTCTACGTAGCACACCGCTGCCTCGCGCCGCTGTTGCAGCAGGCGGCTCAGGCACTGCTGGATCGGTACGTTCCCGGGTAGCAGGGTAAGTGGATTGGCATGGCGTGCCTGCTGCAGTTTCTGTTCGGTAATCAGTTTGAGCACGTCGATGACGCGGCCCAGTCCCAGGTAGCGACCATCCTGAATGATGATGAAATCTTCTTCGATCCGCTGGCGGGCACGGCTGGTGAGCAGCCGGCTGACTTTCTGCAGCGACTGCGTCAGCTCCACGGCGAGAAAGTCCTGGCTCATCAGGCGGCTGATCGGTTTGCGTGCGAACAGGTCTGTGGCGAAGGGTTTGAGCAGGGCTTCCGACAGCGAGTGGCGGTGAACGATGCCGACCGGTTGCCGGTTCTGATCGAGTACTGCCAGCGAGTTGAGATTGGCCTGGGCGCGGAACACATCCAGAACGTCAGCGGTGGCGGTATTCTGATCGACCGCAGGCTGCTCGTTGAGCAGGGCGCTGAGGTCGTGGTTCTCCTCGCCGATGCCGAGATGGCTGCTCTGTAGTCTCGGCAGCAACTGTCGGGCATCGCGCGGCGGCTTTTCCTGGGGTCGGCAGAGCAGATAACCCTGAACCAGGTCTACGCCCATTTCGGCCAGTACCGCCAGCTCTTCGCTCTGCTCGATACCTTCGGCGATCACCTGGGCGCGGGAGGCGGCGGCCATCTTCAGAATCGAGCCGACGAACTCGCGTTTGACCGCGTCCTGGTGGATGCCATCGATGAAATGACGGTCGATCTTCACGTAGTCCGGGCGCAATTCCGACCACAGCCGCAGGCTCGAATAACCGGCACCGAGATCGTCCAGGGCGATGGAAAAGCCCATGGCCCGGTAATGATGCAGGGCGTTGTCGAGCAGGCCGAAGTCTTCGGTGGGGGAGTGCTCGGTGAGTTCGATCACCACCTGGCTTGGGGGTATGCCGAAGGCCTGTAGCAGTTTCAGGGTTCGTCCCGGCTGGTGGCTGGGGTCAAGCAACGACTCGGGCGAGACGTTGAGAAACAGTTTGCCCTCCAGACCCTGGGTACTGAACCCTTTGCAGGCGCTCTTGCGGCATGCCATTTCCAGTTCGCTCAGGCGTCCGGCGTGGCGTGCCACGGCAAACAGTGTCAGGGGCGAGTGTAGCGGGCTGTTCGAGGGGCCGCGGGTCAGGGCTTCATAACCGAGAATGCGCTGCTCGGAAAGTGAGACGATGGGCTGGAACAGGCTGCTGAGGTCGCCGTGAGCGAGGATGTTGCCCAGTGCGCTCAACTGCTCGGTGACGGTCATGGTGTGCTCGATCTGCCGGAAAACGAAGGGGCCGGTTTCTGGCCGGCCCCTGCATTTCACGACAGTTCGATGACGATTTGATGACGTTCGCTCTATTGGTTCTCAGTGAAGCGCCAGCGACGGGTTCAAGCCCAGATAATCCAGGAGGATGCGCCCGGACTCGGCCAGATAGGCGTCGTCTTCGGGTTTGCTCTTGTCATCGGCGACCGGCAGCGCGTCTTCGTCTTCTTTCTCCAGCTCCTTGAGCGGTTCTTCGCCCTTGGCCTGGCGACGGCTGTTTTCCAGAGCCAGTTGCTTGGCTTCGACCTCGGCCTGACGCTCGCGCCGCGTCTTTTCGTTGAGGCTGACGGTGGTTTCGGCCATCAGCTTCTTGGACAGAGCCAGGCGGTCGCGGGTGAAGACGAAATCCGGATCCTTGGCGGTGCGCTGATCGTGACGCGCTTTCAGCTCGCTGAGGAATGGCTTGATCGGATCGAGCTCGGGTTTGATCGCCGGGCGAATGGTATCCCAGGGCAGGGCGGCGGGTAGGGCACTTTCACCGATGTCCTTGGTGTCCATGACGTCCGGGTAAAGGATGTCGGGGATCACGCCCTGGTTCTGGGTGCTCTGTCCGGAAACCCGGTAGAACTTGGCCAGGGTCAGTTTCAACTCGCCGTGGTTGAGCGGCTGGATGGTCTGCACGGTGCCTTTGCCGAAGGTCTGGCCACCGAGGATCAGTGCGCGATGATAGTCCTGCATGGCACCGGCGAAGATCTCCGAGGCGGAAGCGGACAGGCGATTGACCAGCACGGCCAGAGGGCCGTTGTAGTAAATGCCCTTGTTCTCGTCGGCGAGTACATCGACGCGACCGTCGGCGTTGCGTACCAGCACCGTGGGGCCCTGCTCGATGAACAGGCTGGTCAGCTCGGTGGCTTCCTGCAGGGAGCCGCCACCGTTGTTGCGCAGGTCGATGACCACGCCGTCGACCTTCTCTGCCTGCAGCTCATCGAGCAGGCGTTTGACGTCCCGGGTGGTGCTCTTGTAGTTCGGATCACCGGCGCGGAAGGCCTTGAAGTCGAGGTAGAAGGCCGGCAGTTCGATCACGCCAAGCTTGTAGTCGCGACCCTCGTGCTTCAGGTTCAGCACCTTCTTCTTCGCCGCCTGCTCTTCCAGCTTGACCGCTTCGCGGGTGATGGTGACGACCTTGCTGGTCTGGTCGCTGGGCGGGTTGCTGGCTGGAATGACTTCCAGGCGCACGGTGGAGCCTTTGGGGCCGCGGATCAGCTTGACCACTTCGTCCAGGCGCCAGCCGATCACGTCGACCATTTCACCATTGCCCTGGGCGACGCCGACGATCTTGTCGGCCGGCGCGATCTGCTTGCTCTTTTCAGCAGGCCCGGCCGGCACCAGGCGTACGACCTTGACGTGCTCGTTGTCGCTTTGCAGGACGGCGCCGATGCCTTCCAGCGACAGGCTCATGTTGATGTCGAAGTTTTCCGCGTTGTCCGGAGACAGGTAGGTGGTGTGCGGGTCGTAAGTGGTGGCGAAGGCGTTGATGTAGGCCTGGAACACGTCCTCGCCACGGGTCTGCTTGAGGCGCGACAACTGATTCTTGTAGCGCTTGGTCAGCAACTCCTGGATGTCCTTGGTTTCCTTGCCGGCGATCTTCAGGCGCAGCACTTCGTCCTTGACGCGCTTGCGCCACAGTTCGTCGAGTTCGGCGCGATTCTTTGCCCAGGGCGCTTTCTCGCGATCCACCTCGAGGGTTTCGTTGACAGTGAAGTCGATCTTGTCGACGCCCTTGGCCAGTTCGGCCAGGGCGAAATCCAGGCGCTCCTGCAGGCGCGTCAGGTGCCGACGGTAGATGGTGAAGCCCGGTTCGAGATCGCCACTTTTCAGCAGGTCGTCGAACTTGGTGCGCCACTGGTTGAATTCGGCGATGTCGGCCGCCGTGAAATAGCTGCGACTCGGATCGAGCAACTTCAGGTAGTTGTCGTAGATCTGGATCGAGCGTTCATCGTTGAGCGGCGGCTTGTTGTAGTGATGGCGCCGCAGCAGCTCCACCACGTTGAGGCTGGCAATCACCTGCTCGCGATCCGGCTGCAGATAATCCCAGCTGGTGGCGGTGGTGGTCTTGGCGGCGAGCGGCAGAGCGCCGAGGCCAAGTACGAGGGCGAGTGCGGTGCTTGCGAGAGAGCGCTTCATGCTGATTCGACGTAGTGGCGGGTGATAACGCATATTAGGCCGTAATTGAGGGCGCCAGGTTCCGTTGGCGCTAGGCAAAAGCCCGACGGTCAGCGTTGGGCTCGTTCACTTGCACTATGGAGGCAGCATGAAGGCATTGCAAGGCGTCGAAGGGCGTGCGGAGTGGCTGGAACAGCCGGAGCTGGTGTGTGACGCGGGTCAGATCCGGGTCAAGGTGGCCGCCGCCGGGCTCAACCGTGCCGACCTTTTACAGCGTGCCGGCCTTTATCCGCCGCCCCCAGGCGCCAGCCAGGCGCTGGGGCTGGAGTGTTCCGGAGTGGTGATCGAGGTGGGGGCTGGCAGTGCCTGGCAGGTTGGCGACCGGGTCTGCTGCCTGCTGGCGGGGGGCGGCATGGCCGAAGAGGTGGTGCTCGATGCGCGTCATGCCTTGCCGGTTCCCGAAGGGCTGAGCCTGGTCGAGTCAGCCGTCTTGCCGGAGGTCTATGCGACCGCCTGGCTCAATCTGTTCCAGCTCGGCGGCCTGCGTCCGGGCGAGAAGGTGCTGTTGCACGCAGGAGCCAGCGGTGTCGGTTCGGCGGCCATCCAGTTGTGCAAGGCGTTTGGCAGCCCCAGCTGGGTCAGCGTCGGTTCGGCCGAGCGTCTGGCATACTGCGAAGCCCTCGGTGCCCAGGGGGGCGTTCTGCGCGGCGAGGATTTGCAGAGCCTGCGTGATTTTGGCCCTTTCGACGTGATTCTCGATCCGGTAGGTGGACAATATGCGCAGCTCAACCTGGAGTTGCTGGCGCGTGATGGCCGTTGGATCAATATCGGGTTGATGGGCGGCCGTGAGGCGAGGCTGGATCTGGCACAGGTGCTGGGCAAGCGCATTCAGTTGATCGGCTCTACCCTGCGCAATCGTGACGACCAGTTCAAGGCCGATCTGTTGCGCGATCTGCAGCAGCAGGTCTGGCCGCTGTTCGCCGAGGGGCGATTGAAGCCGCAACTGGAGCGCAGTTTTGCAATCAAAGACAGTGAAGAGGCGTTCGAGACACTCGCCGGTAACCTGGTGGCAGGTAAACTGGCGCTGTTGATCGATCCCGACCTGGCTTGACCCAGGGTTCTGGCCCGCGTCTGGCGCGGGTCTTTTCATCGATTGGTGCATTCAATCGATATCATGGGCGCAATCAATAAGCATTTTTCTGTTAGGTAGCTAAGATAGCACCCGTAAATTTTCAACCCCTCACAGAAACCTCAGAAGGAATCAGAGATGTCCCTCATCAACACTCAAGTACAACCGTTCAAGGTCAATGCTTTCCACGCTGGCGAGTTCGTCGAGCTCACCGAGCAGTCCCTGCTGGGCAAATGGTCCGTGCTGATCTTCATGCCGGCTGCCTTCACCTTCAACTGCCCGACCGAGATCGAAGACGCGGCCAACAACTACGCCGAGTTCCAGAAGGCTGGTGCCGAGGTCTACATCGTGACCACCGACACCCACTTCTCGCACAAGGTATGGCACGAAACTTCGCCGGCCGTTGGCAAGGCTCAGTTCCCGCTGATCGGTGACCCGACTCACCAACTGACCAACGCTTTCGGCGTGCACATCGCTGAAGAGGGTCTGGCGCTGCGTGGCACCTTCGTGATCAACCCGGAAGGCGTGATCAAGACCGTCGAAATCCACTCCAACGAAATCGCTCGTGACGTTGCCGAGACCCTGCGCAAGCTGAAGGCTGCCCAGTACACCGCCGCTCACCCGGGCGAAGTCTGCCCGGCCAAGTGGAAAGAAGGCGAGAAGACCCTGGCTCCGTCTCTGGACCTGGTCGGCAAGATCTAAGATCTGCCTGGGGCCGCCATGGCCCCACTCGAATGCCTTGCGCTTTGCCGGCTGTGACCCAGCTGCGAGTGCCCGAACGCCCGGGCGCGATCCGTCCGGGCGTTCGTCTGTCTGAAATTCGCGATTTTCTAGAGGATTCCCGTCATGTTGGACGCCAATCTGCAAACCCAGTTGAAGGCCTACCTGGAAAAGGTCACCCAGCCGTTCGAGATCGTCGCCTCCCTGGATGACGGTGATAAATCCCAGGAACTGCTCGGGCTGCTGAAAGACATCGTCGGTCTGACCGACAAGATCACCCTCAAGACCGATGGCAATGACGCTCGTCGTCCGTCGTTCTCCCTCGTGCGCCCTGGCGCGGACATCGGCGTGACCTTCGCCGGTATCCCCATGGGCCACGAATTCACCTCGCTGGTGCTGGCGCTGCTGCAGGTCGGTGGCCACCCGTCCAAGCTGGACGCCGAGACCATCGAGCAGATCAAGGGCATCGAAGGCCGCTTCGAGTTCGAGACCTATTTCTCTCTGAGCTGCCAGAACTGCCCGGACGTGGTGCAGGCACTGAACCTGATGGCTGTGCTCAACCCCAATATCCGCAACGTGTCCATCGACGGCGCGCTGTTCCAGGAGGAGGTCGAGCGCCGTCAGGTCATGGCCGTGCCGAGCGTCTATCTGAACGGCGAGGTGTTTGCCTCCGGTCGCATGGACGTGAAGCAGATTCTCGCCAAGATAGATACCGGTGCTGCCAACCGTGACGCCGAGAAGATGAATGCCAAGGAAGCCTTCGACGTGCTGGTGGTCGGTGGTGGCCCGGCTGGCGCGGCGGCTGCGATCTACGCTGCGCGCAAGGGCATTCGTACCGGTATCGCCGCCGAGCGCTTTGGCGGTCAGGTGCTGGACACCATGGCCATCGAAAACTTCATCTCGGTGAAGGAAACCGAAGGCCCGAAACTGGTGCGTGCCCTCGAAGAGCACGTCAAGGAATACGAAGTCGACATCATGAACCTGCAGCGCGCCTCGGCTCTGGTGCCGGCTGCCAGCGAAGGTGGTCTGCACGAGGTGAAGTTCGAGAGCGGTGCTTCGCTCAAGGCCAAGACCGTGATCCTCGCCACGGGCGCTCGCTGGCGCGAAATGGGCGTACCGGGGGAGCAGGAGTACAAGGCCAAGGGTGTGTGCTTCTGCCCGCACTGCGATGGCCCGCTGTTCAAGGGCAAGCGCGTGGCGGTGATCGGTGGTGGCAACTCCGGCGTCGAAGCCGCCATCGACCTGGCCGGGATCGTCGCCCATGTGACGCTGCTGGAGTTCGCCGACACCCTGCGTGCCGACGCCGTGTTGCAGAAGAAGCTGTTCAGCCTGCCGAACGTGACCGTGATCAAGAGTGCGCAGACCACCGAGGTCAAGGGCGATGGCCAAAAGGTCACCGGCCTGGTGTACAAGGATCGCGCCACCGAAGAACTGCATAGCGTCGAGCTGGAAGGTATCTTCGTGCAGATCGGCCTGCTGCCCAACAGCGATTGGCTCAAGGGCACCCTGGAGCTCAACCGTTTCGGCGAGATCATCGTCGACGCCAAGGGCAACACCAACGTGGCGGGGGTGTTCGCTGCCGGTGACGTGACTACCGTGCCCTACAAGCAGATCGTCATCGCCATGGGCGAAGGCTCCAAGGCTTCGCTGAGCGCCTTCGACCACCTGATTCGCCATAGCTGATCGGTTGTTGCAGAAGTGAAAAAGGCCACCCCGCAGGGGTGGCCTTTTGTTTTTCTGGCTACAGTAGCGAGCTCATCCATCAGCGATGAGCGGTTTTGCGCGCCGATCTCACTGTGTTGCTGTCGTCGGTGCGCACGGCGCACCCTACCGGTGGCGCGTCCCTCAGCGCTTCAGGCCGCCCAGGGTCAGCGGCATCTGGCGGTTCACATCCTTGTACAGCAGGTAGCGGAAGCGGCCTGGGCCGCCGGCGTAGCAGGCTTGCGGGCAGAAGGCACGCAGCCACATGAAGTCGCCGGCCTCGACCTCGACCCAATCCTGGTTCAGGCGATACACCGCCTTGCCTTCGAGCACATACAGGCCGTGTTCCATGACGTGGGTTTCGGCGAAGGGGATCACGCCGCCCGGTTCGAAGTTGACGATGTTGACGTGCATGTCATGGCGCATGTCGCTGATTTCGACGAAGCGCGTGGTGCTCCAGCGGCCTTCGGTACCCGGCATGACGATCGGCTGGATGTCCTGTTCGTTGGTGACGAACGCTTCCGGATAGGGCACGCCCTCGACCGCCTGGTAAGCCTTGCGCAGCCAGTGGAAGCGCACGGCTTCACTGCCGTTGTTGCGCAGCGACCAGTCGCTCTGCGGCGGGATGAAGGCGTAGCTGCCGGGACGCATGGCGTGCTGGGTGCCGTTGAGCGTGAGGCTGAATTCGCCTTCGACGACGAATATCACGCCTTCTGCCGTGGCATCCAGCTCCGGCTTGTTGCTGCCGCCGTTCGGCCCGACTTCGACGATGTACTGGGAGAAGGTTTCGGCGAAGCCGGTCAGCGGACGGGCGATGACCCACATGCGCATGTTGTCCCAGAACGGCAGATGGCTGGTGACGATGTCACGCATCACGCCTTTGGGAATCACGGCATAGGCTTCGGTGAACATGGCGCGGTCGGTCAGCAGTTGCTCCTGACCTGGGTGGCCGCCATGAGGGGCGTAATAGTAGGGAGACTTGCTCATCGGGCGATGGCCTCTACGGGTTGATGACGCCGGGCTTGACCCTGCGCGGGAAACTGACCGGCACACTATAAGGAGATCATGAGTCGATTCGGAAATTAAATAGTAGAATGCTGTTCAGTGGATTTCATGATGGGCTATCGCCATGCTCGATCCGGTTCTTCTGCGCAGTTTTCTCGCCGTGGTGCAGACCGGCGGCTTTACCCGGGCCGCGGCCAGCCTGCACCTGACCCAGTCCACCGTCAGCCAGCAGATCCGCCGTCTGGAAGAGCAGATCGGCGCCGAACTGCTCGATCGCAGTGGCCGCTACGTGGTCACCACCACCGAGGGCGAGCGTCTGCTCAGCTATGCCCAGCGTATCGTCGCGTTGATGGACGAGGCGCTGCTGGCGCTGGGGCAGAACACCCTGGAAGGTGAGGTGCGCCTGGGCGTGCCGGACGACTTCGCGGCCAACAGCCTGACGCCTTATCTGGCTGACTTCGCCGACGCGCATCCGGGTATCCGTCTGGAGATCACCAGCGGCCTGAGCCATGACGTATGGCGCGCCTTCAATGCCGGAGAGCTGGATCTGGCGCTGATCAAGCAGCGTGCCGGTAGCGCCAAGGGCCTGGCCAGCTGGGCCGAGCCGGTGGCCTGGCTGGACAGCCGCGCCCGTCCGGTGCAGGCGCGCAATCCGGTGCCGCTGGCGGTGTTTCCCCCCAACGGCCTGTATCGCCTGGAGATGACCCATGCGCTGGATGCCATGGGCAAGCCCTGGCGTATCGCCTACGTCAGCAGCAGTTTGCCCGGCGTCAGTGCGGCGGCTGAAGGCGGGCTGGGTCTGACCTTGCTGCCGCGCCGGCTGATCACTTCGGAGCACCGTGAGCTGAGTGAGGCCGATGGCTTTCCCGCTGTGCCGCCGGTCGAGGTTGCGCTGCATGCCAGGCCGCAGTTGCCCGGTTATGCCCGTGAACTGGTGGCGGTATTGATCGAGGCTTGCGGGACAATCATGCGAGTGCTCTGAGAACGTGCTCGAAGTCTGCGCGTCGATGAACAGCGTTGCAGACGATCCGGCCTGCCAGATATGCCGAAATGCCAAGTTACAACATTCAAGGTCCAATGGTTGCTTATCTGTGGCCCGCAAGAGCCTGGAGAGGTGCTGGAACGCCCGTTCTAGAGCGGTGGGTGGCTGAAGAAGTCAATATGGCTATTGGGTGTTTCAGACTAATGTCGTAGTCCGCCGGTCAGCATTCCTTTGTAGGATCAAGTCCTCTAAATCCAATAACAACAATGAAAGAGGCAATACCTATGGCAGAAGAAAAACACAACGCTGAAGCCTATTGGGCGGCCAATCTACGCCTGATCTTCTGGAGTCTGGTGGTATGGGCTCTATGTTCCTACGGTTTCGGCATCATCCTGCGGCCCCTGCTGGCGGGTATTTCCGTCGGTGGAGCTGACCTTGGCTTCTGGTTCGCTCAGCAAGGCTCGATCCTCACCTTTGTCGTTCTGATCTTCCACTACAGCTGGCGGATGAACAAACTCGACAAAGAATTTGGCCTTGAGGAGTAAGCCCGCATGAGTCAATTCGCAATCAACATTCTGTTTGTGGGCGTATCGTTCGCGCTCTACATCGGCATTGCGCTCTGGGCGCGGGCGGGTTCCACCAAGGAGTTCTATGTCGCGGGTGGTGGCGTAGGGCCCATCCCCAACGGTATGGCCACGGCCGCCGACTGGATGTCGGCGGCTTCCTTCATTTCCATGGCAGGCCTGATTTCGGTCGGCTACGTCAACTCGTCCTTCCTGATGGGCTGGACCGGTGGCTACGTGCTGCTGGCCATGCTGCTGGCGCCCTACCTGCGCAAGTTCGGCAAGTTCACCGTGCCGGATTTCGTGGGGGATCGCTTCTACAGCAAGGGCGCGCGTCTTACCGCCGTCATTGCCCTGCTGCTCACCTCCATCACCTACGTGATCGGTCAGATGAGTGGCGCCGGCGTGGCGTTCGCACGCTTTCTGGAAGTCAGCAACTCCACCGGTATCTGGATTGCCTCGGCAGTGGTCTTCATCTACGCGGTCATCGGTGGCATGAAGGGCATCACCTACACCCAGGTGGCCCAGTACGTCGTGCTCATCGTCGCCTACACCATTCCGGCGGTGTTCATCTCGCTGCAACTCACTGGCAACCCGCTGCCGCAACTGGGCATGTTCGGCACTCATACCGAGTCCGGTATGCCGCTGCTGGCCAAGCTCAACGAGGTTGTGCGTGAACTGGGCTTCCAGGACTACACCGCAGATGTTTCCAACAAGCTCAACATGGTGCTGTTCACCCTGTCGCTGATGATCGGTACGGCCGGTCTGCCGCACGTGATCATTCGCTTCTTCACCGTACCCAAGGTTTCGGATGCGCGTTCGTCCGCTGGCTGGGCTCTGGTGTTCATCGCGCTGCTGTACACCACTGCACCGGCGGTCGCGTCCATGGCGCGTCTGAACCTGATCACTACCGTTTATCCCAACGGTGTCGAGCAGCCGTCTCTGGAGTACGCCGAGCGTCCCGAGTGGGTGAAGAACTGGGAAAACACCGGCCTGATCAAGTTCGACGACAAGAACGCCGATGGCCGTATCCAGATGTACAACCCGACCGCCGACTTCACTGACCGTGGCTGGTCCGGCAATGAGCTGGAAGTGAACTCCGACATCCTGGTTCTGGCCAACCCGGAAATCGCCAACCTGCCAGGTTGGGTGATCGGTCTGATCGCGGCGGGCGCCATCGCGGCGGCTTTGTCCACGGCAGCGGGGCTGTTGCTGGCGATTTCTTCGGCGGTCAGTCATGACCTGATCAAGACGATCATCAATCCGAAGATCAGCGAGAAATCGGAAATGCTCGCGGCGCGTATCTCCATGGCCGTGGCGATTCTGGTGGCGACCTACCTGGGCCTCAATCCGCCAGGGTTCGCTGCGCAGGTGGTGGCGTTGGCGTTCGGTATCGCCGCATCCTCGATCTTCCCTGTGTTGATGATGGGGATCTTCTCCAAGCGTGTTAACAGTGTGGGTGCGGTTTCAGGTATGGTTGCCGGCCTGCTGTTCACGGTGGTGTACATCTTCATCTACCTGGGCTGGTTCTTCATCCCGGGTACCAACACTCTGCCGAACACGCCTGACAACTGGCTGCTGGGCATCTCTCCGCTGTCCATCGGTAGCGTGGGGGCGCTGATCAACTTCGCGGTGGCGTTCTCTGTCTCGCGTGTGACGGCAGCACCGCCTCAGGAAGTTCAGGAACTGGTGGAAAGCGTCCGTTATCCGAAAGGTGCCGGTGGCGCGATCAGCCACTGATGGGTTTGCTCTGACGAACCGGGACGAGGTTCCGGTTCGGTTTCGACCTCGGCGGGCTTCCCCTGAAAAGGAAGCCCGCCTCATTTTCGGAAGAATCTATGGTCTGGCACTTGGTTGCATTGGTATTCGCAGGCCTCGGGGCGGCGGGTATTGGATTCCTGCTGCGTTCACTCAGTGGCAAGCGCTTGCCTGGCTGGATAGTCCCGGCCTTTGCGGGACTGGGGATGCTGGGGTATCAGATCTACTACGAGTATTCCTGGGCGACCCACAAGCAGAGTCAACTGCCGGCCGGCTCGGCAGTCGTCGAGTTCGAAGTCGAGCAGCAGATACTGCGGCCGTGGACCTACCTGTTTCCCCTGACCGTGGGTTTCAGCGTGGTGGATACCGGTAATATCCAGCGCGCCGAGCAGGATGGGCAGCAGATCCGGCAGTTCATCCTCTACCGTTTCGAGAAGGAGTACGTGGATCGACTCACTCACCAGACCTATCTGCTCAACTGTGACAATGCGCAGATGGTGTCGGCCAGTGAGAACAACCCGCGTCTGCGTCAGCTCGAACGCAGCGACGAGCTGTACCGAGTCGTTTGCCGATAACTCCCCGTACGTCCAATAGAAATGCCGTTCACCCGGGTGAACGGCATTTTTTGTATCTCCCGCAGGCGCTCTAGCTCCAGTCGAGGATCGGCCAGCCAGCCTGTTCGGCATGGGCGCGCAGGGTTGGATCCGGGTTGACGGTGAAGGGTTTGTCCACGACCTGCAGCAACGGCAGGTCATTGCGCGAGTCGGAGTAGAAGCAGGAGCCGGCGAGGGTCTCGTCCTGTTCGATCATCCAGCTCTCCAGGCGAATCACCTTGCCTTCGCGATAGGTCAGCACGCCTTGCGTACGCCCGGTATAGAAACCGTGCCCTTGCTCCAGGTCGATGGCCAATACTTCATCGATACCAAGGCGCTCGGCAATGGCGCTGACCAGAAAATGCGCCGAGGCCGAGATCACCAGCAGGCGATCACCTGCGGCGCGATGTGCGGCCAGGGCACGAGTGGCGTCGCTGTAGATGACCGGCTCGATCACGTCTTCGACGAAGGGCTCGACCACATGGGCGACTTCTTCCGGCGTGCGGCCCACCAGTGGCGACAGGGTGAATGTCATGTAGTCCTCCATCGCCAGGGTGCCCGCAGCGTACTGGCGCATCAGCTCCTGCTCATGGGCGAGGAAGGATTCGCCATCGGCCCAGCCGATCTTGACCATTTCCTGCGACCACAGGGTGGAGCAGTCGCCATGAATCAGGGTGTCGTCCAGATCGAAGATTGCCAGGGTCATCATGCCACCTCCCGGATTGCGTCGGCGACGATGGCCAGGCTGACGCTCTGGCCGTTCTGATGCAGGTCGGCCGCGGAGCGATTGAGCACGTCTACCAGCAGTTCCACGCCTCGGGCTTCGACCCGATAACGCACGACGTTGCCGAGCAGGCTGTGGCCGAGAATGGTGCCTTCGATGCCGACGGTACCAATCTGAATGGCTTCCGGACGAATCGCCACACAACTGGTCACCGGGCGCAGCAGCAGGCGGCTGGCGGCATCGGCGTCGAGCAGGTTGTAGTTACCGATGAATCCGGCGGCGAACGCATCGGCCGGGGCGGTGTACAGCGTTTCCGCGTCACCGCTCTGGACGATCTGGCCGTCGTTCATCAACACGATGCGATCGGACAGCACCAGCGCCTCTTCCTGATCATGGGTCACGAAGAGGGTGGTCAGGCCCAGTTCGCGCTGGATGGCGCGAATCTGTTCACGCAGGTGTTTGCGGATGCGTGCGTCCAGCGCTGACAGCGGTTCGTCGAGCAACAGCAGGCGTGGGCGAGTGACCAGCGAACGAGCCAGCGCCACACGCTGGCACTGGCCGCCAGAGAGCTGGTGCGGATAGCGTTCGGCGTAGTCGTTCAGCTCTACAAGTTCCAGGGCTTCGGCGACGCGCTTCCTGGCCTCGGCTGTCGGCACCTTTTGCATGCGCAGGCCGAAGGCGACGTTCTGTGCCGCTGTCATGTTGGGGAACAGCGCATAGCTCTGGAAAACCATGCCGATGCCACGCTTCTGTGCTGGCATCGGTACCAGATCCTGGTCATCGAGCAGGATCTGTCCACCATCGACCGCTGTCAGGCCGGCGATGCAGCGCAGCAGGGTGGACTTGCCGCAGCCGGACGGGCCGAGCAGAGTGATGAACTGCCCCTGGCCGATTTCGATATTGATGTCGGTGAAGATACGGGTCGGGCCGTAGCTCTTGTGCAGGTTGCGGATGTGCAGAAAACTCATGATTTGTCCTTGTTCAGACGGTTGGCCGCCCAGGTCATCAGCAGCACGAACATGAAGTAGGAAATCACCAGTGCGCTGGTGAAGTGGCCGCTGTCGTTGCGCATGTTGTACAGATACACCTGCAGTGTTTCGTAACGGCTGCCCACCAGCAGGTTGGCGAAGACGAATTCGCCGAACAGGAAACTGAAGGACAGGAACACCGAGACCATCAGCCCTTTGCGCAGGTTGGGCAGCACCACCATGAAGGCCGCGCGCCAGGTGCTGGCGCCGAGCAGGTGGGCGGCATCCATCAGGTCGCGCAGGTTGATGGCCTGCAGGTTGTTGGTGATGGCGCGGTACATGAAGGGCAGGGCGATGGTGAAGTAGCAGCCGATCAGAATCCATGGCGTGCCCAGGATCGGCAACGGGCCGGATGCGAACAGCTGCATCAGCCCCACCGACGACACTACCGGGGGAACGGCGAACGGCAACAGGATCAGCACGTTCATCACGCCGTCGAGTCTGGGGAAGTGGTAGTTGACCACGAACAGCAGCGGCAGGATCAGCAGCAGCGACAGGGCCAGGGCAGCGAAGCACACCAGCAGCGAGCGGCCGAAGGCGGAGAGAAAGCGTGCATCGCTCCACAGCGCCACGTACCACTTGAAGGTGAAGCCGCTGGGCAGAATGGTCGCCGACCAACTGGTGGACAGCGAATACACCAGGGTGCCGAGCAACGGCAGCAGCAGGATCAGGAACAGCAGGTAGACCACCAGCTGGTGGAACAGCGGCGAGCGTTTTTCAGCGGGCGACATGGTAGCTCCGGCGCAGCAGCCATTGATGGACGATGGTGATCAGGGTCATCAGGCCGACCAGTACCATTGCCAGTGCGCTGGCCATGTTCGGATCGAGGAAGATGTCGCCGGAAACCATTGCCGCGATACGGATCGGCAGGATGTTGAAATTGCCGGTGGTCAGTGCGTACACCGTGGCGTAGGCGCCAAGGGCATTGGCCAGGAGGATGACGAAGGTGCCGAGCAGTGCCGGTGTCAGCACCGGCAGGCCGATGTGTCTCCAGAACTGCCAGTTGCTGGCGCCGAGCAGCTCGGCCGACTCGCGCCAGTCTTCACGCAGGGCGTCGAATGCCGGATAGAGCAGCAGCACGCCGAGGGGAATCTGGAAGTAGGTGTAGAGCACGATCAACCCGGTCTTGGAGTAGAGGTTGAAGTCGTCGATCACGCCCATCTGCTTGAGCAGGAGCGTCAGGGCACCATTGAAACCCAGCAGGATGATGAAGGCGAAGGCCAGCGGCACGCCGGAGAAATTGCTGGTCATGTTGGAGAAGGCCATGACGAAATCGCGCAGCCGACTGCTGACCTGACGCAGCGAGTAACTGCCGATGATGGCGATGACGATGCCGAACAGGCTCGACCAGAAGGCGACCTCCAGGCTGTGGCGCATGGCCTGGCGATAGAACGGCGAGGAAAACGCCTGCTGGAAGTTGCCCAGCCCCCATCCTTCGGTGGTGTTGAGGCTGTTGCCGGCGACCCAGACCAGCGGCGCGATCTGGAAGGCGAAGAAGAACAGGGAGAAGGGTATCAGACACAACAGTGCCCAGCCCTTGCCGGTGATGGCGGACTTCATGCGAGTAACTCCCTGCACCAGGGTTTGTCGTGCACTGCGCCGAGCAACTGGCAGATGGTGCCGCACAGTTCGGTCTGCTGCGGGCGGGCTGCCGGGTCGAGGCTGAAGGCATCGCCAAGCACCAGCAGGGGCACTTCGCGTTCTTCGGCCAGCAGGCCGTTGTGGCTGCGATCAGTATTCATGCCATGGTCGGCAGTCACCAGGATCTGGTAGCCGGCATCGAGCCAGGTCTGGATGTATTCGGCCAGCAGCACATCAGCCATGCGAGCGGCGTTGCGATACTGCGGACTGTCGAGGCCGTGCCTGTGGCCGGCATCGTCGATGTTCATCGGATGTACCAGCAACAGGTTCGGCTGGTGGCGCTGGCGCAGACTGTCGGCATCGGCGAACAGGTGTGAGTCCGGATAGTGATCGGCGTAGTAGAAGTGGCCGTGCTGGATCGGCAGCGACTCGTCGCTGGTGTGGCGGTCGCGCGCAGCCTGGAAGGGCGCGCGGTTGTACAGCTCGCTGACCCAGTGATAGGCGGCAGCGGCCGTCGTCAGATTGGCGTCGCGGGCGTAATGAAAGACGCTGCGCTGATGCGACAGGCGCACCACATCGTTGTGCACGATGCCGCTGTCGATGGGGACAACGCCGGTCAGGATGCATTCGTACAGGGGGCGGGACAGTGCGGGCAGGGCGCACTCGAGCTTGTACAGCGCGGCACGTCCGGCCTGGCAGTAAGCCAGCAGGTGGCCCAGCGCATGCCGGGCCACCTGATAGCTCAGGCCATCCAGTACCACCAGGATGACGTTGTGCTTCATCGGTTTCTCTCGTTCGGTCGTAGCCCGGTGCAAGCCGGGAAGCATTCGGTCACTTTCCCGAGTGTCATCCGGGGCACGGATCAATGGCTGCGCTAGGGCATCAGTTCATGTGCAGGATGACGTGCTCCTGCCACAGGCGCGGCAGCATCTTGGAGGTATTCTCCCAGGCTGCTGCGTCCCTGATCGGCTGCACCCTGGCGTATTGCTCCTGTGGCAGCAGCTTGGCCTGCACGTCGGCCGGCAGGTCGATGTGTTCGGCGCGGATCGGGCGGGCATTGCCTCTGGCCAGGTTGATCTGCCCGGCATCGCTGAGGATGTATTCGCGAGTCAGCTTGGCGGCGTTGGGATTCTTCGCCCATTTGTTGATGATGGTGGTATAGCCGGAGATCACCGAGCCGTCCGACGGGATCAGTACTTCGAAGCGCTCGGGGTCGATCTGGTCGCGGTAGGACAGACCGTTGAAGTCCCAGACGATGCCGACCTCCACTTCGCCCTTTTCCAGGGTCTGGATGGTCGGGTTGGCCAGGGACAGGCGACGTTGCTTGGCCAGTTCGCCGTAGAAGTCCAGCGCCGGTCGCACGTTGCTTTCGTTGCCACCCATGGCGATGGCGGCGGCCAGCACGCCATTGACGGCTTGCGCGGCGGTGCTCACGTCACCGGCGGAGACCTTGTAGGTGCCGGTCTTGAGGTCGGCCCAGGATCGCGGAATGTCCTTGACCAGTTGCTTGTTGACGATGAAGGCGATGGAGCCGGTGTAGGCCAGCATCCAGTGACCGTCCTTGTCCTTGGCCCAGTCCGGGATCTGCGTCCAGGTGCTCGGTTTGTACGGCTGGGTCACGCCCTGCTGCACGGCGATGGGGCCGAAGGCGGCACCGACGTCACCGATGTCGGCGGTGGCGTTGTCCTTCTCGGCGGCGAACTTGGCGATTTCCTGCGCCGAGCTCATGTCGGTGTCCTGGTGCTTGAGGCCGTAGAGCCTGGTCAGGTCGATCCAGGTGTCTTTCCAGTTGGCCCAGCTGTCGGGCATACCCACGCTATTCACCGCACCTTCGGCGCGTGCAGCCTGTTCCAGTGCCTGCAAGTCGGTGCCTTCGGCCATGGCGGAGGTCGCCAGGGCGATGGCCGAGCCCATCAGTGAAGCCAACAGCAGTTGTTTCATCGGAAACTCCTTTGCATGCAGTGAGAGGTTGGTCTAGATCAGCAATACCCGAGCCAATCTATTGACCGTCGATGACAGTTTCATGTCCAGCCGCTGATGGTGGATGTCCAAGCGTGCCCGGCTGGTGCGCTCAACAAGCGTAGACCATGGATAAATGCCTGATTTGGCGGGTTTTGCAGAGGGCATGTCGATGGCATGCGGCATGCTTGCAGCAACCTTGTCATCTACCAGTCATCTAGACTGCCTAGGCTTGCGACCTGTCTGAACAAGTGGTTTTGCCCTGTGTTGGGGCTGGACTAGTCCAAAAGGGGAAATATTGATGCGCGAAGAAGCGCCACGGGCCGTCACTCTCATCTGCCGTGCCTTGCAGGAGCAGATCGACCGCGGTCTGTTACCCGCGGGCAGCAAGCTGCCGGCCGAGCGCAAGCTCAGCGAACTGTTCGACACCACGCGCATCACCCTGCGCGAGGCGCTTGGCCAGTTGGAAGCACAGGGGCTGGTCTATCGTGAGGAGCGTCGTGGCTGGTTCGTTTCGCCTGCACGGGTAGCGTACAACCCATTGGTGCGTACGCACTTCCATGCCATGGTCGCCGAGCAGGGACGTGTACCTGCGACCGAGGTTCTGAGTGCCCGGCTGATGCCGGCTACCGCCCTGATCTGTCAGGTACTGGAGTTGCCGGCTTTGTCGAGCGTCTACCAGGTGTGCCGGGCGCGGCGTATCGATGGACGCCTGGTGCTCTATGTCGAACACTACCTCAACCCGGCCTATTTCCCCGGCATCCTCGATTTCGATCTGACTCGCTCGCTGACCGACCTCTATGCCAGCGAGTACGGCATCCACTACGGCCGGGTGCGTTTCGACATGGTGCCCACCGCGTTGCACACCGAGGCCGCTGCCAGTCTGCGGGTGGCGCCGGGCAGTCCGGCGTTGCGCATCACGCGGGTCAACCGCGATCAGAACGGCCGTATCATCGATTGTGACCTGGAGTTCTGGCGTCACGACGCCATTCACGTCAGCGTCGAAGTGCCGGAGTAGGACGCACCGGCCTTGCTTTCGAGACATGACGACCGTTCGTCGGGCGTCATGCTGTTTTTCCGGCCAATGTCGAAATGGCCTCGTCGCGGTCGACTATTCAGTACCCACTGCACTGGAACTGGAGCGCGACATGAAATACCTCTGCCTCGTCTACGCCAATGAGCAGGAGCTGCACAGCTCCCCGGACAGCCCCCACGACAGCGAGTGCCACGCCTATGCCCAGCGTGTGCAGGAGAGCGGGCGCATGCTCGCCGCCGAGGCACTGCAATCGGTACAGACGGCCACCAGCGTACGCATGCGCGCTGGCAAGCTGACCATCACCGATGGCCCGTTCGCCGAAACCAAGGAGCAGCTCGCCGGTTTCTATCTGATCGAGGCGCGCGATCTCAACGAGGCCATCCAGCTCGCCGGGCACATTCCCGCTGCCCGTGTCGGCTGCGTTGAGGTACGTCCGGTTCGCCAACTGGATATCGACCCGGCCGCTCGGCACTGAGCGGTCAGCGTCCATCAAGCGTAGGAGAGCTGTCATGGATCGTCGCTACATCCCGCAAGTCGCCAGCCGTGAGCAATGGTTGGCCGCACGCAGATCGTTGCTCGAACAGGAGAAGGCGCTGACTCGTCAGCGTGATGAGCTCAATCGTGCCCGCCGTGCCCTGCCCATGGTGTTGGTGGAAGAGGATTACCGTTTTCAGGGGCCGCAGGGCGAGCTCGGGCTGGAGGCATTGTTCGACGGGCGCAGCCAACTGATCGTCTATCACTTCATGTACCACATGGATCGTGGCGTGGGCTGCGACGGCTGTTCCTGCCTGGTGGACAACATCGGCCATCAGGCCCACCTGCATGCACGCGACACCACCTTGGTACTGGTCTCACGCGCGCCGCTGGACGATCTGCACACGTTCAGACGGCGCATGGGCTGGACGTTGCCCTGGTACAGCTCCTACGGCAGTCGTTTCAACTACGACTACCACGCCACCAGCGACGAGAAGGTCGCGCCGGTGCAGTACAACTACCGCGACAAGGACGAACTGCTGCGCAGGGGGCAGGACTATCACGTACAGGGCGAGCAGCACGGCCTGAGCGTATTCCTGCGCGACGGTGGGCGGATCCATCACACCTATTCCTGTTATGGCCGAGGGGTGGAAATTCTCATGAGCAGCTTCCACTTCCTCGATCTGACGCCCTTTGGCCGTGGCGAAGGTTGGGACGGCATGCCCGATCTGGACGGCAAGGGGTTGAACTGGACGCGCCTGCACGACGAGTACGAACAGGGTGCGCCCACCCATGATTGCTGTGCCCACAAGGCCTGAACCTCAGTGAGGAGAATCGACATGAGTCAGCATGAACTGCAAGACGCCCTGAACGGTTGGGCAGAAGCCTGCCGTAGCAAGGATGTGGCACGCATCATGAGCCACTATGTGGAGGATGTGGTCGCCTACGATGCCGTTGGCCCGTTGCGTTTCCAAGGGCGCCCGGTTTACCAGGCGCATTGGCAGGCCTGCATGGAAATGTGCAGCGGCCCCGGCCTGTTCGACCTGCATGCGCCGACTTTCACTGCCGAGGGCGATCTTGGCGTGACGCATTACCTGCTGCACTGCGGCGGTACCAACGAAAAAGGCGAGATGGACAGTTGCTGGATGCGGGTGACCCAGTGCCTGCGTCGGCAGGGTGGCCGCTGGCTGATCTTCCACGAACACTTTTCGGCACCCTGCGACATGGAAAGCGGCAAGGCGCTCTTCGACCTGCAGCCTTGAGCGCCGTGCCGAGGGTCAGGGCTGCCAGTCCATGGCGACGTCCTCGGCATATTTCAGCGATGGGGAGTAGTCCCTGTAGTCGCTCCAGTCGCGATGACCGTTGGCGATGTCCTGCATCAAGGGGTACAGGTCACCCTTCAGCGCCGAGACGTAGCCGCGGCCGACCTCGGCCAGGTGGGTGATGATTGCCAGATCCTGCAATTGCACCGGCAGATCCAGGAGGCCGACCTCGTCGCCGGTGGCCCAGTCGTGGAACTGCTGGGCGAGTGCTCGGCCCTGATCCTGATGACGCTCTGCCCAGCCGGCGATCTGTGCGTAGCTGGTGGGACGGCTGCCCGTGCGGCGGATCACCGGGTCGTAGTTCTGCCAGCCCCGGCCCAGCTTGAAACCCAGGCTCCCCAGCTCGCTGTTGACGTGAGCGATCAGCTCGTCGCGCTTGTCCTGCTGGTTGCCGATCCACATGTGAGCGCACCACCGGCGCCCCCAGTCGATGAGAACTGCCGCTTCTGCCTGTGACATGTCGAGACTCCTTTCGTGATTCATGACAGACGGAAGCGTAGCCGCTGAGCCGTTATCGGCCGCTTCGTCCGGATGACTGGTGGTTACTGCTCACGTGCGCTGCAGGAGGGCTGGTAGTTCTGCTTGCAGGCGCTCTGATACAGGCGTCTGGCCTGATCCGGGTCGCGCGGCACACCCCCTTCACCGCGACGGTAGAGGTTGCCGAGAATGTGCTGCGCCATCGGGTTGCCCGCTGCCGCCGACTGATTGAGATAGCGCAGCATGTCGCGCTGGTTGGCGAACTCGGGCGCATCACGGCCCGTATAGAGGTAGGCCAGGCTGACCGCTGCCATGGAGTGGCCCTTGTCGGCGGCCTGTTTCCACCAGTACTCGGCCTGCTTGAGATTCTTTTCGGGCCGGCCGACGAAGTAGCTGCTGCCGAGCTGGAACTGGCTCTCCAGGTCGCCACGCTGTGCCTGCTGGCGCAACTGGGCCTGCTCATCCAGGGGGGCCGGCTGTTCGATCGGCTGCGTGCCCCGCTCGTCGGAGTCGGGCTCGCGTCCGGCGCAGCCGGCCAGCAGTGCGAGGGCGAGGAGGACGGTCGTGGCATGGCGCAGGTCGATCGGGCTGGGCATGGTTGTGGCTCCATAGGCAAACGAGGCAAGTCGCTATTAGGCCGGACTCGTCCGCCATAGTTCGCTACGGATGGCCGGTCTGTCGTCGTGCGGCTTCACACTGTGGCGATGAACTGCAATGCTGATGGGCGATTTCGTTCACGAGGCAGCCATGAAAATCAGCGCGGATTTCGACAGCGGCAACATTCAGGTCATCGACGCCAGCGACCCGCAGCAGGTCGTGCTGGCCATGCGGCCGGATCTCAACAGCCATCACTTCCAGTGGTTTCACTTCAAGGTGGAGGGGCTGGTGTCGGGACAGCGTCATGCCTTCGTGCTGAACAACGCCGGTCAGTCGGCCTACAACCGCGCCTGGGAGGGATACCAGGCTGTGGCCAGTTACGATCAGCGCGACTGGTTTCGCGTGCCGACGCGCTTCGAGGACGGGCAATTGCGCTTCGAACTGCAGGCTGAGCACGAGCAGGCCTGGTTCGCCTATTTCGAACCCTACCCGCGGGCGCGTCACGAGTGCCTGATCGCTCGGGCGCTGGAGCGTGGCGCCGAGCTGGTGGCCTGTGGCAGGAGCCTGGAAGGGCGCGATATACAGTTGCTACGTATCGCTGGCTCGGCGCCTGCACCGCGCAAGCTGTGGATCATTGCCCAGCAGCACCCCGGTGAACATATGGCCGAATGGTTCATGGAAGGCCTGATCGAACGCCTGCAGGATTCTCAGGATGTCGAGATGGTCAGGCTGCTGGCCGAGGCCGAGCTGTACCTGGTGCCGAACATGAATCCCGATGGCGCCTATCGCGGTCACTTGCGTACCAACCTGGCCGGACAGGATCTCAACCGGGCGTGGCAGTCGGCAAACTCCGAGAGCAGCCCCGAGGTTCTGTTCGCCTTGCAGCACATGCAGCGTATCGGCGTCGATCTGTTTCTCGATATCCATGGTGACGAAGAGATTCCCCACGTATTTACCGCAGGCTGCGAGGGCAACCCCGGCTATACGCCGCGACTGGCTGAGCTGGAGGCCGAGTTTCGCAGCCGTCTGGTCGACATCGGTGCGGAGTTCCAGACCCGCTTCGGCTACCCGCGTGACGAGCCTGGCCAGGCCAACCTGACGCTGGCCTGCAACGCGGTCGGACAGGCCTTCGACTGCCTGTCGTTCACCATCGAGATGCCATTCAAGGATCACGACGACAACCCGCAACCCCGTACGGGCTGGAACGGTGCGCGTTCGAAGAAGCTGGGGCGCGATGTGCTGAGCGTGCTGACGCAGATGGTGGGGTGTTTACGCTGAGAATCGGGCAAAAAAAAGCCCGTCACGAGGACGGGCGCAAAGTGCCGTAAACACACAGGAGTCAATAGGACGCAGTGATGCGTCCGGTGTTACAGGATCGACAGCGGGTAGTTGATGATCAGACGGTTCTCGTGCAGATCCTGGCCGACGTCGCGGCGCACGTCGGAGTTGCGCCAGCGGATGCTCAGGTTCTTCAGCGTGCCTTCCTGGATGGTGTAGGCCAGTTCGGACTCGCGGCCCCACTCTTCGGCGTTGTCACGGTTGGCGGTCTTGATGTTGTCGCCGCTGACGTAGCGGTTCATCAGGGTCAGGCCCGGGATGCCGAGGCCGGCGAAGTTGTAGTCGTGGCGAATCTGCCAGGAGCGCTCTTGCGGGTTGTCGTAGCTGTTGGTGAAGCCGTCGTTGACCAGGGTGCCGCCGCTGGCGCCGTCGATACGCATGAACTTGGTATCGCCGCTGAGCTTCTGGTAGGCCAGCATGAAGCTGTTGTTGCCGGTCTTGGCGGTGAGGGCGGCCTGATAGACCTTGTTGTCCAGCTTGCCGGCCTTGGCCGAGCCTTCTTCCTTGCCGTTGACGTAGCCGAGGTTGGCGCCCAGCACCCAGTCGCCGACCGGCTGGCTGTGAGTCAGTTGCACGTAGCTCTGCTTGTAGACGTCTTCCAGGCGGGCGTGCCAGACGCCGACCATGGTGTTGTTGCCGTTGAAGCGGTATTCGCCACCGGCGAAGTTGAAGTCGTCACCCTTCACGCCACCGAAGGACATGTCTTCGCGGCTGGCGTCGTTGCGCTGGCTGTTCTTCCAGAACTGGCCGCCGTAGAGGGTCAGGCCGTCGATCTCGTTGGAGGTCAGCTGGGCGCCCTGGAAGGTTTGCGGCAGGGAGCGACCGTCGTCGGCGCGCAGGATCGGCAGGACGGCGAACCACTCGCCGACCTTCAGTTCGGTCTTGGAAACCCTGGCCTTGGCGGCGACGGCGGTACGGCCGAACTGGTCGGCGGCTTCGCCGTCGTCATGGATCGGCAGCAGTTGGGTGTTGGCGGCGCCACGGTTGCCGTCGAGCTTGATGCTGTACAGGCCGAGCACGTCGAGGCCGAAGCCGACGGTGCCTTCGGTGAAGCCGGAGCGGGCGTCGAGGATGAAGCTCTGGGTCCAGCCTTCGGCCTGGCCCTGGCGCTCACCCTGGATCAGCGGATCGGTGCCGTTGAGGTAGTTGCGGTTGAAGTAGTAGTTGCGCAGGTTCAGCGAGACCTTGGCGTCCTCGACGAAACCGGCGGCGTGGGCCCCGGTGGGCAGAGCAGCGATGACGGACAGGGCCAGTGCGCTGGGCAGCAGGCGGGTGATGGTGGTTTTCATTGTTTTTCTTCCTGTGTTGTCGTTTTTCAGGGTGCACGACCCCCTCCGCGCAGGCAGATACGCAAAAAGAGGGGGCGGCGCCGGTTCTACCGGCGCGGGTGCTTCAGACCGGGATCAGGGCTTGGCGATGCCAACCGAGTCCGGGGAGATTTCGATGGCCTTGGCCTTGTACATCGACCAGGTGGTGACCGACTGCCAGCGCTTGAGGAAGGCTTCGGCTTCTGCACCGCTCAGGTTCAGGCTCTGCGCACCGAAGTTCTTCAGGAAGCCCTGGAACTCCTCGTTGGCAACGGCCTTGGCATAGGCATCGACCAGTTTCTGCTTGACGTCGTCCGGGGTGTCCTTGTGCACGAAGGCGCCCCAGAACGGGCCCCACGGCAGGTACTCGGCGATGGCTGGCAGATCCTGGGTGATCGGCGCGACGCCCGGCAGTTCCGGAGTCTCTTCGGTGGCGAACACGGCCAGGGCCTTCAGCTTGCCGCTACGAACCAGTTCGCGGGCAGCCGCCAGGCTCAGTGGCATGAAGTCGATGTGCTTGCCCATCAGTGCGGTGATGCCGGGGCCGTCGCCACCGAAGGTCACTTCACGCACTTTCAGTTCATCCACCGCATTGATCATCGCGCTGACGGTGCTCGGCAGGCCGCCGGCGCCAGTGGAGCCCATGCGCAGGGTGTCCGGGTTGGCCTTGGCCGCGGCCAGCAGCTCGCCCATGGTGTTGAACGGCGCGTCGGCGTTGGCGGCGATCACCACCACGTTCTGGCCGATGATGTTGACCGGGTAGAAGTCGGCGTAGTCGAAGTCGGCCAGTTTCAGCACCTTGTACAGCTGCGGGTTTTCCGCGCCGAGCAGGATGGCGTAGCCGTTCGGGCGTTGCTGCATGACGTAGGAACTGCCGATCACGGCGGTGCCGCCCGGGCGGTTGTTGAGGATGAACTTGCCGCCCAGCTCCTTCTCCACGTAGGGAGTCAGGCTGCGCATCACGTTGTCGGTGGCACCACCGGCACCCCAGGGGATGACCGCCTGGATGCTGCGCTCGGGGTATTCGGCGTGTGCCGGCAGGGCCATGGTCAGAGCGCTAAGGCCGAGGGCGGCGCCGGTCAAAAGGGACTTGAACATCTGGACTCTCCATCGCTTGTTGTTGTGAGCCCCTGTCGAGGTCGGGGCCACCTTTATGATCCTGTCCACGCTCCGTTGCGCGTCTTCCCACCGGGGCAGGTTGCAGCGCGTGGGCGCGTGAACAGGCGCGTCTTGCCTGGTTGTCAGCCGCGCGCGGAGGCGGGGCTGAACTTGCTCTTGATCTTCTTCAGCAGTGGCGTGTTACCCAGCAGGATCAGCACCACGGCGCTGGTCAGGATCAGCGACAGCGGGCTGGTGACCAGGCCCTGCAACAGTTCCACCGGGTTGTCGCCGGCCGAGGACATGGCCTGGCGGTACGAGGTGTCCATCAGCGGGCCGAGGATGGCGCCGAGGATGATCGGGCCCATCTGGAAACCGAATATCTTCAGGATGTAGCCGAGCAGGCCGAAGCCGAGCATCCAGTACACCTCGGTCATGCTGCTGTTGATCGAGTAGGTACCGACCACGCAGAGCACCAGGATCAGCGGGATCAGCACGGCCTTGGGCATCTCGACGAACTTGGCGAAGAGCTTGATGCCCATCAGGCCGAAGATCAGCAGGAAGATGTTGGCCAGCAGCAGGTTGCCCACGGTGAAGTAGAAGATGTGCGGGTTCTCCACCATCAGCATCGGGCCGGGGTTCAGGCCATGGATCACCAGTGCGCCGATGATCACCGCCGTGACCGCGTCACCCGGCATGCCGAGGGTCAGCATGGGCACGTAGGCACCACCGACGGCCGCGCTGTTGGCGGTTTCCGGAGCCACCAGGCCTTCATAGGCACCCTGGCCGAACGGTTTGGTCGGGTTCTTCACGGTGCGCTTGGCGTGGTCGTAGGCCATCAGCGCGGCGATGTCGCCGCCGACGCCGGGGAGCACGCCGACCACCACGCCGATGATCGAGGTACGGATCGACAGCGGCAGGAACTTGAGCATCATGGCGAAGGACGGAACGATCTTGTCCACCACCTGGCGAGTTACCGGCGTTTCCAGGTTGTGCAGCTGATAGAACAGTTCGGCGACGCCGAACAGGCCGATCATCAGCACCACGTAATGGATACCGCCCATCAGATCGACCTGACCGAGGGTGAAACGCCCCGCGGCGGTCACCGGATCCATCCCTACCAGGCCGATCACCGCGCCCAGCGCAGCAGCGAAGATGCCCTTGGCCAGCGAGCCTTCGGCGAGGCTGCCGACCAGCAACAGGCCGATGGCCGCGACCAGGAAGTAGTCGCGCGGGGCGAACTTCAGGGCGAGGTCGCCGATCACCGGGGCCGCGCTGGCCAGCATGATGGTACCGACGATGCCGCCGACCACCGACATCACGGTGCTCAGGCCGATGGCGCGTCCCGCTTCACCCTGTTTGGCCAGCGGATAACCGTCGAAGGACGTGGCGACCGAAGAGGGGCCGCCGGGGATGTTCAGCAGGATGGCGCTGCGTGAGCCGCCATAGACGCCGCCGATGAAGATGCCGACGATCAGTGCCAGGGCGTCGTTGACGTCCCAGGAGAAGGTGAAGGACACCAGGATGGACACTGCCATGGTCACCGACAGGCCCGGAATGGCGCCGATGTAGATGCCGGCGAAGGTACCCAGCGCCGTCAGCATCAGGAGCTGCGGATCGGTCCAGGCCATCAGCAGGTAGGAAAAGTTGTCGCTCATCTCGGGTGCCTCGTTATGGCAGGTAAACGCTGAAAGCCAGGGTGAACAGCAGGTAGATCACTGCCAGCAGCACCGCTGCCGCCAGTACCGCACCTGCGACCCTGCCATTGCGCAGGTAGACGATCGAGAGCACCAGGAAAACGAAGGTGCTGACGTAGAAACTGGCCCACTGAATGGCGGCCAGGTAGATCACTGCCAGACCGAGGAAGATCAGGGTGCGCCTGGGGAAGTGCTCGTGGGCGAACTGGCGCGCCGAATCCAGCCAGCCGTGGCTGTCGGGTTTGGCCTTGCCGATCAGTTCGCAGCCGATTTTGATCACCGAGAGCAGCATGATCAGGCCGACGCCCAGGGGAAAGGCGCCCGGCGAGTTGACCGAGGAAAAACCGGAAATATCGTAGGCCAGGTAGAGGATGGCCAGTGTCAGAGCCAGTAGCATCGCGCAGAAGGTGCGCTCGCCGACCAGCATTTTTTCTGTCTTGTTCATTGTCGCTCCGACAGGTGAGGAAACCGACGGGTCAGTGTCGTCGTCAGGCCGCGCGAGCGGACTGCAACCGTGGAATCAGGATAGAGACGAGATACGACCAGAGGCTGGTGGATTCGCTGTCGGCGTGCGTCGCCAGTGTGGGCAGGGCGATGGGCGACAGGGATGACCAGTCATCGAGCAGAGGACTGGCTGGAGTGCAGGCAGCGACCGCATGGGGCGCTGGAGTTGCCGGGGCACGCAGGTGCTTGGGCTGTGGCATGACTTATCGACCTTCTTATATTTATTGGCTGCTGAAATGTTCGAAGCGCAATGGCACCAGGCAGGAATGCGCGTCGTCTCAGGCGTGGTCGGAATAGTGAGCCGACCCTCCCGGCCATTTCAATTCGTTAAACGGGGTTCTGTTCGATAACCGAACAAGAACGAACCGGTTAGTACATTTGCACTGGCGTCGGCAGTATGTCGTGTCCAGGTTCGTGCTTCCAGAGTTTCAGGCAGTTCGCTGGCTCGCTTCCGTGCGGCGTTGTCTCTTAGAATCGGCGCAAAATTTTCAGGAATGCCCCATGGCCGGCAGTCAGATCGAACGCGCGCTCAGCCTTATCGAAAGCCTCACTCGTGAACCTGGCGGCATGCCCATGCAGAGCCTGGCCGACGAACTGGCGATTCCCAAGAGCGCCACGCACCGCATGCTCGCCGAGCTGATCCGTCTGGGTTACGTGCGCCAGGATCCGCAAACCAGCCGCTATCGCCTGTCGACCAAACTGGTGGCCCTGGGCTTTCGCTACCTGGCCAGCAGCGGTGCGGATGTGGTGCAGCCGATTCTCGATCGCCTGGCCGAGAGTAGCGGCGAGCTCGTACGCCTTGGCGTGATCGAGGGCGAGCGGCAAACCTGGATCGCCAAGAGCCAGGGCGCCCGCTCCGGCCTGCGCTACGACCCGGACATGGGCCGCGATGCACCGCTGTTCTACACCGCATCCGGGCATGCCTGGCTGGCCAGCATGAGCGACGCCGAGGCGCTGGAACTGGTGGCGCGGCAGGGCATTGCCGACCCTGCCGAGTTCGGTCCGAATGCCCCTCGTGACGAGCACGAACTGCTGCAACGCCTGGCCCAGGCTCGCCAGCAGGGTTATGCCTGGGTCATGGAAAGCTCGTCCCTGGGCACCGCAGCGCTGGCCGCCGTGGTGCATGACCCGCGTGATGGTCGGGTGATCGGCGTGCTCAGCATCGCCGGCCCGAGCGCACGTCTGCCGCTTGCGCGCATGCACGAGTTGGCGCCAGAGCTGCTGGCCGCCGCTGCAGAGCTCTCCGCTGCGAGCCCCGCCTCCGAGCTGTTCGCCTGAGCGGCCAAAAGCGGCGATACCCCACCCCCGCAGGAGCGGTTTCAGCCGCGAATCGGCGGTCTTGGCGGCTGAAGCGAGATGCCGCCCACTCGCTCCCGGCAACGGCTTGATGCGAGGCTTGCGCGCACCCGCGCGCCGCTCGTCTGCACAGCCCAAAGCGGCGATACCCCAACCTCGTAGGAGCGGCTTCAGCCGCGAATCAGCATCCCTGGTGGCTGAAGCGGCATGTCGTCCAGCCGCTCGCGCAGTGATCGATGATCGTGAATGCGCATCTGCATTTTCGTCTTGCGTAAAATTTGGAACTAAGTTCTAAATATTAAAAGGCGTGCGTCGGAAGCATCCGGTGTACCCGCGCGAGAACGACAACAAGAGGATCACCGCGTGACTTCCCCCTTGCGTATTGCGCTGATCGGCGCCGGTGTCATGGGCCGGCAGCACTATCAGCACCTGCAACATCTCGACGAGGCGCAACTGTGCGCCATCGCCGATCCTGGCCCGCAGGCCGCCGACTTCGCCGCCGAGTGTGGCGTGCCGTATTTCGCCGATCATCGGCAGATGCTGGAGCAGGCCAGGCCCGAGGCGGTGATCGTCGCCAATCCCAATGCGTTGCACGTCAGCACGGCGTTGGACTGCATCGCAGCCGGCGTGCCGGTGTTGTTGGAGAAACCGGTCGGCGTGCACCTGGACGAGGTACGCGAGCTGGTCGCTGCCAGCGAGCGCAACGGTGTGCCGGTGCTGGTCGGTCATCACCGGCGGCACAACCCGCTGATCGCCCGTGCGCGCGAGCTGATCGAACAGGGTGTGCTGGGCCGGCTGACCACGGTGACGGCGCTGTGGCAGTTGCAGAAGCCCGACAGCTACTACGACATCCCCTGGCGCCGCGAGGCTGGAGCCGGGATGCTGCTGACCAACCTGATCCACGACCTCGACCTGTTGCGTCACCTGTGCGGTGAAGTGCGGCAGGTGCAGGCCATCACCAGCAACGGCGTGCGCGGCTTCGCCAACGAGGACAGCGCCGCCGTGCTGTTGCAGTTCGAAGGCGGTGCGTTGGGCAGCCTGACCGGCTCCGACGCGGTCGCCGCGCCCTGGAGCTGGGAGCTGGACTCGGGTGAGAACCCGGTTTATCCGCGTCAGGCGGATCAGCCCTGCTACCTGCTTGCCGGCACCCGTGGTGCGTTGAGCATTCCCCAGCTCAAGCGCTGGCATTACGCCGAGGAGGGCGCCGGCTGGCACCAGCCGTTGCTACAGGTGCACGAGCCGTTCGAGGCCGATGAGGCCTTGCGTCGCCAGTTGCAGCATTTCGTCCAGGTTGCCCGTGGCCAGGTTAAGCCGCTGGTCAGCGCCGCCGATGCCGGCCGCACCCTGGCATTGGTCGAAGCTATCCGTCAGGCGGCCGAGAGCGGCCAGGCCTGTAACCCTGAAATCATCTGAGAGGGCGTCTACAAATTGCTGCGCTCGGCCATGCTGCGTTGAAAGCAGTCTCAAAATGCTCATGTACTACTCGTACACTCCGCCTTTTCGACTGCTTTCGCCTTGCTTGACCTTCGCTCGCTGCTTTGTAAACACCCTCTAAACACGAGAATCATCATGAGCGAACGTATTCTGTCCCTGGCTGCCCTGACCGTACTCGAAGTGTCGCCCCCGGAAATGGTCGAGGTGGCCGCACGCGCCGGTTACAGTCACGTGGGGCTGCGCCTGGTGCCGGCTACCGCCGAAGAGCACCACTTCCCGCTGATGGCCGATGCCGGGCTGCGTGCACAAACCCTCAAGCGCCTGAGCGATACCGGGATCAAGGTGGCGGATATCGAAATCCTGCGCCTGAAACCGGAAACCCGGGTCAGCGACTTCGAGGCCATCTTCGAGGTGGGTGCCGAGTTCGGGGCCACGGACGTATTGATTGCCGGCAATGACCCGGATGAAGCGCGGTTGACCGAGAACTTCGCGGCAGTCTGCGACCTGGCCGCACCATTCGGCCTGTTCCCGCACCTGGAGTTCATGCCCTGGACCAACGCGCGCGACCTGACTCAGGCCAGGCGCATCGTCGAGGCGGCCAACCGCCCCAACGGCTGCATCCTGGTCGATGCCTTTCACTTCGACCGCTCCGGCTCGAGCCTTGCAGACCTGAAGCAGGTTCCGGCCGAGCGCATGCGCTATGCGCAGCTGTGCGATGTCAACGGCCCGCGCCCGGACGATATGGACGAGATTCTGCGTCAGGCGCGCAACGAACGGCGTTTCCCTGGTGATGGCGACAGCGACCTGCTCGGGCTGCTGCGTGCCCTGCCGCCGACCATCGCCCTGAGCCTGGAGATCCCGACTCGCCAGTTGCTCGAACAGGGTGTCAGCGCGCTGGAGCGGGCGCAGATGGCCATGGACAAGACCCTGCGGTTGCTGACGCAGGTTTAGCGTCTCGATGCCGCCTGTCACCCGTGGGGCAAATACTGTCACGCGGGTCATAGGCGGCTGGATAGGGAGATCTGTATAGTTAGCTACCTATCTATGGTTCCGCGGCTTGCCGCATCCCGAGTACTCAATGAGCTCCAAACCGCTGTCCGGCGTCAATCATCCACTCAAGGGCATTGCGCTGATGGTGCTGGCGACCTTTCTGTTCGCCAGCCATGATGCGATTTCCAAGTACCTGTCCGGCTTCTACCCGATCATCCTGATCGTCTGGGCGCGCTACGTCGTGCACACCCTGCTGATGGCCGGCATCTTCCTGCCGCAGTCCGGTTTGCGCGTGCTGCGCACCAAAAGGCCAGGCCTGCAAATACTGAGGGCGCTCAGCCTGCTTTCCGTGAGCCTGCTGTTCACCACCGGTCTGATGTTCATGCCACTGGCCGAGGCGACCTCGGTGATCTTTCTCGCGCCCCTGCTGGTGACCGCTCTGTCGGTGCCGTTGCTGGGCGAGAGGGTCAGTGTGGGGCAGTGGATTGCGGTGATAGTCGGCTTCGTTGGCGTGATGATCATCGTCCACCCGGGGGGCGATCTGTTCACCCCGGCGGTTCTGCTGCCGCTGAGCGCGGCGCTGTGTTTCAGCCTCTATCAGATTCTGACCCGACGCCTGAGTACCGTGGACAGTGCCACCACCAGCAATTTCTTCGCCGGGCTGGTCAACACGCTGGTGATGAGCCTGCTGGTGCCATTCTTCTGGCAGGTACCGAGCGTCATGCACGGGTTGATGATGCTGGCGCTGGGTGGTTGCGGCATGGCGGCACACCTGCTGCTGACCCATTCCTTCCGCTATGCGGCGCCAGCGCTGCTGGCACCCTTCGGCTACGTGCAGATCATCTTCGCCGGTCTGCTCGGCCTGCTGGTGTTCGGTCACATGCCCGATGCCATCGCCCTGGTCGGCATCGCCATCATCTGCCTGAGCGGCCTGGCGGCGGCCTGGACGCAACGCAAGGGCTGATGTGGGACGCGTGCCCGGCGAGCGGTTCCGGCCGGCAGGCAGCACGAAGGTTCCGAGAGAGGCCTTGTCGATTGGGTGTGTCGAAATCACGGGCTGACGGCACGCATGCCGTCGTTGCGGCCGGCGTCCTGCGACTGGGTCGCTGGCGTCAGGAGCCCAGGTCGGCAGGTCAGCAGGGGCGAGCTGCGAGTCGTGCTCGGGCGGGGCTACCGGCAGACAGGCCACACGTGGCGGGGCGCCTGCTTGTGCAGGGCCTGCGTTGCTGGGCGGCACTGCGGGGCACGGAGGCAGGTTCGCTGGCCTGAGGTGGCGACCCGGTTCGCTGTCCGGTTCACGCTGCGTTTCGGGTCGAAGAGGCGTCAATCGCGCAAATCGGTGTTTTGTTCGTTAATCGAACACAAAACTAACTGGTTCGTACATTTTGAATTGCTGGGCAATTGCCACAGACGAATAATCACGCGTGCCACGAAAGCAAGGCGTACGGCCGATTGCGTGCCGGGACGAATCCCCGCGTATTGCTCGATCCATTTCAAAGGTGCGGGCTGGCGAGCCGGCGCCAACAATAAGGAACACAAGCATGCAGCGTTCAATTGCCACCGTTTCCCTCAGCGGTACTCTGCCCGAGAAGCTCGAAGCCATCGCCGCCGCCGGCTTCGATGGTGTGGAAATCTTCGAGAACGACCTGCTCTATTACGACGGCAGCCCCAGCGAGATCCGCAAGCGGTGTGCCGACCTGGGCATTGCGATCACCCTGTTCCAGCCGTTCCGCGATTTCGAAGGCTGTCGCCGAGACCGCCTGCAACGCAACATCGACCGCGCCGAGCGCAAGTTCGACCTGATGCAGGAGCTGGGCACCGACCTGGTGCTGGTGTGCAGCAACGTCGCTGCCGACTCTCTGGGTGACGAGGAAATCCTCGTCGATGACCTGCGCCTGCTGGGCGAGCGTGCTGGCGCGCGCGGCCTGCGCATCGGCTACGAAGCCCTGGCCTGGGGACGTCACGTCAATACCTATCAGCAGGTGTGGAACCTGGTGCGCCAGGCCGACCACCCGGCCGTCGGGGTGATCCTCGACAGCTTCCATACCCTCTCGCTCAAGGGCGACCCCAGCGCCATCGCCGACATTCCCGGCGACAGGATCTTCTTCGTGCAGATGGCCGATGCACCGATCCTGGCCATGGATGTGCTGGAGTGGAGTCGTCACTTTCGCTGTTTCCCCGGGCAGGGCGAGTTCGACCTGGCCGGGTTCCTCGCGCCGATCCTGCGCACCGGCTATCGCGGCCCGCTGTCGCTGGAAATCTTCAACGATGGCTTCCGCGCCGCGCCGCCACGGCAGAATGCCGCCGACGGTCTGCGCTCGCTGCTCTACCTCGAGGAAAAGACCCACAAGCGCCTGCTGAAAGAGGGGCACCCGATCGAGCCGGGCGTGCTCTTCACGCCGCCTTCGGCGCATCGTTACGACGGTGTGGAGTTCCTCGAGTTCGCCGTCGACGAAGCCGTCGGCGCCCGTCTATCCGGCTGGCTGGAGCGCCTGGGCTTCGCCCACGCCGGCCAGCATCGCTCCAAGGATGTCAGCCTGCTGCGTCAGGGCGACATCAACATCGTGCTCAACGCCGAACCCTATTCCTTCGCGCACAACTTCTTCGAGTCGCATGGCCCATCGCTGTGCGCCACGGCGCTGCGCGTGAAGAATGGCGCAGAGGCGCTGCAACGCGCCTGTGATTATCGCGGCCAGCCCTATCGTGGCCTGGTCGGCCCCAACGAGCGGGAAGTTCCCGCCGTGCGTGCCCCCGATGGCAGCCTGATCTATCTGGTCGAGCAGGCCGGCGAGGGGCAGACCATCTATGACACCGACTTCAGCCTCAACCCCGCCGCCCAGGCCACTGGCGGATTGCAGCGTATCGATCACATGGCTCTGGCGCTGCCGGCCGACTCGCTGGACAGCTGGGTGCTGTTCTACAAGAGCCTGCTGGACTTCGAGGCCGATGACGAAGTCGTCCTGCCCGACCCCTACGGCCTGGTGAAAAGCCGCGCGATCCGCAGCCGTTGCAGCTCGATTCGCCTGCCGCTGAACATCTCGGAAAACCGCAACACCGCCATTGCCCATGCGCTGTCCAGCTATCAGGGCTCTGGCGTGCACCACATCGCGTTTTCCTGCGAGGACATCTTCGCCGAGGTGGCGCGTGCCAAAGAGGCGGGCGTGCCGCTGCTGGAAATTCCGCTGAACTACTACGATGATCTGGCGGCGCGCTTCGACTTCGACGACGAGTTCCTCAGCGAGCTGGCCTATTACAACGTGCTGTACGACCGCGATGCTCAGGGGGGCGAGCTGTTTCACGTCTACACCGAGCCATTCGAGGAGCGCTTCTTCTTCGAGATCATCCAGCGCAGGAATGGCTATGTCGGCTATGGCGCAGCCAACGTCGCGGTGCGCCTGGCAGCCATGGCCAAGGCGCGCAGCGGTGCGGCGAAGAAACCGCGGCTCTGATCGTGAGGCGGCGGTGCTCCTGTGGGGCGCCGCTGCCCAGAGTCTGTGCGGCCTGCCATAATCCGTTCCATCCATACCTATAAAAAAGATCATTGCCGTATGACTGAAGCAGCCGTAGGTCTTGCCGCCGCTCCACCAGAATCGGTGCGCAAGGCACGCAAGAACAATCCCGAGAAAACCCGCGAAAGCATCCTCCAGGCCGCCATTACCGAGTTCGTCCAGCAGGGCCTCTCCGGTGCACGGGTGGATGCCATCGCCGAGCGCACCGCTACGTCGAAGCGGATGATCTATTACTACTTCGGCAGCAAGGAGCAGTTGTACCTCGAAGTGCTGGTCAAGCTTTACGGCGATATCCGTGGCACCGAAAGCCGCCTCGACCTGGCTTCGTTGCCGCCGGCCCTGGCGATTCGTCGCCTGGTGGAGTTCACTTTCGACCACCATGATCGCAACGTCGATTTCGTGCGTATCGTCAGTATCGAGAACATCCACTACGGCGAGTACGTCAAGCAGTCGCCGGCCATCCGTCAGATGAGCAACGTGGTGCTCGATACCCTGGGCAAGACCATTCGTCGTGGCGAGCAGGAGGGTGTGTTCCGTCCCAACATTGACGTATTGGACGTGCATCTGCTGATGAGCTCGTTCTGCTTCTATCGCGTTTCCAACCGACATACCTTCGGCCATATCTTTGCCATCGACTTTCAGGGCGACGAGATCAAGCAGCGTCACAAGGAGATGATCTGCGAGGCTGTGCTGCGCTACGTGCAGCGTTAGTTCACGGTTTCTCCACGCAGGCCCCTGTCACCTCGGTGTCAGGGGCTTTTTCATGGCTTATGGTTTGGCGATGCCGACCGACTCTGGCGAGATGGACACCGCCTTGGCCTTGTACATCGACCAGGTGGTGACCGACTGCCAGCGTTTGAGGAAGGCCTCGGCGTCGTCTCCGTGGAGGTTCAGGGTCTTGGCGCCGAAGTTCTTCAGGAAAGCCTGATAGTCATCGCTCGCCACCGCGTTGGCGTAGGCCTTGACCAGAACCTGCTTGATCTCGTCCGGGGTGTCCTTGTGGACGAACACGCCGTAGAACGGGCCCCATGGCAGGTATTGGGCCAGCGCCGGGATGGTCTTGGTGATCGGCTCCACGCCAGGCAGTTCCGGCAATTCGTCGCTGGCGAATACCGCCAGGGCGCGGAACTTGCCCGAGGCGACCATTTCCTTGCTGGCGGCGAAGGACAGAGGCGTGAAGTCGATGTGGCCGCCCAGCAGGGCGCTGACGATCGGTCCCTCACCCTGGAAGTTGACCTCACGAACCTGCAGATCTTCCACGGCGCGGAACATCGAGAACACGGTGTTCTGCAGTGCACCGACGCCGGTGCTGCCCATGCGGATGTTGCCCTCGCCCTTGCGGATGGCCTCGAGCAGGTCATCCATGGTTTTCCATGGGCTGTCGGCCAGCACGGCGATCAGCACGCTGTTCTGGGCAATGATGTTGACCGGGTAGAAGGCGCTGTAGTCGAAGTCGGCAAGGCCCATCACCTGGTACAGCTGTGGGTTCTCCGCGCCCAGCAGCAGGGTGTAGCCGTTGGGGCGTTGCTGTCTGACGTAGGTGCCACCGATGAGCGCCGTGCCGCCAGGACGGTTGGTGATGACCAGTTTGGTATCGAGCTCCTTCTCGACGTGTGCGCTCAGGCTGCGCATCACGTTGTCGGTAGCCCCGCCAGCGCCCCAGGGCACCACGGCCTGGATGCTGCGCTCAGGGTAAGCGGCGTGTGTCGGGAGGGCCATGGTGAGGGCGCCGAGGCCGAGAGCGGCGCCAGCGAGTAGTGATTTGTACATGTGGATCTTCTCCATCGGTTGTTGTTGTGAGCCCCTGTAGAGGTCGGGGCGTACCTTTGTTGCGTGTGCGTATCGATGCTCGGCGAATCTGCTGCCGGCGATGTCTGGCTAGTGGACGGGCGCCTCCTCCCGGCCGTCGCCGGCCAGGGCCAGGCCGGCGAGGTAGCCGAAGGTCATGGCGGGGCCGAGGGTGATGCCGCCGCTGGGGTAATGGCCGGCCATCACGCTGTTCATGTCGTTGCCCACGGCGAACAGCCCTGCGATGGGCTGGCCGCTCGCGTCGAGAACGCGCGCATCGGCATCGGTGCGCAGTCCGGCGAAGGTGCCCAGGCTGCCGGGATGCAGCTTCACCGCGTAGAGGCGTCCACGCAGCGGGCGCAGCGAAGGATTGGGTTGCTGCAGCACTTCGCCCTGGGCGCGGTTGTAAGTGGAGCGGCCGCGCTGGAAGTCGGGGTCTTGGCCCTGACTGGCGAAGCGGTTGAAGCGTTCGAGCGTGGCTTGCAGCGCCGCCGCATCGATGGCGCAGCGGGCTGCCAGTTCGGCGGCATCGGCCGCACTGTGCAGGTAGCCGCAGCGTTGGTAGTGGCCATCGCTGAATGGCAGTGGCTTGGCCCAGCCGATGCCGTAGCGCCAGCGCGCCCTGGCATCGCAGATCAGCCAGGCCTCGATGGGTTCGCCCACTGGTGTGGCATCGATCAGGGCGTTCATGAAGTCGTGGTAGCAGTCGGCTTCGTTGGTGAAACGCTTGCCGTCGCGGCGTACCGCGATGAAGCCGGGTTTGGCCCGATCGACCAGGTGCGGGAAGTTGCCGATGCTGCCATCGCGCCGGGGCACGCGAGAGACCGGAGCCCAGGCGCCGGCATGCGCCAGGTCGGCAGCGACCTGTGCGCCCACCGCTTCACCCAGCCTCAGTCCGTCGCCGCTGTTTTGTGCCGGGGCGGCGCTGTGATGTTCGGTGCCGTTGGGGGCGTGTGCGATCAGTTGTGCGATGCGCTGGCGATCATGGGGAAATCCACCGCAGGCCAGCACCACGCCACGTCGGGCGTTGACCCGTAGATCGCCCTGCGCCTGTTGCAGCACGGCGCCGTGGACGCGGTCCTGGTCGTGCAGCAGTTGGCGAGCGGGGCTGGCGGTGAACAGTTCGACCTGGCGATCCAGGGCGCTGCGCAGCAAGCGGGCCACCAGGGCATTGCCATTGACCAGATGCAGGCCGCGACCATGCAGCAGGCAGTCGCGCAGATGACGCAGCAGACGCCGGGCCACGTGCAGGGCGGCCCGTGGCGAGCGGCGTGAGTTGAAGAATGCGGCCATGTCGGCGCCGCCGGCGATGCCCATGCCGAACAGGCTGACGATGTCCAGCGGTGCGCGCATGCGCTTCAGCTCGGCGCCGAGCAGGCGACCGTCGAAGGGCTGCGCGCACAGCGAGCGACCACCCGCCACCGCGCCATCGCCATCGCGCATGTCCGGCATGCGGCTGCCAGAATGGAACTGCACGGCGGTGCGGCTGTGGAAGAACTCGACCATTTCCGGGCCGCGTTGCAGGTAGGCCTGCTGAAGCGCGTCGAGCTGCGGGTTATGGGTCTGTTGGCGCAGGTAGCGCTCTGGCGCATCGTCGTCTTCGCGCAACCCTTCGGCCATGGCCAGCGGGTTGCGCGGTATCCACAGCCAGCCGCCGGACCAGGCGCTGGTGCCGCCGAGTTGCCCGGCCTTTTCCGCGACCACCACGCTCAGTCCATGCTCGGCCGCGGTGACCGCTGCCGCCAGTCCGGCAGCGCCGGAACCGATGACCAGTACATCGCAGTCGAGCGTACGCATGGCCTGCCTCTTGTCGTTGTTTTGCATGGGCGAGCGAGTCCTGCGCAGGAGGCGTGGCTCCTGCGTCCGAGGGAGTGACCTGGCTAACAGGTCACTGCAGGGGCGAGAAACCGGTGGGGCGCAGGATGCGCGACTCCAGGGTGACGATCGCGTCCAGTTCCCTGTTCTTGCGGCCGAAGGCTGCCCAGCGAGGGTCGGCGGCCATGGCGGCACGGCGACGGGTGCGCTCGTCGAGGCTGTCGTAGGCCCAGATGTGCACCACCTGATTGGCCTCGCCGAACTCGGTGGTGAAGAAGCCGACGAGCTGGCCCAGGTGCTCGGTCTGCACGGCCAGGGCATCGCTCTGGTAGAGCGCCAGCCAGTCGGCCATGCGCGTGGGTTTGAGGGTGTAGGTGCGCATTTCGTAGAACATGGTGTTACTCCTTGGACGTCTGCACGCGCGAGGCCAGGCGCTCGGCTACGTGGGTGGCGGCGATGTAGCCGAAGGTCAGGCCGGGGCCCAGCGTGATGCCCGGACCGGGATAGGTGCCGTCCATGATCGAGTTCATGTCGTTGCCACTGGCGTACAGGCCTTCGATGGGCTCGCCATGCTTATCCAGTACGTTGGCATGCCGATCGGTACGCAGACCGCGCGCCGAGCCCAGGTCACCGGTGTGGATGGCGATGGCGTAGAACGGACCGCGTTCCAGCGGTGCCAGGCACGGATTCGGTCGATGGGCCGGGTCGCCCATGTAGCGGTTGTAGCTGTTGCCGCCTTTGCCGAAGGCGCGGTCGAGCCCTTCGCGGGCATCGCTGTTGTAGCGCTCCAGGGTCTGGCGCAGGGTGAGCGGGTCGAGGCCGATGGCCTGCGCCAGTTGCTCGATGCTCTCACCCTGCACGAGGTAGCCGGAGGCGACCAGCGCGCTGTTGTCCACCGGGCTCGGTCGCGCCAGGCCCATGCCGTAGCGGCTCATCGCCGTCGCGTCGCAGATCAGCCAGCAGTGGGTGTTGCCCGTGGCGAACATGGTCTGCACGAAGTGGTGGTAGGAGTTGGATTCGTTGACGAAACGCTGCGCGGCCTGGTTGACGGCGATCACGCCCGGCTTGGCGCGGTCGGTCACCAGATGCGGGAAGCGCTCACGCTCGCCGTTGGCGTGCACGGCCTCGGAAACCGGAGCCCAGAAGAAGTTTGCGGCCAGCCCTTCACCGGCTGCCGCATTGGCTGCTGCGCCCAGGTGCAGCGCGTCGCCGACATTGCCGGGTGGTGACATGGTCAGGTGCGGGTCGTGGCTTGGCGGGCGGAACTCGGCAGCCATGGCACTGGCGGCAAAGCCGCCCATCGCGCAGACCACACCGCCACGCGAACGCACTTCGAGCGTGCGGCCGTCGCGGATGATCCTGGCGCCGCGCACGGCACCGTCTTCGATGATCAGCGCCTGCGCATGGCTCTCCAGCCAGAGTTCGACGCCTTTGGCGAACGCGCTGGTCGCCAGGCGCGCGATCAGCGCATTGCCTGTGGTCAGGCGGGTTCCGCGCGGGTGGTGCAGGCGATCCAGCGCGTAGCGGCTCATCAGCTTGATGCAGTGCCACAGCGAGGCGGGCGAACGACGGAAACTGAGGAAGTGCTGGATGTCGACGCGGTTCACCATCATGCCGCCGAACAGCAGCATGCCGGGTGGCGGCATGCGCAGCCTGGCGAAGTGCTCGCCGAGGCGGTTGCCATCGTACTCGTCGATTTCCAGCGCACGTCCGCGCTCGGTACCGCCGGGGGCGTCCGGGTAATAATCCGGCGAGTGCGGGCGCAGGCTGTAGCTCAGCTCGGTGTTGTCTTGCAGCCAGCGCAGCGCTTCATGGCCGCGCTCGATGAAGGTATCGACCAGCGCCGGGTCGTAGCCGTTACCGATCACGTGCTGCAGGTAGCTGCGCATCGCCTCGGGGCTGTCCTTGGCGCCTGCGGCCCTGGCCTGGTCGGTGCCGTAGAGCCAGATGGCCCCGCCGGAGATGGCCGAGGTACCGCCGAAGGTGGCGGCCTTTTCCACGATCAGCACCTTCAGGCCGCGGCATGCGGCGGTGGCGGCGGCGGCAAAACCGGCGGCGCCGCTGCCCAGCACGATCAGGTCGTAGGTCTGCGCGTCGTTTGCAGTGGTTTGCGCGGAGGCAGTTTGAATGGCGGCATTCATCTTGTTTTTCTCACAGAACCAGCGCGGTCGCGCCCATGAAGTGTCCGAGGTTGCCAGCTTGTGCCAGAGCCATCTGCGGGCCGGTCTGGATGCTGCAGCCACGAGCCCTGGCCAGTGCCAGCAGGGGCGTGATCTCTGGCGCGGTCACCACGTCGGCGACATGTGCCGTGGCAGGCAGGCCGTGCAGCAGCGCTTCCGACAGTGGCAGCTCGCCGCTATCGCCCATACCCACCGGTGAGGCATTGGTGATCAGGTCGAACGCCTCCAGGCTGTCGACCTGGGTGCTGATCGGCAGCTCGGGGAAGGCGCTGCGCAGCAGTTGCGCGAGGCTTTGCGTGCGTTGCGGGCTGACATCGGCCAGGCTCAGCGCCGAGACGCCCGCCTGGCACAGCGAATAGGCGATGGCGCTACCGACACCACCGGCGCCGATGACCAGCGCACGCTTGCCCTCGGCATCGAAGCCTTGCTGGCGCCCGGCATTGAGGAAGCCTTCACCGTCCACGTTGTCACCGATCAGGCGGCCGTCGGCCTCACGGCGAATCACGTTGACCGAGCGCAGCGCGCGGGCTCGCTCGCTCAGCTCGTCGAGGTGCTCGACCACCTGTTGCTTGTAGGGGACGGTGACGACGCAGCCACGCAGGTTCTGCCAGCCGCGCAGGGTGTCGATGAAGGGGGCCAGTGCCTGTGCGCTGATGTCGATCGGCAGCATCACCCGGTTGAGGGCATTGCTGGCGAACCAGCGGTTGAAGTTTTCCGGGGATTTCACCTGGGCGATGGGGGAACCCACGATCGCGACCAGTTCGGTGGAGCCGTTGACCATGCGAGGTGCCTGCGTATTGGAGTTGTTGTTGGGCACCATGGTGCGGTGGGCGCGTGACCCCCACAACACGATAGATCGAGGTTTTGGTTGTTAATCGCAGTGTCGATGCGATAATCGCAGTCTTTGCTTGAATCGAGGCGGACATGAAGACTCCGGTGATCCACCCGCGCGACCTGATCGCGGGGTTGCAGAAGGGGTTGGCGCTGATGCAGCTGTTCAGCGTGGAAACGCCACGACTGACGGTTCCGGACGCCGCACGGCGATGCGACATGACCAGTAGCGCGGCGCGGCGCTTCCTGCTGACACTGGTGCATGAGGGGTTCGCCGAAACGGACGGGCGTCACTATTGGCTGACGGCCAAGGCATTGCGCATCGGTCAGGCGTACGTGGATTCGGCGCAACTGCCACTGATGCTGCGTCCGATCGTCGAGCAGGTGGCGCGTATCACCGGCGAGCACATTTCGGTCGGCGTGCGCGATGGCGACGATATCGTGCATATCGTGCGCAGCCGCTACAGCCATATCTCTTCACTGTCGATCCGTCCGGGCGCACGCATGCCGCTGTACTGCACGGCCAGTGGGCGAATCTGGCTGGCCAGCCTGCCGCGCGAGGAGCTCGATGGGTATCTGCAACGTGTCGAGCTGCGCAGCCTGACCCCCTATACACAGACCGACCCCGAGCGGTTCCGCGAGGAACTGGAGAAGATCAATCAGCAGGGGTACTGCACGGTCGATGGCGAGTACGAGGCGGGGATGCGCGTGCTGGGGGTGCCGCTGCGCAGCCGCAACGGCGAGTTGAAAGCGGCGATGGCATTGACGACGCATGCCTCGCGCATGGAGATCAGCGAGATGCGCCAGCGCTATCTCACCCCACTGTATGAGGCGCAGGCGCTGCTGAAACCGGTGCTCGGCTAGCGGGCCGCCGGCCGGTGGCCCGTTGCAGAGAAAGCCGGGCGCATGGCGCGCCCGGCCCGTGGTGGCTCAGCGGAAGCTGGCGAAGTGTGCCTGCATGCGCTCGGCATTCGCCGGACGGCCGCTGAACAGCTCGAACGCCTTGACCGCCTGGAACACCGCCATGGTGCCGCCGTCCAGCGTGCGGCAACCCAGTGCACGGGCGTGGCGCAGCAGTTCGGTTTCCAGTGGGAAGTAGATGATCTCGGCGACCCACAGCGCGCTGTGCAGCAACTCCACCGGCAGCGGCGTACCGGGCAGTTTCGCCATGCCCACCGGGGTGGTGTTGACCAGGCCGTCGGCAGCGGCGACTTCGCCCGCCAGATCCTCACCGGCGACGGCGCGGCCTGCGCCGAAATGTGCGTTGAGGTTGTCGGCCAGCGCCTGTGCGCGGCCGGGCTCGACTTCGAAGATCACCAGCTTTTCCACGCCTTCGGCGAGCAGGGCGTGGGCGACCGCTGCACCCGCTCCGCCCGCGCCCATCTGCACGACATGGCGGTGCGGTGCATCACCCAGACCACGGCGGAAACCTTCGGCGAAGCCCAGGCAATCGGTATTGTGGCCGACGCGCCTGCCATCCTTGAGCACCACGGTGTTCACCGCGCCGATGCCCCGCGCTTCGTCCGACAGTTCGTCGAGCAGCGGGATGATCGCCTGCTTGGCCGGGAAGGTGATGTTGAGGCCGGTGAAGCCCATGTGCTGGGCCGCGTCGAGCAACTGGGGCAGGGCGCCGACATCTACGCCGAGCTGATCCAGGTCGATCAGGCGATAGAGGTAGCGCAGCCCCTGTTCGTCGCCTTCGCGCTCGTGCAGGGCTGGGGTGCGGGAGGCCTGGATGCCTTGGCCGATGAGGCCGGCAAGAATGCCGCTGGTAACGGAGGACATGGTCTTATCCCTTTAGAGACTGGCTGAAGTACTGCAGGCCGAGGCGATAGCCTTCGCTGCCGAGGCCACAGATCACGCCGACGGCGATCGATGAGATGAAGGAGTGGTGCCGGAACGGTTCGCGCTTGTGCACGTTGGACAGGTGCACCTCGATCACGGGCAGTTCGCTGGCCACCAGGGCATCGCGAATCGCCACCGATGTATGAGTCCAGGCGGCCGGATTGATCAGGATGCCGGCGCAGCGCTTGCGGGCACCGTGAATCCAGTCGAGCAGTTCGCCTTCGTGGTTGGTCTGGCGGAACTCGATCTTCAGGCCGCACGCGGCGGCGGTATCGGCGCACAGCCGGGAGATGTCGGCGAGGGTTTCATGGCCATAGGTGGCCGGCTCGCGGGTACCAAGCAGGTTCAGATTGGGGCCGTTGAGCACCAGGATGCAGGGCGTCATGAGGGCTTCTCTTGTTGTTGTGACGAACGCCGGGGAAAATGTACTAACCAGTTAATTCAGTCAATCGATCGACTGCCGGTGTCATCGCGCAGAGAAACGCCGAAAGCCTCGTGAGAGGCTTCGGGGGCAAGGCGGGTGCGGGTTTCGCGGGCGTCTGCGGTGGTGAAGGCGAGCGGCGAAAGTGGGCGATTACCGGCTAGCGGTAGTCACCGATCTCATTTGTTGCCGCTGGCCATCGCCACCTGGTTGCGACCGCCGTGCTTGGCCAGGTACAGGCCCTCGTCGGCTTTGATCACCAGGCTCAGAGGGGTGCCTTCCAGCGATGGTTTGATGGTGGCGATGCCAATGCTGACACTGATCGCCGAGCCCGTCTTGGGCAGGTTGTGCGGGATGCCCAGGGCTTCCACTTCACGGCGAATCTTCTCGGCTTGCAGGCGCGCGCCACCGGCTGCCGTGCCGGGCATGATCACCGCGAACTCCTCGCCACCATAGCGTGCGGCCAGATCCGAGGCGCGCGTGCAACTGGCGCGCAGCGTCTCGCCGACGCGGCGCAGTACTTCGTCACCGGCAACGTGGCCATGCTGGTCGTTGTAGGCCTTGAAGTAGTCGACGTCGATCATCAGCAGAGCCAGCTCGTTCTGATCGCGCATCGCCCGATTCCATTCGATTTCCAGGTACTCGTCGAAATAACGCCGGTTGGCCAGGCCCGTCAGCCCGTCGGATTTGATCAGGCGTTGCAGCACCAGGTTGGTGTCGAGCAGTTGCTGCTGGCTTTCGCGCAGGGCGCGGTAGGCTTCGTCACGCTGCAGCATGGTCAGGTAGGAGCGCGAGTGGTAGCGGATGCGCGCCAGCAGTTCGATCACGTCCGGCAGCTTGACCAGGTAATCGTTGGCTCCGGCGGTGAAGGCGGCGCTCTTGACCTTGGGGTCTTCCTTGGTCGACAGCACGATGATCGGCACGTCCTTCAGGCCGGGCGCGGCGCGGTACAGGGCGAGCAGTTCGAGACCGTCGACGCCGGGCATGATCAGATCCTGGAGAATCACGGTGGGCTTGATCTGCTGGGCTACGCTCAGCGCCTGGTTGGGGTCGGAGCAGAAGTGGAAGTCGATGTCGCTCTCTTCGCTCAGGGCGCGACGCACGGCTTCACCGATCATGGCCTGATCGTCGACCAGCAGCACCATCATGGAATAGTCCGGCAGACCAAGATAGTGATTGGAGTTCCCGTTAGGCCGTTGCATGTATGCGTCTCCGCCGTCGTTTTGGGTTATTGGGTGGCATGTGGATTCAGCCCAACCGCTCGATCAGGCTGGCTGCGATTCTGTCCAGCGGCAGCACTTCGGCGGCGGCGCCCAGGGCCACGGCAGCCTTGGGCATGCCGTAGACGGCGCTGCTGGCCTGATCCTGGGCGATGGTGTGAAAACCGCGTTCGCGCATCAGCTTCAGGCCCCTGGCGCCATCGCGCCCCATACCCGTCAGCAGTACGCCGATCGCTTCGCCTCGCCAGTAGCTGGCCACGCTTTCGAAGAATACATCGATAGAGGGGCGATAGACCTGATCGGCCGGTTCACGCCGATACACCAGGCGTCCTTCCGGCGAGAGGTAAAGGTGGTTGTTGGTGCCGGCCAGCAGCACGGCGCCGGGTTGCAGTGTCTCACCCTCCTGGGCCAGGCGCACCGGCATGTGCGACTCGCTGCCAAGCCACTGGGCCATACCGGCGGCGAACACCTCGTCGACGTGCTGCACCAGCACGATGCTGGCGGGAAAGTTCGCCGGTATCTGCTGCAGCAGTTCCACCAGCGAAGCCGGCCCGCCAGCCGATGCGCCGATGGTGACCAGGCGCTTGCCGCGATTGTCGCTGCTGCGCAGTGGCGCCGGTTTGACCGTGCGCGAGGTCTTGTGACCGATCATCCAGGCGATGTTGTGAATCTTGCGCCGTACGCTGGCGGCATCGAGAACCTGCTGCGGACCGAGTGACGGCGCGGCGACCACATCCAGGGCGCCGGCACCCATGGCGTCGAACACCCGCGCCATGTTGCGTTCCACGTCCGAGGTGACGATGAGAATGGCGCAGGGTGTGTCGTGCATGATCAGTCGCGTCGCTTCCACGCCGTCCATGCCGGGCATGAGCATGTCCATCAGCAGCAGGTCGGGCAGATCCTCGCGACAGCGACGTACGGCTTCCTCGCCGTTGCCGGCCACCCAGATCAACTGGTATTCCGGTTCTGCCGCCAGGGCGCGGCGCAGGGCTTCGACAGCCAGCGGCATGTCATTGGCGATGGCGATCCTCATTCGCGGGCCTCACCGATCAGGGTTTGTACGGCGTCCAGCAGGGCTTCGTCGTGGAAGCTCGCCTTGGCCAGATAATAGTCGGCGCCAGCCTCCAGGCCACGGCGGCGATCCTCTTCGCGATCCTTGTACGACACGACCATCACCGGCAGCGAGCGCAGGCGTGGATCCTGACGAACCTGGGTGACCAGTTCGATGCCGTCCATGCGCGGCATGTCGATATCGGTGATCAGCAGATCGAAGGCTTCGGCACGCAGGGCGTTCCAGCCATCCATGCCGTCTACCGCCACCGCCACCTGATAGCCGCGGCTCAGCAGCAGCTTGCGTTCCAGTTCGCGTACGGTGAGCGAGTCGTCCACGACCAGCACGCGTTTGCTTGCGGCCTGGCGGGTGTTGCTGCTGTGGTCGACACGATCCAGGTGACCATCGCCGAGCAGTTTGCCCACCGAGTTCAGCAGGTCGTCGACATCGAGAATCAGCACCGGAGTACCGTCGTGGAGCAGGGCGCCCGCCGCGACGTCGCGAACCTTGCCCAGGCGCGGGTCGAGCGGCATCAGCACCAGGGTGAACTCGCCGAGAAACGCCTCCACGGCCAGGCCATGGTAGCGCTCGCGGTCGCGAATCAGCACGATCGGGATGCTGTCGTCTTCGCCCTGTTTTTCCGGACATTGCAGTAACTGCGCGGCCGAGATCAGGCCGACATGTTCGTCATCCAGCCAGAAGTGCTGGCGGCCTTCGAGCTGGACGATGGCGTTGCGTGGCAGGCGCAGCATGCGCTCGATCTGTGCCAGCGGAAAGGCATAGGCCTCGCCGCCTATGGTGACCACCAGCGCGCGCACCACCGAGAGTGTCAGCGGCAGCTCGAGGTGGAACAGAC
>Ga0209699_100150_pt1 | contig 79955 bp, 73 predicted proteins | sample SynthPrep_1_END__FD_187204 | JGI IMG/M metagenome (GOLD analysis project Ga0209699, IMG submission 187204) | Synthetic microbial communities from Ohio, USA - SynthPrep_1_END_DS7_MetaG (SPAdes) (version 2) | ecosystem: Engineered > Bioreactor > Aerobic > Activated sludge | place: USA: Ohio...
AGCTGCCCAAAGTGGCCCTGGTAGCCTGCATGCGCAAGCTGCTGACCATGCTCAACGCCATGGTCAGAACCAACTCCCCTTGGGACAAATCGCTTCATCGCACTTGACTTTGAAGACGGTTACTCAGTCTGGCGCCATCCGCGAGGCTGACCGCGCCGCTCAGGGTGCCGCTGCCCGCCAGCGTGGCGCCGTTGCCGATGTTTACATTCGCGCTGGCGAGCGAGCCGTCCACCCGCAAGGCGCCACCATTGACCGCCACCCCGCCGCTATGGGTGCTGACGCCGGATAGGCTGAGGGTGCCAGCGCCGTTCTTGATGATGCCACCGGCGCCCTGCAGCACGCCGTCGAAATTGGAATTCGACCCGTTGCCGCCCAGCGCGAGATTGGCGCCTGCGCCCACGCTCACCGCGCCGGTGCCGGCAATGCTGCCCAGCGCTTCGCTGTCGCCGACCAGCAGCTGCGCGCCCCCGGCAAGCGATACCGCCAGAGAGTCGGCCAGCGCTTGCCCGCCGCGCGTCTCCAGGGAACCACTGGTGATCGCCAGCCCGCCGGCGAAGGTGTTGCTGCCGGACAGGACCAGCGCGCCCGGGCCGCTCTTCTCCACCGTGCCGCTGCCACCGATGCTGCCGGAATAGGTGCCGGCCAGGTTCTGCGCCAGCACAAGGTGGCCGTTGTTGCTCACGCTGGCGGCCAGGCTGGCACCGTTCGCCTGCAGCGTGCCACTGTTGATCGTCGCACTGCCGAAGCTGTTGCCGCCCGTCAGCGCAACCGTGGCGCTGCCATTCTTGATCAGGGCGCCGCTGCCGGTGATCGCGCCCGCGAGCGTGAGGTTCTGGCTGCCGGCCAGGGTGAGGTCTGCAGCGAGCTGGATGGGGGTGGTCAGCAGCAGCGCGGCGGTGCTGTCCAGGCTGGTGTTGGCGCTGACGGCCAGGCCGCCGCTGCCCAGTGCGGTGGCACTATCCAGCATCAATCCCCCACCCGCCAGCGTGGTGCCGCCGGCGTAGCTGTTGGCGCCGCTCAGGGTCAGCGTGCCCGAACCGCTCTTCAGCAGGCTGCCACTTCCCGAAATTGCGCCAGACAGACTGGCGGTGTTGCCGGCGGTATCCACCGTCAGCGCACCGCCCAGCTGCACCGCGTTGCTCAGCGCATAGTTGCCCCCCAGGCCGAGGGCTGCGGTACCGCCCACGCTCAGCGCGCCGCTGCCCAGCGCGGCGGCGTTGCCCAAGCTCAATCGGCCCGCATTCAGCGTGGTGCCGCCGGAGTAAGTGTTGGCACCCTGCAGCGTGAGACCGGCATTGCCGTTCTTGATCAGGCTGCCGCTGCCGCTGACCACCCCGCCCAGGGCGACGTCCTGGCTGCCCCCGAGCGTGAGTGCCGCGCCCAGCTGGACCGCATTCGTCACCGCCACCGCCTGGCCAGCGTCCAGCGTCGCGGCGCCGCTCACCTGCACCGCGCCGCTCCCCAGCGCGGTCGAATTGCCCAGCACCAGGCTGCCGGACTGCAGCACCGTGCCGCCGCTGTATGTATTGGCGCCATTGAGCGCAAGGCTGCCACTGCCGCTCTTGATCAGGCTGCCGCTGCCGGCAAGCACTCCGCTCAGGCCGAGGTCACCGCTGGCGGTCAAAGCCGCATTCAGCGCCACACCATTCCCCAGGGTGACACCGTTGCCGCTCAAGGTGGCGGCACCGCTGACGTTGAGTTGGCCGCTGCCCAGCGCCCCTGCATTCCCGACGCTCAGGGTGCCGCCGCCGAGCACCGTGCCGCCGGAATAACTGTTGGCCCCGCTCAGGCTCAGCCCGCCGCTGCCGCTCTTGCTCAGCTGGCCGCTGCCGGACACCACGCCGGACAAGGTCAGATCATTGCTGCCGGCGATCCCCAGATTGCCGTTCAGCACGACGGCGTTGCTCAGCGCCGCCGCCGCGGCGGAACTCAAGCTCGAAGCCCCGGCCACGGTCAGCGCGCCGCTGCCCAAGGCGCCAGAACCGCCAACCCTGAGCGTGCCGGCATTGAGCGTGGTGCCGCCGCTGTATGTGTTGCCGGTGGCCCCCAGGGTCAATACGCCGCTGCCACTCTTCACCAGGTTGCCGCTGCCGCTGACGGCTCCATTCAGGCCGAGGTCGTTGCTGCCGAGCGTCGTCAGCGCCGAATTGAGCACGATCGCATTGCCCACGTTCAAGGCCGACAGCGTATCCACGGTGGCGGCGCCGTTCACCGTCAGCGCACCGCTGCCCAGCGCATTCCCGCTGCCGAGCATCAACCCGCCAGCGCTGACGCTGGTCCCTCCGCTGAAAGTGTTGTTGCCGGACAGCGTCAGCACATGGCTGCCGCCCTTGCTCAGCGCACCGCTGCCGGAGATTGCGCCGCTGAGCGCAAAGCTGTTGCTGCCGGTGGTACTCAGCCCGCCAGTCCCCAGGCTGACCGGATTCGGCAGCGTCAGCCCCGCGCTTGCCGCCTGCACGGTGCCGCCGGCGGAAGTCAGTGTGCCGCTGCCGAAGTTGCTGGCGCTGTCGAAGGTCACCAGGCCGCCGTTGAGGCTGGTGGCGCCGCTGACCAGCGCGCCGTTGAGCGTCCAGCTGCCGCTGTTGACCACCAGATTCTCGAAGTTTCTGTATACCGAGGCAGATGCGGTGCCGGTGCCCGCCAGGCCGCTGCCGGTGCCGGACACCGCGTTCTGCAGGATCAGGGTGTCGTTGCCGTTCTCGCCGCCATTTACCTGGCCGGCCGCGGCATAGCTGAGATTCAGCCCGAGCAGGCCGAGCACGTCGACCGCGACGCCGCCGCTGGAATTGACCTGAGAGCCGGTGACCGCGGTGAAAGTATTGGTGCTGTTCGCACCAAGATGCACGCTGCCGTTGATGGTGCCGGCATTGATGAAGCTGTTTCCGCCGCTGGCGGTAGCGAAGCCGACGCGACCCGTCACCGTGCCGGTATTGACCATATTCACCCGGCCGCCGCCATAGGCGGCAATCGCGGTGCTGTCGGCAGCCAGTACGCCAGCGCCGAGGAAAGCTGTCCCGGCGGTGATCAAGCCGCTGTTGTTGAGCGTGATGACGCCACCAGCACCGCTCTGCAGATCGATGGCCGTTCCCCCCAGTCCGAGCAGGGAAACCGTTGCCAGCAAACCGGAGCCATATATGGAGCCGCCGTTGTTCAGTGCCACCGAGCCGCCGGTGGCATTCCCCATCTTCACCCCTGTCGCGGCTGCCGCAATCAGGCCGAGCAGGCTAGGATCTATTGTTCCGTTATTGGTGAACGCGTAATTCGTACCCGTGAGATTCACCGCATAGCCGATGCCGAGCAGGGCTGAAACGCTGGCCCCTGAATTGACGGTAACGGTCAGCCCGCTGGTGGCGCTGTTGATCGTATTCGGCGAGAGAACCGTCGCCGCCGAATTACAGACGATGGAAGCGCCTATGGTCGAGCATGCAGCAGTGGCTTCACGGTCCAGGGAGAACGAAAGGCCGCCGCAGAGGATGAGATGGAAAAGGACACGGCCTTGTGAAACGCCGCGACGCACGCCCCGCCTTACCATGAAATCCATTTATCTCTCCCCGCGCGCCCCAGAAACCGAACAGCACTCGCCTCTGAATCTGCTGCTTGGGGAAAAGGCGGAAAGAAGCAGCTCCCTGCGCATTTTCCCCTCACGTTCCGCCCAGTATAGGAAGGCAGAAAAATATATGTAAACACAATATTCGAATCGGGACTCATTTCTTTAAACCCGCATTACAGCCCCTCCAATCCATTTATAAATCGCAGCAATTGATAGAGTAAAAATTATTAATAATCAATGCATTGGCATTAAATTCCGCCCACTCCACAGCGACCAAAGAGATATACATGAGAAATCAATCCAATCACCTCGCGACGCACCAATCAATGCAACTCCGTAATCACGAAACCTGCTCATACACCGGATTTATTTATTTCAAAAAGGGAAAATTCAATCGACATCAATCCACCTCAGCAACTCCAGCCACGACGTCATCTGGCTGATCCCCGGCCACGCCATGCCGCAATCGATGATGTAAACCGAAAGACTTAATCCCCCGCAGGGAACAGGAGAACCAGGCACTCCGTCGCGGCGCAACAGGCCTCAAGCCGGCGAAGCGAGGGCTTCCGTCCCCACCTCCAGTGAACCGCCGCTATTTCCGCGCCCAGCCTTGGGTTATGATCCCCGCCTTATGTCGCAAGAACCCGCCACCTTCCGATGATCCGCAAGCTGCTGCGCAAGGTCTTCAACCGCACCGCGACCCCGCCCGCACCCGAACCCGCCCTCATCCCGGTAGAACAGCACGGCATTCGCCGCGACCAGTTATCCCCGGCAGCGCGCAAGGTCTGTGCGGTATTGCAGGAACATGGCCACAAGGCCTTCGTCGTCGGCGGCGCCGTGCGCGATCTGCTGATCGGCCATCCGCCCAAGGATTACGACGTCGCCACCAGCGCCACGCCAGAGGAAGTGCGCGGCCTGTTCCGGCGCTCCCGCATCATCGGCCGGCGCTTCAAGATCGTGCATGTGATGAGCGGGCCGGAGACGATAGAAGTCTCCACCTTCCGCGCCAGCCAGGACGCGGTCACCGACGAGCACGGCCGGGTGCTGCAGGACAATGTGTTCGGCACCCAGCCGGAAGATGCCACCCGGCGCGACTTCACGGTTAACGCGCTGTACTACGACCCCGGCACCGAAACCATCGTGGACTACCACCACGGCGTGGCCGACATCCAGCAGAAAACCCTGCGCATGATCGGCGACCCGCCGACCCGCTACCGCGAAGACCCGGTGCGCATGCTCCGCGCGGTACGCCTGGGCGCCAAGCTGGGCCTGACGCTGGACCCCGCCGCCCGCGGCCCCATCCGCGAAATGTCGGTGCTGCTGGAAAACGTGCCGGCGGCCCGACTGTTCGACGAGATGCTGAAGCTCCTGCTGTCCGGCCACGCGGTGAAATGCCTGCAGCAGCTGCGCGAGCAGGGCCTGCACCACGGCCTGCTGCCGCTGCTGGATGTGATCCTCGAACAACCGATGGGCGAGCGCTTCGTCTGGCTGTCGCTGGAGAACACCGACGAGCGCATCCGCCAGGACAAGCCGGTTTCCCCCGGCTTCCTCTTCGCCACCCTGCTATGGCACGAGGTGCTCGCCGCCTGGGAGGCCAAGAAGCGTGCTGGCGAACATCCGCAGCCAGCCCTCTTCGCCGCCATGGACGAGGTACTGGACGCCCAGGCAGGCAAGTTGGCCATCACCCGCCGCATCGTCGGCGACATCAAGGAAATCTGGGCGCTGCAGCCACGCTTCGACAAGCGTTCCGGCAAGACACCCTACCGCCTGCTGGAACAGCCGCGCTACCGCGCCGCCTGGGACTTCCTGCGCCTGCGCGCACAGTCCGGCGAGATCCCGATGGCGGTGCCGGACTGGTGGGACCGCTTTGCCCATGCCGGCCAGGACGACCGCGAAGCACTGCTGACCGAAGCCCCAGCCAGCGAAGCCCCCGCGCGCAAGCGGCGCCGGCGCCGGCGCAAGCCGGGCAGCGGCGAAAGCGCCACCGCCCCCGCCGAAGCTTCGTGAGCCAGGCCGCCTGCGGCGGCGGCGCCTCTCGAGCGGTCCGTGCCTATATCGCCTTCGGCGCCAACCTCGGTGATCCGGCAGCCGCCTTCGACCACACCCTGACGCAGCTGAACGCCCTGCCGGCCACCCGCCTCGCCGGCCGCTCCCGGCTCTACCGCAGCGCGCCGGTGGACGCGCCCGGCCAGCCGGATTACTTCAACGCCGTCATCGCGGTGGATACCGGCCTGGCGCCGCTGCAACTACTGCACGCCCTGCAGGACCTGGAACGGGCCGCCGGCCGCACCCGGACCTACCGCAACGCGCCCCGCCCGCTGGACCTGGACCTCCTTCTATATGGCGAGACCGTGTGGCAAGACGGTGAGCTGACCCTTCCCCACCCGCGCATGCATCAACGCGCCTTCGTGCTGCGCCCCTTGGCCGAGCTCGCCCCCGGCCTTCACCTCCCGGGCCACGGCGATCTGGCCTCCCTGCTCCCGGCTGTGGCGGACCAGGCCGCGGCCCCCCTGTAACGCACCTCTCCAAGAGTTCCGGCATGCCGTCCTGGTTGCAATCGATTCCGGTGTGGGCCCAGACCGCGGGCCTGCTCACCATCGCCAACGTGTTCATGACCTTCGCCTGGTACGGCCACCTCAAGAACATGCAGCATCGCGCCTGGTATCTGGCGGCGCTGGTGAGCTGGGGCATCGCCCTGTTCGAGTACATGCTGCAGGTGCCGGCCAACCGCATCGGCGCGAGCAGCCTCACGCTGGCGCAGCTGAAGATCATGCAGGAGGTCATCACCCTGCTGGTCTTCATCCCCTTCGTCGTGCTCTACATGAAGCAGCCGCTCAAGCTTGACTATCTCTGGGCCGCCTTGTGTATGCTGGGCGCGGTCTATTTCATCTTCCGCAGCTGATTCTCCATGCTCGACAAAGCCCGCTACATCGTGGTCGAGGGGCCCATCGGGGCCGGCAAGACCTCCCTCGCCCGCCGCCTGTGCGACCGGCTTCCGGCCGAAGGCATGTTCGAGCAACCGGAGGCCAACCCCTTCCTCGGCCGCTTCTATCAGAATGCCGACCGCTGGGCGATGTCCACCCAGCTCTCCTTCCTGTTCCAGCGCATCGACCAGCTGGCCGCCCACATGGCGACGCCACCAGCGGAGGGAGACCGCAGGGTGGTGTCCGACTTCATCCTCGACAAGGACCCCCTGTTCGCCGGCCTCAACCTCGCCGAAGAAGAGCTGGCGGTGTACCAGCGCATCTTCGACGCCATGAAGCCGCCAGCGCCGCCGCAGCCGGACCTGGTGATCTACCTGCAGGCCAGGCCGGACACGCTGATGGACCGCATCCGCCGCCGTGGCCTCGATGCCGAGCGGCGCATCACCGAGCACTACCTGGAGCGGGTCGCCGAGCGCTATGCCCGCTTCTTCTACCAGTACGACGCCGCGCCGCTGTTCGTCGTCGATGCCGGCGTGCTGAACCCGGTGGACAAGGACGAGGATTTCGAGCTGCTGCTGGACCGCCTGCGCCACATGCGCAGCTACCGCGAGTTCTTCGGCTACGCGGAATGAACAGCCGAAAAGCAATGCACCAAAGCAGCTAACACCCTTGTGCATTGCACCAGTTTGGGGAAAACTCGCGCCTCCGCACAGGAGTCTCCCATGAGCTATCTGCAGGACGACAAACCCGTCACCTTGTTCGAGCTGGGCAAAATGCGCGCCGAAGGCCGCAAGATCGCCATGCTTACCTGCTACGACGCCAGCTTTGCGGCGCTGCTCGAGCGTGCCGGCGTGGACGTTGCGCTGATCGGCGATTCGCTGGGCAACGTCCTGCAGGGCCAGAAATCCACGCTGCCGGTCACCCTGGAGCAGATGACTTACCACACCGAGTGCGTGGCCCGCGGCAGCAATCGCCTCTTCGTCGTCACCGACATGCCCTTCGGCAGCTACCAGGAGAGCCCCGAACAGGCGATGCGCAATGCCGCCCGCCTCATGGCGGCCGGTGCGCAGATGGTGAAACTGGAAGGCGGCGAGTACATGGCCGAGACGGTGCGCTTCCTGGTGGAGCGCGGCGTGCCGGTCTGCGCCCACATCGGCCTCACCCCGCAGTCGGTCCACCAGCTGGGTGGCTACCGCGTGCAAGGCCGCGGCGAAGACGGCGCTGCCCGCCTGAAGGCGGATGCACTGGCACTGGAGCAGGCCGGCGCCGCGCTGGTCGTGCTGGAAATGGTGCCCGCCACGGCTGCGGCCGATATCACCGCCAGCATGAAGAACATGGCCACCATAGGCATAGGCGCCGGGCCGCAGTGTCACGGCCAGGTGCTGGTGCTGCACGACATGCTGGGCGTCTATCCCGGCAAGAAGGCGCGCTTCGTCAAGAACTTCATGGCCGGCGCCACCAGCATCGAGGAAGCGGTAGCGGGCTATGTGGCCGCGGTACGCGATGGCAGCTTCCCCGCCCAAGAGCACTGCTACTGAGCAGTCGATTCCTCCCCCCGCAGGTCCCCAGCATGCAGATCCATACCACGATAGAAAGCCTGCGCGCCGCCCGCGCCAAGGCCGGCAAGGTCGCCCTGGTGCCGACCATGGGCAATCTCCACGACGGCCACATCACCCTGATGCGCCAGGCCGGCAGCCACGCCGACAGCGTGATCGCCAGCATCTTCGTGAACCGCCTGCAGTTCGGCCCCGCCGAAGATTTCGACAAGTACCCGCGCACCCTGGGGCAGGACTGCGAAAAGCTGGAAGCCGCCGGCGTCACCCACCTGTTCGCGCCGGACGAAACGGTGATGTACCCGCAGCCCCAGCGCTACCACGTCGACCCTGCGCCCGCCCAGACCAGCATCCTCGACGGTGAATTCCGCCCCGGCCACTTCCGCGGCGTCGCCACCGTGGTGCTCAAGCTGCTCAACATCGTGCAGCCGGACGTGGCGCTGTTCGGCAAGAAGGACTACCAGCAACTGATGGTGCTGTCGAACATGGTCCGCGAGTTCGCCCTGCCGGTGGAAGTGCTGCCGGGCGAGACGGTGCGCGCTGAGGACGGCCTGGCCCTGTCCTCCCGCAACGGCTATCTCTCCGCCCAGGAGCGCGCCGAGGCCCCGCGCCTCTATCGCCTGCTCTCCACTCTCTGCCAGGCGGTGCGCGGCGGCGACCACGACTTCCTCAAGCTCGAAACCGATGCCATGGATGAGCTCGCCCGCCACGGCTGGGTGCCGGACTACATCACCGTGCGGCGCCGGGCCGACCTGCAACCGCCGGTGCATGCGGACGATCCGCTGGTGGTGCTGGCTGCCGCCAGGCTGGGCCGCACCCGCCTGATCGACAACCTGGAAATCTGAACACCGCCGCCCTGACGCGCAGGACGCTGCGCCAAAAGCCCTGCGGCTTGTGGTAATAATGGCCGCCATCGCGGCCGCCTCCCGGCCGCAGCGTCCCGTTCCAGAGCAATGAGTTCACTTCCCGGAAGTCCGCCCCTCGGCGTCGCCGACGCCAGATCCGCCATCCTCGAACGCGTGCAGCCGCTCAGCGGCGTGGAAATCCAGCACTTGGCCACGGCACTCGGCCGCGTCCTCGCGGCCGACGTCATTTCCCCGCTGGACGTGCCCGCCCACGACAACTCGGCGATGGACGGCTACGCCTTGCGCGCCGCCGACCTGAGCGCCGGAGGCGAAAGCCGGCTGCAGGTGGCCGGCACCGCCCTCGCCGGCAAGCCCCATGCCGGCGAGCTGGGTAGCGGCCAGGCCATCCGCATCATGACCGGCGCCGTCGTCCCCACCGGCGCCGACACCATCGTCATGCAGGAGGTGGTTCGACGCGAGGGCGAGCTGCTGTTCGTGCCTCCCGGCCAGCAGGCCGGCCAGAACGTGCGCCGGCGCGGCGAGGACTTGGCAGCGGGCAGCGTCGCCCTGCCGGCGGGCCGCCTGCTCGGCCCGGCCGAGCTCGGCCTGGCGGCATCGTTGGGCCTGGGCGAGCTGAGTGTCCGCCTGCGGCCCAGGGTGGCCGTGTTCTCCACCGGCGACGAAATCGCCTCCATCGGCACGCCGCTCGGCGCCGGGCAGATTTACGACAGCAACCGCTACACCCTGCACGGCATGCTCACCCGGCTGGGCTGCGAGATCGTCGATCTCGGGGTGGTCGCGGATCGCCCCGGCGAACTGGAAGCCGCCTTCGGCCACGCCGCCGCCACCGCGGACGCCATCGTGACCAGCGGCGGCGTCTCGGTGGGCGACGCCGACTTCGTGCGCGACATCATGGCCCGGCTGGGCGAAGTCGCCTTCTGGCGCATCTCGATGAAGCCTGGCCGGCCGATGGCCTTTGGCCGCCTCGGCACGGCGCTGCTGTTCGGCCTGCCCGGCAATCCGGTGGCGACCATGGTGGCCTTCTACCAGTTCGTGCAGCCAGCCCTGCTCAAGCTGATGGGCGTCTCGCCCCTGCCTGAGCCCCAGCTGTTCGAGGCCGTCAGCCGCGAAGCCATACGCAAACCCGCCGGCCGCACCGAATTCCTGCGCGGCCGCCTGAGCCGTGTCGACGGCCGCCTCAGCGTCAGCCTCACCGGTGCGCAGGGCTCGGGCATACTGCGCTCAATGTCCGAAGCCGACTGCTTCATCCTGCTGGACGAAGCCCGGGGCGACGTGCAGGCCGGCGAGACGGTGCCCGTGCAGCCCTTCCACGGACTGATTTGAATTACCCACCAGGACAGCCCATGACCCAGGACGAACTCAAGAAGGCCGCCGCACTGGCCGCTCTCGACTACATCGAAGAAGGCAGCATCGTCGGCGTCGGCACCGGCTCCACGGTGAACCATTTCATCGACGGTCTGGCCGGCATCAAGTCGCGCATCCGCGGCGCCGTGTCCAGCTCCGAGGCCAGCGCCCGCCGCCTCACCGCACATGGCATCCCGCTGCTGGACCTCAACGACATCACAGAACTGCCGGTGTACGTGGACGGCGCCGACGAAATCGATAGCGGTTTCAGCATGATCAAGGGCGGCGGCGGCGCGCTGACGCGCGAGAAGATCGTGGCCGCGGTCGCCAGCCGCTTCGTCTGCATCTGCGACGCCAGCAAGCTGGTATCGCCGCTGGGCCGCTTCCCGCTGCCGGTGGAGGTCATCCCGATGGCGCGCTCCCAGGTAGCCCGCGCGCTCTCCGCGCTGGGCGGCGAACCGCGCCTGCGCGAGGGGTTCGTCACCGACAACGGCAACATCATCCTGGACGTGCATGGCCTCTCCATCACCGATCCGCTGGCGCTGGAAAGCCGCATCGACCAGATCGTCGGCGTCGTCACCAACGGCCTGTTCGCCCGCCGCGGCGCGGATGTGCTGCTGCTCGCAACCGCCGGCGGCGTCGAGCGCCGGACCCGCAGCTGAGCCGCCAAGCTGAAACAAATCCTTAACCCGGGCGTGCTAGCCTGCCCCACTCCTGGATAGTGCAATGGCGAAAATGAGCGAACATACCCACAAGCAGTTCGATGCCGAACTCGAGGCGATCCGCACCGGCGTGCTGCAGATGGGCGGCCTGGTGGAAACCCAGGTTGCCGATGCCCTGGAAGGACTCAAGACGGGCAATGTCGGCCTGCTCGACCGCGTCATCGAAGGCGACCACCGCATCAACCTGCTCGAAGTCGACCTGGACGAGGCCTGCCAGCACATCATCGCCAAGCGTCAGCCGGCTGCGGTGGACCTGCGCCTGGTGATGACGGTGATCAAGTCCATCGCCGACCTGGAACGCATCGGTGACGAGGCCAAGAAGATCGCCAAGGCCGGCAAGCGCTTGCATGCCGGCGAAGTGCCCTTCATGCCCCGCGTCGAACTCGGCTATGCGGCCGGACTGGCGCTGGACATGTTGCGCAGCGCGCTGGACGGCTTCGCCCGCGCCGACGTCACCAACGCTCCCATCATCAAGAGCCAGGACGAGGAGGTGGATGCCAGCTTCAAGGGCATCATGCGCCAGCTCATCACCTTCATGATGGAAGACCCGCGTACCATCTCCAACAGCCTCGAAGTGCTGTTCATCGCCAAGTCGATCGAACGCATCGGTGACCACGCCAAGAACATCTCGGAGTACGTGGTCTTCCTGGTGCAGGGACGCGACATCCGCTACGCCAAGTCGGCCCAAAGCGCGGCTGCCAAGGGCGAATGAGCGCCACCTGAGCGCCTGGACCGCGCCAGAAAGCGCGATCTGAAGCAAAGAGGGATGGCCCTTGCGAGCCATCCCTCTTTTCATTGCTGCAGCCGTCCCTCGAGACGGCTGCAGGGCACGGCGTTTACTGCGCCGGAGGCGGCACGAAGCCGCCGATCTGGTCCGCGCCACCGTCGAAGAAGTGCTTCTCCATCTGTTCGGCCAGGTACTTGCGCGCACGCGGGTCCATCAAGTTCAGGCGGTTTTCGTTGATCAGCATGGTCTGGTACTTCACCCACTGCTGCCAGGCTTCCTTGGACACGTTTTCAAAGATCCGCTTGCCGAGCTCGCCCGGCACCGGCGGCAGGTCCAGCCCTTCCGCTTCCCGGCCGAGCTTTACACAGTTGACCATGCGAGCCATCGTTTCTTCCTTCCCTGAAAAGTTCATCAAATTCCGAGCGCTGCATTTTAGCAGCCCGGGCGCCACCGGCGCGGCATCGGGCTACGCAGCTTCCGTGCCCGGCTAGCGGCTCCCGGTGTGCAAAGGCGCGGCCAGACCGTTCTTGGGGAGCGCCACCGACCACTGATTGCGCCCGCCACTCTTCGAGCGGTACATCGCCTCGTCCGCCGCTGCCATCAGGGCCTCTCCGTCGCGACCGTGGGCAGGATAGAGGGCGATGCCGATGCTGGCCGTCACCCCGACCGTCTCGCCGCAGAACTCGAACCTCAGCGCATCCACCCCGTCGACCAGCCGTCCGGCGAGTTCCGACAATTCGCGCTCATTGGTGTCGGGAACCAACACCCCGAACTCGTCGCCGCCCAGCCGGAAGAACATCTCGTTGCGGCGCACGATGCGGCCCACGCCCTCGGCCAGGCCGATCAGCACCTCGTCGCCTGCCTGGTGGCCGAAACGGTCGTTGATCGGCTTGAAGCCGTCCAGGTCTATCGCCACCAGGCCCACCTGCACGCCGTGGCGCTCGGCTTCCGCCAGCAGGCGCTCCAGTTCTTCGTGGAAGCGGCGGCGGTTGTAGAGATTGGTCAGCGGATCGCGCTCGGCCAGCGACACCAACTGGGCGGCGATGCGGCGCTGCTCGGTAACGTCCTCGTAGATCCATACCCGGCCGATACCGCGCCGCCCTTGCCCGCCCTCGACCACCGCCGAGATGTCGGTGACGATGCGGCCATCGCGGAAGCGCTGCTCATGCCTGTCGCTGACCGCGACGCGGGCGCCGACGATGGCCTGCACATGGGCGAAGAAGGACTCCGGCTCCTCCAGCAAGGCCCCCACCTTGCTCTGCAGCACCACGTCGCGCATGCCGATCAGGTTTTCGTCCGGCGGGAAGCCCCAGATCTCCAGCATCGCGCGGTTGAAGTAGAGCACCCGGTGATCGTGGTCGATGAACAGGATACCGAGGCGGATGACGTTCAGCAGCGCCGCCAGACGCTGGCGCTCGTCGTTGCTGCGCGACAGGTAGTGCTCGCGCAGCGCCTGGGCGCGACGCAGTTCGGCCACCGTTTCCAGCAGCTTGTACTCCGCTTCCTTGCGGCCCTGGATATCTTCCGCCGACATGCGCAGGCCTTCGATCTCGCCGTCCTCGCCGATCACCGGCCGCCAGTGGCAGGCCACCCAGCCGAAGGTGCCATCGCGGCGCGTGAGCCGCATCTCGAAGTCATGCTGGCCGCCGCCGGACAGCACCTGGTCGGCCACCCGCATGCAGTAGCGGCGGTCCGACTCGTGCACAAGGAAGGCAATGGCTTCTTCCGCCGCCAGACAATCCGCCGGCGAATAGCCGGTCAGGCGCTCGATGGAGGGGCTGATCCAGTTCAGCCGGCAGCGGCGGTCGAACAGGGCCTCGACGCCATAGACACCCTCGGCGACCTGTCGCAGCAGGGCGAGATGGTGGGAGGCATGCTCGATCTGGCGCAGCGGGCAGGCGCGCTCCGGCGTCTGTTCGTCATCGCCCACCCGGCCGATGGCCCCAGCGGCATGCAAGCCATCGATACGTGCCGCCAGCTCGGCTGCTTCCAGCTGGCGGCGAGTGACCTCGGCCTTCAGGTGACAGCGCATGGCGAAGGCGGCGAGCAGGCCGGCGCCCAGGGCGGAAGCCCCCACCGGCACCCAGCTGTCGGGAGGTGCCAGGCCAGCGCCCAGCATCACGGCCAGGGCAACGCCGACCCCACTCAGGGCGGGCAACACCTGCGGCGACATCATACCCCCCTGTCCCGAGCGGGCTGGGCGAAGGGAAGCAGGAGCCCGCAGATCTGCTTCATAGGTTCTTCACGAACACCTTGGAGCGACGCTGGAAGTTGTAAAGCTCGCGCTTTTGCCGCGGCAGCGCTTCCGGCCCGATTTCGTTGAAACCACGCTCGCGGAACCAGTGGGCGGTACGGGTGGTGAGCACGAACAGACGTTCCAGGCGTTGCACCCGGGCGCGCCGCTCTATGCGGCGCAGCAGCTGGTCGCCCAAGCCGGCGCGGCGGTATTCCGGCGTCACCGCCAGGCAGGCGAGCTCGGCGGCGTTGTCTTCGCTGAAAGGATAGAGGGCGGCGCAGCCGACCAGCACGCCATCATGCTCCACCACGGTGAAGCGCTCGATTTCCTGCTCCAGCAACTCCCGGCCGCGCCGCACCAGGGTGCCGTCGGCCTCCATCGGACTGATCAAGGCCACCAGTGCGCCCACGTCCTCCACCGTGGCCTCGCGCAGGCGGAACAAGGGATCGCGCGACAACACCGTGCCGACGCCGGCGTGGGTGAAGAACTCCAGCAACAGGCCGCCGTCCTTGTCGCGGTCTATCAGGTGAGCGCGGGAAACGCCCTTGCGCACCGCGCGTATCGCGCAGGGCAGGTAGAGGTGCAGGTCCTCGGTCAGGCCCTCGCCCGCTTCCAGCTTGCTCTGCGCCTCGTCGGCGGTGACGGACTCGATCAGCTTGCCATCGGCATCCAGCAGCCCAGGGGCGTCGCACAGGTAGATGAGTTTCTCTGCCTTCAGCGCCACCGCCACCGCCTCCGCCACCTCTTCCATGCACAGGTTGAAGATCTCGCCGGCGGGCGATACGCCCAGCGAGGTGATCAGCACCACGTTCTGCTGGTCGAGGTCGGCGTTGATTTCCTCGGCGATGACCTTGCGCACCGCGCCGGTGTACTGGAAGTCCACGCCATCGACGACGCCGAAGGGGCGGGCGGTGATGAAATTGCCGCCGGTCACTCGCATGTAGCTGCCAGCCATGGGGGTGTTGGGCAAGCCTTGCGACAGCAAGGCTTCGACCTCGAAGCGGGTGACCGCCATCGCTGCCTTCACGCATTCCAGCGCCGCCGCGTCGGTCACCCGCAGGCCGTTGTGGAAGCGCGGCTCCAGCCCGCGGCGGGCAATCTCGACGTCGATCTGCGGCCGGGCGCCATGCACCAGCACCAGGCGGATGCCGAGGGCCGCCAGCAGATTGCAATCGTAGGCCAGGCTCTGGGCCCCATCGCCGGCCACCACCTCCCCACCGAAACCTACGACGAAGGTCTTGCCACGGAATGCATGGATGTAGGGCGCTGCACCCCGGACCCAGGAGACGAACTGGGAGGTGGAAGCATCGACGGAAGCGGCGCTGTTCGCCGCCGCTGCGGGCTGTGCGGGAGAGGATTCGGCGTTCAAGCGTTTACCGGGCAAGGATCCGGTGGCCGGCGGGGAGGAGATATCGCTCACGGCGCAGCATCCCGGGGGGTTTTCATGACCGGATTCTAGCGGAAGCATGACCGCTTGTTGCCGGCTCCACAGTGGCGGCTTTGCAACATTTGATTCGCTGCAACAACGGTTGCCGCCGCACCGTCGTTCACTTGTCCAGCGCGGCTTCCAGACGCTCGCACAGGGTACGCAGCACCTTGATACGGGCGTAGTACTTGTTCTCCGCCTCGACCAGGTTCCAGGGTGCGATCTCGGTGCTGCTGCGGTCCACCATGTCGCACACCGCCCGGGCGTAGTCATCCCATTTCTCGCGGTTGCGCCAGTCTTCCTCGGTGATCTTGAAGCGCTTGTGCGGCTCGGCCTCGCGCTCCTTGAAGCGGGCAAGTTGCTCGTCCTTGCCGATGGCCAGCCAGAACTTCACCACCACCGCGCCAGCGCCCACGAGCTGATCCTCGAAGTCGTTGATCTCGGCGTAGGCGCGCATCCAGTCCGCTTCGGAACAATAGCCCTCGACGCGCTCGACCAATACCCGGCCGTACCAGGAGCGGTCGAACAGCACTACCTTGCCCTGCCGCGGCAGATGACGCCAGAAGCGCCACAGGTAGGGCTGGGCGCGCTCTTCCTCGGTCGGCGCAGCCACTGGCACGATGCGGTACTGGCGCGCATCCAGCGCGGCGGTGACCCGGCGTATCGCGCCGCCCTTGCCCGCCGCGTCCGAGCCCTCGAACACAACGACCAGCGAGCGCTTGCGGAACGCAGCCTCCCGCGTCAGCAGCGCCAGCCGGCCCTGGTAACGCTCCAGTTCGTCCTCGTACTGCTTGCGCTTCATTTCCTGGCGCAGCTTGAGGCTGCCGAGCAGATCCAGGGTATCCATCGCCGTCGCCAGCGGCGGGGCCACCTGACGCGGCGACCACGGATGCCGGGCCAGTTCCAGCCGGCGACGCAGTATCTGCAGCAGGCTGCGGCCGACGAAGAGCGCGCGGAAGCGCGGGTCGCTGCCGTCCACGATCTGCCAGGGTGCATCGCCGGTGCTGGTCTGGCGCAGCGCGTGGCTGGCGACGTCGCGGTAGCGGTCGTAGTCCTCGTAGAAGCGCCAGTCGCGCTCGGTGACACGCCAGCGGGTGCGCGGGTCCTTCTCCAACTCTTTCAGCCGCGCCTTCTGGCCGGGTTTGGAGAGGTGAAACCAGAACTTCACCAGCAGCACGCCTTCGCGCACCAGCATCGCCTCGAAGCGGCGAATCTCGGCCAGGCGCTGCTCCAGGCGGGCCTTCTTGCGCTTGTGGAGCACCGCGTCGGTGATCGGGTCGGTGTACCAGTTGTTGAACAGCACGCCGATGCGCCCCTTCGGCGGCAGCGCGCGCCAGAAGCGGTACATGAAGGGCCGCTCCGCCTCTTCTTCGGTGGGCGAGTCGAAAGCCCAGGTCTGGATGTGGCGCGGGTCCATCCACTCGTTGAGCAGATTCACCGTTTCGCCCTTGCCGGCGCCGTCCATGCCGTTGATCAACACCACCACGGCGAAATTCTTCAGGTCCAGCAGTTCGAACTGGGCATCGAGCAGCTCGGCGCGCAGCGCCGGCACTGCGGCGGCATAGCTTTCCTTGTCCATCTTGTGGCCGAGCTCGGCGGATTCGAACATGCGTGGAGACTCCTGGAAAAGTGGAGGAAAAACGCTGGAGCGGGGTTCAGTCCGCGGCGGCGAGATCGCCCCACAAGGCCTGCAGCGCGGCGAGCGCCGCAAGGCCGGCGGTTTCGGTGCGCAACACCCGTGGGCCGAGGCCGATCGCCATGCAGCCCGCGGCACGGCATTGCGCCAGCTCGGCCGCGCTCCAGCCGCCCTCCGGACCGATCAGTAGATGAACCCGCCCTTCCGGCCGTGGCAGCCGGGCGAGCGCGCCCTCACCGCCGGGCGCCAGCACCAGCTTGAGTTCGTCCCGGTGCGCCGCCAGCCAGGCATCCAGGGTAACGATGGGTGCCACGTCGGGAACGCGGTTGCGGCCGCATTGCTCGCAGGCGGACACCACCACCTGTTGCCAGTGGGCACGCCGCTTGTCCGCGCGCTCGCCAGCCAGCTTCAACACCGAGCGCTCGGCGGCCAAGGGCACGATGCCGGCGGCGCCCAACTCCACCGCTTTCTGCACGATCCAGTCCATCTTGTCACCGCTGGCCAGGCCTTGCACCAGCACCAGTTGCAGCGGCGATTCACGCTCGACCTCGCTGCACGCGTGGATGGAGGCGAACGCCCGCTTGCCCTCCGGCCGCAGCGTGGCGCTGCGTTCGCCGCCTTCGCCGTCGAACAGCACCAGCGGCTCGCCCTCGCGCAGGCGCAGCACGCGCAGGGCATGGTGAGCGATGGATTCGGGAAGGAGCACTTCGCCGCTGTCGGGCAAGCGGCCAGGGAAATGGAAGCGTGAAATCATCGTAAGATTATAGGCGCGCGCCTTTCCCGGCTGACACGCCTGGCGTCCCGACCCCATCGCCGTTCCCCAGCGGCACCGCCCGGACTCTCCTGGAGCTGACATGTCTACCGCCGCCCAACGACTCGCCCGCGCTCGCGCCCTCGAATCCCTGGTCCGCGACATCGCCCGCGAGGAAATCCTGCCGCGCTACCTGAAGTCCGCCCGCAACCGCAAGGCCGACGGCACGCTGTTCACCGAAGCCGACCTGGAATCCCAGCGCCGCTTCAGCGAAGCCCTGCCGCAGTTCATTCCCGGCCCGGTGCTGGGCGAGGAAATGACCGCCGAGGAGCAGGCCCGCCTGTGGAGCGAAGGCCGCCGCGGCCTGTGGTGCATCGATCCGATAGACGGCACCACCAACTTCGCCAATGGCATCCCCTTTTTCGCCGTCTCCATCGCCTACCTGGTGGATCACGAACCTCGGCTCGGCGTGGTGTACAACCCGATCACCGACGAATCCTTCTATGCCGCACAGGGCGCCGGGGCCTATCTCAACGGCGCGGAACTGCCCTTGCGGCCGGCCGCCGGGCGCCTGGCCGACGCCGTCGCCGGCGTGGATTTCAAGCGCATCAGCCATCACCTTGGCGACGAGCTGGCCGTCCGCCCGCCCTACTACTCCCAGCGCAATTTCGGCTCCAGTGCGCTGGAATGGTGCTTCGTCGCCGCCGGCCGGCTGGACGTCTACATCCACGGCGGCCAGATGCTGTGGGATTACGCCGCCGGCCGGCTGATCCTGGCCGAGGCGGGCGGCGAGGCCGCCGCGCTGGACGGCGGCTCGCTGATGGCGGGCCCGGCGGTGAAACGCGCGGTGGTCGCCGCCGCCAGTCCGGCGCTGTTCTCCGAATGGCGTACCTGGCTGCAGTCCCACTCCTGATTCGATCTCCCGCCATCCCGCACGTTGCGCTGCACAAGCCCGCGTTATCATCCGGGGATTGCAGCCGTCCGGAAACCCCATGCCCGATAACAACGCCACCCTCCAGTCCGACCGCCAGGAGCGCCGTCGCTACCTCAACGTCCGCGAGATCTTCGAGGAAGCCAGCACCCTGGTGGCGCCCTTCTTTGCGCCGGAAAACCGCTGGGCCAACGTCACCCTGGACCACCTCGCCTACCGCGTGGTGCGCGACCACTACCCCGATCTCTCCTTCGAGGAAGTCCACGTGCTGGTGGTCGCAGCCCGCCGGGTGCATGGCGGCGACACCCGCTGACGCCCTCCCTTCCCGACCCAAGACGCCGCCGCGCCGGAGCCCGCCATGTCCATGAAGCACCCGATCATCGCCGTCACCGGCTCCTCCGGCGCGGGGACGACCACGGTCAAGCACACCTTCCAGGCGATCTTCCATCGGGAAAACGTGAACGCGGCCATCGTCGAGGGCGACAGTTTCCACCGCTACACCCGCAGCGAGATGAACGCGCAGATCGACGAGGCGGAGCGCCAGGGACTGCGCGGCGCCAGCCACTTCGGCCCGGAGGCCAATCTGCTGGAGGAACTGGAGACGCTGTTCCGCGCCTACGGCGAGTCCGCCACCGGCCGCCGCCGCTACTACATCCACGACGAAGCCCAGTCCATGCGCTGGGACCTGCCCATGGGCAGCTTCACCGAGTGGGAAGACCTGCCGGTGGGCACCGACTGCCTGTTCTACGAAGGCCTGCATGGCGCGGTGGTGACCGACAAGGTGGACGTTTCCCGCCATGTGGACCTGCTGATCGGCGTGGTGCCGACCATCAACCTCGAGTGGATCCAGAAGCTGCACCGCGACACCCGCGAGCGCGGCTACTCCGCCGACGCGGTGCAGGACACCATCCTGCGCCGCATGCACGACTACGTGCATTACATCGTTCCGCAGTTCTCCCGCACCCATATCAACTTCCAGCGCATCCCGGTGGTGGACACCTCCAACCCCTTCATCGCCCGCGACGTGCCGACGCTGGACGAATCCATGGTGGTGATCCGCTTCAAGGATCCGCGCGGCGTGGATTTCCCCTACCTGCTGCGGATGATCCACGACGCCTTCATGAGCCGCGCCAACACCATCGTGATCCCCGGCGGCAAGCTCGACCTGGCGATGCAACTCATCCTCACCCCCCTGATCTGGAAGCTGATGGAACGTCGCCGGCAGTGGGTCTGAAGCCGGCGCCAGCCGGGCATCCCACGCCATCCGGGAAAACCCGGATTCACCTGATGTGCCAAAGACTTACATCTCCGGAAACACTGGCGGCCCTGTAAAGGGCCTGCGAAATCGGCGATAATGCCGGTTTTTTCCAGCCGCCCCACCCGGCTTCGAGGAAACCATGCAGTCGTCCAGAAACGTCAAGCCCCCGGTCTTCAATCCCCTCACCGGTGCCATCCGCGCCCTGGCGATGGATGCAGTGCAACAGGCCAACTCCGGCCACCCGGGCGCGCCGATGGGCATGGCGGAAATCGCCGAGGTACTGTGGCGGCATCACCTCAAGCACAACCCGTCCAATCCGCAGTGGGCCGACCGCGACCGCTTCGTTCTCAGCAACGGCCACGGATCCATGCTGGTTTACGCCCTGCTGCACCTCAGCGGCTACGACCTGCCGATCGAGGAGCTGAAGCGCTTCCGCCAGCTGCACAGCAAGACGCCGGGCCATCCGGAATACGGCTACACCCCAGGGGTGGAGACCACCACCGGCCCGCTGGGCCAGGGCATCACCAACGCGGTCGGCATGGCCATCGCCGAAAAGGTGCTGGCGGCCGAATTCAATCGCCCCGGCCATGAGATCGTCGACCATCGCACCTGGGTCTTCCTCGGCGACGGCTGCCTGATGGAGGGCATCAGCCACGAAGCCTGTTCCCTCGCCGGCACCCTGGGCCTGGGCAAGCTGGTGGCCTTCTACGACGACAACGACATCTCCATCGACGGCCATGTGAAAGGCTGGTTCACCGACGATACGCCGAAGCGCTTCGAAGCCTACGGCTGGCAGGTGATCCGCGACGTGCAGGGCCATGACGCCGCCGAGATCGAGGCCGCCATCCAGCAGGCGAAAGCGAATACCTCCCAGCCCACGCTGATCTGCTGCAAGACGGTGATCGGCGCCGGTGCGCCCAACAAGCAGGGCGGCCATGACGTTCACGGCGCGCCGCTGGGTGCCGCCGAGATCGAAGCCTGCCGTGCCTACATCGGCTGGAACCACCCCGCTTTCGAAATCCCGGCCGACGTCTATGCTGCCTGGGATGCGCGCCCGGCCGGCGCCAGCGCCGAATCCGCATGGAACGACAGGTTCGCCGCCTACGCCGCTGCCTTCCCCGAGCTCGCCGCCGAATTCAAACGCAGGGTGCAGGAGCGCAAGCTGCCGGCCGACTGGTCCGCCCATGTCGAAGCGGTGCTCGCCAAGGTCAACGCGAAGGGCGAAACCATCGCCACCCGCAAGGCCAGCCAGAACAGCATCGAAGCTTACGCGCCCAAGCTGCCGGAACTCATCGGCGGCTCGGCCGACCTGGCGGGTTCCAACCTCACGTTGTGGTCCGGAGCCAAGGGCGTCAGCCGCGACAGCGGCGGCAACTACATCTACTACGGCGTGCGCGAGTTCGGCATGGCGGCCATCGCCAACGGCATCGCGCTGCACGGCGGCCTGATCCCCTACACCGCCACCTTCCTGATGTTCAGCGAGTACGCCCGCAACGCCCTGCGCATGGCGGCGCTGATGAAGGTGCGCCAGCTCTTCGTGTTCACCCACGACTCCATCGGCCTCGGCGAGGACGGCCCTACCCACCAGCCGGTGGAACAGACCGCCACCCTGCGCCTGATTCCCAACATGGACGTCTGGCGCCCCTGCGACACCATGGAGTCCGCGGTTGCCTGGGCTCACGCCATCGAGCGTGCCGACGGCCCCTCCTGCCTGCTGTTCTCGCGCCAGAACCTGCCCTTCCAGACCCGCGACGCGGCACAGATCGCCGACATCCGCCGCGGCGGCTATGTGCTGTCCGAAGCCGCAGGCGGCAAGCCGGCCGCGGTCATCATCGCCACCGGCTCGGAAGTGTCGCTGGCCATGGCGGCGCAGAAGGCGCTGGCTGACGAAGGCATCGCGGTGCGCGTGGTCTCCATGCCCAGCACCAATGTGTTCGACCGCCAGGAAGGCGCCTGGCGCGCCAGCGTGCTGCCGGCCGGCGTGCCGCGGGTGGCGGTGGAGGCCGGCGTCACCGACGGCTGGCGCAAGTACGTGGGCCTGGAAGGCGCGGTGGTCGGCATCGACCGCTTCGGCGAATCCGCGCCTGCCGGCGAGCTGTTCAAGTATTTCGGTGTCACTGCCGAGGCAGTGGCCGCCGCGGTCAAGGCCGTGCTCTGAGCGCGCCAGCCATCACACAGATTCGTAGAGAGGAGAGACCCCATGTCCATCAAGGTTGCGATCAACGGCTTCGGCCGCATCGGCCGCTGCACCCTGCGCGCCATTTACGAGCAAGGTCTGCAGAACGAACTTGAAGTCGTCGCCATCAATGCGTCCGGCGATCTGGCGACCAACGCCCACCTGCTGAAGTACGACACCACGCATGGCCGCTTCGCCACCGCGGTGGACACCGAAGGCGAGAACACCCTCATCCTCGACGGCCGCAAGATCCCCTTCTACTCCACCAAGGATCCCAAGGGCGTGAACTGGGCCAGCCACGGCGTGGACGTGCTGCTGGAGTGCACCGGCGCCTACACCACCAAGGCCAAGGCCCAGGCGCTGCTGGAGCAGGGTGCCAAGCGCGTGCTGATCTCCGCGCCGGGCGGCGACGATGTGGACGCCACCATCGTCATGGGCGTGAACGAGAACGTGCTGAATGCCGGCATGACGGTGGTTTCCAACGCCTCCTGCACCACCAACTGCCTGGCCCCGGTGGCCAAGGTGCTAGCCGAGAACATCGGCATCAAGCAAGGCCTGATGACCACGGTGCACGCCTACACCAACGACCAGGTCACGGTGGACGTGCGCCACAAGGACCTGCGCCGCGCCCGTGCCGCCGCCGCCAACATCATCCCGACCAAGACCGGCGCCGCCAAGGCCGTCGGCCTGGTGCTGCCGCAACTGGTGGGCAAGTTCGACGGCTTCGCGCTGCGCGTGCCCACGCTCAACGTTTCGCTGGTGGACCTCACCTTCACCGCCGAGCGGGCCACCACCAAGGAAGAGATCAACGAGCTGATGACCGCCGCCGCCAACGGCCCGCTGAAAGGCATCCTGGCGGTGAACACCGAGCCGCTGGTGTCCTCCGACTTCAACCACACCACGGTGTCCTCCACCTTCGACGCCACCCAGACCCGCGTGATCAAGGGCGAGGATGGCTCGGTGCTGGTCAAGGTGCTGTCCTGGTACGACAACGAATGGGGCTATTCCTGCCGCATGCTGGACGCGGCGCGCGCCTGGATGGCTGTGCGCTGAACGCAGAGCCCTGGGCAAACGGCCCGCCCGGCATCCGGGCGGGCTTTTTTCATGCCGCCGGCCGGCGCGACACAGGCGGTTTCAGCCGCCTCCTCAAGCAGCCGGACGACAGATGGCATACACGCTAGAATACGGCGCTTTCCCGGCCACTGACCCGGTCCTCCCGTGCCCCGCAACGCCCCCAACCCGGTTCGCATCGCCATCAACGGCTACGGCCGCATCGGCCGCTGCTTCCTGCGCGCGCTGTACGAATCTCCCTGGCGCGATGAATTCGAAGTGGTCGCCATCAACGAGCCGGCCGACCTCGCCAGCATCGTCTACCTGACTCGCTTCGACTCCACCCACGGCCGCTTCCCCGGCCAGGTGGACGCCACCGCGGACGCACTGCTGATCGACGGCCGCCGCATCGCCGTCAGCCATGCGACCACGCCGGAGGAGGTCGATTGGGCGGCGCTGGGCATCGACCTTGTGGTCGAATGCTCCGGCCACTACGCCAGCCGCGCCGAACTGCGGCGCTTCATCGATGCCGGCTGCCCGCGACTGCTGCTGTCCCACCCCGCCAACAGCGGCGAGGATGTGGACGCCACCGTGGTCTTCGGCATCAACCACGACGCCCTGCGCGGCGACGAACGCATCGTCTCGAATGCCTCCTGCACCACCAACGCGGTGGTGCCAGTGCTGGAACTGCTGGACCACGCCTTCGGCGTCGAGCACGTCATCCTCACCACCGTGCATTCGGTAATGAACGACCAGCCGCTTATCGACGGCTATCACCACACCGACCTGCGCCGCACCCGCTCCGCCATGCAGTCCATCATCCCGGTCTCCACCGGGCTGGCGCGCGGCGTGGAACGCCTGCTGCCGCGCCTGGCCGGCCGGGTGCAGGCCAAGGCACTGCGGGTGCCGACCACCAATGTGTCGGCCATCGACATCGCACTGTCGCTGCGCGAGGCGGTGGACGTGGCCGCGCTCAACGCCCTGTTGCGCGAGGCCGCCGGCAGCAGCCACGCCGGCCTGCTCTCCTACTCGGAGCAGCCGCACGCCTCCATCGACTTCAACCACGAGGCCTATTCCGCCATCGTGGACGGTGGCCAGACGCGGGTGGGAGGCCCGCGCATGGCCAGCCTCTTCATCTGGTTCGACAACGAATGGGGCTTCGCCAGCCGCCTGGTCGACGTCGCCCGCCACTGGCGCGCGCGCTGGCAGCCGGCCGGCTGAAGCCGCAACAAAAACCACCCTGGAGCCCCGGAATGAAAGTACTCAAGCTCACCGACATCGACGTACGCGGCAAGAAGGTCTTCATCCGTGCCGACCTCAACGTCCCGCAGGACGACGCCGGCAATATCACCGAGGACACCCGCATTCGCGCCTCCATCCCGTCCATCCAGTACTGCCTGGACAACGGCGCGGCGGTGATGGTGACTTCCCACCTCGGCCGCCCGACCGAGGGCACGGTGGGGCCGGACGATACCCTGGCGCCGGTCGCGGTGCGCCTGGGCCAGCTGCTGCACAAGCCGGTGAAGCTGATCACCGACTGGGTGGATGGCGGCTTCACCGTCGAACCCGGCCAGATCGTGCTGCTGGAGAACTGCCGCTGCAACAAGGGCGAGAAGAAGGATGACGAAGCGCTGGCGACCAAGATGGCCGCGCTGTGCGACGTCTACGTGAATGACGCCTTCGGCACCGCCCACCGCGCCGAAGCCACCACTCACGGCATCGCCCGCTTCGCCCCGGTGGCCTGCGCCGGCATCCTGATGGGCGCCGAAATAGACGCCCTGTCCAAGGCCCTGCACGAACCCGCCCGTCCGCTGGTGGCCATCGTCGGCGGCGCCAAGGTGTCCACCAAGCTCACCATCCTCAAGACCCTGGCGCAGAAGGTGGACCAGCTCATCGTCGGCGGCGGCATCGCCAACACCTTCCTGCTGGCCGCCGGCAAGCGCATCGGCGAATCCCTGGCCGAACCGGAGATGGTGCGCGAAGCCCACCAGGTCATGGACATCATGAAGGAGCGCGGCGCCGAAGTGCCGCTGCCGGTGGACGTGGTGGTAGCGGACGAAGTCTCCGCGCTGGCCCGCGCCAACCGCATCCCGGTGGATGAAGTCGGCCCGCACGACCGCATCCTGGACTTCGGCCCGAAGAGCGCGGCCAAGCTGGCGGAGATCATCGCCCACGCCGGCACCATCGTCTGGAACGGCCCGGTCGGCGTGTTCGAGCACGCCCAGTTCGCCGGTGGCACCAAGATGATGGCCTCGGCCATCGCCCACTCCGAGGCCTTCTCCATCGCCGGCGGCGGCGACACCCTGGCGGCCATCGCCAAGTTCCACATCGCCGATGACGTGGGCTACATCTCCACCGGCGGCGGCGCCTTCCTGGAGTTCCTGGAAGGCAAGAAGCTGCCGGCGATCGCCGCGCTGGAAGCCCGCTTCCCCGGCTGAGCCCCGCACCGCGAGGCCCCGCGAACGAAACGGCCGCCCCTTGGGGCGGCCGTTTCGCTTGTCAGCGGGAAACGCCGGTGGCGAATCACCGGCTTTTCTTTCCCATTCAGTGTATGGGGTGGAAGCGCGCGAGATCGGTCTTGCGCCGGCCGCTCGCCCGGCGCCGCTCCTCAGGAGCCTGCTCGCCGATCATGTAGCTCTTGTTCGCATACACATCGCGCCGGTTGCGCACCCGTCTGTCGTCGAAATGCACATACACGCAGTTGCATTCCCCCCGCGAGCAGTTCGGCATGGGCAGGCGCGGCGCCTCGGCCGCCAGAAAGCGCCGGCCGCGGACATGGCGGGCAGCATCGCAGGCCTGGTTGCCAGACTGGATGCAGACAGCGTGGTAGGAAGCCTTATAAGGGTTGTGCCGCACCGGCATTCCCTCTTCCTGCTCCCGGCGCATCAGCATCAGCACCACCGCCACCAGCATTCCCGCTGCCAGCAGGGCAAAGATCATTGCAGCGTCCATGTCATGCATCCTCCTTCCACATCATCAGCATAGGACATCGTCGCCTTTTCGCCTCGCCGCGGAGATCGGCGGGACGCCTGCCGGCGGTAGCGCTAGAATCCCCGCCAGCCGGGCATTTCCGGCGACGCCCCGGCCCTGGAGGCCGTGCGGCACAGGAAAAATACAGGAGACAGCATGTCCCGCCACACCAAGATCGTCGCCACCCTGGGGCCAGCCTCTTCCGAGCCGCAGGTGCTGGAGCGCATGGTCCACGCCGGCATCGACGTCGTGCGCATGAACTTCTCCCACGGCAAGGCGGAAGACCATGTCGCCCGCGCCAACCTGATCCGCGAAGCCGCCGCCCTCGCCGGCCGCCCGGTGGGCATCCTCGCCGACCTGCAGGGCCCCAAGATCCGTGTGGGCCGCTTCGAGAATGGCAAGGTAACGCTGACCCGGGACGCCGAGTTCATCCTCGACGCCCAGTGCGCGATGGGCAACGAACAGCGCGTCGGGCTGGACTACAAGGACCTGCCGCGCGACGTCAGGCCGGGCGACGTGCTGCTGCTGGACGACGGCCGCCTCAAGCTCATCGTCAGCCAGGTGCGCGGCAGCGAGATCCACACCGTGGTGCGGGTAGGCGGCGAGCTCTCCAACAACAAGGGCATCAACCGCCAGGGCGGCGGCCTGACCGCACCGGCGCTCACTGCCAAGGACATGGACGACATCAAGACGGCGGCGCAGATCGGCGTCGATTTCCTCGCCGTCTCCTTCCCCAAGAGCGCCGCCGACATGTACATGGCGCGCCAGCTGATGCGCGCCGCCGGCGGCGATGCGCTGCTGATCGCCAAGATTGAGCGCACCGAGGCGGTGGCCAACCTGGAGGAAATCCTGGACGCCTCCGACGGCATCATGGTGGCCCGCGGCGACCTGGCGGTGGAAGTGGGCGACGCCGCGGTGCCGGCGCTGCAGAAGAAGATGATCCGCGCCGCCCGCGACCGCAACAAGCTCACCATCACCGCCACCCAGATGATGGAATCCATGATCACCAGCCCGGTGCCCACCCGCGCCGAGGTGTCGGACGTGGCCAACGCGGTACTGGATGGCACCGACGCGGTGATGCTGTCGGCCGAGACCGCCGCCGGCAAGTATCCGGTGGAGGTGGTGGAGGCGATGAGCCGCGTTTGCCTGGAGGCGGAGCGTTCCGCCGAAGTCAGCCTGGACCGCGAAGTGCTCAACCGGGTGTTCACCCGCATCGACCAGTCCATCGCCATGGCGGCCATCTGGACCGCCTGGCACCTCAAGGTGAAGGCCATCGCCTCGCTGACGCAGACTGGCTCCACCGCGCTGTGGATGAGCCGGCTCAACAGCGGCGTGCCCATCTACGCCCTCACCCCGGAGGTCCGCGCCCGCAACCAGATGACGCTGTACCGCGAAGTCTATCCGCTGCTGATGAGCCAAACCCATTACGACCGCGACCTGCTGCTGTGGGAAGCCGAGCAGGTGCTGCTCGACCAGGGCGTGGTGGATTACGGTGACCTCATCGTGCTCACCATAGGCGAACCCATAGGCGCCTCCGGCGGCACCAATACCCTCAAGATCGTGCGCGTCGGCGAGCACAAAGCCCCCGGCCACGAGTGATCGCTGCCAGCCCACGGCCGGGGTTGCGTGCAGCCCCGGCCGCTTTGTCTCAAAGCGTATATGCCGCTTACGGCCGCTGCACCGGGCACGATAAAATGCGCGCCTAATTACGCCCACGCATTCAATCCAACAGCCCAGTCCGGCCCCCGCCGGCACCCTCGGAGAATTCCAATGCCCCTCGTTTCCATGCGCCAGCTGCTGGACCACGCCGCCGAGAATGGCTACGGCCTGCCCGCGTTCAACGTGAACAACCTCGAGCAGGTCCAGGCCATCATGGAGGCGGCAGCCGAATGCGACAGCCCGGTGATCATGCAGGCCTCCGCCGGTGCGCGTAAGTACGCCGGCGAAGCCTTCCTGCGCCACCTGATCGACGCCGCCGTCGAAGCCTATCCGCAGATTCCGGTCGTCATGCACCAGGACCACGGCCAGAGCCCGGCGGTATGCCTGGCTGCCATCCGCTCCGGCTTCTCCAGCGTGATGATGGACGGCTCGCTGATGGAAGACGGCAAGACGCCCTCCTCCTACGAATACAACGTCGAAGTCTCGCGCAAGGTCGTCGAGATGAGCCACGCCATCGGCGTCACCGTGGAAGCCGAACTTGGCTGCCTGGGCTCGCTGGAAACCGGCATGGCCGGCGAGGAAGACGGCATCGGCGCCGAAGGCAAGCTGGACCATAGCGCCCTCCTTACCGACCCGGACCAGGCCGCCGACTTCGTCAAGAAGACCGACTGCGACGCGCTCGCCATTGCCATCGGCACCAGCCACGGCGCCTACAAGTTCACCCGCAAGCCTACTGGCGACATCCTCGCCATCGACCGCATCAAGGCCATCCATGCCCGCCTGCCGAACACCCACCTGGTGATGCACGGCTCCAGTTCGGTGCCGCAGGAACTGCTGGAGATCATCCGCCAGTACGGCGGCGACATGAAAGAGACCTACGGCGTGCCGGTGGAAGAGATCGTCCAGGGCATCAAGTACGGTGTGCGCAAAATCAACATCGACACCGACATCCGCCTGGCGATGACCGGCGCCATCCGCAAGTTCTTCGTCGAGAACCCCTCCAAGTTCGACCCGCGCGAGTTCCTGAAGCCCGCCCGCGAAGCCGCCAAGCTGGTGTGCAAGGCCCGCTTCGAAGCCTTCGGCAGTGCCGGCCAGGCGTCGAAGATCAAGCCGGTGTCGCTGGAGAAGATTGCCGCCCGCTACAAGGCTGGAGAGCTGACCCAGGTCGTGCGCTGAACAGCCCCCGAGCGACACCCGACCGCCCGGCACCACCGGGCGGTTTTTTTCGTCCGGCGCGTAATACGCACGCTCTCCGACGCCACCCGCCTGCCGCATAATCCCGCGGTGCATACCCCACCCGGAGCGCGGGAAGCGATCATGTCCGGCAAGCCCAACGTCAAACTCAGCGTCACCTTCGAATTCGACCTCTTGCTACCCGAGTCGCTGACCCAGGGCGGACACGAGGCCTTGTGCAAGCAGCTGCACCAGCTGCTCGGCAGCATGGTTTTCCAGGGCATGCCCACCGTCACCGGCAAGCAACTGGCCCAGGCGGGTGGCCGCATCCTTGCCCACCATCACCACCTGGACGCCACCGACCTCGGCACGCCGACGCTCGCTCCGGCCCTGCTCGCGGAAGCGGCACCCCATCTCACCGACGAGGAACTGCTGCAGCTCGTCCGCCGCGCTGCCGGCCGTCTGCCCAGCGGCGAGGAAGAGCAGCGCGCCTTCCTGCGCCGGCAGGCGCTGGCGCTGGTGAACGAGTACCGCATGGTGCCCTGCGTGGTCAGCGCCCGGCTCACTTCCGGGGCGGACGCCGAACTGGCGGCCCGGCTCAATCTCACCAACGGCAGCGTGCTCGTGGGCGAGCGCGACCGCCAGCAGCGCCTGCACGCCAGGCAGGAAGCGCTGGAAGTCGTCGTCGCCCACGGCGAGGCCAGCGCCCGCCTGCCGGCCACCTGCGCGGGCCAGACCCTGAGCGGACCGGTGATCGAAGTCGCGGTCATGGAGCTGGCGCGCCACCGCGCGCTGCTGCAAGCCGCCTGGCAAGCCAGTGAGGGCAAGCCATGAGCCGGCACTGCTTCACCTATGGCTCCCTGATGTGCACCGACATCATGTTCGGCGTGGCCGGCCTGGCCTTGCAGCACGAAGCCGCCATCCTGCGCGGGCACCGACGCCATCCGGTGCGCGGCGAAGCCTATCCCGGCATGGTGCCCGCCGCAGGCGCGCAGGTGGCCGGCGTGCTCTACCGCGACGTTCCGCCCGCCGCCCTCGTCCGCCTGGATGCCTTCGAAGGCGAGCAGTACCTGCGGCTCACGGTGAAAGTGGAACTGGCCAGCGGCCGTATCGAGGATGCGGATACCTACGTCTTCCGTCCTGAATTCGCCCATCTGCTGGTCGCTGGCGAGTGGGATTTCGACAGCTTCCTGGCTGAAGGCAAGCAGCGCTTCGAGCGCCAGTACCTGGGCTTCGGCCGCGTGTGATCCAGCCCGCCGCCGGCGACGTTTGACGCGCCCCCGGCAACCTTAACAACGCTTCGCCGGCGACCGGGCGGACCGCCGCGAACGCCAGCGATCCGCCTTGCCTTCAATAGGCCTCGGCGTGCCCTTCCCACATGTCGGCGGTGAAGCGCACCACCCGGTTGCGACCGCTCTCCTTCGCCCGGTAGAGCGCCACGTCCGCGAACTTCACCGCCTGCCAGAAGGTTTCGCTGTCTTCCGGGTACATGGCGACGCCGATGGAAATGGTCTTCTGCAGCATGGTGCCCCCCACCGGAATGCGCAGCTTCTCCACCGCGCTGCGGATGTTCTCCGCCACGCCCAGCGCCGCGTCGGCCGGCGCGTCCTGCAGCACCACCAGGAACTCCTCGCCGCCGAAGCGGATCACCATGTCCGAGGCGCGCACCGACTGCCGCAGCACGCCAGACAGCGCCTTCAGCACCACGTCGCCGGCATCGTGGCCCAGGGTGTCGTTCACCACCTTGAAGTAATCCAGGTCCAGCAGCAGCACCGCCAGCGGGATGTTGCGGCGATGGGCGTTGGCCATCAGCGTATCGACGTACTCCTCCAGGAAGCGGCGGTTGTTGAGTCCGGTGAGGGCATCGCGCAGCGAGGAATCGCGCAGGGTTTCGGTAAGGCGCTTGGCCTCCAGCACCGGCGCCATCTCGCGCAGATAGACGTTGATGTAAGGGATGCAGCTCTCCAGCCTGGCCGACTGGCTGGCCGCGGCCACCAGCTGCACCACGCTGCCCACCGAGCCGGACTGCATGATGGGCACGCAGTAGTGGCGCAACGGCTCGCTGCCCTCGGAGGGAGAACGGAAGGCATAACAGATCCCCGGCCGCGCCAGCCCGTCCACCGCATGGCCGGAACGTTTGACGCGGCACATGTCGCTGCGCACCAGGATCTGCGGATCGCACCAGCGACAGGGCGCGCCGGCCTCGCCATCCACCATCACCGGGTCCAGCTGCCTGGGGCCGGTGACGTCGTAGAGGGTGTAGCTGCGGATGTCGAATCGCTCCGCCAGCACCTGGCCGAAGCGGTCGAAGATCTCCGCCTTGGTCTCGTCCTCTTCGATGGCCTGCTTGAAGGTGGAGGCGTCGGCCAGGCCGTTCACCATGTCTATGGTGGTTTCCAGCTGGTTCTCGTCCGCCTGCGGCGTGCGGCCGGTGAGCTGCGACACCCGCCCGCTGATGCGGCTCAGGCCATCGTCCAGGAAGCCCAGCAGGCGGTTGGTCTGCACCGCGATGTGGCCGATCTCGTCGTCGGTGCGACAGGCCACCTCGCCTTTGAAATCGCCCTTGAGCGCCCGCTCCACCGCCTGCTCCACCGCCTGTGCGGTGCGGCCGACCGGCAGGATGAGGCGGCGGGCCATCAGGATCGCGAAGAAGGAGAACAGGCCGACGGTGAGGATCAATCCGGAAATGGTGTACAGCGCCTGGCGCTTCAGTTCTTCCAGCGACAGCTCCATGGTCACCGCGCCCAGCACCGTGCCCTCCGGCACCTGGTGGCACTGCAGGCAGTTGGGCGTGCCGCGGGCAGAGGCGGCGAAGGGAATGGTGCCGCGGAACATCGGCGTGCCGAGTTCGTCGGTGAGGATGTAGCGCGCCTTGCCATCGGCCAGCACCAGGCGCTCGATCTCGTCCGCCGGCAGCTCGCGCAGCAGGCCGGCGCCGAACTGCCGGCTCACCTCCGGCGAGCGCACCACCCGCGCGGTGTGCAGGCCCTTCACCTCCATCAGGCGCTCCAGGAACTGCTCGCGCTTGTCGATCACCCCGTGGATCATCGCCTCGGTGAGGTGCACCCGCACCACCTCGGCGGCAGTGCGCACATGCGCGGTCGAGGAGGCAATGGAATAACTGCGGAACGCGTACAGGCTGATCGCGATCAGCATGGCCAGGATGCCCAGCGCCACGCAGACGAACAGCAAAGTGATCTTGCGATTGAGATTCATGCCCCCTCCAGGCCAGCCCTAGCCAGCGGGCCGCGATTATCTTCGTACTAGTCCATTTGGATTATGCGAAATATCAACACCTTGAAGGAAAGAATAAATCACGGAGAGGCGCGTTCTGTGCTCGCCGGCAACGCATCTCCCAGCAACGTGCCGCCGCCGCCGGGCGCGCCCCGCCTTCGCCTGCCCGCGAGCGGCGGCCAGCAGGTGCGAGCTAGGACGAAAGTGAGGCGGTCACTCCCCTTGCCGCGCCCGGCCCCCGCTTCCCCTCGCGCCCTCCCGGTGTCCCTCTCCCGCCGGGCTGCGACCCAAACGGCGCCCCCACAGGAAGGGCAGCACATGCGCCGGCGAGAAGGGCGTGGTAAATCTATGATCATCCAATAAGCGCAGCCCTGTCGCGCCACCTTTTCCAGCTCTGGCGCATGCAGAAGAACAAGGACTCAGCCCATGCCCTCCCGCGCACGCCAGCATCCACGCCCGGCCAGCTGCCCGCTCCTTCCCGCCCGTACGGGCTGCCGGGCACAGCGCGCCCGCGGCTTCGCCCCGGTGGCGCTCATCCTGCTCGCCGCCTGTGCGCTGATGGCCGAAAGCGCACAGGCGGAGAGTCCGATGCTGGTGGATGACGCCGCCACCTCCGGCCGTGGCAAGGGCAACCTGGAGGCCACCGGCTTCGACGACGGCAGCCACCGCGGCATGGCCGCCAGCCTCGCCTACGGACTGGGCGAAACGCTGGAACTGCAGCTGGCGCTGGCAGCCTCGCACACCCACGGACGAGGCGCGGACACCCGCGTGGCCCATGGCGGCATCGGCTTGAAATGGGTTCCCTGGCAGACGGATGCCGGCCTCTCCGCCGGCCTGCTACTGCAGCAATACACGCTGCGGCCAGACGGCAAGGAAGACAGCGACGACGAACGCGGCCGCACCGTAGACCTGCTGCTGAGCTGGCAGCAGCCGGAGGGTCCGCTGCTGCATCTCAACCTTGGCCACGGATGGACGCACACCGCCGGCGTAGCGGAAGACGCCGCCCGCTGGGGGCTGGGCCTGGACCTGCCGCTGAGCGAAGCTAGCAGCCTGACGCTGGAGCGCTTCGGCCAGACGCACGCCTGGCCCGGCTACCAGGTCGGCCTGCGCCATCTCGTCAGCGAGGCTCTCAAGCTCTATGGCGCGGCCGGCCGCAACGACGGCGCGGCAATCTGGAACCTGGGGCTGAGCTGGGAATTCTGAACCGGCAGGCAAGGGAAGCAGTCGAGCGATCCCGGCGGCGCCCATTGCCGGCCTCCCTGCCGTCTCAAGCGCCGCTGCGCGGCAGCAGGTCCTCCAGGAAGGCCGGCCGGCCGAAGCAGTAACCCTGCACGGTGGCGATGCCGGTGTGGCTGCGCAGGTACTCCAGCTCCTCCACCTCTTCCACGCCCTCGGCCACCATGCTGATCTGCAGCGCGCGGCAGACCGACTCGATGGCCTTGAGGATGCCCTGGCTGCGGGCCCGCTCATGGATGCCGGTAATGAAGGCGCGATCCACCTTCAACTCGTCGGCGGTGATGTCGGCCAGCGTGGACAACGAGGAGTAGCCAGTGCCGAAGTCGTCGATGGACACCCGCACGCCGAGCGCACGCAGCCGCGGCAGCACCGCGTCCTGGAACTGCTGGGCGGCGACCAGCGCATCCTCGGTGAGCTCCACCACCAGCCGCCGGGCGATGCCACTGGCGGAGATGGCCGCCAGCAGGCGGTCGATGAACTGCATGTCGCCCGCCTGCTGGGCGGAGACATTGAAGCTCACGCTGATGCCGGCGCCATAGTGGCGACTCAGGCACGGCAGCTCGCGGGCGATGTCGTCCAGCACCTGCAGGGTGATGTCGTCCAGCAGCCCGAGCTCGCCGGCCATCTCGATGAACACGCCCGGCGGCTGGATGCGGCCGTCCGGCTCCACCCAGCGCACCAGCGCCTCGAAGCCGACCACCGTCTCGTCCGCCAGCCGCACCTTGGGCTGGTAGGCGTTGCGGAAATGGCGGTCGCGCACCGCGGCGCGCAGGCTCTGCTCCAGGTCCATGCGGGCGGTGAGCGCATGGCCCATGCTGGCATCGAAGTAGGCCACGCTGCCCTTGCGCAGGCTCTTGGCCTGGTAAATGGCGCTGTCGGCGCAGCGCCTCAGGGTCTCGTAGTCGCCGCCGTGCGCCGGGTAGAAGCTCACCCCCACCGAGGCGGAGGTCAGCAGTTCGTGGCATTCCACCACGAAGGGCCGGCGGCAGGCCTCCAGCACCCGCTCTATCACCCGCGCCACCTCGGCCTCGTTCTGCGCCGGATCGACCAGCAGCAGGAATTCATCGCCGCTGATGCGCGCCAGCGTGTCGCTGGGCCGCAGCGACTCCGCCACCCGGCGGGAGAAGGCGATCAGCAGCTGGTCGCCCATGCCGTGGCTGTAGTAGTCGTTCACCTGCTTGAAGTTGTCGATGTCGATGAAGGCCAGCGCAAACATGCCGCGTTCCTGGTGGGCCCGCACCGCCTTGTCGACGATCTCGTTCATCAAGGCGCGGTTGGGCAGGCCGGTGAGCGGATCGTGGAAGGCGTGGCGCTGCATTTCCTCCTCGAAGCGCTTGCGCTCGGTGATGTCCAGCGAGGTGGAGAGCATCAGGTATTCATCGAAGATGCGTACCGGCGTGCCGGTGAGCAGCACCGTGCGCGCCTCGCCGGCCAGCGTCACGCTGCGCTCGCGGGTGTAGGGCAGGCCGCCAGCCAGGCGCTCGCGGTAGCGCGCGAGGTGCAACTGGGCTTCCTGCACCTGCTCGCCCTCCGCCCGCAGGTGCGGCGGCAATTCGCCCAGCAGATCCTCCACCCTGGCTCCCAGCAGCTGGGCGCCGGCGTCATTGACGACCAGCAGCCGTCCGGCTTCGTCCTGCACCGCCACACCCACCGGCATCGCCCGCACCAGCTCCTGCAGCAGGTCGGCATTGCGCTTGGCTACCTGTTCGCTCTGGCGCAGCTGCCGGCTCAGCTCCAGCAGCCGCCGGCTCTCGGCCGCACTCTCGGCAGCATAGCGGGTAGCCAGCGCATGCGAGACCAGTACCGAGTAACGCCGCGCCAGGCCGACATTGCCGCGGTCAAAGCCCGGCAGCCCCGGATCGCGCAACAGCAGCAGGATGCCCCGCCGCTCGCGCACCCGCACCGGCACCAGCAGCGCAGAGCCGGCCGGCGACAGGCCGAGGCCGGCGGCCACCTCCCATTCCGGCAGACCGGCGGTGGAGAAGGTGGCCACCACCTTGCCGCCCATCACCTTGCGGAACAGGGCCGCCACCGGCCAGCGCGAATGCAGCAGCCCCGCGTCCTCGGCGACGATGCACTCCAGTGCCTCGCCGCCGCCTTCCGGCTCGGCCAGCATCAGCGCCTGGGAGAAGGTGAAGACCTTGCGCAGCGAGGAGAAGACGCGGACGAAAGGGTCTTCCTCTCCCTCGACGCCGAGCAGGGATTCGAGCGCTTCCAGCAGTTGCTGCACGTCCGCTCCGGCCTGGCGCAGGGCGTCGTAATCCCGTCGCAGGGAGAGCAGCGCCTCGCGCAGGGCCTCGTTGCTCTCGGTGGGCGGCACGGGGGGGTCGAATGACATGAAAGAGTCCAGAGGCGGGGGCCAGGTTGCTCAGCGGGCGAAGACCACCGCCGAGATCATCAGGTTGCCGTGCACATTGCTGTCTATCAGGCAGCCCTGTTCGCCGAAGGTGAAGCAGCCGAGGAAGGGCGCGCCATGCAGGCTCTCGGCGATGGCGCCGGCGACCTCGCCGATTTCCTTGTCCACCGCCATCTTGCAGCCGCCGCAATACACCACCAGCGCGCCGGCCACCGCCAACGCGTCCGGCAGGCTGCGGCGGGCCTGGCGGCTGACGCGGCCGGCGCGCTCTATCAGGCGGCGGCGGTCGCCACGCATGGCGAACAGCCGCGTGCCGGCCGCCACGTCGCGGAACACCCGCAGGCCACCGGCCGGCGTGACCGACTCCGGGTGTATCAGCAGGTAGTGGGTGACGCCATCGATGCGACCACCATCGGTGGCGAGGGGAAACATGGTGGTCTGCTGCAGGATGGAGCCGCCTGCCAGCGCGGTGGCGATCGCCCCGCCCGTCCAGCGGTTGTACACCTCGGCAGCCGGCTCACCATCGATGGAGAGGATCTCCCGCCCATGGCCCTGGGTGACCACGCCACTGGCGCCGTCGGGCTGGAAGCCGATGCCGGTCACCACCCCACTGGGGCCGGCGGGCTCATACCCCCCCTGGAAAGCGAAGCCGACCGCGGCGGAGGGAAACAGCACGCCCACCGCCAGGCCGTCGCTCAAGGCGCCCACCGGCCCGAGCTGGCGCCAGCGTCCGGCCACGGTTTCATCGGCCGAAGTGCCGCCGATGATGGGGCAGGCATTGCCCACCACCCGCCGCAGCCCCTCCAGCACCGCCTCCTCGTTGCCGGGCGCCTGGTAGATCCACACCAGCTCGGGCAACTGCCCTTCGCAGCCGCAGCTGGCCAGCGCCTGCCCCAGCAGCGCCTCGGCCGCCGCCGCCGGGTCGTGCCCCAGCGGTCCGGCGGCGGCGCCGTATTCGCCGGCGGCGTCCTCCAGCACCAGCAGGCCGATGCCCTGCTCGTCGATGACTCCGCGCTCGGTCATCAGTCCGCCGGCGGAGCTGCCACCCAGCAGGGCGGCCTGCGGGAACTGGCGCCGCAACTCGGCAGCCAGCAGGTTGTCGTCGTGCCCGCAGCCGTAAAAGGCCACCACCATCTGTGCCCCGCGGGCGCCCTCGGGCAACTGCGCCGTCAATTTGCGGAAAACCGCCGCGGTATCCTGGCCGCGCGCCGCGCAGCTATGCACTCTGTCCATGTTCGCGCCCTGCCCCCTTTGATGTGGAACGACGGCTGGGCGCCATTCTGCGCCCTTGGGCCATCACGCCACGCATGACGAAAAGATGAAGACGCGTAATCATATCGGCATCCGCGGGGGCTCTGCCATGCAGCACTGCACACACCCACTCCGGTAGTAAGGGCGCGACCGGCACACCAGCATCAGGACAAGGCGGCGAGCACGCTGGCGGCCCGTTCCAGCGCTTCGTCGCTGGCACGCAGCAGCGGCGGCCGCAGCACGTCTTCCAGCAATGCCTGCCGCGCCAGCATGGCCTTGATGACGCAGGGATTGGGCTCGGCGAACAGGGCTTCGATCAGCGGCACCAGGGCGTGGTGCAGCGCCCTGGCCTCGGCCAGCCGTTCGGCCGCCACCGCGCGCTGCATCGCCACGAAGCGCTCCGGCAACAGATGCGCCGCCGCCGAGATGGCGCCGGCGCCGCCCAGGCAGAGCGTGGGGAATATCTGCGCGTCCTCGCCGGCCAGCACCTGCAGCCGGCCGTCCACGATCAACGCGCGGGTCTTCTCCGCCGAGCCGCCGCAGTCCTTCACCGCACGGATGTTGGGATGGGCCGCCAGCGTCAGCAACGTATCGGTCGCCACGGCCACGCCGGTGCGATAGGGAATGTCGTACAGCACCAATGGCGCCCGCGAGCGCTCGGCCAGTTCGTGGAAATGGGCGACCAGCGCCGCCTGCGAGGGGCGCACATAGTAGGGTGCGGGGCACAACACCGCGGCCAGCGGCAGGTGGTTGAGCCGCGCCAGCCGGGCGTGCAGCCGTGTGGTGTTGTTGCCTGCCAGGCCACAGATCACCGGCAGCCCGCCGGCGGCACCGAGCACGCAGTCCAGCACCGCGTCCTGCTCGCCTTCGTCCAGCGCGGCGGCTTCGCCGGTGGAGCCCAGCGCCACCACGCCGGCCACACCGGCCGCGCGGTAATGCTCCACCAGCCGGCGCAGCGCCGCATGGTCTACGCTGAGGCTGGCGTCTGCCTTGAAGGGTGTCACCAGGGCAACCCAGATACCGGAGAAATCCGACATGGAAACGTACTCCTACGCAAAGACCGGCATGAATGCCGTCGAATCATGCGGCGAGACTACGTGGGTACCTGGAGGGCGCGCTGCCATCCGGCCCTGCCGTCCCGTCGCCCGTCCGACGGAACAGCAGCTCCGGTCAGACGAGCGGCTGTTTTTTGGCTTTTTTGGACTGCTCCGCACCCACGAGTGCAAGGCTGCCGGAGGCGGCAACGATGGCGGGGGAGAGATGGGCGGCGCAGACCATGGCGCGGATTGTAACGCCGGCATCCACGCCGGAGAACCGCCGGCGGAAAGAAAACGCTGCGCTGCCGCATCCGGCTTCCGCTACGGCAGCGGCAGGGCCGGCTTGCCCGCCATCAGGAAATATACGCCGACCATGGCGACGAAGGCCGGATAGCCCAGCCGCTCCCAGTAACGGGCGTAGCGCCAGTACAAGGGCGGCAGCGCGGTGCCGGCGGCGGCCGCCTTTTTTGCCATGTCCGCCAAGCGCAGTTGCAGCCACACCACCGGCAGCCAGCATGCGCCGGCCAGCAAATAGAGCGCGACCGAAGCCATCAGCCAGGGCGTGCTCCAGGGCCAGCCGGCGATATGCACAAGCCATAGGCCGGTCAGCGGCTGGATGAAGACGGCAGGCGTGGTGAACCACCAGTCGGCGCGCACCACCAGCCTGGAGACAGTGGCGATGGCGGCCACCGAGCCTGAGCGGTTGGCGAAGAACAGGTAGAAGGCGGTGCCGAAGCCGGTTCCCACCAGCAGCACCGAGGACAGGATGTGCAGCGTCTTGATGAAGGCATAGAGCGTCACGGCCGCCTTTCCTCCGTGTAGAGCAGGAACAGGATTGCGAGTATCGGCAGGTTCTTCAGCACCGGGCCGAAGGGGTGGGCGAGGAAGGCCGGCAGGGCGACCGCGATCACCAGGGAGTAGCCCGCTACCACCAGCATCTGCGCCAGCCACAGGCGCCGGCCGGGCCGGCACAGCGTGGCGAGGCCGAAGGCGAGATCCATCAGCACCGCGCCGTAGAAGGCGATCAGCGCCGGCATGCCTTGCAGGCCGGCCTCCGCCAGCAGTGCCAGGCTGGCCTCCCGCGGATAGGCGACCAGGCAGACCAGCGCGGTGAGCAGCCAGACCGCCGCCAGCGCCAGCCGGAGCAAGGCCGGTCGCCAGGTGGCGAGTGCCTGCTGGCGTGCGCTCTCCCCTTCGGCGGCGGACATGAAACCACTCAGGCCCCGGGGCGGCCGTTGCAACAACTGGCGGGTGGCGCCATCGTCCGTCGTGTTGCCGGCTTCCAGCATCGACAAGGTATCGCGGGTGAGCAGCGAGCCGGGCAGGTGTTCTGCGAAGCTTGCGCAGAAGCGCATCGCCCAGGCTGGCATCGGAAAAGTCCAGGCCGGCGGAAAACCCATCGCCGCGCGGTAGTAGGCCAGCATCTGCCGGTAAGAGCAGACTTCGGCCCCCACCAGCGCCACGCATTGTTGCACCGGCGTCGCCGGGTCCAGCAGGCGCAGCGCGGCTTCGGCCACATCGTCGATATGCACGGCCCGCAGTGGCTGCTTGCCGCCGGAAGGCAATGGCAGCAGCGGAGAACTCGCCAGCAGGCGGAAGAAACCCGCGGACTTCCCCCTCGGGCCATAGATCAGCCCCGGTCGCAGTATCTGCCAGCCAAGGGGGCGCGACATCAGGAACGCGTCCGCCGCCAGCTTGCTGGTGAAGTAGGCACCGCGGCCATGCTCCACACCCAGCGCGGAGATCTGCAGCACGCGCGAGACGCCGCTGCGCTCGCAGGCGGCGAACAGCGCCGCCGGGGCGCGGTGGTGGATGGCGTCGAAGCGCTGCCCGCCCTGCTCCACCAGGATTCCCACCGCATTGACCACCGCCTCCACGCCCCGCAGCAAAGGGAGCCAGTCTTCGACGCCGAGCATGCGGCCGAAATCGACCTCGACTTCGCCCTGCCGCGCCGGCCTGCGCACCGCCCTCAGCACCTCGTGCCCGGCCGTTTCCAGCCGTCCGGCGATCGCCCCGCCGAGGAAGCCGCCCGCACCGCAGACCAGGATGCGCATCACGGCAACTCCCGCTGCGGCACCCGCCGCCACACCGCGCGCGTCGTCACCGCTACCGCCGCCAGCACGCCGAGCACGCTCAGGGAAGCCACCCGCCTGAGCGCATCCTGCAAGGGAGCGGCGCTCAGCGAGCCTCCGAACAGCAGCACCGCGCACAGCGGCGTCAGCACCATCAGCAGGCCCAACGTGCGCACCCAGTAATCGGCACGCGCCTCGGTACCGCACAGATCCAGCAGGATGCTGCGGGTCGCTTCCTTCAAGTGAAGATGAACCAGATAGCCCAGCAGCGGCGGCAGCGCCATTTGCACGAACAGGAAGAACAGCAGCGAAGACATGGAAGACTCCTTCAGCGATGAGAGGAAAAACCTGCGACATCCCCGCGCCGAGGCGAGGCAGCAGCCCGGCACGGCAGCGCTTGCTGGCGGGGCGCGGTGCAGACGGCCGGCGCCCGGGAACATCTATTCATGCAGTTATTTCTGTATAAACAGAAATAACTGCGCCAAAAAAACGGGCGACTCGCCCGCTTCGCAGCCCCAGCTCAGGCGTCCTTCTTTCTCACCGCCCGGCTCAGCTTGGCGCCCATGCCCAGGGTTTTCATCAGCGTTTCCGGCTTCAGCCTGAGCATCTCGTCCGACCACGTGGTCAGTATCTCCATGAACTCCAGCGTTTCGCGGATGCGCCGCTCGGTGCCGTCATCCTCCGCCGGCAGTTGCGGATCGTCCAGGCAGGCGCGCAGCACGCCCAGCGTCGGATCGATCTCGCGCTGCCGCCGCCCCTCGACGATGAGCTTGAACAGTTCCCAGACGTCGGTGGAGGTCTCGAAGTGGTCCTTGCGGTCGCCCAGCAGGTGCACCATGCGCACCAGCTTCCAGGCCTGCAACTCCTTGAGGCTGGTGCTGACGTTGGAGCGCGCCACGTTCAGGGTCTGGGCGATTTCCTCCGCATCCAGCGGCCGCCCGGCGAGGTAGAGCAGCGCGTGTACCTGCGCCACCGTGCGATTGACTCCCCAGCGGGAGCCCATCTCGCCCCAGTGCAGGATGAAGCGTTCAGCGATCGGTTTGAGTTCCATGAGGTGGAATCTAGTCATGTCAGTAATTTCTGTCAACACAGAAATTACTGACATTCAGGAGCCCTCAAAAGGCGGTTCCATGCCTGAAGGCGGGTCACGAAAACCCTTATCGGCTCCTTCTTCGCACAAGAGCGGGTCTGCTACTTGAGATTCCGCAGCGCCCGCTTGCAGATACGCACTGTCGCCGGGTTGTCGCCTTCCGCGAGCCAGCCTGCGCACAGGGCGGCGACCCAGTCGGGGCGGGTTTTGCCGGCGTCGTTGAGCCAGTTGCCGACGGAATCCTGCACGTAGGCCGCCGGATCCGCGCGCAGCGCCTGCAGAATGGGCAAGGCCAGTTCGGGAGCGCTCTTGAGGCGGGCGATGTGGGCGCACCAGACGCCGCGCGGCCGCAGCGCTTCGCAGGCGAACCGGCGTAGGCGTTCGGAGGACTCGCAGGTCCAAGGCGTGAGCAGGGCGATGGCGGTTTCCAGTTCCGCGGCGAGATGGCCGCGCAGCGCCAGCCAGGCCCATTCGCGCACGCCGAAGTGGGGATCGTCCGCCAGCGGGCGAACGGCCTCCAGGCGCGCGGCCAGTCCGGCACCGGGCATGGCGGCGAGCAGGAAGCAGGCCCAGCCGCGGACGGTGTCGGAGGAGTGCGCCAGGCAGCGCGCCAGGGCCGCCTCGCCGCCGTGCTGCTGCAACAGCGTACCGATGGCGCTCATGCGCTTGAGGATGCCCGCTTCCTTGCCGGGCAGATCATCGGCCGGCAATCCGGGGAAGACCGCCAGCAGCAGCCGTTGCTGATCGAGCGCGAGAATTTCGGACAGGGTGGCGCTGGCCAGCGTGCCGGCTTCCAGCGCGGCCAGATGTTCCGGCGACACCGCGGCGACCCGGTTGGCGCCGGTGCGGGGTCTGGCTGTGGGCGGCGCGCTGGCTGGACCGGAGGACTGCGGCTGACTCTTCGCCCGGCTCATCGCTGCGCCTCCCCAGCCGCGACCGCGCCGGTACGGGCGGCAACGCGGGCAAGCAAGCCGGACAGCACCCGCCGCTCCTCCGTGCCGATGTCACCCAGCAGACCAGCGATCCACTGCGCATGCTGGGCGAACAGGCGCCCCGCCAGGCGCTTGCCCGCGGGAGTGAGGCAGACGGCGAGACTGCGGCGGTCGGCCAGTCCGGCGCGGCGCTCCACCAGCCCTTCCCGCTCCAGCCCATCCACCAGGCCGGTGACCGTGGCGCGGCTGACGCCGGCGCGTTCGGCGAGCAGATTGGGCGGCAGGCCCTGTTCGGCGGCATCGAGCAGGAAGAGCAGGATGAAGCGGCCTTCCGACAGCCCGTGCGGCGCCAGCAGCGCGGCGCAGTCGCGGTTTATCGCGGCGGCCACCGACAGCAGCTGGAAGCACAGGCGGATGCCGCCTACGTCCGGCAGCTGGCGGCGGTGCGCTTCGTCCAGCAGGGCGAGGTATTTCTGTTCGAGGCTTTGCTTAAGGGTGGGGGTGATTTCGTTCATGGCCGCCATATTATATGGCGGCTAATCACATCGCCATCCGCATGAAAAAGCGGCTAGCGCATCAAGCCCAGTTCCCCGAGCACGGTCCGCGCAAGGCGCTCGCGAAGGGGCGCCTGGGCGATGCCGCCGGGCATGTCGATGTTGAGGGCGAAGTAGCTGCGCTGTGTGCCGCGCTCCACCCAGCCGACGTACCAGCCCAGCGAATCCCGGCCGCCGCCAGTCCAGCCGGTCTTGGCGTACAGGCGATAGGCCGGGGTTTCCTCCCGCAGCATCAGCTCGCGGCCCAGGCGCTGGCTGCGCTCGGACAGGGGCAGCGTGCCGGCGAGGAAACGGCGCAGGAAGTCCACCTGCTCCACCGCCGAGATGCGCAGCCCGCCATCCAGCCAGAAGCGCTCCAGCACCGGGCCGGTCTCGGCATTGCCGTAGCGGAAGTCGCGCACGAAGGCGGCCATGCGTTCGGCGCCGACCTTGCGGGCGATGTCCTGATAGACCCACACGGCGGACACCTTGAAGGCGCTCTCCAGCGTCTGGTCGCGGTTCCAGTCCGGAAACTCGCGCTGCACGCCGTCCCAGCGCCACGGCTGGGCTGCGTCGGCGGCGATACCGGTTTCCAGCGCGATCAGGGTGTTGGGGATCTTGAAGGTGGAGGCCGGCAGGTAGCGCACATGGGCGCGGCGGGAGTCGGAGGCGATCCAGCGGCCGCTGGCCTCGTCCATGACGACGATGGTGCCGCGCACGCCGGCGGCCTGGAAGTGGCGCTCCAGCGCCGGCCTGTCTTCCCAGCGCTCCACGCCGGCGGCCGCGGCGGGCTGGATGAAGTTAGCCGCCAGCAGCAGGACGGCGGCAGCGCGGCTGGCGTATCGCCGAAGGAATGTAGATTTCATGATGAACTCCGGAAAGCGTTGAAAGGCAGCGCCAGTATCCGCAGCGGCCAGGCGCGCAGCCCCGGCCTTCCCGGTTACGCCCGTTGCAGCGCCGGCAGGCTCACCAGTTCGGCGCGCAGTTGCGCCAGTTCCTGCGCGTATGAATGGCGCAGCGCGGCATCGCGCAGCTTGCGCACTTCGTGGGCGATGCGGCGGCACAGCTCGGCGCATTCCACCCGCCGCTGCTCGCGCGCCGCATGGGTGGCCCAGACGAGGAAGAAGGCGCAGCGCTGGTCCACCGGGATCTGCGAATGCACCGCCCGCCGGCCCTGCCAGGCCTGCTCGGCGAACTCGGAGTAGCCGGCCGCCGCCAGCGGCATGCCCTGCTCCACCGCCAGCGCGGCGAGCTCGGCATAGGGCAGGCGATTCACCGCGGTGAGCCGCAGCAGGAAGACGACGTTGAGCAGCGAGCGGGTGGCGATCTGCCAGCGGGCGCAGATGGCGTCGCTGAGCAGCAGCCAGCGCACCGCCTCGCGCACCGGGCCGCCGTCGGCGGGCTGGTCGGCCGCCGCGCCGCCGAACAGGCCGGCTTCATGCAGCCGCCCCAGGGTGTTGGCGAGGTTGGCGGCGGTCACCTGCAACTGCTCCGGCGCGGCGGCCAGCGCGGCGCAGCGTATGGCCTCGCCGAAGCAGGCGACCGCGGCGGCGGCCTGCGGCGCCGCGCGCTGCCGCAGCGCCAGTTCGCGCAGCACCATGCCGCGCAGGTTGAGGTAGTCGTTGCGCAGGGCGAGGTCTACCGCCAGGCTGGCCGGCTCCACTTCGTCCAGCCGCGCCAGCGCGGCGGCGGCGTTGCCCAAGCCGCCGTAGATGTGCCAGGCGGACAGCAGCTGGATGCGCGCTTCGATCAGGCGGCGCTGCTGCGGCACCAGCCGCGGGCTGGTGGCGAGGGCGGAGAGTTCGCGCAGATCGTCCTGCAGCGCCGCCCAGTCGGCCAGGCGGCGGGAGATGCGGGCGCGGCGCACGGCGATGGCGGCGCGGTCGGCCACATCGTCCGCCGACAGCTGGCTCAGGGCGCGGGAGAGCTGCTGGCGCGCCGGGTAGAGCTCGCCGCGGTCCAGCAGGTGGTCGGCCTGGGCGAGAGCGTCGATGTAGGCCAGCGGCGGCAGCGTCACCGGCGCGCTCGTCGCCTCGCCACCTACGCGCGGCGGACGCAGCAGCGCGGCCAGGGCGGAGGGGCTCGCCGGCTGGCCGGCGATGCGGAAGGCGCAGCGCGCCGCCAGCGCTTCGTCCAGCCAGTAGGGGCCGGCGCTGGCCGCCACATGGCCGACCAGGCCTTGCAGCGGCGTGCCGGCGAGGCTGCGCAGGGCGCGCCACAGCTGGGTGCGATGCAGCTCGGCAAGGCCGCCGATGCGGTCGCGCAGTTCCGCCCGGCTGCAGGGCCGCTGCGGCGTGGCGCCGCCCTCGCCACGCACTTCCAGCAGCGCCGCCAGCAGCAAGGAAAGCATGCGCCCCGGCAACGGCCGGCCGGCGATCACCAGGCCGCGGCCACCGAGTTCGACATCGACCATCAAGCGCGCTCCAGCGGAAGGAGCGGCGATTGTCCACCCTGCTCCCACCGCGACCGGTACGGAGCCGGCGTAACGCGCGTTACACCGGCTCGCATGCGGGGTCTGCGTCGGCCGGCAGGGGCAGCTGGAGGTCGGCGGCGAGAATGGCGGCGGCCGCCTCCGGCGTCAGCTGGCGTACCGCAACTTCCACCGACATGCCGAGATAGTCTTCGGCCGCGCCGAACCAGGCGCCAGTCACCGGCGCTGCCTGCTCCGGCGTGCGGGTGTAGGCGACGCGGATGAGGTCGGTGCCGCCGTAGAGCGTGTTGGTGGGATCGAAGGGCACCCAGCCGGCGCCGGGCAGATAGACATGCAGCCAGGCATGGGTGGAGCCGGCGCCGCGAGTAACCGCGCCGGCATCCGCGCTCTCCGGCTGGCGGGCGCCCTGCTGCAGTCCGCCGGCGGCCGGGTCCGCGCTCGGCGCGGGTGCGGACGCGCCACAGCCGTCGTCCAGCGCCTTGTCGTACAGGTAGCCGGAGACGAAGCGGGCAGCCAGGCCGAGGCCACGGGCGGCTTCCATCATCAGCAGGGCGAAGTCGCGGCAGGTGCCGCTGCCCAGCGCCAGCGTCTGCGCCGGGCGCTGGGTGCCCATGGCGTCGCGGGAGGCATAGCGGAAATCGGCGCGTATGCCCTCGGCGATGTTGCGCAGCACGTCCTGGGTGTGGATGACCCCGCGCGCCGGCAGGAAGGGCTGCACCCAGGCGCTGACCGCCGCCGCATCCTCCGGGTACTGCAGCGGCAGGAAGGGGGCGAGGTCCAGCTTGTCGTCGGCGGAATACTCGAAGGGGTAATCCTGCGCCTCCGGCGCCACCGGAAGCTCCAGGTTGTGCACGCCGAAATGCTCGATGACGAAGCGCGCCGCCAGCCGCAGCTCGGTGGCCGGCCCCACCGGCTCCACCACCGCCACCGAGTTCGAGAACACGTCGTGTATCCAGTGCTGGCGCGCCGGCGGCGATACCTCCAGCCCGGCCTGCAGCACCCGCAGGTCATGCGCGGCGCGCGGCCGGAACATCAGCTTGTGCGGCGAGAATGCCACCGGGTTGGCGTAGCGGTAGGTGGTGATGTGCTCGACCTCGATGAAGACCGACATGCTGCGCTCCCTTCATTCGGCGCCGTGTAGCGCGGCGCCCGTGTTCATCTCCGCCGGCCGCTGGCTCAAGCGCCGTCGCGCAATTGCAGCGCCTTGTACTCCAGAAACTCCTCCAGCCCATACGCGCCGTTCTCCCGCCCGAGGCCGGACTGGCGATAGCCGCCGAAAGGCGCGCGCGGATTCCAGGCGCCGCCGTTGATGTCCACCTGGCCGCTGCGGATGCGCCGTGCCGCCGCCAGCGCCCGCGCGTCGCTGCCGGCCCACACCGCGCCGCCCAGGCCGTAGGCGGAATCGTTGGCGATGCGCACCGCGTCGTCGTCGCCGTCATGCGGCAGGATCACCAGCACCGGGCCGAAGATTTCCTCCTGCGCCACGGTGGCGCTGGCGTCCTCGCACACCAGCGCGGTGGGGGCGACGAAGTAGCCCTGCTCCAGCCCGGCCGGCGGCTCGGCGCCACCGCAGACCAGGCGGGCGCCCTCCTCGATGCCACGGCGGATGTAGCCCTGCACCCGCTCGCGCTGCGCCGCCGACACCAGCGGGCCGAGGCGGCTGCCCTCGACCAAGGCCGGGCCGGGCGTCATCTTCGCCATCGCCCCGGCGGCCAGCGCCGCCGCCTCGTCCAGCCGCGCGCGCGGCACCAGCAGCCGGGTGTGAGCGGAGCAGGTCTGGCCGGAGTTGAGCAGGCAGCTGGACACGGTGGCCTTCACCGCCGCGCCCAGGTCGGCATCCTCCAGCACCACCGCGGCGGACTTGCCGCCCAGCTCCAGCGCCACCTTCTTCACCGTGGCCGCGGCCAGTTCGGCGACGCGGCGGCCGGCGCGGGTGGAGCCGGTGAAGGACACCATGTCCACCCGCGGATCGGCGGCCAGCACCTCGCCCACCACCGGCCCGTAGCCGGTCACCAGGTTGAACACGCCCGGCGGCAGGCCGGCGGCGGCGATGATCTCCGCCAGCAGGAAGGCGTTGATCGGCGCCACCTCCGAGGGCTTCAGCACCACGGTGCAGCCGGCCAGCAGCGCCGGCGCCACCTTCAGGGTGATCTGGTTGAGCGGGAAATTCCACGGCGTGATCGCGCCGACCACGCCCACCGGCTCGCGCACCACCAGCGAGTTGCCGACGCGTCGCTCCCACTCGAAGCCATCCGCCAGTTCGGCGTAGTACCGCCAGTGCCACAGCGGGCCGCCCACCTGCACCCGGGCGGCGAGCTTCAGCGGCATGCCGACCTCGTGGGCGATGGCCTCCGCCAGCTCGCCGCTGCGCGCCTCCACCCCGGCGGCGATGCGGGCGATGGCCGCCGCGCGCTCGGATACCGGCGTCGCCGCCCAGCCATCGAAGGCGGCGCGGGCGGCCGCCACCGCCGCCTCCGCATCCGCCACCGTGCCTTCCGGGATGCGGGCATAGAGGCTGCCGTCGCTGGGGTCGATGACATCGATCAGCCCGCGGCCGGCGGGTGCGACCCAGCGGCCGCCGATGTAAAGGGTGTCGCGTACCAGCGTCATCTCAGCGCTCCTGAAAAAAGTCTGCGGCGATTGTAGCCGGGGCCGGATGACCCGGCCGGCGGCGCTTCCCGCGCCGGGCGACGGCCAGCCCGGCTCCCGACGGGCCCCGGGCCCCCAAGCCTTACCGGCCCGGCGGTTCGAACAAGCGCTGCCATCCGCTTGCGGCCTTCGACCGGGCCCCGGACAGGCTTGCCCAAGGGCGTGGATAAGGGAAAATCCCGCTCTTCCTCTTTGCCTCCGGAGCCCGCTCATGAGCACCGCCCTGCTGCCCGCGGTCGAGATCACGACCGCCGCCCAACCCACCCATGCGGTGATCTGGCTGCACGGCCTGGGCGCCGACGGCCACGACTTCGAGCCGGTGGTGGACGAGTTCGACCCCTCAGTGCTGCCGCCCACCCGCTTCGTCTTCCCGCATGCACCGGTGCGGCCGGTGACCATCAACGGCGGCTACCCGATGCGCGCCTGGTACGACCTCGTCACCGGCGACTTCTCCCGCCGCCGCGAAGACCCGGCCGGCGTACACGAATCCGCCCGGCAGCTGGAAGCGTTGATCGCCCGCGAAAACGAGCGCGGCATTGCCGACGAACGCATCGTGCTCGCCGGCTTCTCCCAGGGCGGCGCGGTGGCGCTGCACACCGCCCTGCGCCACCCGCGGCGGCTGGCCGGCGTGCTGGCGCTGTCCACCTACCTGCCGCTGGCCGACACCCTGGCCGCCGAAGCGGCACCGGCCAACAAGGACGTGTCCATCTTCATGGCGCACGGCCACGGCGACACCGTGATCCCCTACGACTTCGCCGAACGCTCCGCCAGGCTGATGCAGGAAGCCGGCTACCCGCTGGCCTGGCATCCCTACTTCACCGAACACAGCCTGTGCCTTGAAGAGATCCGGGATGTGGAGGCCTGGCTGGCGCAGGTGCTGGGCGGCTGAAACGGCACCAGGCAAGGCAAGGCGGCCGGCAGGGCGGCATGCCCTCGCCGGCCGCCTTGCCTTCCCCCAGTCACAACACCCGCTTGAACCAGTACAGCGACAGGAAGGCCGCCAGCACCGCCAGCAGCACGCCCAGCGCGGAAAACAGCGCGCTCACCTCGGTCTGCTGCGTCTTCATCACCAGCCGGCTGCCGAGGTTGCGGTAGATCTGCTCCAGCTCGCTGGCGCTGGTGGCATGAAAGTACTCGCCCCGGGTGGCGTCGGCCACGCCCTTCAGCGTCGCCTCGTCCAGCCGCACGCGCATGGACCAGCCTTCGTAGCCCACCACCTCGCCTTCCGGCGTGCCGATGCCCACGGTGTAGACGCGCACGCCGCGGTCGGCCACGAACTGCGCCGCCTCCTCCACCGCCGGGCCGGCGGTGCGCTGGCCGTCAGTGAGCAGCACGATGGCGGCATCCGGGTAGGAGCCGGGCGCCACCGGCGGCGGCTTCGGCGGCTTGGGTGGCGGCGGCGTGCCGCCGGGGCGCAGCGGCGGCGCCTCGCCTTCGCCGGTGAGGGCCTGGATGTCGATGCCGGCCTCGGGAAAGATGGCCGCCAGGGCCACCAGCAGGCCGCTGCCCACCGCGGTGCCGCGCTGCAGCTGGAAGCGGTCTATGGCTGCGTCGATTTCCTCGTGGTTGCGGGTGGGCGGCTGCACCAGCGCGGCGGTGGCGGCGAAGGCGACCACGCCCACCCGGGTGCTCTTGGGCACCGCGGCGACAAAGCTGTGGGCGGCGGCCTGGGCGGCGGCGAGGCGGTTGGGGCCGACATCGGCCGCGCGCATGCTGCCGGAGATATCCATCGCCAGGATGATGGTGCGTTCCTCTTCCGGCAGCGTGAGCACCGCCACCGGCCGCGCCATCGCCACCATCATCGCCGCCAGGCCGAGCAGGAACAGCAGCGGCGGCAAATGGCGGCGCCAGCCACGGTTGCGGCTCAAGGCCTCCTGTACCAGGGCGAGGCCGGCGTGGCGCAGCATGGTGGCGCGCTGCTGGCGCAGTATGCTCAGGTAGAGCAGCACCAGCAGCGGCAACAACAGCAGCAACCAGAGCAGACGGGGCCAGACGAAGCTCATCGCGCACCTCCCCTAGCCGGCGCCCAAGTGCCCGGGCAGGCCGCCGCCGGCGCTGCGGCTGCGCCAGCGCCTCAGCTCGGCGAAGCGCATCACCGCGTCGGCGAGGTCGCCCTCGGTACCCAGTTCCAGCACGTCCACCCCGGCGGCGGCGAAGCTGCGGCGCAGCCCGGCCTCCCGCACCTCCGCCTGTGCGACGAAGCGCTCGCGGAAGCGGCGGTCGTGGGTATCCACCTGCAACTGCTCGCCGGTTTCGGCGTCTTCGAACACCAGCAGGCCGAGGTCGGGCAGTTCATGCTCCAGCGGATCGTGCACCCGTACCGACAGCAGTTCGTGGCGCTGCGCCAGTTGATGGAGGGGGCGCTCCCAGCCGCCGGCACCGATGAAGTCGGAAACGACGAACACCAGCGAGCGCCGCGGCACCACCTTGAGTGCGCTGGCGAGGAAGGCGGCGAGGTCGGTTTCGCCGCCGGCCGCGCTTTCCGGCCGGCCGGTGAGGGTGCGCAGCAGGTGGAGCACATGGCGCCGGCCGCTGCGGGCGGCGATCACCTTGTCCACCTTGTCGCCGCACAACACCGCGCCCACCCGGTTGCCGTTGCGGGTGAACAGCCGCGCCAGCACGGTCACGAACTCCACCAGCACGGTGCGCTTCTTGGCCTGGGAGCCGAAATCCACCGAGGGGCTGAGGTCGAGCAGAAACCAGGCCGCCACCTCCCTGTCCTCGTTGTACTGGCGCAGGTAGGGCGTCTGCAGGCGGGCGGTGACGTTCCAGTCGATGTGGCGCACGTCGTCGTGGTGCTGGTACTCGCGCAGATCGGCGAGGTCCAGGCCGAAGCCACGGAAGAGGGAACGGTAGTCGCCCTGCAGCAGGCCATCCAGGCGGCGGATCACCGTCCATTCCAGGCGCCGCAGCAGGCGCTCCGGGTCAACGCGCGCCGGGGCGTCCATGGCTTTCCAGGGGCTTTTCGGGCGCGGGCAGGCGGGCGGTGATGCGCTCGATGATCTCGTCCGCCGTCAGCTCATCGGCCAGCGCCTCGTAGCTCAGCACCAGGCGGTGGCGCAGCACGTCCGGCACCAGGTCGGAGAGGTCCTGCGGCAGCACGTAGCTGCGGCCACGGAGGAAGGCGAGCGCCCGCGCGCCCTCGACCAGGTGGATGGAGGCGCGCGGGCTGGCGCCCCAGGTGATGTAGGGCGCCACATCCTCGATGCCGTAGCGCGCCGGGTCGCGGGTAGCGGCCACCAGCCGCACCGCATACTGCACCAGCGAGGGATCCACGTAGGCGCCGCGGCAGTCGCGCTGCAGCATGGCCAGCTCCTCGGTGCTGGCCATGGCGGCGATGGTGATGGCGGGGCCGGTGACGCGCTCGACGATGGCGCACTCCTCTTCCTCGCTCGGGTAACCCACCAGCACCTTCATCATGAAGCGGTCCACCTGGGCCTCCGGCAGCGGATAAGTGCCTTCCGTCTCCACCGGGTTCTGCGTCGCCAGCACCAGGAAGGGGCTGGGCACCTTGTGCGTCTCGCCGGCGATGGTCACCTGGCGCTCCTGCATCACTTCCAGCAGCGCGCTCTGCACCTTGGCCGGGGCGCGGTTGATCTCGTCGGCCAGCAGCAGGTTGGCGAACACCGGCCCGAGCGAGGTGGTGAATTCGCCGCTCTTCTGGTTGTAGATGCGGGTGCCGACCAGGTCGGCCGGCACCAGGTCGGGGGTGAACTGGATGCGCTTGAAGCTGCCGCGCACGGTGGCGGCCAGGGTCTTCACCGTCAGCGTCTTGGCCAGGCCGGGCACGCCCTCCACCAGCAGATGGCCCTGCGCCAGCACCGCCACCAGCACCCGTTCGAGGAAGTGGTCCTGCCCCACCACCACCCGCTTCACCTCGTACAGGATGCGCTCCATCAGCGCCGCCACCCCGTTCTGGTCCGATTCCCTGGTACTCATGCGCTTCCCCCTGGCGGCCGGCGGCCGCAGCGATGATCGCGGCCGTGGCCGCATGCGGTGCCCGCGGGCACCTCCCCGAGCGTCAGAACGGCGACAGCCCCGCCGCGCCCGCCGCGCTTTCTATCGGCACCGCGAAGGCGATGCCGACGAAGAAACCCTGATCGGTGGGATTGAGGATGCCGGTGACGATGCCGACCACGTCGCCCTCCATGGTCACCAGCGGGCCGCCGGAGCTGCCCGGGTTGGCGGCGGCGTCGAACTGGATCAGGCGGGTGAGCGGCTGGCGGTCGTCGGCGGCACGGAATTCGCGGTTGAGGCCGGAGACCACGCCGGTGGTCACCGAGGGGCCGATGTCGAAGGGAAAGCCCACCGCCATCACCGGCTGGCCGAGGGCGAGCTCGCTGGCCGGCGCCATGGTCGCCGCCACCAGGTCGTCCGGAATGGCGCCGGCCTGCAGCACAGCGAGGTCGTGCTCCGGGCGGGCGCCGATCAGGGTGGCGGAAGCCTCCATGCCGTCGTGGAAGATCACCTTCAGCCGCCTGGAGCCGGCCACCACGTGGAGGTTGGTGAGGATGATGCCGCTGTCCACGATGACCACGCCCGAGCCTATGCTCTGCGCCTCGTCCTTGACCGCGTCCGGCTCCGCCTTGCCATCGCCGGCCTTGTCGGCGCCGCCGCCCTTGCCCTTGCCTGGCTTGTCGCTCTTCGCCTGGTGCTGCGGCGGCGCCGCGCTGGCGTAGGCGCGCACCCGCACCACCGAGGGCCGGATCTTGTCGTAGGCCTTGGCCGCCGGCGCGGCCACTCCGCGCTGCTCCAGCGTCTTCGCCACCACCTTCTCGATGTCCTCGTCGGCGGGTACATGCGGCGCGGTCTGCATGCCCATGTAGATTCCCAGCGGCAGCAGCGCCGCCAGCAGGCCGGCGAAGAACAGCACCGGCTTTCGTCCGAAGAAGGCACGCAGACCACGGGAGCGCGCCGGCGCCGCCGGCGGACAGGGGCCGGAAGCGGTGGCGTCGTGGGGTGTGGCGGGAGAAGGGGGAGCCGCGGTGGAGACCGGGCTGGAAGCCGCGGCAACCCCGCCGGCCGGTGTGCGCGCACGCCCCTTCCCGCGGAACGAAGCTGCGCTGCTGCTGTAGAGCGGCGTTCTTCCCATGTGGCAATCCCCCACCGGTCGGCTGGCCCGGCACCGGGGCACGCGGCAGCGGCCGTCAGCGGGGCGATGGCAAGTGTGACTGTAGCGCTGCGGAGAAATTCCGTCGCCGCCGCAATAAGCCCGAAGGCGCCCCAAGTGCCCGCCCGGCAAGCGCTTTCCGGCGCCGCTGCGCTGGCTTCGCCGCCCGTGCCTCAGGCGGCCGATGCGGCCGGCGAAGCCCGAACGCGGTGCTACAGTAAAACGGATGCACCGGACCCACCGGTGGCGGATGTTCAGGCCGGCGCCGCGCCGGAAGGAGACGCCATGACCCTGATGTGGCCCGATCTGATCTGGCTCGCGCTGGCCCTGCCGGCACTGGTGGCGGCATACGTATTACTGCTGCGCCGGCGCCGCCGCGCGCCGCTGCGCTACGCCAGCCTGGCGCTGCTGAGGCCTGCGCTGGGGCGCGGCCAGTGGCTGATGCGCCACCTGCCCGCGCTGCTGCTCCTGCTCGCCGTCGCCGCCGCGGTGGTGGCCATCTCGCGGCCGAGCGCGGTGGTCACCCTGCCGTCGGAGCAGCGCACCATCATCCTCGCCATCGACGTGTCGCTGAGCATGAGCGCGACCGACATCGCGCCCGACCGGCTGGCCGCCGCCCAGGCCGCGGCGCGGGAGTTCGTCCGCGCCCAGCCCTCGGATGTGCGCGTCGGCATCGTCTCCTTCGCCGGCACCGCCACCGTGGTGCAGCCACCCACCGACAACCGGGACGACCTCATCGCCGCCATCGACCGCCTGCAGCTGGACCGCCACACCGCCATCGGCAGCGGCATCATCGTCTCCCTCGCCACCCTGTTTCCCGAGCGCGCGATAGATCCCGAGCAGACGCTGATCAACGGCCGCCGCGGTGGCCCGGCCGCGGTCGCGTCCGCCCCTTCGCGGCCGCCCGCGGCAGACGCGGTGGCACCGGCCTCCTTCAACTCGGCGGCGGTGATCCTGCTCACCGACGGCCGCCGCACCACCGGCCCCGACCCGGTGGACGCTGCCCGCATGGCCGCCGAGCACGGGGTGCGCGTGTTCACCGTGGGCTTCGGCACCTCGGAAGGGGCGATGGTGAGCAACGAAGGCTGGTCGGTGTTCATGCGCTTCGACGAGGACACGCTGAAAGCCATCGCCGACATCACCCAGGCGCGCTACTTCCATGCCGGCACCGCGGCGGAACTGCAGCAGATCTACCAGGACCTCAATGCCCGCTTCGTACTGGAGCGCAGGGGCACCGAAATCACCGCCCTGTTCGCGGCCGCCGCCGCCGCGCTGATGCTGGCGGCGGCGCTGGTGTCGCTGACGCGGGTGAATCGGTACGCCTGAGGGGTGGGGCCAAGGCTGGGCCGCGTCTCCGCCAATCAACCGGATGCGGCATGGTTCCTTCCCTCTCCCCTTGCAAGATGGCTCGCTCGAAGAGAGGGGGAATAGAAAGCATAGCCTGACTCTCCCCTATGCCGACGGAGAAGAGCCACCTGCTCATCTCGCCAGCACGGGTTTGCTCCCTCCCCCCTCGCGGGGGAAGGCCGGGGAGAGGGGGACGCCCCGCAAGGGGCGGCTACGAGCGAGGCTCGCGGGCACCTCCCCCTCTCCCCCGTCCCCTCTCCCGCCAGGGGAGAGGGGAGAAAACCACTGCGAGGGCGGCCCTTCCCCTCAACGCAATCCCCGCGTCTCCGCGAACAGCCTCAACAAACCGAACAGCGCCGCGATGCTGGGTACCTGTACGCCAACCCGGCCGGCGATCTCGTGCACCACGCCGATCAGCGCATCCACCTCCAGCCTGCGGCCGGCTTCCACGTCCTGCAGCATGGAGGTCTTCATGGCGCCCAGCTTGCGGGTGACGGCATTGCGCTCCTGCGGCGACTGCGCCACCGGGCAGCCGATGCGTTCGCCGACCTCGGCCGCCTCGCGCATCACCGCCACGCAGAAATCGTTCACCAGCGGGTCGTCCAGCATGCGATCGGAGGTGGCGCCGGTGAGGGCGGAGATGGGGTTCATGGTCATGTTGCCCCACAGCTTGAACCAGATGTCCTGCTGGATGCGCTCGGACACCTTCACCTCCAGCCCGGCGCCGGACAGCAGTTCCGCCGCCGCTCGCAGCCCCGCCGAGACCGCGCCGCCGGCCGGTTCGCCCAGGATCAGGCCGTTGCCGAAGCCGTGGCGGCACACGCCCGGCGCCGGGGTGTTGCAGGCGATGTGCACCACGCAGCCGATCACCTGCTCGCTGGGTATGCGCCGGCGCAGGCCGCCATCCGGGTCCACCGTGGTCAGCGTGGTGCCGGCCAGCGGGCCAGGGAGTCCGTCGAAGAACCACCAGGGCACGCCGTTCATGGCCAGCAGCACCTTGGTGTGCGGGCCGAGCAGCGGGCCGATGGCATCCGCCACCGCCGCCAGCGCCGGCTGCTTCACCGCCACGATCACCAGGTCCTGCGGCCCGAGTTCGGCCGGCTCGGCCACCGCGCGGATGGGGAAATAGCGGCGGCTGCCGTCGGCTTCCTCCAGCCCCAGGCCATGCTGGCGCAGGGCAGCCAGGGTGTCGCCGCGCGCCACCGCGTTGAGGGCGTGGCCGGCGGCGGCCAGCCGGGTGCCCATGAGTCCGCCGACCGCGCCGACGCCGTAGAGACAGATCTTCACTGCGGAAATCCTCCTCGTCTTGTCGTTGTCGCGCGTGCCGGCTGCCGGCCGCGCCTCAATAACGGTAGCCGGGATCGACGCGCTCGACCAGCCGGGTGAAGGCCGCCAGCGCGTCCTCGCCGGCGCCGAAGCGGGGATCGAAGTTGAGCGAGTCCGCCACGCACTTTTCCAGCACCGGCCGCGGCAGCTCGATCACCTCGCCCATGGACTGCGCCGCCAGTTGCACCTCGCAGGCGCGCTGCACCAGCCACAGCAGGGCGAAGGCCTGCGCCGGGGTGGCGCCCAGCACCACCGGGCCGTGGTTGCGCAGCAGCAGCACCGGCTTGCCGCCGGCGCTGGCGAGGATGCGCTCGCCCTCGTCCATGTGCACCGTGATGCCCTCGAACTCGTGGTAGGCCACCTTGCCGTAGAGCTGGGCGGCGTAGAAGTTGCTGAAGGAGAGCCCCTGCTTGAGGCAGCACACCGCCTGGGTGGCGGTGGTATGCACATGCATGACGCAGTGGGCGCCTTCCACCTGCGCATGGATGGCGCTGTGGAAGGTGAAGCCGGCCGGGTTGATGGGCCAGTCGGCGTGGCCGACGATGTTGCCGTCGATGTCCACCTTGACCAGGTTGGAGGCGCAGACCTCGCTGTAGTGCAGGCCGAAGGGGTTGATGAGGAAGTGCTGCGGCTCGCCCGGCACCCGCAGCGAGATGTGGTTGTAGATGGATTCGTCCCACTTGAGGTAGGCGAAGATGCGGTACATCGCCGCCAGTTCCACCCGCGCCTGCCATTCGGCGGCACCGAAGCGCGCCGGGCGGTTGTAGTCGCGTCTGTTATTTTCCATGTCGTCCTTCCTCCTTTCCTGTCTATCGATTGCCCGGCGCCGGGCGACCACAGCCGCCCGGCGCCCAGGCGTTCAGCGTGCGGCGGTGGCCGCCGGGTTCCTGCCCGCCAGTGCCCGCGCGGCGGCGAGCAGGGCGGCGCCATCCACGCCCTTGGCGCGCACCTCCTCCACCCAGTCGCGCTCCACGGTGGCGCTGCGCTGGCGCAGCTGCTCGTAGTCGGCGCCGTCCAGCAGGGTGACGGTGTGGCCGGCGGCCTTGACCTTGTTGCGGGCGGCCTCGATGGCGCCATCCCAGGCGGTGCCGAAGCGGGCCGACAGCGCGGCGCCGCTGTTGCGGTCGAGGATCTCGCGCAGGTCCGCCGGCAGCGCGGCGTACTTGTCCTTGTTCATCAGCACCACCAGCACGGTGGCACCCAGCGCCGGCTTGTCCGCCGGGGTCTCCATGTGGAAACGGGTGACCTCGTCCAGCTTGGTCGGCACGATGACCTCCCACACCGCCGAGGCGCCGTCCACCACGCCCTTGGCGATGGCCTCGGTCATCTGCGCCGGCGGCATCGCCACCGGCATCGCGCCCAGCGCCGCCAGGGTACGGGAGATGGCGCGGTTGGGCGCGCGCAGCTTCATGCCGCGCAGGTCGTCCGGGCTGTTCACCGGCTTGTTGGCGGTGTGGATGTTCATGCCGCCGTCGCCGTGCATGGCGAGCACCTTGTAGCCAGCGTACTCCTCGCGCAGGTTCTGCTCGTAGAAGGCCCAGGCCATCCTGGCCTGCGCGGTGCCGCCCAGCGGCATCACGCCGGGCAGCTCCAGCGCCTCGGTGCGGGGAAAGCGGCCGGGCGAGTAGCCGGGCGCGGTCCACACCACGTCGGCCACGCCGTTCTTCGCCTGGTCGGCGAGCTGGCCGGGGGTGCCGCCGAGCTGCATCGCCGGGAAGAACTGGCACTTGATGCGGCCGGCGGATTCGCGCGTCAGGGTGTCGCACCAGGGCGCCAGCACCTCTTTCTGCGCCAGCGCGACGCCGGGCAGGAAGTGGGCGAGGCGCAGGGTGACTTCTTCGGCGGCGGTAGCGGGCAAGCTGGCAGCGGCGGTGACCAGGGCCGATGCGGTGAGCAGGGCGAAACGGGAAAGGCGCAGTCCGCGCATGGGTGTCTCCTTTATGGGCAGAAACCGCCAGCGAACGGATGCGCGGGCGGCATCGCCATGCTAGGAATCCGGCGCCGCCGCCGGCTACCCGAAAACGGCGAGCGCTGTACGGATCCGGCGGAAATCTTCGTTGGGAGGCGGGCTGCCGCCGCAGCGTCGGTGCCCTCCCCTGCGCAGGCCTTCCCGGCAGGTCTTCACCCCGGGAGCGAGCCGCCGATTGATTCCTCCCGCGGAACAGTGTGATTCGCCTGCCGCGGTTTTTTCCGCCGGCGGATACGGCGACAATCACCGCCATGCTCCGGGGCTCCACCCCGGCCCCTCAAAACAAAAGCAAGGACACACCATGAGCGCCAACGACGCCGCCCTCGACCTCATCTTCCGCACCGCCCGCAGCTTCAACCGCTTCACCGACCAGCCGGTATCCGACGACACCCTGCGCCAGCTCTACGAGCTGCTGAAGTGGGGCCCGACCTCGATGAACTGCCAGCCGGCGCGCTATGTGTTCGTCAAGAGCGCCGAGGCCAAGGCCAGGCTCAAGCCGGGGCTGGCCCCGGGCAATGCGGACAAGACCATGGCCGCGCCGGTGACCGTCATCGTCGCCCAGGACCCGCGCTTCTACGAGCAGCTGCCGGCGCAGTTCCCCGCCGTGCCCGGCGCCCGCGACATGTTCGCCGGCAACGCCGCGCTGGCCGATGCCACCGCCTTCCGCAACAGCAGCCTGCAGGCCGCCTACCTGATCGTTGCCGCCCGCGCGCTGGGCCTGGACTGCGGCCCGATGAGCGGCTTCGATGCCGCCAAGGTGGACGCCGAGTTCTTCCCCGGCGGCGAGTTCAAGTCCAACATGCTGATCAACCTCGGCTACGGCGACGCCGCCGGCAACTATCCGCGCGGCCCGCGCCTGGGCTTCGACGAAGTCGCCCGCATCGTCTGACGCGCTCCCTCCCCGACACACCCGCAGCCCCGCCGCCGGCAGCCCGCCGGCCGCGGGGCTGCCGCGTTCACCCCGCCCGGTCGGCCGAGAAGGTCTCGAAGAACAGCGCCCGCAGCCAGGCGTTGCCGGGGTCGTGCTGGAAGCGTGGATGCCAGCTCTGGCGCAGCGCCAGCGCCGGCAGCTCCACCGGCGGCGGCAGGCAGCGGATGCCGGCGTGGGTGCCGAACACCCGCGCCATGTGCTCCGGCACGGTGGCGATCAGGTCGCTGCCCTCGATCAGCATCGGCAGCGTCAGGAAGCCCTGGGTCATCATGAAGAAGCGCCGCTTCAGGCCCTGCGCCTGCAGCGCCCATTCGAAGATGTCCTCGTCGCGGCCGAAAGGCATCACGCCAATGTGCTCGGCGGCGAGGTAAGCCTCGCGCGCTATGCGCTCGCCGTAGCGCGGGTTATCGCGGCTGACGATGCACACCAGCGGATGGCGCACCAGCTGCTGCTGGTACAGGCCCTCGGCGGTCAGCGGCAGGCTGCCGATGGCGAGGTCGATGTCGCGCCGCTCCAGCGCCGCCGGCAGCTCGCGCGGCATCAGCCGCAACACCCGCAGGCGCGCATGCGGCGCGCGCTCGCGCAAGCGCGGCACCAGCCGCGGCATGAACACCAGCTCGGCCATGTCGGTCATGCTCAACGAGAACACCCGCCGCGACTGCGCCGGGTCGAAGCCCGCCCCCGGCACCAGGCGGGCGCGCACGCCCTCCATCATCTCCGCCACCACCGGCGCCAGCTCCAGCGCCTTCTGCGTTGCCACCATGCGGGCGCCGCTGCGGACGAACAGCGGATCGTTGAAATAGACGCGCAGCCGGCGCAGCGCGTGGCTCATCGTCGGCTGCGTCATGCCCAGCGCCTCACCGGCGCGCGACACGCTGCCGTGGGTCAGCAAGGCATCCAGCACCGGCATCAGGTTGAGATCCAGCTCGCGGAAAGACATCCGGCCTCCATGCATGGGAACGCGGTCGTGCTGCGGGACAACATGAATCACTAACATATTAGACATGTCCGCCAGCGCATTTACCACACCCACCGCCGCTTCCTAGACTTGCCTCCATCGCCGCCTCGCCGGCAGCAGGCGCGGCAATACAACAAAAGAACGAGGAGACAGAGACATGACCCGCCCCAGCGCCAAGCTCATCCAGGCCGCCCAGGCCGCTTCCCGCCGCCTCGCCGACCGCGACACCCCCTTCATCTACAACGCCTGGTATGTCGCCGCCTTCGCCGAGGAAGTCGGCGAGGCCCTGCTCCGCCGCACCCTGCTGGGCAAGCGGGTGGTGATGTTCCGCACTGGCGATGGCCGCGCGGTGGTGCTGGACGACCGCTGCCCGCACCGCTCCTTCCCCCTCTCCGCCAGCCGCCGCGACGGCGACACCATCGTCTGCGGCTACCACGGCCTGCGCTTCGACAGCCACGGCGACTGTGTGGAGGCGCCGTCGCAGTCGCCCTGTCCCAAAGGCATAGGGGTGCGCGCCTACGCGGTGGTGGAGCATGGCCCGCTGCTGTGGATCTGGATGGGCGACCCGGCCGAGGCCGACCCGGCGCAACTGCCGCCCGCCGCCTGGATCACCGACCCCGCGTGGGAAACCTCCCACGGCCACATGGACCTGCGCGCCAGCTACGTGCGCCTGCACGAGAACCTGCTGGACCTCACCCACCTCAGCTTCCTCCATGCCGCCACCATAGGCACGCCGGACTACGCCGGCGCCGCCTACCAGACCGAGCTGGGCGACGGCCGCTTCGCCCTGGTGCGCAACGTGGTGCCGACCTCGCTGCCGCCGGTGTGGGGCGAGCCCACCGGCCTCTACGGCAAGCCCACCGCCGCCCGCATCGCCCGCTCCGAGTTCCACTCGCCGGCCATGCACGAGGTGAACGTGGTCTTCTACGACACCGCCCTGCCCGCCGGAAGCCGGCCGGAGTTCCGCATCCGCACCGCCCACCTGCCGACGCCGGAGACCGCCACCAGCACCCACTACTTCGTGGTGCACGGCCGCGACTTCGCCCAGCAGGACGCCGCCATCACCCACGCCATGCACGAACGCCTGTTCGCCGCCTTCCATGAGGACGTGGTCGGCCTGGCGCTGCAGGAGGAACTGCTGGCCAGCGCCGACGAGGACTTCCACGAGATGTCGCTGGCGGCGGACGGGCCGGCGATCGCGATGCGCCGGTACATCAAGGCGCGGGCCGAGGCGGAGGCGGCCGCGCGGGCGGCGGCGAGGCAGCCGGAGGGCAGCGCCGCGGTACGGGCGCAACCGCAGCCGGCTTGAGGGAGAGAGGGCTCAGGCGCGGCCGGCATGCAATTCTGGCTGGCCGCCCGCTCTGCACGGTCCACGCCGAGATCGACCGCCACCCCGCAAGCACCGCGTCTTTCCCCGCTCCCCTCGGCGGATGAGGGAGAACCAGCCTCTCATTTGCCTGGACGGCGTCAGCGCCATCCTTCCTTCACCAACTACGCGACATAGGGCCAAACGCCCTGCAGCACACAGAACGGCACCAAGCCCCCCAACCCCGGCACGCACCCAACAGAGGCGCGGCCCCTGGAGAGAGACATGTACGAAGTCGTGCTCACCCGCAAGCAGCGGGAAGCCGAAGGCATCTTCAGCTTCCGCCTGGAGCGCCCCGACGGCGGCGCCCTGCCCGCCTTCGAGGCCGGCGCCCACATCGACGTCACCATAGACATCGCCGATGACGGCGCGCCCGGCAGCCCCTCCGGCCGCCAGCTCGTCCGCCAGCTCATCCGCCAGTACTCCCTGTGCAACCCGCCGCGCGCCGGCGCCGCCGACCACTACCTCATCGGCGTGCTGGACGACCCCGCCTCCCGCGGCGGCTCGCGCGCCCTGTGCCGGCAGCTGGAAGAAGGCCGGCGGCTGCGCATCTCGGCACCGCGCAACCTCTTCGCCCTCGCGCCGGAACCCGCACCGGCGCTGCTGGTGGCCGGCGGCATCGGCATCACGCCCATCCTCGCCATGGCCGAAGCGCTGGCCGCCGCCGGCCGCGACTACCGCCTGCACTACTGTGCCCGCCGCCGCTCCCAGGCCGCCTTCCTCTCCCGCCTGGCCGCCGCGCCGCACGCTGCCCGCAGCCAGCTGCATTTCGACGACGAACAGCCCTTCGACGCCGCCGCCGCGCTCGCCGGCGCGCCGGCCGGCGCCCACCTCTACGTCTGCGGCCCGGCCGGCTTCATGGACCACCTCGCCACCACCGCCCTCAACCTGGGCTGGGACGCAGACCGCCTGCACCGCGAGCACTTCGGCCGCGCCCCGGCAGTCGTCGACAGCGGCGACCTGCCCTTCGAAGTCGAGATCGCCAGCACCGGCGCCCGCATCCCGGTGGCGGCGGACGAATCCGTCACCCAGGCCCTGGCCCGCGCCGGCATCGACATTCCCACCTCCTGCGAGCAAGGCGTGTGCGGCACCTGCCTCACCCGGGTGCTCGCCGGCCAGCCGGACCACCGCGACCAGTTCCTCACCGCACAAGAGCGCGCCGCAGCAGACCACTTCCTGCCCTGCTGCTCACGCGCCCGAGGCCCGCTGCTGAAGCTGGATCTCTGATCCCGCCGGCAGCGCCCATCCGCCGCCCGGCCACCGGCCGCGGCGGCAGCAGCACCCCACCAGAGAAGAAGGAGACGACAGCATGAAATCCACCCATCAACCCACGCCGGCCGCGCCGTCCACCCGCCGCAGCAAGAAACCCCGGACCGCCCTGCCCACGCTGGCGCTGGCCACCGCGCTGGCCGCCCTCGCCATTCCGGCCGCCCACGCCCAGGAGGTCACCCTCAAGGTCGCCCACTTCCTGCCGGCCAACGTCTCCGGCCACCAGAAGGTGCTGGTGCCCTGGTGTGCCGACATCGCCCGTGACTCCCAGGGCCGCATCGCCTGCCAGTTCTACCCGGCGATGCAGCTGGGCGGCACGCCGGCGCAGCTGGTGGACCAGGTCAAGAACGGCGTCGCCGACGTGGTATGGACCGTGCCCGGCTACTCCGCCGGCCGCTTCCCCGCCATCGAAGCCATGGAGCTGCCCTTCGTCATCAGCGACGCCAGCCGCGGCGGCCTCGCCACCTGGCAGTACTACCAGCGCCACGCGCAGAAGGAGTTCGACGCCTACAAGGTGCTGGCGATGTTCGTCGACGGCGGCGTCACCCTGCACACCGGCCGCAAGGAGATCAAGACGCCGGCCGACATCGAGGGCCTCAAGCTGCGCGCGCCCGGCCGCATGGCCTCCAAGACCCTGGCCGCGCTCGGCGGCCAGCCGGTGGCCATGCCGCCGGCGCAGATGACCGAGGCCATCTCCAAGGGCGTGGTGGACGGCGCCATGGGCGGCTGGGAGTTCGTGCCCTCGACCAAGCTCGACGAGGTCACCCGCTTCCATGTCGACCCGCCCGCCGGCCAGCCCTTCCCGGTTGCCACCGTGCTCACCATCCTGATGAACAAGGCCAAGTACGAGCGCCTGCCGGACGACCTGAAGGCGGTCATCGACAAGCACAGTGGCGAAGCCCTGGTCACCCGCGCCGGCCGCAACTGGGACGACGAAACCGAGGCTGCCCGCGCCAAGGTGCTGGCCGGCGGCGGCAAGATCCATCACTTCAGCGAGGACGACATGCGCGCCATGCGCGCCGCCACCGCCAAGGTGGACGAGGAATGGATCGCCGAAGTCAGCCGCAAGGGGCTGGACGGCAAGGCGCTGGCCGCGGCCGCGAGGGAACTGGCCGCCGCGCCCTGAGGCGGCAGCCAGCGGCAAGCCCCCAAGGCCGGGGCGGGCGCCCCCGCTCCGGCCCCGCCCCTTCTCCGCCCCTCTCGCAGCTCTTTCATCGTCCCGGCTCCGCCACTTCAGCCGCGCACGGAACCCGCGCCGCCTTCCGCGCCACCAAGGGCCATCCCCTGTCTGGAAGCGCCGCCATGACCGATCGCCGCGACCTCCTCCTCGGCCTGGGCGCCGGCCTGCTGCTGGCCAGCCGCCCCGGCCTCGCCGCCGAAGCCTGCGCCCCCGCAGTGTGCCGGACCTGCGGCCCCACCGGCAGCGCCACCGCCGGCCCCTTCTACGTCGCCAACGCGCCCTCGACCATGGACATCAACCTGCTGCGCGCCCCCGGCACACCGATGCAGGTCGCCGGCCTGGTGCTGGGCGGCAACGACGGCCGCACGCCGCTCGCCAACGCGGTGGTGGAGCTGTGGCATGCAGACAGCGACGGCCGCTACCACCCGGAGGCCAACGGCGACATCTCCCAGTACCGGCCGGAGGAGATCAACCTGCGCGGCCAGGTACGCAGCGACGGCCAGGGCCGCTTCGCCTTCAACAGCATTGTTCCCGGCAACTACGCCAACCGCCGCCGCCATCTGCACTGGCGCCTGTCCGCCGGCGGCCACCGCCCGCTGGTCACCCAGACCTACTGGCAGGACGAACGCGACACCGCGCTGGCGCGCCGGGACCCGGTGGACCGCGCCCCGGAAGACTGCCGCTGGCTGAGCTTCCGGGAACGCGGGGGGATCATGCAGGCCAGCGTGGTGTTCGTGCTGCAGATGCTGGCGTAAGCCCCGGCGGCAGCTTGCCGCCATCGGAAGAAGCGCCTCAGCCGCCCCGCCGCAGCGTGGCCGATGGCGTTTCGCCGTAGCGGCGGCGGTAGTCGGCGGCGAAGCGGCCGAAGTTGCCGAAGCCGCGGCGGGCCGCGATCTCGGCGACGGTGGCGGCGGGGCCCGCAGCGAGCAGGTCCTGCCGCGCCCCCTCCAGGCGCAGCTCGCGCAGCCAGGCCATCGGGCTGGTACCCCGGCTGTCGCGGAAGGCGGCGCTGAGGGTGCGGATGCCAACGCCGGCGGCGGCGGCGATGTCAGCCAGGGTCAGCGGCTGGCCCGCATGGGCGCGCATGTAATCCTCGGCGCGGCGCAGGTGGCGCGGCGCCGGCGCGGGCGGCGGCTTGTGCAACAGCGCGGATTGACTGTGGGGCACTTCGGTGAGCAGGTAGAGCGCCACCATTTCCTCCAGCTGGCGCAGCAGGGCGGCGCCCGGCGCCGCCTGCGCCCAGCCCAGCACCAGCCGCAACAGCGCCAGCCAGCGCGCCTGCGCCGGAAGGTCTGCCGCCAGCACCGGCTGGAACAGCAGCGGCGCGGCCTCCTCCTGCCCACTCAGCGCGGCCCACTTGGCCGCCAGCAGGCCTTGCTCGATGCGCAGGTTGAGGCGGCAACTGTCGGCGGAGAACCGCTTCCTCACCGGTGTGGCGGCGGAATCCAGCACCACCATGCCGGCACCGCCGCGATGCATGCCGCCGCCGGCGACGATCTCGGAGGCGCCCTCCAGCTGGGTGGTGATCAGGGTGAAGCCGCCGGCGGCCTGCTGGTCCAGCTCGACCTCGGTGCCGAAGCGCAAGCGTGCCAGCTCCAGCGCGCCCAGGCTGCGACGCTCGAAGCGCATGTCGAAGCGGCGGCCATGCACGCTCAGGCGATGGCGGCTGTAGGCGGAGCACAAGCGGGCGGAGGCCTCCGCCGGATCGCGGCTGCGGATGAAAGACGCCGCGGCCGCGGCGGCATTCCCCGCCGCCTGCGCACAGGGGCGAAACAGCGCCGCGGCGTCGCGGCCGAGTTCCCGGGTGTGTGCTTGCTGCTGCATCCCTGCCTCCTTGCTTCATCCGCCGCCGGCGGGTATGGGGGAGATTGGTCCTGTCGATGAAACAGTGCGTTATCCGCCGCCCGCTTTTTCCTCACCGGACGCCCTCCTATGATGGCAAGCCTCGACTCGACCTTCCCCCCAGGCAGTGCCTGGCCGGAGCAACCATCATGATCCTGCATTACATCTTCGATCCCCTGTGCGGCTGGTGCTACGCCGCGGCCCCCCTGGTGAAGGCTGCGCGCAACCTGCCCGGCCTGCGCATCGCCTTCCACGGCGGCGGCATGATGATGGACGGCGACCGCCGCCCGATCACGCCGCAGTGGCGGGAATACGTGATTCCCCACGACCGCCGCATCGCCGCCGTCAGCGGCCAGCCCTTCGGCGAGGCCTATTTCGACGGTCTGCTGCTGGACCGCGGCGCGGTCATGGACTCCGCACCACCCACCACCGCCATCCTCGCCGCCGAGGCCATCGCCGGCCGCGGGCTGGACATGCTGGACCAGCTGCAGCGCGCCCACTACGTGCAGGGCAGGCGCATCGCCGAACCGGCGGTGCTGCATGCCATCGCCAGCGAACTCGGCCTCAACCCGGCGGAGTTCGACCAGGCCTACGCCGACCTGGAAGGCGCCCCCACCCGCAACCACGTCGCCGCCAGCCGCGAGCTGCTGGCCCGGGTCGGCGGCCGCGGCTTCCCCACCCTGGTGCTGGAGACCGACGACCGCAAGTTGCAGGTACTGGACCTCTCCGCCTGGCTGGGCAAGCCGGACGCCTTCCGCGAGCACCTCGCCGGCCGCCTGCCTGCCGCCACCGCGGAACAAGCGCCCGCGCCCTTCTGCGGCGTGGACGGCTGCGCGCCGGAGGCCTGAGGCCGGGGAGCCAGCCGGGGCACGCCCCGACGGCATCAAGGGCTCCAAGGGCCTCAAGGGCATCGGGCCGAGCGTGGCTTTTGCCCATCTCGACAAACAAGCGCGCTTGGCGCCCTGACGGGCGCCCCCCCTCTCCAGCTCGCACGACCGCCCCCGCCCGAGGAATCGCCCCCACTGCGGTGGCGCCTAGGCCCGCCGGCGCCTTCGCCGGCTCCACACCTGCCCGGCTGGCAAGGCTCCAAGCCGCAATGCAAACCGCCGCCGCCCGTGACTCCGGCGCGGCGGCGGTGCGCAGGCGCGGCGGCTTACAGCCCACCCATCGCCAGGTACTTGGTTTCCAGGTACTCGTCGATGCCGTGGCTGGAACCTTCGCGGCCCAGGCCGGATTGCTTGATGCCGCCGAAGGGCGCCACCTCGGTGGAGATCAGGCCGGTGTTGATGCCCACCATGCCGTACTCCAGCTTGCCGGACACCCGCCACACCCGGCCGATGTCGCGGGAGTAGAAGTAGGCGGCGAGGCCGAACTCGGTGTCGTTGGCCATGTGGATGGCCTCTTCCTCGGTGTCGAAGCGGAACAGCGGCGCCACCGGGCCGAAGATTTCCTCCTTCGCCACCCGCATCGCCGGCGTCACCTCGGCCAGGATGGAGGGCTCGTACCAGGTGCCGCCCAGCGCATGGCGCTTGCCGCCGGCCACCACCCGGGCGCCCTTGGCCACCGCATCGCCCACCAGTTCCTCGACCTTGGCCAGCGCCGCTTCGTCGATCAACGGACCCTGGGTCACGCCGTCGTCGAAGCCGTTGCCCACCTTCAGCTTCGCCACCGCGGCGGCCAGCTTTCCGGCGAAGGCGTCATACACCCCGGCCTGCACCAGCAGGCGGTTGGAGCAGACGCAGGTCTGGCCGGTGTTGCGGTACTTGGAGGCGATGGCGCCGGCCACCGCCGCATCCAGGTCGGCATCATCGAAGACGATGAAGGGCGCGTTGCCGCCCAGCTCCAGCGACAGCTTCTTGATCGTCGGCGCGCACTGCTCCATCAGCAGGCGGCCGACTTCGGTGGAGCCGGTGAAGGTGAGCTTGCGCACCGTCGGGTTGGCAGTGAATTCGCCGCCGATGGCGCTGGCCTTGCCGGTGATGACGCTGAACACGCCCGCCGGCACGCCGGCCTCTTCCGCCAGCACCGCCAGCGCCAGCGCGGACAGCGGCGTCTGCTCCGCCGGCTTGACCACCATGGTGCAGCCGGCCGCCAGCGCCGGGCCGGCCTTGCGGGTGATCATCGCCGCCGGGAAATTCCACGGCGTGACCGCCGCGCACACGCCCACCGGCTCTCGGGTGACGACGATGCGGGTGCCGGCCAGCGGCGAGGGCACCACCTCGCCGTAGGCGCGCTTGCCTTCCTCGGCGAACCACTCGATGAAGGAAGCAGCGTAGGCGATCTCGCCGCGCGCCTCGGCCAGCGGCTTGCCCTGCTCGGCGGTCATCAGCCGGGCGAGGTCTTCCTGGTTGGCCATCATCAGTTCGAACCAGCGCCGCAGCACCTTGGCGCGTTCGGCGGCGGAGGTTTCGCGCCAGGCCGGCAGCGCGCGGTCGGCGGCTTCGATGGCGCGGCGGGTTTCGGCGGCACCGCAGCGCGGCACGCTGGCGATGGTCTCGCCGGTGGCGGGGTTGGTGACCGGCACAGTCTCGCCGTCATCGGCGCCCACCCACTGGCCGGCGATGTAGCAGGCCTGGCGCAGCAGCGCCGGATTCTTCAGTTGGAGCATGGTGTTCTCCTTGTTACGGGCCGGCGCGGACGGGCGCCAGCAGATGGATCTGATGTTCTTTTTTGCCCCGCAAGCCCGGCCAGGCTCAGGCAGAAGGGGCCGGTCTGCCAGGCTGAGCGCTTGGGGAATGCAGGGCTGGCGCCGCCAGCATGGGCAGACGCGCCCTCCCGCTCAATAAGCCGCCCCCGCCGCCCCGCTCTCGCCCTTGAAGGACTGGGCCAGGCGCAGCGCGGCGTTGCGCAGCAACAGGGTGTCGACGCCAACGGCGGCGAAACGTGCCCCTTTCTCGCAATAACCGCGGGCGGTGGCGGGATCGGAGGCGAATACGCCGGCGGCCTTGCCGGCGGCGGCGATGCGGGCGAGCGCGTCTTCCACCGCGGCCTTCACCTCCGGGTGGCCGGGCTGGCCGAGGTAGCCGAGCGAGGCGGCGAGGTCGGAGGGGCCGACGAAGATGCCGTCCACGCCTTCCACCGCGGCGATGTCCTCGATGGCGGCGAGGCCGGCGCGGGATTCCACCTGCAGGATCAGGCAGACCTCTTCATCCGCGCGGGCGAAGTAGTCCGGCACGCCGTTCCAGCGCGCCGCCCGCGCCAGCGCGGTGCCGACGCCGCGGACGCCAGCCGGCGGGTAGCGGGTGGCGGCGACCAGGGCGCGGGCCTGCTCGCCGGACTCCACCATGGGCACCAGCAGGGTCTGGACGCCGATGTCGAGCAGGCGCTTGATGGCGGCGACGTTGTGGTCGGCGGTGCGCACCACCGGGCTCACCGGATAGGCGGCCAGGGCCTGCAGCTGGGCGAGGACGGTGCGCAGCTCGTTGGGGCCGTGCTCGCCGTCCACCATCAGCCAGTCGTAGCCGGTGCCGGCGACGATCTCGGCGCTGTAGGGATCGGCCAGGCCGAGGAACAGGCCGATCAGCGGCTGGTCGGCGGCGGGCGCCGCCAGGGCGCGCTTGAAGCGGTTTTCGGGCATCTGCATGGGAGGACTCTCGCGAAGGCGGATGGGATGGGCGCGCGGCGGCTCAGACGAAGCGGCAGGCGATGCAGCCCAGCGGGCCGTAGTCTACGTGGAAGGTGTCGCCGGCGCGCGCCGCCACCGGCCGGGTGAAGGAGCCGGCGAGGATGACCTGCCCCGGCTCCAGCGCGACGCCATGCGGCGCGAACTTCTTCGCCAGCCAGGCGATGCCGTTGGCCGGATGGTTGAGCACGCCGGCGGCCACGCCGGTTTCCTCGATGACGCCGTTGCGGTAGAGCAGCGCCGCCACCCAGCGCAGGTCCACATCCATCGGCTTCACCGCGCGGCCGCCCATCACCAGGCCGGCGTTGGCGGCGTTGTCGGAGATGGTGTCCATGACGCGGCGCGGGCGCTTGCTGTCGGGGTCGATGCGGTGGCAGCGGGCGTCGATGATCTCGATCGCCGGGATCACGTAATCGGTGGCGGAGAGAACGTCGAACACGCTGACGTCCGGCCCCTCCAGCCTGTCCTTGAGGATGAAGGCCAGCTCCACCTCCACCATCGGCAGGATGAAGCGCGACAGCGGGATGTCAGCGCCTTCGTTGTAGAACATGTCGTCGAGCAGCGTGCCGTAGTCGGGCTCGTCGATCTGCGAGGACATCTGCATCGCGCGCGAGGTCAGGCCGATCTTGTGGCCCTTGATCGTGCGGCCCTCGGCGAGCTTCAGACGTATGCCCTCGCGCTGCACCGCGTAGGCGTCGGCGATGGTGATCTCCGGGTGGTCCAGCGACGGCGCGCGCACCTGTTCGCGGGTTTTCTCGGCCTGGTGCAGCCGCAGCGCGATGGCGGCGATGGTCTCTTGGGGCAGCATGGTCTTGTCCTTTGGTGTGGAGCGCCGGCCGCTCAGGCCTTGCGGTAGCGGGCGTGGATGTTGTTGTGCTTCCAGGTGCCGGCCTCGGAGAACTCCTGCAGCTCCAGCGACAGCGCCAGGTAGCGGCGGTCGAAGAGGGCGGCGAAGTGGGCCTTCATCATGTCGAACAGCTCGTCGCCGGTCTTCTGCCGCGCCTCGGCGCTGCGGCCGGCGCCGATCTTGACGGTGGCATGGACGAAGGCGTCATCCGCGCTGCCGTCGGCGACGCAGAAGTCGGTGAGTTCGATGGCGCGCGAGCGGATGCCGCCGACCGGGAACACGCCCTGGGCGATCATCACCGCGTTGGCCTTCTTCAACAGGCCTGGGAGGTCGCCCTCGGCGCGGAGGTTGGCGGAGTATTCGAAGATGAGGTGGGCCATGGTGCGGGAGTCCGTGAAAGGTATTGGTGGGCGGCTTCGCAAGGTCGGGGGAAATGGGAGCGGAGGCGGTTCAGCAGGCCTTGGCTTTTAGGCCCCTTTCCCCTGGCGGGAAAGGGGCCGGCCGTTTGGCACTCCAGGCCGTATTACGCCCCTGCGGGGCGCCCCCCTCTCCCCGGCCCTCCCCCTCGAGGGGGAGGGGGAAAGACGCCGGTGGCTCGGAGGGGTGTTGCGTTTCAACTGGCCTCCCGCCTTCAGCTCAGACCGGGAACACCGCATTGATCTGCCCGGTGCCGGAGCTGCCGAAGAAGGGGGTGATGACCTCCACCTTGCCGCGGTACTCGTCCCAGCCCAGCGCGCCCAGCAACATCGCAGTGTCGTGCATGAAGCCTTCGCCGTGGCACTTGTCGGCGTACTCCGGCAGCATTTCGCAGAAGGTCTTCCAGTCGCCGCGCTGCCACATGTCCACCACCGCGTGGTCCATGGTTTCCAGGAAGGGGCTCCACATCTTGTGCATGAACTCCTCGGCGACGCCGTTCTGGGCGAAGCGGTGCGACAGCGAGCCGCTGGCGAAGAAGGCGACCTTGCCGTCGTAGTGGGCTTCCACCGCCTTGCGCATGGCCGCGCCCAGGCGTACCGAGTCCGCCAGGTTATGCACGGTGCACAGCGCCGACACCGACACCACCTTGAAGTGCTGGTCGGCGTTCATGTAGCGCATCGGCACCAGGGTGCCGTACTCCAGCGCCAGCGTGGTGGCGTCGTGGGCGCGGGTATTCACGCCCTCGGCGGTGCACACCTCGGCCAGCAGCTTGCCCAGCGCCGGGTTTCCCGGGTAGGCGTAGGGCATGTTCTTGATGAAGTGCGGCAGCTCGTTGCTGGTGTACACGCCTTCGAAGTGCGGCGCGCAGTTCACGTGGTAGCCGCTGTTCACCAGCCAGTGGGTGTCGAAGACGACGATGGTGTCTACGCCGAGCTCGCGGCAGCGGCGGCCGATCTCGATGTGGCCGTCGATGGCGGGCTGGCGGCAGCCCTTGTGCGGACCATCGAGTTCGGACAGATACATCGACGGTACGTGGGTGATCTTGGCGGCGAGGGCGAGTTTGCCCATGGTGTTCTCCTCTTGCGCTTTCCTGTGGTTATGGAACTCCGGGTCGCTCTCTGCCGGAGCCGGCGGCGGGCCGCGTTCTGTGCGCGCTCGGCCGCCGTGTTGCTGTTGTTTCCCTGCCGGTTCGCATGCCACCGCCGCCCGCGCCCTCGGGCACCAGATGCCGGAGGGCGCGGGCGGCGGTGGCGGTGACTCAATGGCTCACACGCCCCCTCATACGCCCCAGCGCGGAATCGGGTGGCTGCCGTAGGAAATCGCCACGTTCTTGGCCTCGCAGAACACTTCGTAGCTGTAGTGGTTGCCCTCGCGCCCGGTGCCGGAGGCCTTGGTGCCGCCGAAGGGCTGGCGCAGGTCGCGCACGTTCTGGCTGTTCACGAAGGTCATGCCGGCGTCGATGGCCTTGGCCATGCGCAGCACGCGGCCGGTGTTCTCGGTCCAGAGGTAGGAGGACAGGCCGTAGGGCGTGTCGTTGGCGATGCGGATGGCCTCTTCCTCGGTCTTGAACGGGATCAGGCAGGGCACCGGGCCGAAGATTTCGTCCTGAGCGATCTTCATGCGGTTGTCCACATCGGCGAACACGGTGGGCTGCACCCAGTTGCCGCCGGCCAGATGCGCCGGCACTTCGGGCTTGCCGCCGCCGAGCACCAGGCGGGCGCCCTCTTCCTGGCCGATCTCGATGTAGCGCGTCACCTTCTCCCAGTGGCCGCGGCTGATCATCGGGCCGATGATGGTGTCCGGGTCCAGCGGGTCGCCCACCGTCAGCTTGGCGGCGCGGGCGGCGAAGTCGGCGACGAAGCGTTCGTAGATGCTGTGCTGCACGATGATGCGGCTGCCGGCGGTGCAGCGCTCGCCGTTGTTGGAGAAGATCATGAACAGCGCGGCGTCCAGCGCGCGTTCGTAGTCGGCGTCGTCGAAGATCACGAAGGGCGACTTGCCGCCCAGCTCCATCGAGAACTTCTTCAGCCCGGCCGACTTGACGATGCGGTTGCCGGTGAGCGTGGAGCCGGTGAAGGAGATGGCGCGCACGTCCGGGTGGCTGACCAGCGCCTCGCCGGCGGTGTGGCCGTAGCCGTGCACCAGGTTGAACACCCCCGGCGGAATGCCGGCTTCCAGCACCAGCTGCGCCAGCCGGGTGGCGGTGAGCGGCGACAGTTCGGACATCTTCATCACCGCGGTGTTGCCGAAGGCGAGGCAGGGCGCGGTCTTCCAGGTGGCCGTCATGAAGGGCACGTTCCACGGCGAGATCAGCGCCACCACGCCCACCGGCTGCCACAGGGTGTAGTTGAGGTGGCCGGTGTCGGAATCGTAGGTTTCGCCGTGCTGGTGCTGGATGAGTTCGGCGAAGTAGTAGAAGTTGTCCGCCGCGCGCGGGATCAGCGCCTTCTTGGTCTGGCCGATGACCTGGCCGCAGTCGCGCGTTTCCAGTTCGGCCAGTTCCGGCACATGGGCGGCGATGAGGTCGCCCAGGCGGCGCAGCAGGCGGGCGCGCTCCTTCACCGGAGTGGCGGCCCAGCCGGGGAAGGCGGCCTTGGCGGCGGCCACCGCGGCGTTCACTTCGTCCTGGCCGCCGCTGGCGACGCGGGCGAGCACTTCGCCGGTGGCGGGGTTGAGGGTTTCGAAGCTTTCGGCGCTGCCGACTTCGCGGCCGCCGATGATGTGCTGGATGGTGGTCATTGCGCGTGTGCTCCCTGGCCGGCGGCGCCGAACCAGCCGGCGTCGTCCACGATGGTGTTGGTGAGGCAGCCTATGCCCTCGATCTCGGTGTCGACCACGTCGCCGGCCTTGACGTCGGCCAGCCCCTCCGGTGTGCCGGTGAGGATGAGGTCGCCGGGCGAGAGCGTCATGAAGGAGGACAGGTATTCGATCAGCGTCGGCACGTCGAAGATCATGTCGGCGGTGGTGCCTTCCTGGGTGGTGACGCCGTTCACCCGGGTGGTGAGGCGCAGCGCCATCGGGTCGGGCACGTCGGCGCGGTCCACCAGCCAGGGGCCGAGCGGCGTGCAGGCGTCGCGGTTCTTCACCCGCAGGTTGGGGCGATACCAGTTTTCGAGGTAATCGCGGATCGCGTAGTCGTTGGCGACGGTGTAGCCGGCCACATGGTCGTAGGCATCGGACTTGGCGATGCGGTAGCCGGCCTTGCCGATCACCACCGCCAACTCGCACTCGTAATGCATGTAAGTGGCATCCGCCGGGCGGCGGCTGAAGCTGCGGTGGCCGGTGAAGGCGTTGGGGCCCTTGAGGAAGACCAGCGGCGCTTCCGGCGCCTTGAAGGCCAGCTCCTTGGCGTGGTCGGCGTAATTGAGGCCGAGGGCGAACACGGTGCGCGGCTGCACCGGCGGCAGCCAGGTGACTTCCGCCTGGCCGACGATGCGGCCATCGGCCAGCCGCAGCTGGTCCGCGCCGTGAGGCTGCGCCTCGTGGATGCCGCCCTGCCAGGCGATGCGTGCGCGCTTCATCGTGCTTCCTCCGCAATGCTGAATTCCAGCGCGCCCAGCGCGCCGCCGGCGATGCGCACCTTCGTGCCGGGCGCGGCCTGCGGCGACTGGTATTCCACGCCGACCAACAGCACGTCGCCGGTTTGCAGCGTCATGAATTCCGAAACGTCGGCGATCAACTGCGGCACGCCGCGCACCAGGTCCGCCAGCGTGCGCTCGGCCACAGGCAGGCCATCGAAGAAGGTGTGCAAGGTGATGTCGCCCAGGCGGCCGGCTTCGGCCACCGGCACCACCCGGGCGGCGACCGGGCAGGCGCCGTCGAAGCACTTCTCGCGGATCGCCGGCCGGTAATAGCTGGCGTGCGGCAGGCTGAGGTCGGCCACCAGCAGGTAGCCGGCCACCGTCTCCAGCGCATCCGCCGGCGTGCGGCGCGCCGCCGGCGCACCGAAGACGATGCCGACGGTGGCGGCCACTTCAACCCGCGCCTCACCCTGCGGCAGGCGCACCGCGGCGCCCTCGCCCACCAGGGTGTTGGCCGGCTTGATATAGAGCACCGGCGCCTTGGGCGCGCCCTTGTAGGGCGCTTCGGCGGCGGCCGCGCCGAGGCGGGCCACCGAGACGCGATCATTCATCACCACGCCGTACACCGTGCCGGCAAGCGGCAGGGGTTTGCTTGTCATCGTGTGTGTCTCCTCAACCCAGTGCATGCACCAGCCACAGCGCGAGGCCAGGCACGAACACCAGCAGGATGATGCGCGCGAAGTCGGAAGCCAGGAAAGGCATCACCCCAAGGGCGGTGTCCTTCATCGGCACGTCGCGCGCCAGCTTGTTGATCACATAGAGGTTCATGCCCACCGGCGGATGCACCAGGCCGATCTCCACCACCATCAGCGCCAGGATGCCGAACCAGATGGACTTGTCCGCCTGGCTCATGCCGAAGAAATCCAGGCCCATGATCATCGGGTAGAAGATGGGAATGGTGAGCAGGATCATCGCCAGCGAGTCCATCACGCAGCCCAGCAGCACGTAGATGGCCAGCACCGCGAACAGGATGGCCAGCGGCGGCATGCCGGAATCGCGCGCCCAGTTGGCCAGCTCTGTGGGCATCTGCGACAGCGCCAGCGCCGAGTTCAGCAGGTCGGCGCCGATCAGCACCATGAAGATCATCGCGGTGGCGTGAGCGGTGCCGAGAATGCTCGCCGACAAGCCCTTCCAGCGCATGCCGCCGGTGACGAAGGCGAGCACGCCGCAGGCTGCCGCGCCGATGGAGGCCGCTTCGGTGGGATTGGCCCAGCCGCCGTAGATGCCGACGATGACCACCAGGAACACCAGCAGCACCGGGATGATGCCGACCTGAGCCTTGATCATCTCGGCAACGCTGGCCTTTTCCCCCGCCGGACCGGCTTCCGGATTGCGGCTGACGATGATGCGGATGACCAGGATGTAGCCCAGCGCGGCGACGATGCCGGGGATGACCGCGGCGACGAACAGCTTGCCGATGGATTCCTGCGTCAGCACCGCATAGATCACCAGCGGTACCGACGGCGGAATCAGGATGCCCAGCGTGCCGCTGGCCGCCAGCGTGGCGGTGGCGAGCTTGCCGGAGTAGCCGCGCTCGCGCAGTTCCGGCAACGCCACCTGGCCCATGGTGGCGGCGGTGGCCAGCGAGGAGCCGCAGATGGCACCGAAGGCAGCGCAGGCGGCGGTGGAAGCCATCGCCATGCCGCCCTTCCAGTGGCCGATCAGCGTGCCGGCGGCACGGAACAGCGCCTTGGACAGGCCGCCGTGGGTGGCGAACTGGCCCATCAGGATGAACAGCGGGATCACCGCCAGGTCGTAGTTGGAAAGCCGGGCGTAGACCAGGTTGTTCAGCGTGTACAGCAGGCCGTCCGCCATGCCGCTGTTCATCACCAGGTAGATGCCGGCACCGGCGATGAACATCGCCATGGTGATGTGGATACGGACGGAGAGCATCGCCAGCAGGGCGCCGAAACCCAGCAGGCCGACAGCGGTGCCGCTCATTTGGCCACCTCCGGCACGGCAGCCCGCTCCAGCCCGCTGGCCGCCGGCATCGCCTTGCGGCGGAAGAAGGCGATGGCCGCGCGGTAGAAGGCGCACAGCGAAGTCAGCGCCAGGCTGGGCACCAGCGCCGCCACCGGAATCCACACCGGCAGCGATACCAGCGTGGTCACCTCGCCCGCCTCATGGATGGAGATGGCCGACAGCGCAGTGCGCCAGGCCAGCACCGCCACCGCGATGGCGAGGATGAGGTCGGCGCTGCCGTCCATCCAGCGCTTGCGCGCCGCCGGCAGGTGCTCGGTGAAGAAATCCACCTTCAGGTTCTCGCCCATCAGCGCGCAGTACGGCAGGAAGGCGGCAGCCGCAACCGCGGTGCCCGCCTGCATCAGCTCGATGTCGCCATTCACCGAGCCAAAGCCCAGCTTGCGGCCGACGATGGACACCAGCGACATCGCCATCAGGCTGAGGAAGAGCGCGCCGCCGGCGTAGGCCAGCAGCTTGCAGATCCCGCTCAGCGCGGCCTCCGCCGCGTTGCGCTGCCGCAGTTCGGGCGGCAGCCCCATAGGTTCGTTCATAGCTGTCTCCTCCGTGCTTTCTTGTTATTGGCCGCTGGCCAGCGCGCGGGCGGCGTCGGCCAACTTGCGGCCATCCACGCCCTTGGCGCTCACCTGCTTGATCCACTCTTCCTCCACCGGCTGGGCGGCCTTCTTCATCGCTTCCAGTTCGGCATCGGAGAGCTGCACCACCGCGTTGCCGTGGCTCGCCACCTTGGCGCGGGTGGCGGTGGCCACCTCGTCCCACACGCGACCGAAGTTCGTCACCAGCGCGGCGCCGCTGTGCTTGTCCACGACTGCCTTGAGGTCGGCCGGCAGGCTGTCGTACTTCTGCTTGTTCATCAGCATCGCCAGCACCGTGGTGGAGGGATAGGGCTTGCCTGCCGCCGGCTGGGCGTGGAACTTGGCCACTTCGTCCAGCTTGGTCGGCAGCACCACTTCCCAGGCGCCCATGGCGCCATCCACCACGCCCTTGGCGATGGCCTCGGTGACCTGCGCCGGCGGCATCGCCACCGGTTCGCCGCCGAGCGCGGCCAGGGTCTTGGAGGCCATGCGGGTGGGCGCGCGCAGCTTCAGGCCGGCGATGTCCGCCAGGCCCTTCACCGGCTTCTTCGCGGTATGCAGTGCCACGCCGCCATCCACGTGCACCGCCAGCACCTTGTAGGCGTCGAATTCCGCCTTGGCGTACTGCTCGTAGTAGGACCAGGCTGCGCGGCTGCCGCTGCTGGCGTCGGAGACGACGAAGGGCAGCTCCAGCGCTTCGATCAGCGGGAAGCGGCCGGCGGAGTAGCCGGGCGCGGTCCACACCACGTCGGCCACGCCGTTCTTCACCTGGTCTGCGAGCTGGGCGGGGGTGCCGCCGAGCTGCATCGCCGGGAAGAACTGGCACTTGATGCGGCCGCCGGAATCCTTGGCCAGCGCATCGCACCAGGGCTGCATCACCTGCTGCTGGGCGGGCGCCACCGAGGGCAGGAAATGGGCGATCTTGAGGGTCACCTCCTGCGCGAACGCGGGCAGGGACAACACGCAGGCGGACGCCGCGACCAACAGGCGCTTGTTCATCTCTTCTCCTCTCTCCTGACACGTGCCTGGGCGGCACGATTACTTAATATGTTAGCAATTTGATCACTAAGATATTAGTGAGTCAACTGCTAGAATCGGAGCCAAGGAGATTTATGATGAATGACCGCATTCCCCGCAGCGCGGCCCGCAAAGCCGCAGCAGAGACAGGACGAGGCACCCCAATGAGCGCCCCCATCGCCCACCGCAACCTGCCGCAGTTGCTGCTGAAAGCACGCGAGACCCTGCTCGCCCACTTCCGCCCGATCATCACCCACTTCGGCTTGACCGAGCAGCAGTGGCGGGTGATGCGCACGCTGAGCGAACAGGGCGAGATGGAGCCGCGGCAGATCTGCGAAGCCTGTCAGATCCTCAGCCCCAGCCTCACCGGGGTGCTGCTGCGCATGGAGGAACTCGGCCTGGTGGAGCGCCGCCGGGTGCCGGAAGACCAGCGCCGCATGCTGGTCAGCCTCACCCCCCGCAGCCTGGACATCATCGGGCGCATGGCGCCGCTGATCGAGCAGCAGTACCGCCGGCTGGAAGAGGCGGTGGGCAAGCCACTGCTGGACGAAACCTACGCCCAGCTCGACCGCCTGCTCTCCACCCGGCTGGACGCCGTGGCCACGGTGGACCTGCCGCCCAGCGACGCACCGATGAGCGCCCCGGCCCGCCGGCGCAAGGCGGCGAGCGAGGACGAAGCGCGCGACTGAACGCCCCGCGGTTCCGCTGCAGCGCGCAATGGAAACGCCCCGCGCGCAGGACTGCCGAAACGCCGGCCAAGGGCTTAAGCTTGGCGACCGCAAGGAAAAAACAAGCGCGCGGCAAAGACCGCGACGCAAGGAGACAGAGCATGGACTTCCCCCGACCGGAGGCAGCAGCCGGCACGTCCGGCGTCGCCGTCAACTCCCCCGCCCGCTGGGCCGATCTCGTCAACACCCGCTTCCTGCCGCTGGAGGTGCAGCCGCGCCGGCGCGACCGCTTCCGCGCCCAGCTCGACGTGGTGGCCGGTGAGTCCGCGCTGCTCGCGCTGGTGCAGTCCGACGCCCACCGGGTGGAGCGCACCGCTCACCACGCCGCCCACGCCGAGCGCGGCTGGTTCAAAGCGCTGTGGCAGATCGACGGCCGCAGCGAAATCGCCCAGGGCCGCAACCGGGCAAGCCTGCAGGCCGGCGACTGGACGGTGTACGACACCGCCCTGCCCTACCGCGTGGACATCGACGACGGCGCCCGCTTCGCCGTGCTCCTGCTGCCGCACGAGCGCTGCCCCGAATGGCGCGGCGTGGCCGACCACCTGTGCGGCGCCGCGCTGCAGGCGGACGCCGCCTCCCGCGGCGCCCTCTACGCCTTGCTCTCCCTCGCCGGCAATGCCGCGCCCGAGGGGCTGCGCGGCGCGGATGCGGTGGTCGACGCCGCCACCCAGCTGCTATCGCACTCCCTGCTGCAACAGGCCGCCACCCGCGCCGCCGACGACCGCGGCGGCCGCCGCCTCGCCGAAGCCCGCCGCCATGTGCTGGACAACCTGGACGACCCCGCCCTCGGCCCCGACAGCCTCGCCGCCGCCCTGCACGTTTCCCGCCGCTCCCTCTTCCTGCTGTTCCGCGACCACGGCCTCACCCCCGCCGGCTTCATCCTCGATACCCGCCTGGAACGCTGCCGCGCCGCCTTGGCCGACCCCGCCCGGCAACACCGCACCATCACCGACATCGCCCTGGACCACGGCTTCACCGACAACGCCCAGTTCAGCCGCGCCTTCAAGAGCCGCTACGGCGTAGCGCCGCAAACCTGGCGGCGGGGGCTGTCGGAGTAGGCCCAGCCGCTCGAATTACCAGCACGCCGGCGTTCCACCCCTCTCCCGCAAAAGGAGAGGGGCGCCCCCCTCCCCCATCCAACGAAATTTTCACAAGCCCTGGGAAATACTCCTGCCGCGGGAGTGGAAAGAAAGCTACCGCGCTTGCCGGAGCCTTCCATGCGCCTGCCTCGCAAACCCCTGAACTGGCTGCTCATCGCCACCGCCGTACTGGTCTTTCCGCCACTGGGGCTGGCCGGCTGGAAGCACCTCTATCCGACGGTGACCGGCGACGGCTGGCAGTCGCGCGTCTACGCCGACGAGATCGAACGCGTCAGCGCCCTGATACGCGACACCGACGGCGTGCTGCTGGCCTCGCAGGAATACCTGCACGGCAAAGGCACGGTGCTGCGGCTCACCGCCGACGGCAAGCGCACCGCCATCGTATCCGGCCTGTACAAGCCGGACGGCTTCGCCCGCTACCGGGGCGGCATCGCCATCGGCCAGGAGAACGACGGCAAGGCGCTGCTGTGGCTGCATGAGGGCAAGACCGAGCCGCTGTTCACCGGCAACAGCATCGAGGGTGTCGCCAGCGACGGCGGGCTGCTCTACGCCATCGAGGACCGCGACGACGGCCGCCTGCTGCGCTACGACGCCGCCACCGGCAAGGTCGAGGTGCTGCGCGAGCATCTGCAGCAGGCCGAAGCCATCGCCGTCTGCCCGGATGGCCGCCTGCTCTACACCGAGAAAAAGAAGGGCCATGTGAAGCAATGGCAGGCCAGGGGCGAGGACAACACGCTGGTCGGCGGCCTCAACGAACCCGGCTTCCTGCTGTGCGATGCCAAGGGCGTGTGGATCACCGAAGACGCCACCCACATGGCCCGCCTGCTGCTGCTCAAGCCGGACGGCGAGCTGGAGACGGTGCTCAGCCACCTGCGCTCGGCGCAGACCATCCTGCCCGAAGGCCACGGCCACTACCTGCTGGCCGAACAGGGCCGCAACCGCATCCTCGAAATCGCGCCGGCAGACGACGCCTCCTGAGGCGCCCGCCAGGCCCGCAGCCCCGCGTCCCCCCAGGGC